>Ga0081528_100633_pt1 | contig 13850 bp, 14 predicted proteins | sample HotLakmasection4_FD_71011 | JGI IMG/M metagenome (GOLD analysis project Ga0081528, IMG submission 71011) | Hypersaline microbial mat communities from Hot Lake, Washington, USA - Section #4 (SPADES assembly) (version 2) | ecosystem: Environmental > Aquatic > Non-marine Saline and Alkaline >...
ACCATGTCGTGACAGGCAAGGTGACGGGCGCCGTGCGCGCCCGCTGAGCCGCGCACCGGCGACGAGGGCCCCGGCACGGGGTTCCTGGCGCTGACAGCGACGCGTGCGGGGACCAGACTGGCCCGCATGACCACCGCGATCCGGATGACGATTCAGGCGAATGGCGAGATGATCGTGGGGGAGGGAGTCAGCGACGGCGACCGGGGCTTCGTCGAGTGCCTGTCCTACACCGACGGCATCACGACTGACCAGGCACCTACCGGGCACTCGCTCGGGCGGCGGCACCACGAGCCGATCGTGATCCGCAAGCGCATCGACGGCACGAGCCCGCTGCTGCTGTCTGCGCTGTCGAAGAGCCAGCAGGTCGAGGCCAGGTGGCGGTTCTTCCGGCCGGGGCCGAACCTGGGCGCCCTGCAGCACTACTTCACCGTCGAGGCCACCGGTGGCCGGATCGTGCACATCGGGCGCTCGTGGGAGACGGGTGAGCACGAGGAGCACGAGGAAGTCGCGATTGCCCCGCTTGCGATCGTCTGGACGCACGAGCCTTCCGGCACGTCGTTCGAGAGCAGACCGCGCGGCGTCGTCTAGTCGTCTCGACCTGCCGGAGCGTCACGCAGGCCAGACCCCCGGCACGATGACGACCAAGGCTGCGATCACCAGGAAGGTCAGGGGCAAACCGAGTCGGGCGTAGTCGGTGAACCGGTATCCGCCGGGGCCGTAGACCATCATGTTCGTCTGGTACCCGATCGGAGTCAGGAAGGATGCCGACGCCGAGACCGCAACGGCGATGGCCGCGCCTCGGGGATCGAGCCCACCGGCACCGGCGGTCGCCACTGCGATGGGGAACATGAGCAGGGCAGCAGCGTTGTTGGTGATCATCTCGGTGAGCACGATCGTGGCCACCACGACACCCAGCAGGACGCCGCGCGGCCCGAGCGAGTCGAACACGCTCACCAGCCCGTCGGCGACCAGCACTGCCAGCCCCGACGTCTCCATCGCGGCTGCGACACCGAAGGCCGACGCGATCACCACGATGACCTCGATGTCCACCGAGCGGCGCGCCTCCAGCGGCGTCATCACCCCGACGGCGACAAGCAGGACGGCACCGACGAGCGCGGCCACCAGGATGTCTGCGATTCCGGTGGCGGCCAGACCCACGACCCCGGCGAGCACCGCGATCGACACCCAGGCCTTGGACGTCGCTCGAGGTGGGGAGCCGCCCATGCCTGCGACGAGCAAGAAGTCGGCCTTGTCGTGCCACCGTTCTCCGAAGCCGGGGTCGGCCACGAGCAGCAGCGTGTCGCCGACACGCAGCGGAACGGCCCCTAGCTTGCCCTCGACGAGGGCGCCGGAGCGGTGGATGGCCAGCACCGCTGCCTGGAACCGCTCGCGGAAGCCGAACTGCGCCAGTGTCTGGCCGATGCCGGGGAACTGAGAGCCGAGCACCACCTCGTAGTACGACACCTGGGGACTGTCGAGGTCCAGCACGTGGTCGATCTCGGCGGGCTCGAGGCCGCGGGTCGTCTGCAGGTCGACGATGGTGCCCACCTGCCCCACGAACCGCAGCGTGTTGCCGCCACGCAGCACCGTCTCAGGTGCCACCGGAGCGATGATGGTGTCGCCCCGGTCGATGGAGGTGAGGAAGACACCGGTCAGGTGCCGCAGCCGCGCCTGCTCCACGGACTTGCCGTCCACCGGCCCGCCCGGGGTCACCACCATCTCGATGGTGAAGCGCCGTGCCTGCTCCTGCAGCTCGGTCATCGCCGAGCGGCGCGAGCGCAGCATTCGTGGTGCGAGGGCGACGATGGTCACGATGCCCAGCACAGCAACGGGAACGCCGATAGCGCCGATCTCGAAGAAGCCAAGCGGCTCGAGACCGGCCGCGCTCATCTGACCCGCGACCACCAGGTTGGTCGACGTCCCGATGAGAGTCGTCATGCCACCGAGCAAGGCTGCGAACGACAGCGGCATGAGCAGCTTGCTCACCGAGACCTGCCGGCGATCGGCCCACGCGGAGATCTGTGGGATCAGCATCGCCACGATCGGGGTGTTGTTGAGGAACGCCGACGCGATCGCCGTGGGTGGCAGCACGCGCAGCAGCGGACGCCGGACCCAGCCCTTGTCGCCGAGCGTGCGCTGCAGGATGGGGGTCAGCGCACCGGTCTTCTGAACGGCGGCCGCAACGACGTACAGCGCCGCAACCGTGAAGGGTGCCGGGTTGCTGAAGCCGCTGAGCGCCTGGCTGGTGTCGATGACCCCGAGCACGAGGAGCGAAACCGTCGCTGCGAAGATCACCAGCGCCGGTGACAGCCGAGTACGGACGAGAAGCAGCAGCACGCCGACGATGACCGCAAGGGTCAGCCAGGCGTCGAGCGTCACGGTCGAACGCTAGGTCATGAGGATGGGTTGACACTGTGGGGCGTGCCGATAGGCCGACAGGCCGACAGGATGTCAGCTGGCGCCATCCACTGGACGCCGGCTGACCCAGCCGCCGTCGACGAGGTAGCCGAGCACCTGGTCAACGGCGTCGGGAATGCTGACGTCGGTCGTGTCGATCACCAGGTCGGCGTCGTCGGGCTGCTCGTAGGGGGAGGAGATGCCGGTGAAGTCAGGGATCTCCCCACGTCGTGCCTTCGCGTACAGGCCCTTGCGGTCGCGCCGCTCGCACTCCTCGAGTGGGGTGGATATCCAAACCAGCACAAGGTCGCCGTGCGCTTCGACCATCACCCGAACCTCGCCCCGAGTACCGGCGAATGGTGCGATCGGAGCCAGGACACCTATCCCGCCGTGGCGAGCCACTTCGGCTCCGACCCAGCCGAGCCGCCGGATGTTCAGGTCGCGATCTTGACGGCTGAAGGTGAGCCCGGAGGACAGCATCCGTCGTGCCACGTCTCCGTCGAGCACGGTCAGCGTGCGATCGGTCTCGTGCAGCCGGTCGACAAGACCGCGGGCCACTGTGGACTTCCCCGAGCCGGATAGCCCGGTGAAGAAGACAACCAGGCCCCGCTGAGACCGTGGCGGCCGCCATCTCCGCAGCACTCTCAGGACTTCCGGGTCCACCAGGTCGGCCAGCCTGGTGTCGTCGTCGCTGTCCAGGGCGGCCAGCACGCTGTCCCAGGCACCACTGCCCTGCAATAGATCCAGTGGTTCCGCACCGTAGTTGTGGAGCAATACAGCACCTAGAGCGGTGTCATCTGCGGGATCGTGGCGGCGGGCGAACGGCGCCGCGACAAGTTGCGACTGAGGAATCTGCACCGCAGCAGCCAGCGTGGCCTTGACCAGCACGTCGACCGGCACGGCCGGGTCGGCGGTCCGGACGAGGAGGAGCACGGGGACGTCCTCTCCGACCTCCGCCAGCGCCGACACCTCAGCAGCAAGAAGTGGTCGCTCGATGAGCAGACCGCGTGCTCCGCGCCCCGCGATCCCGGCCCGTACCTCACCGGGTGCACGAGCCAACGCAGCGAACGCGTGCTGCGTGTGCTCCCGGGGCCGTACAGGCCCTGATATGCCAGTGTGCTGGTGCCCGATCGGCCAGGCGCTGTCGACGGTCACGTCCGCGACAGGCGCACCCTCGCTGTCGACCAGCACCAGCGTCCGGCCGACGATCTCCTCGGGCAGGTCGGCTGATCGCAGCAGCAGGGTCACCGGCACGGGGAAGGCTGTTCCGTCGAGCAGCTGTCCCCTGTCCCTGATGCGCCGACCCTCGCGCTCGCAGACGAAGTGGTCGAGCGGGGAGTATGCACCTTGGCTGAGCAGAATGGCGTCACCGAGCCCCTGGGGGCTGGGGTATACGTCCACTGTCGGCCGCGACGTCATGACCCGCGAGTCTGTCATGTGACGCCGCACCTGCGACAGTCGCCGACTGTCACCCGCTGAGCGGACCACTGCATCCAGCAGGTCACCCAGCAATGCCGGCTGCCAGGACCCCACCATGCTCGCCGAAGGACCACGGTCGGGTCTCGCATGTACTTTGTCGAGCCTTTGGCCTACGCTGAACTCGTCTCTCAAGTTCTTCTCGACGGTGTCAAGCCCGCACGAGCAAGACCGCGGGTGTCACGCCTCGACCTGAGGCACCGCAGGGACCCCCCGCCCGGGGGATCGAGCCAGGAAGGATCAGTACATGGCTCAGGGCACCGTCAAGTGGTTCAACTCCGAGAAGGGGTACGGCTTCATCGAGCAGGAGGGTGGGCCCGACCTGTTCGTGCACTACTCCGCTATTCAGGGGTCGGGCTACCGCAGCCTCGAGGACGGCCAGGCCGTCGAGTTCGAGGTCACCCAGGGACCGAAGGGTCCCCAGGCAGATCAGGTTCGTAGGGTCTGACAGCGTCTCACCAGAGCGCCGACACGGGGCTGACCGTTCTCTTCGGTCAGCCCCGTGTCGGGTCTCCGGAAGCTGGTAGGTCCGCCGCCGACGGTCTCCAGCTTCTCACCTGATCGGCTGAGTCCGGCAGAGTGAAATGGGCCAGAATGTACCCATGCAGAACGTGGTGGTAGTGGGGGCCGGGATCGTGGGACTGGCGGTCGCACGCCAGATCGCTCGCAGTCTTCCCGACAGCGTGGTGACAGTCCTGGACAAGGAGTCGGTGGTCGGAGCACACCAGACGGGTCACAACAGCGGCGTCGTCCACGCCGGCCTCTACTACCAGCCCGGGTCGCTGAAGGCCACCCTGTGCCGTCGCGGTATGTCTCTGCTGCGCGAGTACACCGCCGAGAAGGCCATCCCGTACTCGGCGGTCGGCAAGCTCGTGGTTGCTGCCGATGAGGACGAGGTGCTGGCTCTGCGTGAGATCGAGCGGCGGTCGATCCTCAACGGAGTACCTGGGTTGACCTGGCTCGACGGGTCCCAGATTCGCGAGCTCGAACCCCACGTCACGGGAGCCGCGGGTCTGCACTCACCCAGCACGGCCATCACAGACTTCGGTGCCGTCGCACGCGCCTACGCCGACGATGTGGTGTCTGCTGGAGGCGAGCTGATCCTCGGTGCCGCCGTCACGGGCATCAGCCGCACCCCCGACGGTGTCACGGTACGAACAACGGGACCGAGCATTCGCGCCGACCACGTAGTGATCTGCGCAGGCCTGCAGTCCGACCGCGTGGCCGAGATGGCCGGCGACGGGGACGAACCTGCAATCGTGCCGTTTCGTGGGGAGTACCTCGACCTGATACCCACCCGTCGCGACCTCGTCAACGGGCTCATCTATCCGGTACCGGATCCCGGCTACCCCTTCCTCGGCGTGCACTTCACCCGGCGCATCGATGGTGGCGTCGACATCGGGCCGAATGCTGTGCTGGCACTGGCGAGGGAGGGCTACCGCCGCTCCGACGTGTCCCGCGACGACCTGGCCGACGCCCTGCGCTGGCCGGGCTTCCGGTCGCTGGCTCGCGAGCACTGGCGGATGGGGATCGGGGAGATGGCGGGCTCGCTGAGTCGACGACTGTTCGTCAGGCGGGCGCAGCGGTATGTGCCCGAGCTGACCATCAACGACGTCACTGCAGGCGGAGCCGGTGTGCGCGCGCAGGCTGTGAACCGCGACGGCAGCATGGCCGACGACTTCCGGATCCACCACCTCGGCTCTGTCACCGCGGTACGCAACGCCCCATCGCCGGCAGCCACCTCCTCGTTGGCGATCGCTGAGCACATCGTTGCCGAGATTGCTGAGCACGAGGGCTTCGAGCCGAGGCAGCAAGACGCCGTCGGCTAGCCGGTTCTGGCGTACCGTGGCCGAAGACGGCTGCGGCAGCGAACGTAGGTGAGAACGTGGGCGCACTGGGCGACCTGCTGGCCGACGGGATCCCTCAGAACGTCGGCCAGCAGATGCACGACGACATGGCGGCGCTCTTCCCGATTCCCCGCAGCATCACTGGTCCCGGGGTACGCACGACGCTGGACCAGGTGGCCGACCGGCTGCCGTTGACCCGCCACGAGGTCCCTTCCGGAACGCAGGTCTACGACTGGACCGTCCCTCACGAGTGGAGCGTGCGTGACGCCTTCATCGCCACTCCGGAGGGTCGGCGGATCGTCGACTTCCAGCAGCTCAACCTGCACCTCGTCGCCTACAGCAGGCCCGTGGACGCCACGATGACACTGGCCGAGCTGCAACCCCACCTGCACTCGCTGCCTGAGCAGCCCGAGTTGGTGCCTTTCCGCAACACCTACTACTCTGACAGTTGGGGGTTCTGCCTCAGTCACAGTGTCCGTCAGCAGATGCCGGACGACGTGTCGTACCGAGTCGTGGTCGACACGTCCCTCGAACCCGGGAGCCTAACCTACGGCGAGTGTGTCCTGCCCGGGCAGGTCGAGGACGAGGTGCTGCTGTCCACTCACGTCTGTCACCCGTCGATGGCCAACGACAACCTCACCGGGATCGTTCTGCAGACAGCACTCGGCCAGATCCTGTCTCGTGTGGACCGGCGTCTCACCTACCGCCTCGTCTTCGTCCCGGGGACGATCGGCTCCCTCGTGTGGCTCAGCCGCAACGAGGAGCGGTTGACCCACATCAAGCATGGGCTCGTGCTTACCGGGTTGGGGGGGCCGGGCCCCCTCGTGTACAAGCGCTCACGACATGGTCGTCGGGTTGTCGACCGTGCGGCCCAGCTTGTTGTCGGACCGGTTGGGGAGTTGCGCGACTTCTCCCCGTGGGGATACGACGAACGCCAGTACAACTCGCCCGGTTTCGACCTGCCGGTCGGCAGGCTCAGCCGCACCCCGCACGGGGAGTACCCGGAGTACCACACCTCGGGCGACAACCTGAGCCTGGTGACCCCGGGAGCGTTGGAGTCGGCATTGACGGCGGTGGTGGAGATCCTGCGCCTGCTCGAGAGTGAGGCCACTTACCTCAGCCAGAGTCCTTACGGCGAACCGTCGCTGGGCAAGCGTGGGCTCTACCCCTCAATCGGCGGCCAGCATGCGCAGGACTCGGTCATGGCGATGCTGTGGATGCTGAACCAGTCCGACGGCGCTCATTCCTTGCTCGACGTCGCCGAGCGATCCGGAGTCGACGTCCGGCTCCTGTGCGATGCCGCCTCCTGCTTGCTCGATGCTGGCCTGCTCGCGACGGAGGAGTAGCCGTGGCTGACCCGAAGTGCCGCTCGTGCGGTTCCAGCGGACTCGATCATTTCCTTCCCTTCGGTCGCACGCCGATCGTCAACAACCTGGTGACAACGAAGCGGCTGGCCGAGCTGGGTGACGAAGGAGAGCCCACCTTCGCTCTGGACGTGGCGTTGTGTATCAGGTGCGGGCTCCCCGCCCAGGATGTTTCCCGCCCCTGATGCGCGACGACGTGGTCGGTATCGTCCCGATGGCCGGGCACGGCACGCGACTGGGGGTGCTCCCGTTCAGCAAGGAGCTCTACCCAGTCGGCAGGGACGCTGCGAGCCAGCAGCCACTCGTGGTGTCCCGCGCCGTGCTCGAGCAGCTTCGACGGGCCGGCGCGACGCGGACGTTCCTGGTTCTGCGTGACGGCAAGTGGGACATCCCCGCGCATTACCGAGACGGTATCGACCGCACCGGGATACACCTCGCCTACGTGATGGCGCGGCTGCCATTCGGTGTGCCGTTCTCCCTGGACACCCCGCGCCCCTTCACGGTCGGCTCGATCATGGCGATGGGCTTCCCCGACATACTGCTCGACCCGCCCGACGCCCTTGCCGGGGTGGTGCAGCGCCACCGGGAGACACGCGCTGACGTCGTGCTGGGGCTGTTCCCCTGGACGGCACCCCCCTTCGACGACCTCGTCGAGACCGATGGTGACGGTCGCGTGGTCCGCTACTACGCCGACCGTGAGCCGGGCGCGACTGCCCTGACATGGGCACTCATGACGTGGGGTCGACGCTTCTCCGACTTCATGCACGCCGCGGGTGAGACATGGCTTGCCGAGAGGCGGCAGGACTGCGAGGAGTTCCGGTTGTCATGGGTGCTGGCCGCCGCCGTGGAGGCTGGTCTCCTCGTTCAGAGCACGTCGTTCCCCACCGGGCAGATGCTCGACATCGGAAGCCCGATGGGCCAGTCTCGACTCGAGGATCTGACGATCACGTCGCTGGATGGGTGGGCTGGATCCTGACCTCGGCCACGTCGACGTTTCTCGGCCGCATCACAACGTCGAGCACGGCGAGCGCCACGTCGTGCGGCGTCAGCAGCCGGTCCGAGTCGAGCTGTCGCTCCTCGGTGTCCAGGACGTAGCGCTGCATGGCGGTATCGGTTCGGCCGGGCAGCACTGTGCTGACTCGGACGTGGCCGGCGTACTCGTCGCGAATGCCCTGCGCGACCACGCCGAGCGCGGCCTTGGTGGCCGCGTAGGCGGCGTTCTCGGCTCGCGGTGCTGTCACCGCCAGGGAGCTGATGAGCACGACCTGGCCACCGTTCCTCTTCAGCGTGGGCCCGAGGATGCCCAACAGACGGGCGTTGGCGCGAACGTTGACAGCGAACATCCGGTCCCACTCCGAGGCTGACAGGCTGCTCATCGCACCGAGCGTGATGGCACCGGCGGCGAGGACGACGACGTTAAGGCCCGGGCGGTCGTGCAACACGGTCTCGCCGAGGCGCTGAACCTCCCCGTCGTCGGACAGGTCGCAGGTGATCGTGTCGATCATCTCCTCGGAGGCTGCAGCGAGAGAATCGAGGCGGTCCGGGTCGCGACCGACGCCGACGACCGTGATGCCGTGCTCGCCGAGCAGGCGCGACACCGCGCCGCCGATGCCGCCGGTCGCGCCGGTGACGAGCGCTGTCCGGCCGGGGTTGTCTACCTGCATCGCTTGGACGCTAACAGTTCCGGGGGTGCGGGTGCGCGAGTCAGCCAGGGCTCCCTGTCAGGCTGAGACCGGGTCGTCGGAGAAGTCCTCGTCGGCCTGTCGATAGGTCTCCAGCGTTCCGACATCTATCCAGTAGGCCTGCTCGTCGTACGCCATCACCGAGGCACCGCTGGAGATGAGGGTCGGGAAGGTGTCGCGCTCCACCGACACGACCCTGTTTCGGGGGATCGCTGCCAGCGCCGACTGGGAGAACACGTAGCACCCGGCGTTGATGGTGCTTGTGAGGGGGTCCGGGTGCTTCTCCAAAAAGCCTGTGATGCGACCTTCTTCGGTGAGAACAGTGCCGAACCGTGCGACCTCGGCGAGCTCGACGTTGCGCGTGTGCAGGGTCGCAGCGGCCCCCGCGTCTGCGTGCTGACGGATCTGAGCGGCCAGGTCGTGGGCGGAGAGGATGTCTCCGTTGAGGACGACCGTCTGTTCGCAGCCCTCCGACAGGAAGTCGCCCGCGAGTCGGATCGCACCACCGGTCCCCAACGGTTCATGCTCGAAGGAGTACACAAGGTCAAGGCCGAGGCCCGCACCGGTGCCGTAGGCCTCACGGAAGACTTCGGCGCGATACGACGTCGCGAGCACGATCCGGTGCACGCCGATGTCGCGGAGGCGACGCATCTGCCTCTCGACGAGCGGGACGCCCCCGACGGGCAGCATCGGTTTCGGGCACGTGTCGGTCAGCGGCCGCAGGCGAGTTCCCAGTCCTCCGACGAGAATAATGCCCTCGGTGAGCCCGATGCTCGATGCTGTCACCGCAGCGCCGTCGAGCACAGAGCGGGCGAGGTGACCAGGATGACCGGGGCGAGTATGGCCATCGCCAACGCATGCCCCCGCGGATCGTCGCCCCTGGAACTTCCCGTGATGGACCACACAGACGCTGCCCCCAGATTCGCCTCGCCTCACGATGCGCCTGACCGGCAGGCTAGGCGCTGCGAACGGCGCAGCGCTCCCACGAACGGGTGATTCGTGCGGGTCTGCGATGTCCCGGCTGGCGGGCCAGACGTCCTCGGGCCGAGTCCATCTTGGGGCGACTGTCAGCTCAACGCAGCAAGAGCAGCTCGACTGTTCGCCTGATTGTCGACGGCCACGGCCGGGATATCGTCTCGGCACCGGCGCTCGGCCCAGGGTGACGGCTCGAGTCACGCGCGGGCCGGCACGCTGACGAAGGAGGCCTCATGGTGAACCTCAGCGGTCTGCGCCAGCTGCGGCAGCACATCGACGTGGACCGGGAGATGCAGCTGCGGCGTTCGGTGTTTCGCGTCCTCCCGGTGGCCCATCGATCGCCGCATGACGCGGTCTTTCATGTGACCGTCTTCAAGACCGCCAGTCAGTGGATGCGAGTGGTGCTCTCCGACCCGCGCGTCTATCGGCGGTCGGGCCTGCTGCCGTACGTTTTCGGCGGTCACGGCAAGGTCGCCGCGGATCCCACCGCCCACGCCGTCGCCCCGCGAAGCCTCGTGCTCAGTCTGTACGCGAACCGCCAGACGTTTGACCTCATCCCGAAACCAGACCGTTGGCGGGTGCTCCTGGTGGCTCGCGACCCCATGGACCTGCTGGTCAGCTGGCACTTCTCCAACAGGTACACACACCCGGAGAACCCGGCGATCCTGCGCCGTCGCGAGATCATGGCCGGGATGTCGGAGGAGCAGGCGTTGGACTACACGATCGGCGAGTTCGGGCAGGTCAATGACCTGCTGCTTCCTTGGCTCGCCGAGGACGACCCTCAAGTGTTCCTCTACCGCTACGAAGACCTCACCGGCCAGAACGCAGCATCGACGTGGGAAGACCTGATGGCCGATGCTGGGATCGACCTGTCCGGGTCGCGGTTGGGCAAGGTGCTGGCCACGTACCGGCAGGAGAACCTCCGGTCGACACGCGCCACCCCCGACCGTCGGTCAGACAAGTACGCATCGGGTCGGTCCGGCTCCTGGGAGCAGGTGCTGACACCGTCGCAGGTGCAGGAGTTCCGACAACGGTACGCACCACTCATCGATGCGTACGCTCGTCGCTTTGGCGCGCAGGCGAGGCCGTAGTAGCCGCCTACGGCGTCCATCGAACGGCCGATTGGTGGTGGCAACCGGTCGACGTATCGTGAAGTACGGTCAGTGGTGATACCGCGCGTTGCGGTACCGCCCTGTCGGCTCCCGCGGGGGCAAGGCAACTGTCTAGTCGTTCACGATCGTGGAAATGGGAGCTCCGACATGACCGAAGATGGCGTCAGCCGTCCTGCCCCGTCGCTGGACCCGTCGACCACACCCGTCGTCATCTTGTGTGGGGGCATGGGAACCCGCATCCGTGAGGCGAGTGAGAAGCTGCCGAAGCCGATGGTGGACATCGGCGGCAAGCCGATCCTCTGGCACGTGATGAAGACGTACAGCCACTACGGGTTCCGCAACTTCGTCCTCGCTCTGGGGTACAAGAGCGACAGCATCAAGCGGTACTTCCTGCAGTACCGCGAGCACTTCTCCGACTTCACGCTGAGCCTGTCAGCCGGCCACCCGCCCGAGTTCCGAGACTCGACACCTCTGGAAGACTGGTACATCACGTTCGTCGAGACGGGTCTGATGACCGGCACCGGGGCACGAATCCGCAAGCTGGCGCCCTACCTGGACAGCGACCACTTCCTGCTGACCTACGGCGATGGTGTCGGCGCGGTCGACGTCCCGGCTCTGGTCGAAGCACACCTGAGCGGCGGCCGGGTCGGTACGGTCACCGGCGTCCACCCGACGAGCCGCTACGGGGAGATGCACGTATCGGACGGCGCGGTCAAGGAGTTCAACGAGAAGCCTACGAAGGCCGACGGCTGGGTCAGCGGTGGCTTCTTCGTGTTCGAGCGGGCCTTCGTCGACAAGTACCTCGACGACGACGACGACGGGCTGCTGCTGGAGAAGGCACCGCTGCAGCAACTGGCGCGAGACGAAGAGCTGACTCTGTATCAGCATGAGGGCTTCTGGATGGGCATGGACACTTTCCGGGACTGGACCGAGTTGAACAGCATGTGGGACAACGGCGTGGCGCCGTGGAAGGTGTGGCAGGACTGATGGCGGCAACGCAAGCAAGTGCGACGACCAGCTTGGGGCGGGGCGAGATCAACCGACCCCTGCGGGTCGTTGTCACCGGGACGGACGGTTACCTGGGCTCACTCGTCGGCCCGGACCTGGTACGCCGAGGGCACCACGTCCGCGGCATCGACACCGGGTACTACAAGGTGGGGTGGCTCTACAACGGCGTCGACAGGTCCGTCGAGACGCTGGCCAAGGACATCCGGTCGGTGACGGTCGAAGACCTGGCAGGCGCCGACGCCGTCGTCCACATGGCCGAGCTGTCGAACGACCCGCTCGGCCAGCTGGCGCCGACCATCACCTACGAGGTGAACCACCAGGGCTCGGTCCGCCTGGCCCAGCTTGCCAAGTCAGCCGATGTGTCGAGGTTCGTCTACATGTCCTCGTGCAGCGTCTACGGGGTCGCCGACGGCGACGTCGACGAGGAGTCGCCGGTCAACCCGCAGACGGCGTACGCGGAGTGCAAGGCGATGGTCGAACGGGACGTCTCGGCGCTCGCCGACGACGAGTTCTCGCCGACGTTCCTGCGCAACGCCACCGCGTTCGGCGCGTCCCCGCGGATGCGCTTCGACATCGTGCTGAACAACCTCGCCGGGCTCGCGTGGACCACCCGGGAGATCGCCATGGTCAGCGACGGAACACCCTGGCGACCCCTTGTGCACGCCTTGGACATCAGCCAGGCGATCTGGCGCGTGCTGGAGGCCCCGCGGCAGGTCGTGCACAACGAGAAGTTCAACGTGGGCAGCACCGAGCAGAACTACCGCGTGCGAGACATCGCTGAGATCGTCGGGGCCGAGTTTCCCGGCTGCTCGGTGACATTCGGGGAGTCCGGGGGAGACAACCGCAGCTACCGGGTGTCGTTCGAGAAGATCACCAACAAGCTGCCCGGCTTCGCCTGCGAGTGGGACGCCGCGAAGGGTGCACGTCAGCTGCACGACGTCTTCGAGCGGATCTCGCTCGACGAGGGCACCTTCGCCGGGAGAGGTCACACCAGGCTTCTTCAGCTGCAGCACCTGATCGAGACCGACCAGCTCGACGCCGACCTGTTCTGGAGAAGTGTGTGATCATCACCAAGACCGAGCTGCCAGGCCCGGCCATCGTCGAGCTGAGGATCCGCTCAGACGAGCGCGGCGGCTTCGCGCGCACGTTCTGCCGCCAGGAGTTCATCGAGGCCGGTCTCGACCCTGCGGTCGAGCAGTGCAACCTGTCGTACAACCATGTGGCCGGCACGCTTCGCGGCATGCACTGGCAAGTTCCGCCCTACGCCGAACCCAAGCTGGTTCGATGCACCCGTGGGTCCATCCTGGACATCATCGTCGACATGCGCGATGACTCGCCGACCCGTCTGCAGCACGTAGCGGTCGAGCTGTCCGCGCAGAACCGGCGTGCGCTGTTCGTGCCGGCGTACTTCGCTCATGGGTACCAGACCCTCGACGACGACACCGAGGTCGTCTACCAGGTCGGGGGTGCGTACACTCCGGGGGCCGAGCGGGGACTGCGCCATGACGACCCCGCCCTCGGTCTGACCTGGCCGTTGCCGGTGTCGATGGTCAGCGAGAAGGACGCCTCGTGGCCTCTACTCGACCCCGCCGGTGAGCCTGCCGGGACTCTTGCGTGATCGTCGTCGACTCGGCGCTCGCGCTGCGCGCCGCGCAGGGTTCTCCTGTACGGGTCGCCGTCGTGGGCACGGGGTTCATGGGTCGCGGGCTGGTTAACCAGATCGTCAACTCCACGCCTGGTATGGAGCTTGTGGCCGCCGTCAACCGCACCCCCGAGCGGGCGGAGCGCGCTCTGCACGAGGCCGGCGTGGCCGAGTGGGACCTCGTGGGCAGCCCGGGCGAGGTGTCGCGGGCGATCTCTCGTGGTGTGCCGGTGGTGACTGACGACGTCGACGCCGTGCTGGGTGCCGGCGAGGTCGATGCGGTCGTCGAGGCTACGGGGGCGGTGGGGTACGGGTGTCATGTTGTGCTGGGTGCCGTGGCGCAGGGG
>Ga0081528_100635_pt1 | contig 13798 bp, 14 predicted proteins | sample HotLakmasection4_FD_71011 | JGI IMG/M metagenome (GOLD analysis project Ga0081528, IMG submission 71011) | Hypersaline microbial mat communities from Hot Lake, Washington, USA - Section #4 (SPADES assembly) (version 2) | ecosystem: Environmental > Aquatic > Non-marine Saline and Alkaline >...
CGGAACGTAAAACCATCGAAGAAGCGCTTCGAGTTGCTACAGAACGCCTCCAACTGGCGACATCTGCCGGGCAAATTGGCGTCTGGGATTACGATGCCGCAAATGACGTAATGCACTGGGATGAACAGATGTTTAAGCTGTATGGAGTAGATGGCACGCAGTTTATGCCCTCAGTTGGATCCTGGCAGAATGGACCGTACCCGTTTTAGTGGAGGATTTGGAGTGAGAAAAATCACGGTAGATGACAGGCTTCGTATGCCGTCGGATGGGTGTACCCAATCGACGTATGAATGCGCTGCCGATTGTAGAATACCTCGATATAGTCGAACACCGCAACCTGCGCTGCCGCCCGCGTGGCAAACTGCTCCAGTTCGGTGAGTTCGGCGCGGAGCGTGGCGAAAAAGCTCTCCATCATCGCATTGTCGTAAGGATCAGCTTTGCGGCTCATGCTGACGACAATGCCACGACTTCTCAGCAGGGCCAGATAGTCATCGGCGGTGTACTGACTGCCACGATCAGTGTGATGCATCAGATCGCTACCCGGCATAATCTGTCGCCGCTGAAGCGCCATACGAAGCGCTTCCTCGACCAAGGCCTCGTCCCGATGGGCGCTCATCGCCCAGCCGACAATCATGCGCGAAAAGCAGTCCAGAATGGTTGCCAGATACAACCAGCCCCCACCCGTCCAGATGCCGACGATGTCGCCCAGCCACTTTTCGTTGGGGGCAGTTGCACTGAAATCGCGGTCGAGCAGGTTGGGCGCGACGGGGCGATTATGACGGCTGTCAGTGGTACGCACCTTCCAGCGGCGACGACGGCGCGAATTCAGGCCGTTTTCTCGCATCAGACGCGCGATCCGCTTGCGGGAACAGACAATCCCCTGCTCGCAGCGAAGCGCGTAATAAATCCGGTCGCTTCCGTATAGGCCGCGCCCCTGTTTTTGCTCCGCGCGGATGTGCTCGATCAATTCGGCATCCCGCTGCTGATGCGCACTGGGGCCGCGTCTGCGCCAGGCATAGTAGCCACTCACCGATACGTCCAGCCCCCGGCACAGCGTCACCACCGCACCGATGTCGCGATTCTCATCAATAGCCTGGTAGTTCATGACTGGCTCCGGCTGAAGATGCTGATAGTTTTTTTTAGAATGTCGCGCTCCTGCTGAACGATTGCCAACTCACGGCGCAGACGTTTGATCTCGGCGTCGCGTTCGTCCGGCTCGCTGGGGACGGCTGCGGACGATTCCGTGCCGTACTGCCTGCGCCAACGGTAAAGCGACTTCGCGTTGACGCCTAACTCACGGGCTAGTTCCGATACCGATCTGCCACTCGTCTCGAGCAGCTGTACGGCTTCACGGCGGAATGACTCGCTGTGGATGATATGCTTCTTGCTCATGGTCTTGCCTCCCTTATTCAGTGTACAGAATTCTCATCTCTTTTCCTCCACTGAACTGGGGGGTGTCCATATTGTCATTATAGTGCTATGATAGCAAAGGAAAGGAAGACAGCGGAAGACATCCCTAATACAATGATAAAAATATACCCACTCAACACAGGTTATCTTCGCATTCGCAAAATGCATCGCTATGGCTTCGGGTTCGATCGTTGGTCTCGATTTGCAACATGGATTCTCATTCCGGGCTTTGCTGAGCCAATCCCGATGCGTGCATGGCTCATCGATCACCCTGAAGGCCCCATTGTTGTGGATACAGGTGAGACTCTGCGAGCACAGGACGATCCAGAGTATTTTCCACCAGACCAACGGCCATTCTTCAAACTGGCATTTCGTTTTCACATGACGGAAGCAGACGAAATTGCCCCACAGCTCCAGCAAATTGGGTTTCACTCGGAGGATATTCAGACCGTCATCCTCACACATGCCCATATGGATCACAGTGATGGTCTACACCATTTCCCAAATGCAACATTATTGTTCTCACGACGTGAATGGCATGATGCAATCAACAGTCGCACACATGGCGCAGTCACTAAACGCTGGCCTTCAGACATGAAAGTAAAGCAAGTTGACTATTTACCCGAGGTCATTGGTCCATTTGAGCAGAGCCTACCACTCACAAAGGATGGCCGCGTTAGAGCTGTGCCGACACCCGGTCATACGATGGGACATCAATCCATTGTTGTACAAACTGATGACCTAATCTACTTCATCGCAGGCGATGTGAGCTTTAACGAAGAAGAACTTTTCAGCAACAGTGTGGATGGTGTCACACACAGCGCGAAGGCCTCCCGAAAAACCCGACAGAAAATCCGCGAATGGGCAGTCTCCGAACCTATAGTTTATCTGCCATCGCATGACCCTGATTCACCACTACGCTTGCAAAACAAACAGCCAATAACGGTTTACCGCCGAAATTGAGGCATCAATAGGGCGATTACAAAACGCGATGCATAGCGTCCCAGGCTTTTTGAAGATCATCCTGTGTGGTGCGCCAATTCGAAAATGCCGCCCGCATTCCAGCTTCACCATCAAGAACAGTCGGTGTCAGGAAAACTGTGCCGTCTTTCTGCAAATCTTTGAGAAAACGACTGACACGCTCGCTGTTCGCATTGACCAGGGTGAAGCAAACGACATTCATCCGCACAGGGGCCAGCAACCTGAACATGTCGGAGGCTTCAATCCACTGTCCAAGCGTTGCTGCCAGATCACAGCACCGTTCGACGATGTCACGGTAGCCCTCACGTCCATAAGCCACCAATGTGAACCAGGCAGGCAAGGCGCGGAAGCGCCGGGAATTCTGCGGCGTGAGATGTACCAGGCTCGGATGGTCACCGATGTCTCCCAAATAAGCGGCGCTGTTCTGGAACACACGGAATTGCAGGTCTTTGTGCGGGGTGAACTGCATCGCTGAGTCGTAGGGCACATTCAGCCATTTATGAGCGTCAATACAAATCGAGTCCGCTGCATCCATACCGGCGGTCAGATGCCGAAAACGTGGCGAACAGGCCGCGAAACCACCGAATGCGGCGTCAATGTGATACCAGAAAGTGTATCGCTCCTTCAATTCCGCAATGGCAGCAAGATCATCAAAGTCAACCGTGTTGACCGTGCCACCGCTGGCAACGACAATACAGGGCGAACCGTTGAAGGCCTGCAGGCGATGTTCTAGCGCCTCGACATCTATCGCTTCGCGACCGGGTAGTGTTGGGAGCAGTTCGAGCGAGTTACGTCCGATACCCAGCATCGTCATCGCCTTGTAGATACTTGAGTGTGGCTTTGCCGCCAGCAACTTAACCTCAGGGAGTGCGGTCATTCCCTCTTCGATGATATTGACGCCGAGCTGGTCAGCGACCCATTGGCGGGCGAGCGCCAGACCCGCAAAGTTGCTCATCGTCGCACCACTGACGAACGTGCCGAAGTGCCTGCCGGAGAGGCCAAACAGGTCGCGGAGCATGACAATGGCTTCACCCTCAACCTGATCGGCTGTCGAATCGTGGTCAGCCGTGACGTTCTGGTCATATGTGGAGGCCAGCCAATCGCCAACCAGAGCCGCCGGCGTCGTCCCGCCTGTGACAAAGCCCCAGTAACGCGGTCCCGCACTCCCTGATAAGCCATCTGCAAATCGCTCACGGAAATGTTCCAGCGCGCCCTGTGTACCAATGCCTTGTTCGGGTAGATTTTGTATTTCTCGATGTGTTGGAAATGTCGCCGCCGGATGGCTGTCGAGTTTACTGAGAAATGTAATCGCTTCATCGGTTGCATGGCTCAGTAACTGATCGATTGCGTCCCGATCTTGTTTTAGGAAATTAGGGGCGTCATGATGCTCAGATTGATGATGGGTCATCACCTGCACTTTCCACGATTGCATCAACTTCGATCTCGATGAGCAGGGATGGGTCAATCAGTCGCTGCACTTCAACCATCGTCGCAGCCGGTTGGACATTGCCGAAGTAGGTCTTGAACACGCTGCCGACCTCCTGCCACGTGCTGATGTCTGTAACGTACATCCGCACACGGATCACATCATGCATTGCTGCGCCCACGCGCGCCAGTATATCACCCATCTTTTCCAGGATATGTTCCGTTTGACCTGCGGCAGTCGGGGCAGTCGCTTTGCCATTTTCATCGCTGGCTGTCGTCCCTGAAACGCAGATGTGATTGCCGCGCTTGACGACCCGACGATAACCGATTTCCTGTTCCCAATAAGATTGGATTTGTTGCATTGCTGCACTGCTTTCAGTTATTGATCACGTTTTCGAGGCATTCCTCCGCCAGCGTATCACATGCCCTACTGCTGCAGTGTACGACAATAGCGGAGGAGTTGACTGAGCCAGCTATGTGACCGAATGCGGCAGTGAAATCGTTCCCTGCATATACAATGCAGCCTTGCCACGGATGGTGACGCGCTGCTGATCAGGATGGTATTCACAGTGCAGTTCCCCACCACGAGTGGATGCTTGATAAGCATGAATGATGCTCTTCCCCAGCAGTTTTGACCAGTACGGCACTAGCGCCGAGTGAATGGATCCCGTGACCGGGTCTTCGGGGATGCCCGCACCCGGTGCGAAATAGCGCGAGACACAATCGAAATGATCGTCAGGCGCACTGATCGCGAAACCATCTTGCGGCCATTGTTCCAGTTGTGCGAGATTGGGCTTCACGGTACGCACCTGTTCTGCTCGCTCATAAATCAGATGATAGTTCGGGTCTTCCAGTGTGCGAAACACATGGGTCGGCGGGATGTCGAACGCCGCCAGAATATCCGTCGGTGCTTCGACAGGCTGCATCTTGTAAGCGGGGAAGTCCATCGCCAACCAGTCGCCATCCTGCCGAACTGCCAGCGGCCCCGAACGCGATTGAAAGTGGAGCGTCATCGTCTTAACACCGATCACACGGAACAGCACGAAAGCCGTCGCCAGGGTTGCATGTCCGCATAGGGGGGCTTCGTGGCGCGGCGTAAACCAGCGGATACGATACCCGTCATCTTCCGGTACCACAAAAGCAGTCTCCGCCAGGTTGTTTTCGGCGGCGATGGCCTGCATGGTTGCATCGGGCAGCCAATTTTCCAGCGGGCACACCGCTGCCGGATTGCCTTCGAATATCCGATTGGCGAAGGCATCCACTTGATGAATGGGTACATTGACAATAGTTATCTCTTTCCTTATTGTATTACTTATTATACTATATTACATGACATTGTTGGAGAGATTTGCCTCCTACGATGTGTGTTGTGTATATCGTTTGCCGGTAGCTACGTTGGTCATGATCTTTGCGAGACCATCGATAAGGTCAACGTTTTAGAATACAGAATCCGCGCAAAGCAGTACATTAACTTAAACGAGGCTGTATGGATTGTTCTATCCTGATTCGTGGTAGTAAGACAAGCGCTTACTTAAAATTGTTCAGCAAGGAGGCAAAAACCACGATGAAACCAATACGAATCCATCATGTACAGATCACCGTCGCGCCGGCTGAGGTCGAACAGGCGCGGGCGTTTTACTGCGATGTGCTGGGTCTTGAGGAAGTTGAAAAGCCGGAAGCACTCAAACCGCGTGGCGGTTTCTGGTTGGCGCTGGCCGACCAGGAGATACACGTCGGTGTTGAGGACAGACAGGGGCAGAAGCCGACCAAAGCTCACAACGCCTACCAGGTCGATGACCTGAGCGCATGGCGGCAGCGGTTGGAAGCCGCCGGAATTCATATCGGTGAGTCGGTACCGATACCGGGCTTCGCACGCTTCGAGTTCCGTGACCCATTCGGCAATCGGGTCGAGATGATCCAACCGGATACTCATTCCACAAGCGATTCGTAAGGCACACGATGATTGTATTCGACGGACACAACGACACGCTGACCCATTTAAGTCGAAAAGAGAAAGACCCGGTTCAGGCCTTTATTCAGGGGACCGACAAAGGTCACGTCGATTTGCCACGCGCGCGCGCCGGAAAGCTGGCGGGGGCGTTTTTTGCCATCTTTACCCCACCCCCGGCGGAGTCGCCCGAACAGGATTCGATGTATGGTCTGGAGTTCACTGATGATGGCTACATCATGTCGGAGCGCAGTCCGATTGACCCCGACTACGCCCAACAGTTCACAGACACGATCATCACGCAGGCACGCCAGATCGAAGCGAGTGCGAACGGACAGGTGGAAATCGTCTCGGATTATGCACGGCTGCAAACCTGCATTGAAACCGACGTATTTGCTATGCTGCTGCACATGGAAGGCGCGGAAGCGATCCGCCCTGATCTGAGCAATTTACCGGATTATGTCGCGCAAGGTGTTCGCTCCATCGGGCCGGTGTGGAGCCGTCGCAACGCCTTCGGGTACGGTGTACCGTTTCGTTTTCCCGGCACGCCGGACATCGGCCCCGGCCTGACCGATGCGGGAAAGGTATTGATTCACAGGTGTAACGAACTGGGCGTGATGGTCGATCTGGCACATATCAACCTTGCGGGATTTAGGGATGTCGCTGCCATTTCGTCAGCACCGCTGGTGGTCACGCACGCCGATGTCCACGCCATTTGCCCCTCAACGCGCAACCTGACCAATGAGCAGATCGATACCATTGCGGACTCCGGCGGGGTGATCGGGGTCAACTTCGAGACGCTCAATACCCACCCGCAGTCCCGCATTGACCATGACGTGCCCGTCACACAGGTCACGGCCCACATTAATTATATCGCCCGGCGCGTCGGCGTCGATCATGTAGCGTTCGGCTCGGACTTCGACGGCGCCGACATGCCTGACTCAATTCGGGATGTGACGGGTCTGCAAAACGTGGTCGCTGCATTGGAACAGCATGGGTATTCTCATACGGATGTCGAGAAGATTACTTGCAGGAACTGGCTGCGCGTCATTGAGGCGACGTGGCAACTTTAAGTCTGTGACACGACACCTTTTGAAGCGATTCACCTGTACACCAGGCAGCCGCGTTTCTCAAGTTGCTGTACCCATGTAGCAAGTATCGTCAGGTTCGGATTCCAGCGCAGATCCAGCTTTTCCAGGCTTTCGAGCGCGAGGACGGATTCAGGCAGGCGCTCAAGTTGATTGGCACGCAAATCGAGATGGCGCAGGGCAGTTAGTTTCTGGATGGCATCCGTCAGGGTAGTAAACCGGCACCCGCGCAGCGACAGCGTCCGCAGCGATAACAAGCCACGGATAGTATCCGGCAGGGTACGGATATGTGTGTTATCCAGATGCAGCTCGCGCAGATTCGTCAGTTCGCCAATGGAGTCCGGCAAGGTATCCAGCGGATTGTCATAAAGGCGCAGTTCGACCAGTGCCGCCATATGCCCAATTGCATCCGGTAATGTCGCCAGGTGATTGTGGCTCACATTCAAATAGCGCAGTTGTGTCAGCCGGGCAAGTGCGTCCGGCAGTCTATCCAGATGATTATGGCTGAGATAGAGGAAATTGGTGAGTGCGGGCAGGTCCCCGATGGCTTCCGGCAGGGTCGTTAGCTGGTTATGTCCCAGGTCCAGCATCCGTAGATTGTGCAGCTTCCCAACATGCTCAGAGAGCGATGTCAGGCGGTTATGGGACAGATTCAGCGTTTCCAGGTGTCTGAGCGTCCACAACCAATCGGGCAGGGAGACAAGCGCATTATCGTACAGGCTGAGATGGCGCACATCCGCAGCGCCGCTCACCCACTGCGGGATTGTTTTGAGTTGCTGCCCCTCTAACCGTATGGTGTTGTGCTTCATGGGCCTGTTTTCCTCCGGGTCCACTAGCCAGATCCCCTGGCAACCGACCAGGGGATGCTCTCAACTGCGGCCCTACTGCTCCACCTGCGGCACGTCGTCCAGGCTGTAGTACACCGGGATACCGCGTTCTCGTGCCAGTCGCACATCGTTATCCGCACCGGTTGATGCCCCTTCCAAACGCAGAACCGCGTCGCAGCGTTCGATCAGGCGGCCTGCCGTTGGGTGGAAGATTTCATCGTACAGCGCATCCCCGACAGTTTCACCGCCTGCTGTATGCCACACCGGGAGCGCAACCCACTCGCCAATCATCGGCAGATGCCCGGCTTTGAACAATTCATATGAAACAGACTCCAACCGGCGCAGGTTCTCCGCCATCTTTTGCGGATCATCGCCCGTTCCGCTGCGGTAGGGGCCTGCGATGAGGATCATCATGCTCCTGTCTGACATGCGTCTATCTTCTTTCTGATATATAAAATGCGAGAAATTTACAGGTTGCTTCTGCACGGAATTGCACGATATAATCGATTTATCCCATAATAACCGCCGATTTCGTGCATTGTCAAGTTATTTCATGGATAACCATGCAGAGACTGCGAGGGGGATCATGCTGGTAAGCGAGCGTCACCAATACATTCTGCAACGCCTCAAGCAAGATGGGCGCGTTGTTGCCAAAGCGATCAGTCAGGAATTAGATGTTTCCGAAGATACCATCCGGCGTGATCTGCGCGAACTGGCGAGTGAAGGCCTGCTACAGCGCGTACATGGCGGAGCGCTGCCTGCCTCACCGGCCATGGGCAACTTCGCCCAGCGCGAGACAATTCATCCCCAGGCGAAGGTCGCTATCGGACGCAAAGCCGCCAGCCTGATTCAACCGGGTCAGGTTATCATGCTGGATGGCGGCACGACGGCGGTGCAGGTCGCGCGGCATCTACCACCACAGCTAACCGCCACCATCGTCACTCACAGCCCCAGCATCGCCGTCGAACTGGTGAATCATCCCCATGTCGATGTGATTTTGATCGGTGGGCGTTTGTTCAAGCATTCGATTGTGTCGGTGGGAGCGGCGGCCATCGAAGCGATCCAGCGGGTGCGGGCAGACCTGTATTTCATGGGCGTCACAGGCATTCATCCCGAAGTCGGCCTGAGTACCGGCGACTACGAAGAAGCACGGGTTAAACATGCGCTGTCCCGGCAAGCCGCGGATACGGTGGTGCTGGCTTCGGAGGAAAAACTGGGGGCGGCCTCCCCGTATGTGATTACACCGCTTACCGCTGCCAGTGCCTTGATCGTGAACCAGACCGTGCCCGAATCCGTGCTGCTTCCCTATGCGGAGGTGGGACTCGACATCATCGTGGCGGCGTCATCGTAAAAGCTGGCTCGACCGCGATACGGATAGGATCGTCACGCACGCTGCATAAACTAACGGAGGCTCTTCACCATGATCGTACAACCCGATTGGCTGGATAAACAGGCGTATCCCTTCGCCTCACATACGCTCAACCTTGACGCAGGCCAGATTCACTACGCTGACGAGGGCACGGGTGAAACGATCCTGATGGTTCATGGCACGCCCATGTGGTCGTTCTTGTATCGCCACCTGATCCATGACCTGCGCGATGACTATCGTGTTATCGCGCTGGATAAACCGGGCTTCGGGCTATCGGACAGGCCAACCGACTACGGCTACACACCTGCGGAACAGGCCGCCACACTCGCTGCTTTTATCCAGGCGCTCGACCTGCGCGACATCACGCTCGTCGTGCATGATTTTGGCGGGCCAACCGGCCTTTCCTATGCGCTGGACCACCCGCAGCACGTCAAGCGGTTGGTCCTGTTCAACACTTGGATGTGGTCGCTGCGCGGCGACTGGCCGAAGCGCCTGGTTGGTGGTTTCCTGAGCAGCCCGCTGGGGCGCATGTTGTGCCTGCGTTATAATCTGGAAGTTAACGTGATCGTGCCTGGCGCATATGGCAGGCGTTCGCGGCTGACGAAAGCCATCCACGACCAGTACCGCCGCGCCTCAGCGGATGAAACAGCGCGATGGGCGATCTGGGTCTATGCGCGGGAACTGCTGGCATCTGCCGAATGGTACGACAGCCTGTGGGCCAGGCGAGAAGCCCTGCGTGACATCCCGGCGCTGCTGTTATGGGGAATGAAGGACCCTGTTTTCACCCCATCCTATCTGGCCCGCTGGCAGACGCTTTTCCCCGATGCGAAGGCGGTGACTTTCCCGGACTCCGGTCACTTCGTTCAGGAGGAAGTACCTGATGAGGCCCTGCCTCATTTGCGGGCCTTTTTAAGCGAATAACCGCGATGTGCGACGCCCTATGACAAACACACGTTCAACAATCCCTCGCAACATGTACGGTATGTAGGGTTTACAGGGTTGTGTACGGTTTTTCAGCTATCCACTTTTTCAATTGGCACCACATCATAGCGCCGCATCATGTCGCGAACCTCGCCAGGATGGATGGCGTAGGTCATGCCCTCCGGCGACCGCTTACGACGACCGTCGTCCAGCAGGTGCAGCCGCTTGATGATATGCCCGATCCACTGGGCATCACCCATCCGATCTGTCGGTTGCCCCATCAATCTTGCGACCTCCTCACGTAGCGCCGACGCCTTCAGCCATGAGAGTTCACTCGTGTCTCGTGTCATCACTTCCAGCGCCTGAAGGACAGCTTCTTCCCGATCACTCAATGCCTTGCCCTCGCTGACCTGCTCATCCCACTCGGCGGCACGCGAGACGGCATCCAGCAGACCTGATAAGCTACCCCTTTCCTCGAAGAATGCGGCCAATGCCACCAGCGGCGACCATAACTCGCCGGAACGGTTGTGCAGCGTATGCAGCTTTGGTCGCTCGAAGTAGTTGCGATAGACCTCGGCGAAATGGGTCAGAGCCAGCGTGTAAAGCTGGTGCCGGATTGTCGCCGCGTCGAAGTCTGCCGGGAACGGTGTCATCTTCCGATCCGTGCGCCGCATGGGGATGGCGATGCAGCGGCTGGCAAGTACGTCCTCCAAACCAGCAATCGCGGCCAGGATTTTCGGCGAATAGACATCGAATGCCTGTGGTTTGAGGTCGTCACCGGTGACACGAATGGCGGGCATCCCGGCTTTGTAGCCGCTGTTGAGGAGTTGCCGGATCTGTTGCATCCCCGGATCACGCGGGTTGTGATACCGTTCGGCCTCGTCAATGCCGACCGTGCAGCTCGTCGTGTGGATCAACCGGAACATACTCGGCCCGGTGGGGTCGGAGGTGTTGACCATGTTGAAGGCGAGCGGCTGCGCCACACGCAGGACCGTACTCTTGCCGCTGTTCTTTGGTCCATTGAGTGCGAGGTAGGGATATGCGGGAAACATCGTATAGAAGTAGGTGCCGATCACCCACAACGTCAGCACGCGGCTCTCCACTGGTGACTTGAAATCGACGTATCGCTGAAAGACGTCATGCACCGCGTTGAAAACGTCGCCCGGCTGCACTGTTTCGCCCGCGAGGAAGCTCTGGATATCACGATAGCGCCAGCGCATCAGGAACTCACACCCATCGGGAATCGTCCGCAGCGCCACCTCCTGTCCGTTCAACTGGATGATCTGCTCGCTCGTCAGCCGCCGTAATTCGCGGGTGCTGGTGACCAGATAGGGCTGGGTGTTGAGCCGGTTGTCCTTCGTGCGCTCGATGACCGATACCGTCAGCATCGCCACGTCGCGCTGAAAACCCAGCGCCGGAGATAACAGGGGCACATCGTCCCCCAGGATTTCGGGCATCACATCGTCCTCCTTTTCCGCTACCGTCGATTTCACCGCCTTCAACAGATCATTGAAGGTACGCGTTTTCACGCCAATCTTGCCCATCAGTTCTTTGAATCGGGCGAGCGCGAACTCGTCTAATTGCGGCGCATACTGGAACAGGTCACGGATGCCGTCCTCCCGCGCTAATCCGGTCAGGTTGCCGACGCGCATGATCTCTGCTTCCAGCCAGGGTTTTGCATCGTTGAGGAAGTTGGCAGCATGCGTTGGGTTGGCTTTGAAGCCAACCAGCCATTCGTTGGCGTCCTTGATGTCCTTCGGAAACGTCGGCAGGTGGGCAGTCGGTCCGATTGCCTGGGCGATGGTGCGGGTTTGCTCGGCGGTCTCCGGCACGTTGTCCAGCGCGATGAACACACGTCGGTGGTTTCGCAGTGTGTCCAGCACGTCGTCACTTACGTTCATTCCAGCAATTGCGATAGCGGGTATGTCCCACTCGCCAAAGGTCACTGCATCGGCCTGCCCCTCGACCAGCACCACCTGCGATGCATCCGCGCTGTAGCAGTGGTTGTAGAAGGGCTGCCGCTCGCCGAGGAGGTCACGCGGCGGGTTGTAGTGCCGCTTGCCCTCGATAGAGCGTCCGCTGAGATATACCAGTCGTCCATTGTGTAGATGGAGATAGACGAGCATGTCCGCCGGAAACTTCTGCACCGTCAGGCGCCAGCTATCCGGCAGGTTGAGGTCGGACAGCAGCGCGGACTTATCCGACGGCATGAAACCCAGGCTTGAGGCTCGAATGTTGGGCAGGCTCCAGCCGCGAGTCTTGGTGGCGTAATTTAGCGCGGATGGATGGTTCAACAGAGCCTCATGCAACCGCGCTACCAACTGCCGGAAAGACCAGCCGACCGATTTATGAAAGGCTCCCTCTTCCTCTATCTCGATCCCGGCACGCTTCGCCAGATAGCGCACCGCCTCCATAAAGCGCGTGGGGTCGCGGCTGTCCCAGGCGCTGCCATAATTCAGGTGATAGCGTCCAACGAAGTCGAACACGTCACCGTGCTCACCGCGCGAGTTCCAGAAGTAAAACCCCGTTTTGGGTGTGACCACCAGACTGTCGTGTTCGGTACCGACGAACCGAGCACCGGTTTTACGCAGAGTAAATTTCTCGTTTACCAAATCTTCAATCGGGCTGCGCTCCCGAATATGATCCAGATCAATCGTCATTGCTGCTGCCTCCGGGCAAAGTCAAACACAGGTCGCGTGAAAAACGTGACAAAAACCAGGTCAAAATCAGTTGCGGGCAAACGGAGGCTGTGCTAAATTGTGAGTGTCTAAGTCAACAATTTAGCGTCCAGCACCATCCGCCAGCCCATCTCGCATGGGCTTTATCCATTCTATAGGGTGGTGCTCTCGCAACTTTCATCATGGAAGTTGCCTCCTTAACGTAACCACGTGGTTACAATCTCATTCACTTGGTAGTTGTTCAATCGCTTCTTCAAGCAATCGTTGCAACATCAACAACCGAGCACGAGCAATGTTTACGTCATTCTCTTGTTGCATAGCTGCTCTCACCAGATCACCACTGGTGAGTTGGTTCCCCATTTGTGATGCTTTCACGATTTGTAGTGCTGAACGCGGAATGGGCACTTCGATGTCAACTTCTCGTTCATCTGATGCAAGTGTTTCCGTATCACAGAGTTCTTTGACCTGCCGCATGGTGAGGTTGAAGTCAATGATCTGCCGAACAAGTTCAGATTGATATTCCTCTGCAATCGTAAGTACGTACCGAAGTCGACCTTCCTCAATGTTATGTCGATCTGCCAACTCAAGCGCTTCGTCACTTAATCTGAGCAGAGCCTTGTAGCGACTAAAATGCATCCTGCTGATTCCGCCCATCGCTGTCAGTATTTCATTTGTGTGCTGGCTCTTGCCGCGCAAATCAAGTTCCAACGCCTGACGGTAGAAGTCGTTCGTCACGGCATGGCCGGGAAGCTCATAGCCGTGCACGGTGAGCAGGAGTAGTGCCGCTTGCCGTGCCATCGCCACAGCAGATAACCCGGTGCGGGCGGTGTTTTCCTTTGCTTGCCGGAACGGAGAGGCCAGATCAGGCGGGATGATGATGCAGGGGATCATGCCGTCGCCGGTGTAGCTGGGGATGAAGTCACGTAGCAGCCAGGTCGCCCAGTAACGGCGTTCCCCGGTTTCGATGCGATACTGCCGCGTCACCCCCTCGGTGACATCCACGACTGTGAGCGGATTGACCTGCCCGTCATCGCGGATCGTGATCGCCAGGTTGACCAGATCGTGCAGCAGGCTCTCCTCCGGTGAGGGCTTCGACTTCTGTTCTTCGTCGGTCTCATCATCCGGGTTTGGTAGCAGGTCGAGCAAGCCAT
>Ga0081528_100637_pt1 | contig 13747 bp, 10 predicted proteins | sample HotLakmasection4_FD_71011 | JGI IMG/M metagenome (GOLD analysis project Ga0081528, IMG submission 71011) | Hypersaline microbial mat communities from Hot Lake, Washington, USA - Section #4 (SPADES assembly) (version 2) | ecosystem: Environmental > Aquatic > Non-marine Saline and Alkaline >...
GCGCGTGGAGCACCCGGCGCCGATCCGGCCCCCCCCCGGCGCCGGGAGGGCGGCTCGGGCCGCGTTCGAGGCTCTCAACGACCACGGCGGAAAGCCGGTGCGCGAGATCTGACCCCCACGAACGAAAGCGCCCCGCGCGACCAAAGATCGCGCGGGGCGCGCTGGATCCGGACCTGCTCGGCTCGAGGACGTCGCTACGCCTTCTTCTCGCCGTCGTCGTCCTTGACCGAGTACTCGGCGTCGATCACGTCGTCGCCGCCGCCGGAGCCCGAGGGGGCGTCGCCCGAGCCGGCGGCGCGCTGCTCGGCGGCGGACGCCTCGTAGACGGCCTTGCCCAGCTCCATCGAGTTCTTCTCGAGGTCGGCGAGCGCCTTCTCGATCACCGTGGCGTCGTCCTCCTTGAGCGCCGACTCCACGCGGGTGAGCGAGGACTCGATGTTCCCGCGCGCTTCGGAGGACACCTTGTCCCCGTGCTCCTCCAGGCTCTTGCGGGTCTGGTGGAGCATCGCCTCGGCGCGGTTCTTGAGGTCGACGAGCTGTCGCTTCTTCTTGTCTTCCTCGGCGTGCTCCTCGGCCTCCTTGCGCATGCGCTCGATCTCGGCCTCGTCGAGCCCGCCGGAGTTGGTGATCTTGATGTCCGCCTTCTTGCCGGTGCCCTTGTCGGTCGCGGTGACCACGAGGATGCCGTTGGCGTCGATCTTGAACTCGACCTCGATCTGGGGCATGCCCCGCGGCGCCGGCGCGATGCCCGAGAGCTCGAACACGCCGAGCGTGCGGTTGTCCTTGGCGAACTCGCGCTCGCCCTGGGTGACGTGGATCTGCACGCTCGTCTGGTTGTCCGACGCGGTCGAGAACACCTTGCTCTTGCTCGTGGGGATCGTGGTGTTGCGCTCGATGATGGGCTCGACCACGCCGCCCATGACCTCGACGCCCAGCGTGAGCGGCGTGACGTCGAGAAGGAGGACGTCCTTGACGTCGCCCTGAAGGACGCCGCCCTGAATCGCCGCCCCGAGCGCGACGACCTCATCGGGATTCACGCTCTTGTTCGGATCCTTGCCGAAGATCTCCTTGCAGAGGCGCTGCACGGCGGGCACCCGGGTCGAACCGCCGACCAGGATCACCTCGTCGATCTTGCTCGGGTCGAGCTTGGCGTCCTTCAGGGCGGCGATGCAGGGGCGCTTGACGCGCTCGAGCAGGTCGCCGATGAGCGACTCAAACTTCGCCCGCGTGATCGTCACCTGAAGGTGCTTCGGGCCCGACTCGTCCGCGGTGATGAACGGCAGGTTGACGCTCGTCTCCTGGGAACTCGACAGCTCGCACTTGGCCTTCTCCGAGGCCTCCTTGAGCCGCTGGAGCGCCATCGCGTCCTTGCGGATGTCGATGCCCTCCTTCTTGCGGAACTCCTCGGCGATGTGGTTGATCAGGGCCTCGTCGAAGTCGTCGCCGCCCAGATGCGTGTCGCCGCCCGTCGAGAGCACCTCAAAGACGCCGTCGCCGACGTCGAGGATCGACACGTCGAACGTGCCGCCGCCGAGATCGAAGACCGCGATCTTCTCGTTCTTCTTCTTGTCGAGCCCGTAGGCGAGCGCGGCGGCCGTGGGCTCGTTGATGATCCGCTCGACCGTCAGGCCCGCGATCTCGCCGGCGTCCTTGGTCGCCTGGCGCTGGGCGTCGTTGAAGTAGGCCGGGACGGTGATGACCGCCTTCTCGACCTTCTCGCCCAGGTAGTCCTCAGCGACCCGCTTGAGCTCCTGCAGCACCGAGGCGGAGACCTCGGGCGGGGTCAGGGTCTTGTCGCGCACCCTGATCTTCACGAACTCATCGCCCGAGCCCACGATCTCGTAGGGAACCTGCTTCTCCTCAGACTCCACCTCGTGGTGACGCCGGCCCATGAACCGCTTGACGGAGAAGATCGTGTTCTTCGGATTCGTCACCTGCTGGTGACGCGCCGGCTGGCCCACGAGCTTCTCGCCCTTCTCCGTGAACCCGACCACCGACGGCGTCGTGCGGCTGCCCTGGGCGTTGACGAGCACCTTCGGCTCCGCCCCTTCCATGACGGCCACGACCGAGTTCGTCGTGCCGAGATCAATGCCGATAATCTTTGACATATCCATGACTCCCGTGTGATCGGTCCGCCGCGCCCCGCGGTTCGGCAACCTCGTGAACAGGGAAAGCAGGGCAAGCCGGGCGCCAGCGCCGCGAACTCGTCGCCCCCCGGGAACGTCCCGTGAGCGGGGCCGGCGGGATCTCCGACCTGCCAATGAGGCAGATCGCCGCCCCGGGAGGCGGAACTCGGCGGCGAATCGAACGCCCGCGCCGATCAGGACGGTGACGGGGTTTATTTCTTGCCCCGCGTAGGCGTTCGTGCTACCCGTAGTAGCTAGCTTCGGAAGGCGCCGGCGGGTGGATGGCTCCCGGGCTTCGACCAGACTCAGAGGGATTTCATCATGCGCACCGTTTCAATGGCCATGGTTGCGGGCTTGGCGATCTCCGGCACCGCCGTCTCCAACGACGCCCCGCTCTTTCAGCGACCCTTCGACGGCGTGCCCGTCGGCGTCGGCGAGACCTTCACCACGATCGTGCCGCAGAGCGTCGCTCCGCGCGGCGCCGGCGTCCGGGCGCTCGACCCCGCGGCGCTCCCGACCCGCTACTCCGAGACGGTGACCACGCCCGGCGAGATGGGCATCGTCGCGGGCACCGCCTTCCTCGGCCAGTTCATCGACCATGACGTCACCCTCTCCCTCGAGGCGGAGACCGAGTTCCTGCTCCCGCCTTTCGTCAAGCTGCTCGAAGAGGATGCGGACGGCGGGTTCACGAACCTCCGCACCCCGGGCCTCGACCTCGACTCCGTCTACGGCGCCGGCCCCCTTGAGGGCGCCTCGGCCGCCGAGGAGTGGTACGACGTCTCCACGGGCGTGGGGCTCCGCTTCCGCTTCGGCACCGGCGCGAGCGGCGCGCTGGACTTCGTTCGCGACCCGATCACGGACCGCGCCTACATCGGCGACCACCGAAACGACGAGAACGGCCTCATCGGGCAGATCCACCGCGCGTTCCAGCTCCTCCACAACAAGACCGTCGACCGCATCCTCGAGCGCGACGGCATCGACGAGATGAGCCTCGTCCCCGGCTCGCCCGAGTGGTGGGACGTTTTCAACGAGGCCCGCAACTTCACGACGGCCTACTACCAGGGCGTCATCGGCAACGAGTTCTGCCGCATGATCACCGGCCGCTCGCTCTTTGACGCCATCGACGATGCGGTCGAGCCGATGGGCCCGCTCGCCGAGGCGCAGATCCCGCTCGAGTTCTCCCAGGGCGTCTTCCGCCTGCACACGATCGTCCCGAACGCGGTGCAGATCGGCTCGAGCGAGTGGGTCGCCCCCATCGATCCGGTCCTCCGCTCGAGCGTCGCTTGGGGCTACCTCTTCGGCCCCCGCGCCACCCCCGGCGGCAAGGTCGACACCGCCGTCGCGGCCGAGCTCCGCGACATCATCAACCTCGTCATCCCGGGCGTCGGTGAGATCAACCTCGACCTCGGCGAGGTCAACATCCTCCGCGGCCGCGAGACGCACGTCCCCTCGGGCGAGCAGTACCTCGAGTTCCTGCTCGCGGAGCTCGGGCTCCCCGAGACCACCACCGAGATCCGCGGCAAGCAGGTCCTCAACTGGGACTCCGGCAGCCCCCTCTTCACCGGCGCCGACGACGCCCCCCTCATGGCCGACCTCCTCGCCGGCGACACCGACCTCTGGGCCTACGTCATGGCGGAGGCCTCGCTGAACGACGGCTTCCTCGGCCCGGTCGGCCAGGACATCATCGAGCGCACCTTCGGCAACCTTCTCCTGAGCGACCCGTGGAGCCTCGTCGGGGCGAACTCAAACCAGTTCACTCAGGCGCAGCTCGACATGTTCATGAGCGCCACGATGGACGGCATGATCGCGAGGATCCAGGTCCCAGGCGACCTCGACAACGACGACAACGTCGACTCCGATGACCTTGCGCTCCTCCTGCCCAACTGGGGCTCGGACGACCTGGCGAGCGACATCGACGGCGACGGCGTCGTGACCGCCGCCGACCTCGCCCTGCTGATCAGCAACTGGTCCCGCTGATCCCGTTCGAACACCAAACGCCAAGGCCGATCCCCCGCGGGATCGGCTTTTTCGTCGGCGGATCCCGCCGTGGCTGGAACAACACGATTCGGCTGGGCGTTGAGCCTGCCGACGGTTACCATGAGAGACCCGGCCGCGGGGCTTCGTCCCGTTGGCCCTGTTCGCCATGCGGGCCCGAGAACCCGCGAGAGAGTCCAAAGGAGCCTACTTCGATGAAACCCCGACACGGCGCGATCTCTTCCACCCTCCTCTCCGTCGCTGCGGCCCTCGGGCTCGGCGCGGCCGGGCTGAGCATGGTCACGGGCGTGACCCCCTGCTCGCTCATGAGCGCCTGCGACGCCGACGCCAAGGCCCCCGCCGCGGTCACCGTGGCCGACGCCGAGGCCATGAAGGCCGACGCCTGCGAGACCAAGGCCGCCTGCGATGACGCGAAGGCCCCGGTCGCCGCGACGGTCGCCGACCGAAGCGAAGCCGCGACCGCGTGCAACGACGCTCCCAAGTCCGTCGCCGTGAGCGCCAAGGCCTGTGACTCGACCAAGTCGTCCGACTGCGGCGCCGCCGCGACGACCGTCGCCGCCACGAGCGACTGCGGCGACAAGGCCATGACGGTCGCCGCCCAGAAGGACTGCGGCGACCAGGCCGCCAAGGGCGCCTGCGGCGCCGAGGCCATGACCGTCGCCGCCAGGAGCGACGCCGCCTGCGAGGGCGAGGCCAAGGCCGTCAACGCGAGCAACGTCGCGGCCGACTGCGGCTCCAAGTCCGATTGCGGCGCCGCCGCGGTCGCGGCGAGCGACGGCGCGTGCGCCTCCAAGGACGACTGCGGCGGCGAGGCCGTCATGGTCGCCGCCTCCGGCGCCGGCTGCGAGGGCGAGAAGGAGGCGTGCGAGGACGGCGTGAAGGCGATCGCCGTGGCCGATTCCGACGCCTGCGGCGGCGAGTGCACCGAGGGCGACGTCAAGGCTCTCCCGGTCGCCGTCACCGCGTTCAACGCCGAGTGCCCTTACTCCCACAACTCGGTGAAGGCGAACGTCGTGTCCGCCTACAACGGCATGAACGTGCGCTTCTGCTGCGCCGGGTGCAAGATGCGCTTCGAGAAGGCCGACGACGCCGAGCGGGCGAAGCTCGTCGCGGGCGTCGTCAAGCCCATCAACAGCGCCTGCTGCGGCAAGCCCGTCGACGCCGCCACGGTCTCCGTGGTGCAGGGCTTCCCGGTCGCCTTCTGCAAGAGCGCCTGCGCCGAGATGGTCCGCAGCGCCGACGCCCAGAAGCAGATGAACTTCGTCGCGAGCAAGATCAACTACGTCAACGCCGACTGCTGCGGGAAGCCCACCGCGGAGGCCAAGCTCGTCGGCTTCCACGAGGGCAAGGCCGTCGCCTTCAACGGCAGCGGCTGCGCTGAGAAGTTCAACGCGATGAACGACGCCGAGAAGAACGCCTACGTCCTGAAGGTGTCCTCCGGCATGCCCGAGCCCTGCGGCGACAAGAAGTGCGCCGACGAGGGTTGCGACGCCGCGGCCTGATCGCCGCCTCGCCCTTCGGCTCCCGGATCTTTCGACGCCCCGTCGCTTCGGCGACGGGGCGTTTGTCGTGCGCCGGCGCCATACTGCGCGTCATGGCCACGTTCCTCCTCAAGACCGAGCCCGACGACTACCGCTACGCCGACCTCCAGCGCGACGGACGGACCGTCTGGGACGGCGTCGCCAACGCGACGGCGTGCCTGCACATGCGAGCCGCCAAGGCCGGCGACGCGGCGCTGATCTACGAGACCGGCGGGCACAAGCGCGTCACGGGGCTGGCTCGCCTCGTGAGCGAACCCTACGCCGACCCGGAGCGCCCCGACCTGACGAAGGCCGGCGAGATCAAGTTCGTCGTCTTCGACCTCGAGCCCGTCGCCGAGGCGACGAAGGACGGCGCCACGCTCGCGGCCATCAAGGCCGACCCGCGGTTCGGGGGCTTCGAGCTCGTCACCCAGTCGCGCCTGAGCGCGATGCCCGTGCCCGCGACGCTCGACCGGGCGCTCCGCGCGATGGCGGGGCTGCCGAGCCGCTAACGCGGGCGGAGTCGCGTGGCCTGCTGCGCGTCGAACCGCGCGACCTCGCGCTGATCGTTGTAGTGGTCGAGCACCCACGCGATGATCCCCGAGCGGTACACGCGCTCAAACAGCTCGACCGCCTCGGCGCAGTACCGCGGCCCGACGCCCTCGCGGAGCGTGCGGAGCGCCCGCTCCGCGGCCGCCGGCCCCGTGTCGGCGCGGTAGGGCCTCACGCTCGTCAGCGCGTCGAAGGTGTCGATGACCGCGAAGTAGCGCGCCCCCGGCGGAATCGCGTCGCCCGTGAGCCCGTCGGGATACCCGCCGCCGTCCTGGCGCTCGTGGTGGGAGCGGACGAGATTCAGCGCGATCTCGTCGTCGATCCCGAGGGCGCGGAGGCGCGCCTCTCCCGTCACGGGGTGAAGCCTGATCGCGGCGAACTCCTCCTCCGTGAGCCGCCCCGGCTTGCGGAGGATCGACAGCGGCACGTCGAGCTTGCCCACGTCGTGCAGCGCCGCCGCGACGCCGATGCGATCGACGACGTCGTGGTCGAGCCCCGCCGCCTCCGCCACGGCCCTCGCGTAGAGCGTCACCCGCCACGTGTGCGCCGCCGACAGAAAGTCGTAGCGCTCAAGCGACGCCAGCGCGCTCGCCGCCGCGTCGTTCACGCCGACCTCGCGATCGCGAGCACGCGCTGATCGTCCGACAACTCGCCGTGCTCGCCCACCGCACGGGGCATCGCCTCGGTCGGGTCCTCGGGCGGCGCGCCGGTCGTCCGGCGCAACGGCGGGAGCGTCCCCGCAAGCCCGAGCTCCCGCCCGCCCGCGTCCGTGAAGCTCGGGAGCCGGAGCGCGCCCGCCAGACCCGACAGCCACGCCGAACGCGCCCGGGAGCAACGCTTGCGGGCGATCGCCGTCGCCATGAGCGGCGGCATCGACGCCGAGAAGAGGGCGACCGCCGCGACGAACCGCGGGCTCGACGCGGGCGTCAGGTCGCGAAGGAACGGCCTGCGACCGAGCGGGCGCCCCAGGCCGCCCGCGCTCATCCCGCGCTCTCGCGGATGAGCGACTCGAGCTTCTCGAGCTTGCGTCGCGCGTTGATGTCGGTCAGGGCGTCCGCCTGCATGTCCGCGTGGTAGCTCGAGCGGACCATCGGGCCGCTCTCGACGACCTTGAAGCCGCGGGCGAGGCCCTGGGCCTCGAAGCTCTTGAAGGTCTCGGGGGTGACGAACCGGTCGACCGGCAGGTGGTTGGGCGTGGGCTGGAGGTACTGCCCGATCGTGAGGATGTCGCACCCCGACCGCTCGATCACCTCGTCCATCAGCTCGAGCACCTCGTCGTCGCGCTCGCCGATGCCGACCATGATGCCCGTCTTGGCGACGAGCCCCGCGTCCTTGGTTCGCTTGAGCAGCTCCACCGAGCGGTCGAACTTCGCCTGCGGGCGCACCGCGGGGTACATCCGCCGGACCGTCTCGAGGTTGTGGTTGAGGATCTCGGGGCGGGCGTCGATCACCTTCTGCAGCGCGTCCCAGTCGCCCAGGAAGTCGGGGATCAGGGTCTCGATCGAGAGCCCGGGGCACGCCTCGCGGGTGCGGAGGATCGTCTCGGCCCAGAGCCCGGCGCCGCCGTCGGGCAGCTCGTCGCGATTGACGCTCGTGATGACGATGTGCCGCAGGCCCGCGTCCTCGACCATGATCCTGACGGACTCGGCGACGCGCCGCGGCTCGTCGGTGTCGAGCACGGGCGGGCGACCGGTCTTGACGTTGCAGAAGCCGCAGGCGCGGGTGCAGGTGTCGCCCAGGATCATGATGGTGGCGACGCCGCGCGCCCAGCACTCGCCCATGTTCGGGCACCCGGCCTCCTCGCAGACGGTAAAGAGCTTGTGGGTCCGCATCACGTCGCGGACGCGATGGAAGGCCTCGCCGCCCGGAAGCTTGGCGCGAAGCCACTTCGGCTTGCGCTTGGCCTGGGGCGTCTGCTTCGCTCCACCGGCGTTGTTGAGCACCATGTCCGTCAGGGAGAAGGTCGGCTTCTCCAGGCGCCGGACGGGGTCTCCGCCGGCCGGCCGCGGGTGGCGCTGGAGCCCCTTGCTGACGCGCGGGGTGGACGGGGTGGCGGGGTTGGCGGACATGATCCTGAGTGTATCCGTCGGCGATGGGGCGGACGATGCTCGATGAAAGACCCGAGTCGTCCGCTCCTTCGGGGTCTCCGCCCCAGGGCGGAGATCCGCCGAACCAGGCGGGCGTCCTGTGCGTGTTACCGGAGCCGCCGCCGTCAAAACAGGCAAGGCGGGTGAACTCGGACGTGGGGCCGGCCGATGCGAAGGCGTCCGGCGTTGGCCCGCCGCGCGGGGGAAGCCTCGCGTTGACAGGTGTGGCGCCGGTGGTAGCCTGCGCCCCCCTGAGGGGCCCTTGCACCGGGACGGAGACAACCCGCTCGCCCTCGCGCGAGCGGCGGGACCCCCGGGTCCCGCGAAAAGGAGCGCGACGTGATCGAGGAGCATCTGGCGGCCCGAGCGGCTCGTGTGACGCGCCTGGCGGCGGCGTGCGGTCTGGCGGCCGCCGCCCTGGCCGGCTGCAACGCGGACTCCTACATCGACCCCTCCGTCGTCGGACGCTGGGAGCACACGCCGACCGTGGTGCCCATCCTCGAGCGCGTCGACGTCATCGAGCGGGACGAGGGCGAGTTTGTGGAGGCCTCCCCGGTCACGCCCGAGGACCTCATCCCCGAGGTCGACGACTACCGCGTCGGGCCCGGCGACTCGCTCTTCCTCGAGATCTTCGACTTCCTCCAGCCCGGCGTCGCCACCCCCTTCGAGCGTCAGATCGACGCCCGCGGATCCATCGACCTGCCCCAGATCGGACGCGTCGACGTCTACGACCTCACGAGCGAAGAGATCGGCGAGCGGCTCCGCGAGCGGCTCCGCGAGGAGGGCATCATCGAGGACGCCCTCGTCTCCGTGCAGATCGTCGGCCGGCGCCAGGCCACCTTCTCCGTCTACGGCGCCATCCCGGGCGTCGGACGCTACCTCGTGCCCGTCCCCGACTACCGCCTGCTCGAGGCCATGTCGGAAGCCGGCGGCATCTCGCCGATCATCAAGACCATCTACGTCATCCGCCAGGTGCCCCTCTCGGAGGATTACACGCGCGGCCCCGGGGCGCGTCCCATGGCCCCGCCGACCCGACCCGCCCCTGACGCGGACGGCGAGACGCCCGAGGGCGTCGACCTCGACGAGCTGATCCGCCGGCTCTCCGACCCCGAGACCGAGGGCGACAACGGCCAGCCCGCGATGCTCGGAGGCGAAGGCGGCCCCGCACCCGTTTCCCTCGCGTGGGCGCAGGACCAGGACGACGCGCCCCCGATCGACCTCATCGAGGCCGAGGCCCCGCGCGAGCCCCGCCAGGCTCGCGACGAGGCCCGCCCCGCGGGTCCCGGCGACCCCGGCTCGTGGATGTTCCTCAACGGCGAATGGGTTCGGGTCGACGCGCGCCGGAACGCGGCCGACGGGATCCCCGAGGGCGAGGACCCGCTCGCCGCCGCGGCCGCCGAGCTCGTCACCCAGCGCATCATCGAGATCCCGACGGAGCCCCTGCTCCTGGGCGACCCGCGCTACAACATCGTGGTGCGCCCCGGCGACGTCATCCGCGTCCCGACGCCGGAGAGCGGCCTGGTCTACCTCGCGGGGCCGGGGATCTCGCGGCCCGGGATCTACTCGCTCCCGACCAACGGCCGTCTGACGCTCACCAAGGCCGTTCTGGCCGCGGGCGGGCTCAACGGGCTAGCCATCCCGTGGCGGGTGGACCTGACGCGGATGGTCGGTCCGGATCGCCAGGCGACCGTGCGGCTCGACGTCCGGGCGATCGCCGAGGGCACCCAGCCCGACATCTTCCTCAAGCCCGACGACATGATCAACGTGGGCACGAACTTCTGGGCGACCCCGCTCGCGGTCGTTCGCGGCGGCCTCCGGGCGTCGTACGGCTTCGGGTTCCTGCTCGACCGGAACTTCGGCAACGACGTCTTCGGGGCGCCCCCGAGCAACCGCGGCTTCTGAGTCGTCGGCCCAATTTCAGCGCCGGGCCGCTCGGAACGCGAACCCCGGCGGCCGGGGCGTCGTAGGAAGGGTCCGCGTATCGGTGGGATGCGCGGGCACGGACTCGAACTCACGTGGAGCGCGACGCCTCGATGACGCAGGCCTCGGCGACATCTTCGGCTTCCGGCGCCCCGTCGGGCTCCCGGTCCGCGCTCGCCGACCTCGTGTCCGCGAAGTGGGTCGCCGCGTCCCTCCCGATCGTCGCCGCCTTCCTCTGGCTCTTCTTTGAGGTCTTCCGTCGCCAGCACCAGTTCAGCACGTCCGAGAAGTTCGGCGAGGACTGGAAGCACGCCTACCTCGTGCCCCTCGTGAGCCTGTACATGCTCTGGCAGGTCAAGGACGAGGTGGCCCGCCGAACGCCCCGCCTCTACTGGCCCGGGATGCTGCCCGTTCTCGCGGGCATCCTGATGTACTACTTCTTCCTGATCGGCCCGCGGTCGAACCACATGTTCTCGGGCGCGGGGATGCTGCTCACGCTCTTCGGGATCGCGCTGCTGTTCGCGGGCCCGTCGATGATGCGGCTGCTGTTCATCCCGATCGCGTACCTCGCGTTCGGGCTGACGATCTCCGAAGCCGTGATGAACGCGATCACCTTCCCGCTCCAGCACATCGCGACCGTGGGTTCGCACTGGCTCCTGAGCGTGCTCTACACCACCGAGATCGCGGGCAACACGCTGACGATCGTGCTCGAGAGCGGACGCGAGATCCCGCTCAACATCGCCGAGGCGTGCTCGGGCATGCGCATGGTGATCGCCTTTGCGGCGCTGGGGGCCGCCGTCGCGTTCATTGCCTGCGACCAGTGGTGGCAGCGGGCGGCGCTCCTGATCCTGGCGATCCCCGTCGCGGTGTTCGTGAACATCCTCCGCGTCTCGTCGCTCGGGATCGCGAGCATCGTCAACCCCGACTTCGCCGCGGGGGACGCCCACATGTTCATCGGCACGCTCTGGCTCATCCCGGGCTTCCTGCTCTACATGGGCGTCGTCTGGGCCGTGAAGAAGATCGCCGTCGCTCCGGAGGAGGGCTCATGAGCCGCCTGATCGCCTACGTCGCCGTCCTGACGGTGCTCGTCGCGGCCGCGGCGTCGCTCAACGCCGCCATCCGCGCGTTCGACATCCACATCCAGAAGGCGCCCATCCACCCCGAGAGCGGGCTGACGCTGCCCTCGCTCCCACGCCAGGTCGAGGGGTTCACGCTCGCCTTCGAGTCGCCGCCGCTCTCCTCGGAGATCCAGCGCGCGCTCGGGACCGACAACTACCTCTCCCGCACCTACATCGAGGAGGCCGAGAGCGCGGGCAAGCCCGGTCGCTCGTTCGAGTTCCACGCGGCCTACTACACCGGCATGATCGACACCGTTCCCCACGTCCCCGAGCGGTGCTTTGTGGGCGGGGGCGAGCTGACGATCGACGGACGCCTCGGACAGGTCGTGCGCGTCCCCGTCGACCTCGAGCGATTCTCGCCCGATCCGGACGTCGATCCGGAGATCCACGGCCGCCTGCTGCGCGGGCGCACGAGCAACGTCTCGGACGCCCCGGGCGTGCGCGTCCGGATGCCCCGAGACCTTGAGAACCTCCGCATGAACGTCACGCGCTTCGTGGACCAGCGCGGTCAGAAGCTGCACGCCGGGTACTTCTTCATCGCCAACGGCGGGATCGCGCCGCGGGCGGGCGACGTGCGCAGCCTCGCGTTCGACAGCCGCTCAACCCATGCCTACTACATGAAGGTGCAGTTCACGTCCGGCGCCGTCGAGGACGCCGACGAGCTGGCGGAGCTGGCGGGCTCCTTCCTGACCGAGATCCTCCCGGACCTCATGCGCCGCACGCCCGACTGGGTGGACGTGCGCGAGGGCCGTCACCCGGCGACAAGAACCCAGGCGGACGCCACGTCCGCGGATTGACGAGAGAGCTCCATGGCCGCACGAATCAACGTGAAGTTCGCGATCGCCCTCGCCGCCGCCATCCTCGTGGTGGGCGCCGCAGGCATCGGCGTCGCCTACCTGGCGGTGAGCAAGACGGGCGAGGAACACGTCCTCCGCGGCGACGAGGCGTTGGCGGCCGGCGACGTTCAGCTCGCCGCCCAGAGCTACTCCAAGGCCGTCGCCCACGACCGCACCCGCCTCGACTGGCTCGAGAAGTGGCGCAGCGCCCTGATCCAGCTCACGCCCGAGACGCAGGCGGACTACGAGCGCAGCTTCAACCAGCACTACCTCGGCATCCTCGAGCGCATGGCCGTGCTCGAGCCCTTCGACCCGGCGCGCCAGCGCGACCTGCTCGACTCCCGCTACGAGCAGGCCATGACGCTCTTTCCCACCAACGTGCAGTCCTGGCAGCAGTTCGCCGACCTCGCCGGGCAGCGCACCGAGACGCTCGACGAGTCGGATCCCGAGGCTCGGGCCCTGCGTCGCTACCGCGGGCTCGCGATCCTCAACCAGATGCGCCTGACCGACATCGACCCGAGCGTCAGCCAGCAGGGGCTGGCGGACCTCGTCGCCGCGAGCGAGGCCGATCCGAGCGACATCGAGACCGCTCGCGGCATCGTGCTCTGGCGGCTCATCCGCTGGAGGCAGGCGCACCTCGACCGGCGCGAGATCGAGGCGCGGCAGTCCCTGGCCGAACTCGAGTCCGCGATGACCGCGTTCCGGGAGTCCTTCCCCGGTCATCACGACGCCGCACTGACGGATCTTGAGGTGCGCATCGAGCGCGTCAACACGATCGAAGTCGACGAGCTCTCACGCCGCGCCGCCCTCCGAGCCATGCTCGGCGACGAGGCGCCCGTGATCGAGTCGTTCCGCCAGGCCGACCCCTTGACGGTCACGGAGGCCCAGCTCGGTCGCCTCAACCTCGTGCTCGGGATCCTCGGCTCCCCGGTCCGCAACGAGACGATGATCGAGCTCGTCGAGCGCGTGGAGGACGCCGCCGGCCCGGCGCCGCAGCTGACGACGCTCAAGGCGGAGGCCTACGCGGGGCAGAGCGACTACGCGAAGGCGATCGAGGTGACGCGCGCGTTCCTCGACCGCCCCATCGCGCCCGTGAGCCTCCAGGGTCTCCTGCAGCGCTACTACCGCCCCTCGGGCCTCCAGAAGCTCGCCGAGTACGCGCTGGCCCTCTGGGAGTTGGAGCCCGAAGGGGAGGCGAAGGCCGAGGCGCTGACGCTCGCCAAGGACGCGTACGCCGAGCTCAGCGAGACGACCCGCGGGGGCGAGGAATCGGACCCGGCGCTCATCGTGCGGGGCAAGCTCGCGCAGGCGGAGAACCGTGCCCAGGAGGCGATCCGGATCTTCACCGAGCTCGTCGAGAAGCGCGGCTACACCGACGCGGAGACGCGCCTTCGCCTCGCCCAGGTGCTGCGCGAGGGCGGGCAGCTCGGAGCCGCCAAGCGTCAGTCGCAGGCCGCGCTCGACGAGGAACCGACGAACCTCTCCGCGCTTCTCTCGCTCGCGGACGCCCACGTGCGGCTCAAGGAGCGGGACGAGGCCCGCGCCGTCGTCGCCACGATTCGTGAGCTCTACCCGAACCTCGAGGGGCTCGAC
>Ga0081528_100638_pt1 | contig 13746 bp, 10 predicted proteins | sample HotLakmasection4_FD_71011 | JGI IMG/M metagenome (GOLD analysis project Ga0081528, IMG submission 71011) | Hypersaline microbial mat communities from Hot Lake, Washington, USA - Section #4 (SPADES assembly) (version 2) | ecosystem: Environmental > Aquatic > Non-marine Saline and Alkaline >...
GGCTCGGCCGGCTACGACCACAAGGCCATGGGCATCACCGCCCGGGGGGCGTGGGAGTCGGTGCGCCGCCACTTCCGCGCGATGGGCCGGGGCGTGCAAGGCGGGCCGGGCGGCGAGGTGAGCGTCGTCGGCATCGGTGACATGTCCGGCGACGTGTTCGGCAACGCCATGCTGCTGTCCGACGGCATCCGACTCGTCGCCGCCTTCGACCACCGGCACGTCTTCCTCGACCCCGACCCCGACCCCGTCCGGTCATTCGCCGAGCGGGCACGGCTGGCGGGTCTGCCGCGATCGTCGTGGGCCGACTACCGTCACGAGGAGATCTCGGCCGGCGGCGGCGTCTACTCGCGCAGCGCGAAGTCGGTCCCGGTCTCGCCGCAGGTGCGTGAGCGCCTCGGGCTGCCCGACTCGGTCGCGATCCTCACACCGCCGGAGATGATCCGCGCGATCCTGCGCGCTCCGGTGGACCTGTGGTTCAACGGCGGTGTCGGCACCTATGTCAAGTCCTCCGAGCAGTCCCACCCGGAGGTCGGGGACAAGGCCAACGACGCAGTGCGGGTCGACGCCGACGAGCTGCGCTGCCTGGTGGTGGCCGAGGGCGGCAACCTCGGCCTGACCCAGCTCGCCCGCATCCAGTTCGCCCGCCGTGGCGGTCGCGTCAACACCGACGCCATCGACAACTCCGCCGGGGTCGACACCTCCGACCGCGAGGTGAACATGAAGATCCTCCTCGACGCGGTGGTCGCCGACGGCGACCTGACAGGCAAGCAGCGCAATGCCCTGCTGTCGTCGATGACCGACGAGGTGGCCGAGCTGGTGCTGCGCAGCAACTACGAGCAGAACGTCGCACTCGACGTCGCCCTCGCGCAGGCACCGGGGCTGCTTCGGGTCCACCAGGCATACCTGACGGCCTTGGAGACCTCGGGGGACCTCGACCGCGCGGTCGAGGACCTGCCCGACGACCAGACCCTGCGTGAACGGCGGGCGGCCGGGGAGGGGCTCAGTGCCCCCGAGCTGGCCGTGCTGCTCGCCTACACCAAGAACCGCCTGTACTCCGAGCTGCTGTCCAGTTCGCTGCCCGACCAGCCCGAGCTGGAGTCGACGCTGCGCTCGTACTTCCCCCGTCCGCTCCTCGAACGGTTCGGCGACCAGGTGTCGGCGCACCCGCTCCGCCGGGAGATCGTCGCCAGCCAGGTGGCCAACCGGGTCGTGAACGAGGCGGGCATCACCTACCTGCACCGGCTGAGGCTGGAGACGGCGGCATCGCTGGAGGAGCTGGCGCGGGCGCACCTGATCGCGGCCGCCGTCGTCGACCGCGACCGCCTGGCCCACCACATCGACGCGCTGGACCTCGTGGTTCCGGCCCGGTCCCAGCTCGACATGCGACTTGACGTGCGGACGCTGGTGGAGCGGATCGCCCGGTGGTTCGTCCTCACCAGGCCTGCGCCGCTGGACCTGTCGCGGGAGATCGGCCTGTTCGCCGAGCCGGTCCAGACCCTGGTGCGCCACCTGCCGCAGCACCTGGTGGGGCTCCCCGCCGAGCATGCCGCCCGACGGCTCGACGCCTCCGTCGCGGCGGGTGTACCCGACGACGTGTCCCGGTGGGTGTCGGTGCTGCCGTGGGCGTTCGACGCGGTCAACGTCGCCGAGATCGCCCACCGCTGCGACGTCGAGGCCCTGGACACGCTGTGCGCGCACCTCGCAGTCGGTCAGCTGCTGGACCTGCAGCCGTTGCAGCAACGCGTGATAGCGCTGCCGCGGGACGACCGATGGCAGACGATGGCCCGGGCCGCCCTGCGAGACGACCTGCACGCCGCCCACGCTGCGATCACCGAGGCGGTGGTGACGACCACGTCGGCCGAGGACGCGCCCGAGGGCGGCGCCGGGGGCGAGGCCGCGTCGACGAGCGGCGGACGGCGCGTGCGCCAGTGGATCGAGCGCGACCCCGAGACGGTCGGTCGGGCTCGTCGGCTGCTCACCGAGGTGCTGGAGGAGGAGGAGGTCGACCTCGCGCGCCTGTCGGTCGGGCTACGTGCCGTCCGCACGTTGCTCACCGAACGGGCCGAGACGGCTCCCTGACGGCCGGCTCCCCTGCCGGCCGGGTCAGCCAGCTGTCGATGTCGCTGCGCACCGCCTGCTTGACGACCTCCGGCGCGCACGAGCCCTCGATGGACGAGCGAGCCAGACCCGCGAGCGCGGAGTCGTCAGCGCCGTGGACGTCACGTGCCAGCTCGTACTGGGCGGTCAGCCGGTGCCCGAACAGCAACGGGTCGTCGGCGCCGAGCGCGACCTGTGCCCCCGCCTCCAGCAGTGCCGTGAGCGGCACGTCCTCGGGACGCGGGTAGACGCCCAGGGAGACGTTCGACCAGGGGCAGACCTCCAGCACGACGCCGGCAGCGACGACCGCGTCGAGCACGCTGTGGTCCTCGACGCTGCGCACCCCGTGGCCGAGCCGCTCGGCGCCGAGGTGGTCCAGCGTCGCTCGCACGCTGGTCGGTCCCACCAGCTCGCCGCCGTGCGGTACCGATGCGAGCCCGGCTCGCCGGGCGATGCCGAAGGCGCGGGCGAAGGCCTGCGCCGATCCGCGGCGCTCGTCGTTGGACAGCCCGAAGCCCACGACCCCCGCGTCGGCGTACCTCGAAGCGAGCCGAGCCAGCGTGCGGGCGTCCATCTCGTGGCGGGTGCGGTTCGCCGCGACGACGACCCCGACAGGCAGGCCCGTGCGGCGCGACGCGTCGGCGACCGAGTCCAGGACGAGCTCGAGGAAGGCCGTGAGGCCACCGAACCGGGCGGCGTAGCCGGACGGGTCGACCTGGATCTCCAACCACCGTGAGCCTTCGGCGGCATCGTCCTGCGCTGCCTCGAGCACCAGCCGGCGCACGTCGTCCGGGTGCCGCAACACCGATCGGGCGACGTCGTACAGACGCTGGAACCTGAACCAGCCGCGCTCGTCGGCTGCCGACAGCGGGACCGGCGCACCGAGGGTGAGCGGGTCCCGAAGGGCGTCGGGCAGGCGGATGCCCTCACGGTCGGCGAGCTCGAGCACGGTGGCTGGCCGCATCGACCCGGTGAAGTGCAGGTGCAGGTGTGCCTTCGGCAGCAGGCGTAGGTCTCGCCCGGTCAGGAGCTCCTCCCGAACAGTCGCTGGAGTCGCGTGATCCCCTCGACGATGTCGTCGTCGGACAACGCGTATGACAGTCGCAGGTAGCCGCTCGGCCCGAACGCCTCGCCCGGCACCACTGCCACCTCGGCCTCGTCCAGGGCGATCTCGGCCAGCTGAGCCGAGGTGGTGGGCACCCGGCCGCCGATCTCGCGGCCGAGCAGGCCCGCCACGCTCGGGTAGGCGTAGAAAGCACCGTCGGGAACCGGGCACACGACCCCATCGATCTCGTTGAGCATCGCCACGATCGTGTGGCGCCGACGTTCGAACGCCGCACGCATCTGCTCCACGGCGCTCAGGTCTGCGCTCAGGGCGGCGATGGCGGCGTGCTGGGAGACGTTGGCGACGTTGCTCGTCAGGTGGCTCTGCAGGTTGGTCGCGGCCTTGACGACGTCGGCGGGGCCGATCATCCATCCCACCCGCCACCCGGTCATGGCGTATGTCTTCGCCACGCCGTTGAGCACCACGCAGGTATCGGCGAGCTCGGGTACCTCGGCGAGGATCGACGGCGCCGTGACGTCCCCGTAGACCAGGTGCTCGTAGATCTCGTCCGTGACCACCCACACGTCGTGCTCGAGCGCCCACCGCCCGATGGCGCGCAGCTGATCGGGTGGGTACACCGCGCCGGTCGGGTTCGACGGCGAGCAGAGCAGCAACGCCTGCGTCCGCTCCGTCCGCGCCGCCTCCAGCTGGTCCAGGCTCACCAGGTATCCCTGGGTCTCGTCGGCGACCACCTCGACCGGCGTACCGCCGGCGAGCCGGATGGCCTCCGGGTAGGTCGTCCAGTACGGCGCGGGCAGCAGGACCTCGTCCCCCGGGTCGACGAGTGCGGCGAAGGCCTCGTACACGGCCTGCTTGCCGCCGTTGGTCACCAGCACCTGGCCGGCCTCGACCGTCACCCCGGAGTCGCGCGACGTCTTCGCCACGATCGCCTGCTTCAGCTCCGGCAGGCCGCCGGCGGGCGAGTAGCGGTGGTTACGGGGATCGGCGCAGGCGGCCTTCGCTGCGGCGACCACGTAGTCCGGCGTCGGGAAGTCCGGTTCGCCGGCGCCGAAGCCGATCACCGGGCGTCCGGCCGCCTTGAGTGCCTTGGCCTTGGCGTCCACCGCCAGCGTGGCGCTCTCGCTGATCGCTGCGATGCGGCGGCTGATGCGGTGCGGGGCGCTGGCTGCGCCAGAGGGCGTCGTCATGCCCTCATCGTGGCATGCGACACAGGTCCGGACACCGGGACTGCAGGCCGGCGACCGTCGCGGTTCGACCCCGGTGCCGTCGGGGCCGTACACTGCTGCGCTGGCGGAGTTTCGCCCAGAGGGCAGTAGCTCAACTGGAAGAGCACCGGTCTCCAAAACCGGCGGTTGGGGGTTCGAGTCCCTCCTGCCCTGCACCTGACCCGCACGACCCGAACGGCCCGACTGACGACAGGACGACACGCACTGTGACAGAGACCCGCGGCGGCATATGGTCGCGGACGACGCTATTCCTGCGCCAGGTCGTAGCGGAGCTTCGCAAGGTGGTCTACCCCACCCGTCCACAGCTGCTCAACTACACCGTCGTCGTGCTGGTCTTCGTGGCGATCATGATCGCCCTCGTCACGGTGCTCGACCTGGCGTTCGGCGAGGCCGTTCGAGCGGTGCTGGGATGACGGTGGTGGGATGACGAACGACGAGAGAGCAGCGGTGGCCGACAGCGTGACTGACCAGAACACACCTGAGCCCGACGACGCGGCCGCGGAGTCGGTGAGCGACCCGCTCGAGGAGTTCCGTGCCGCCCTGCGCGCCAAGCCGGGGGACTGGTACGTCGTGCACTCCTACTCCGGCATGGAGAACCGGGTGAAGGCGAACCTGGAGAGCCGCATCAGCAGCCTGAACATGGAGGACTACATCTTCGAGGTGGTCGTGCCCACCGAGGAGGTCAACGAGATCAAGTCCGGTCAGCGCCGCCTGGTCAAGCGTGTCCGGTTCCCCGGCTACGTGCTGGTGCGCATGGAGCTAACCGACGAGTCGTGGTCGGCCGTGCGTAACACCCCGTCGGTCACCGGCTTCGTCGGCAACGCCCATCAGCCGTTGCCGCTGTCGCTGGAGGAGGTCGAGGGCTGGTTGGCCCCGACGATCGCCGAGCCAGCCGCGGCCGCCACTGCGCAGGGGGCCAGCGCGCAGACCGAGGTGGCCGACTTCGGGGTCGGCGACTCGGTCATGGTGATCGACGGCCCGTTCGCCTCGCTGCACGCCACCATCAACGAGATCAACATCGACGGCCGCAAGATCAAGGGCCTCGTGGAGATCTTCGGCCGGGAGACGCCGGTGGAGCTCTCCTTCAGCCAGATCCAGAAGATCTAGCCGGTCCCTCACCCCACTCACGGACAACGAAGGAAACGTCGCATGCCCCCCAAGAAGAAGAAGGTCGCCGGCCTCATCAAGCTACAGATCCAGGCCGGTGCGGCGACTCCGGCACCGCCGGTCGGTCCCGCCCTGGGCCAGCACGGCGTCAACATCATGGAGTTCTGCAAGGCCTACAACGCCGCGACGGAGGCGCAGCGGGGCAACGTCGTCCCGGTCGAGATCACGGTGTATGAGGACCGCTCGTTCGACTTCATCACCAAGACGCCGCCCGCCGCCCGGCTCATCCTCAAGGCTGCCGGGATCGACAAGGGCTCCGGCGAACCGAACCGCATCAAGGTCGCGTCCATCAGCCGCGCGCAGGTGCGCGAGATCGCCGAGCAGAAGATGCCCGACCTCAACGCCAACGACGTCGACGCCGCGGAGAAGATCATCGCCGGCACGGCCCGGCAGATGGGCATCACCGTCAACGACTGACGCCGACCGAGCGACACCCGTCGCGCCGGTCGTGGGAGGACGAGGCGCTCGTCCGCACCACACTCTCCACCGAGGAGCACAGGAGATCACCATGAAGCGCAGCAAAGGTTACGAGAAGGCGGTCGCTACCCTCGACCGCGACAGGCTGTACGAGCCTGGCGAGGCCGTGGCACTGGCCAAGCAGACCTCGCCCACCTCGTTCGACGCCACGGTCGAGGTCGCACTGCGGCTGGGCGTGGACCCGCGCAAGGCCGACCAGATGGTTCGCGGCACCGTCAACCTGCCGCACGGCACCGGCAAGACCGCTCGCGTGCTCGTCTTCGCCGCCGGGCCGAAGGCAGCCGAGGCCGAGGCCGCCGGCGCCGACATCGTCGGCTCCGACGACCTCATCGCCGAGGTGCAGGGTGGCCGGCTCGACTTCGACGCCGTCGTGGCCACCCCCGACATGATGGGCAAGGTGGGCCGGCTGGGCCGCGTGCTCGGCCCCCGGGGCCTGATGCCGAACCCCAAGACGGGCACCGTCACGATGGACGTCGCCAAGGCGGTCGGCGACATCAAGGGCGGCAAGATCGAGTTCCGCGTCGACCGCAACGCCAACCTGCACTTCATCATCGGCAAGGTGTCCTTCACCGACGACGCGCTGCGCGAGAACTACCAGGCTGCGCTCGACGAGGTGCTGCGCCTGAAGCCGTCGGCGTCCAAGGGCCGCTACATCAAGAAGGCGACCGTCTCCACCACCATGGGCCCGGGCATCCCCGTCGACCCGTCGGCGGTCAAGGCCGCGACCGGTTCCGACGACTGAGGCACCTGCTGGCCACGGCTACGCGCGCGGCCGCCGCCGGGGCTGTCGCCCTGGTGGCGGCCGTCGCTGTCGGCGGTTGCAGCGGGTCCGGGCCGGCCGACGCGCCGAGTCCTGCGGCGGTGTCGGACACCCCGGCGCAGGTGCCTGCCGGGCGCTTCGACACCCCGGCCGAGCTCGGTGAGGCGCTGACCGACGCAGCGCTGGAGGCCGGCACCGCTCGCGGGACACTGGCCGCGCGCAGCGCCGACGGCACGGTCGAGGCCGACCTGGTGTACGAGTTCGACGTCGACGGCGTGGGGATCGCCGCGGAGGCTTCGGTCGCCGGGCCGCTCAGCGTCGACCTCGGCGTCGTCGCGTCCGCAGGCGCGGTCTACCTGCGGGTGCCGCCGATCTACCAGCTGTTCACGTCCGCGCCGTGGGTGCGCGTCCCGCGCGAGACCGACGGCGACCTCGGCCGGCAGGTGGACGCCCTGCTCGAGGCGCTGGCAGCGGAGGTCCCCGGCACCTCGCTCCTCGACATCGACCGGCGTGCCTCCGACGCCGACCTGCGTTTTCTCGGTGACGCCACGCTCGCCACGATCCCGGTCGAGCGCTACCAGGTCAGGACGAGTATCGACGGCGTCGAGGTGACCCGGACGTACTGGGTCGACGACGAGGACCTGCTGCGTCGGCTCGACACCACCGCCGACGACCCGACGCAGCCGGAGCCGGCGCTGAGCTCGGGCACCTACCGCGAGTGGGGCACGCCGGTAGTCGTCGAGGCCCCCGACCCCGCGGAGGTCGCCGACCTGCCCGACGGCTTCTTCTGACGCCGGGGCGGCCGGCCGTGCGAGGCGATGCTGGCGATTTGGTCGGCGAGCGGCAGCAGCCGTAGGATGGGCTCTGCCGAAGACCGCCGGACAGCATGCCCAGTTAGCTGGGTGGCTTGAAAGCCCACCAGGGCGTCCCGCGCAGGCCTCGTCATCGGGTACCACCGTGCCCCGTTGCCCTGGCCTCGTGCCGGGGCTTTCTTCATGTGGGCCTGCGCCCCGCTTCGGCGCCGACCAAGCGAAGGAGACCCATGGCCCGGCCAGACAAGGTCGCAGACGTCGCCGAGCTCACCGAGGAGTTCCGCTCGTCCGATGCCGTCGTGCTCACCGAGTACCGCGGACTGTCGATGGCGCAGCTCACCGAGCTACGCCGTTCCCTCGGCAGCAGCGTGAACTACACAGTCGTCAAGAACACCCTCGCCCGTCTCGCCGCCAAGGAGGCAGGCGCCGACCAGCTCGTCGAGGAGTTCTCCGGGCCGTCGGCCGTGGCGTTCGTCAAGGGCGACCCCGTCGAGGCTGCCAAGGGCCTGCGTGACTTCTCCAAGACCCACCACGCCCTGGTGCTGCGGGGCGGGCTGCTCTCCGGGCGCTTCCTCGACGCTGCCGAGGTGAGCAGGCTCGCTGACCTGGAGTCCCGCGAGGTGCTGCTGTCCAAGCTCGCCGGCGCCATGAAGGCATCGGCCGGCCAGGCCGTCAGCCTGTTCGCCGCGCCGCTGGCCCAGACCGCCCGCGTGGTGGACGCCCTGCGCCAGCAGCTCGAGGCCGACCCTTCGGAGGCGCAGGCCGAGGTTGCGGCCGGAGCCGACGAGCCGACGTCGGCCGGAGCCGACGACACCGATCACTGACCACGCCCAACCCGGACTTCACCACAGCAACGAGAGGAACCACCATGGCCAAGCTGAGCACCGACGAGCTGCTGGACGTCTTCAAGGAGATGACCCTGCTGGAGCTGTCGGACTTCGTGAAGCAGTTCGAGGAGACCTTCGGCGTCACCGCGGCCGCCCCGGTCGCCGTCGCCGCTGCCCCCGCTGCAGGCGGTGCCGGCGAGGCACCCGTGGAGGAGGAGCAGGACGAGTTCGACGTCGTCCTTGACGGCGCCGGCGAGAAGAAGATCCAGGTCATCAAGGAGGTCCGCGCCCTGACGAGCCTCGGCCTGAAGGAGGCCAAGGACCTGGTCGACGCCGCACCGAAGCCAGTGCTGGAGAAGGTTGCCAAGGACGTCGCGGACAAGGCCAAGGAGCAGCTCGAGGCTGCTGGAGCCTCCGTCACCGTCAAGTAGTCCTTCGCTCGGCTGCGCCCGACCCGCAGCCTTGGTCCTTGACGTGTGGGTCGACGCCCGCGCATAGTCAGCGTCGGGTGCTGCTCCCCACGTCAAGGGCTCGTGTGATGTCGTACCAGCGCGAGCACCCATGCGCGCGCTGCTCGACTCGACAGCAATGTCGCCTCGGGGCTACACTGCTGTGTTGCGCTGGACCAACCCTGCCTTTCATGCTCGTCTTCAGCATGCACGCCCGATGAGTCGGGCGGGTTGAGCCGCGCCTACAACCGAATGAGCCTCACGACGTGCCAGTAGGGAAGGACCACACTTGGCCTCCGCGCGCAGCACCCGCATCTCCTTTGCCAAGATCGACGAGCCACTCGAGGTACCGAACCTCCTGGCCCTGCAGAGCTCCAGCTTCGACTGGCTGATCGGCCACGAGCGCTGGCGCGAGCAGGCCGCCGCTCGTGGTGAGACCGACGCGAGGTCGGGCCTGGAAGAGATCCTCACCGAGATCAGCCCCATCGAGGACTTCTCGGAGTCGATGGAGCTCAAGTTCTCCGACCCGAACTTCTACGACCCCGCCCACAGCGTCGAGGAGTGCAAGGTCCGCGACCTCACCTACTCCGCGCCGCTCTACGTCACCGCCGAGTTCACCAACAACGAGACCGGTGAGATCAAGCAGCAGACGGTCTTCATGGGCGACTTCCCGCTCATGACCGACAAGGGGACGTTCATCATCAACGGCACCGAGCGTGTCGTGGTGTCGCAGCTGGTCCGCTCGCCGGGTGTGTACTTCGAGCGCAGCCTCGACAAGACCTCCGACAAGGACATCTACGTCGCGCGGATCATCCCGTCCCGAGGGGCGTGGCTGGAGTTCGAGATCGACAAGAAGGACATGATCGGTGTCCGTCTCGACCGCAAGCGCAAGCAGCACGTCACCGTGCTGCTCAAGGCCCTGGGGTGGGACACCGAACGCATCGTGGCCGAGCTCGGCGACGTCGACTCGGTGCGCAACACGCTGGAGAAGGACACCACCACCGCGCAGGACGACGCGTTGCTCGACCTCTACCGCAAGATGCGCCCGGGCGAGCCGCCGACCCGCGAGGCGGCCGAGCAGCTGATCAACAACGCCTACTTCAACCCCAAGCGCTACGACCTGGCCAAGGTCGGGCGCTACAAGATCAACAAGAAGCTGGGGCTGGTCGACGCCACCGAGCGGGTCCTCACCATCGACGACATCGCCGCGACGCTGCGCTACCTGGTCAGGCTGCACACCGGCGAGGTGTCCATGCCGACGCCCTCGGGCGAGCTGCTGCTGGAGACCGACGACATCGACCACTTCGGCAACCGTCGTCTGCGTACCGTCGGCGAGCTCATCCAGAACCAGGTGCGCACCGGCCTGGTGCGCATGGAACGCGTCGTGCGCGAACGGATGACGACCCAGGACGTCGAGGCGATCACCCCGCAGACTTTGATCAACATCCGTCCCGTCGTGGCGGCGATCAAGGAGTTCTTCGGCACCAGCCAGCTCAGCCAGTTCATGGACCAGACCAACCCGCTGGCCGGACTGACTCACAAGCGTCGCCTGTCCGCGCTCGGCCCCGGGGGTCTGTCTCGCGAGCGGGCCGGCTTCGAGGTGCGCGACGTGCACCCGTCCCACTACGGGCGGATGTGTCCCATCGAGACTCCCGAAGGCCCGAACATCGGCCTCATCGGCTCATTGTCGACCTACGGGCGCATCAACCGGTTCGGGTTCGTCGAGACCCCCTACCGCAAGGCTGAGCACGGCTTCGTCACCGACGAGGTCGTCTACCTGGCCGCCGACGAGGAGGACCGCTTCGTCATCGCGCAGGCCAACGCCCTGCTCAACCCCGACGGCTCGTTCGCCGAGACGAAGGTGCTGGTGCGCAAGCGTGGCGGAGAGGTCGACTACGTCCCCGGCGACCAGGTCGACTACATGGACGTCAGCCCCCGCCAGATGGTGTCGGTCGCCACGGCCATGATCCCGTTCCTCGAGCACGACGACGCCAACCGCGCGCTCATGGGCTCGAACATGCAGCGGCAGGCCGTGCCGCTGATCCGCAGCGAGGCGCCGCTGGTCGGCACCGGCATGGAGCTGCGTGCCGCGGTCGACGCCGGTGACGTCGTCGTCAACGTGGACTCGGGCGTCGTGACGTCGGTGAGTGCCGACGACGTGACGGTCATGGCGGACGACGGCACGTACCGGACCTACCGGCTCTCGAAGTTCCGCCGCTCCAACGCAGGCACCTGCATCAACCAGAAGCCCATCGTCGACGAGGGCGACCGCGTCGAGGCCGGCGCGGTGCTGGCCGACGGCCCCTGCACCGACACCGGGGAGATGGCGCTGGGCAAGAACCTGCTCGTGGCCTTCATGTCGTGGGAGGGGCACAACTACGAGGACGCGATCATCCTGTCCCAGCGCCTCGTCCAGGACGACGTCCTCACGTCGATCCACATCGAGGAGCACGAGGTCGACGCGCGCGACACCAAGCTGGGGCCCGAGGAGATCACCCGGGAGCTGCCGAACGTCGCCGACGACGTGCTGGCCAACCTCGACGAGCGCGGCATCATCCGCATCGGCGCCGAGGTCGTCCCCGGCGACATCCTGGTCGGCAAGGTCACGCCGAAGGGCGAGACGGAGCTGACTCCGGAGGAGCGCCTGCTGAGGGCGATCTTCGGTGAGAAGGCGCGTGAGGTGCGTGACACCTCGCTGAAGGTGCCGCACGGCGAGTCCGGCAAGGTCATCGGGGTCCGCGTGTTCCGCGACGAGGAGGGCGACGAGCTGCCTCCGGGAGTCAACGAGCTGGTGCGCGTCTACATCGCGCAGATGCGCAAGATCCAGGACGGCGACAAGCTCGCCGGCCGGCATGGCAACAAGGGAGTCATCTCCAAGATCCTGCCGGTCGAGGACATGCCCTTCCTGCCCGACGGCACCCCGGTCGACATCGTGCTCAACCCGCTCGGCGTCCCCAGCCGGATGAACCTCGGCCAGATCCTGGAGACCCACCTGGGCTGGGCGGCCTCGGCCGGCTGGCAGGTTCCCGGCGACCTGGAGGAGGAATGGGCTCAGCGGCTGCGCCAGATCGGCGCCGGGTCCGCAGCGCCGGGTACCAACGTGGCCACCCCGGTGTTCGACGGCGCTCGGGAGGACGAGATCGCCGGGCTGCTCGCCTCGACCACCCCCGGCCGTGACGGTGACCGATTGGTCGGTGCCGACGGCAAGGCCCGGCTGTTCGACGGACGCTCCGGCGAGCCGTTCCCGCACCCGGTGGCTGTCGGCCAGATCTACATGCTCAAGCTCAACCACCTGGTCGACGACAAGATGCACGCGCGCTCGACCGGGCCGTACAGCCTGGTGACGCAGCAACCGCTGGGCGGCAAGGCACAGTTCGGCGGTCAGCGATTCGGCGAGATGGAAGTCTGGGCACTCGAGGCCTACGGCGCGGCTTATACCCTGCAGGAAATGCTCACGGTCAAGTCCGACGACGTGGCGGGTCGCAACCAGATGTACAAGTCCATCGTCGACGGCAGCAACCAGATGGCGGCGGGCATGCCGGAATCGTTCAACGTTCTGGTCAAGGAAATCCGCTCGCTCGGCATCAACATCGAACTTGAAGAATCCTGATCTTCACTAGGAGCAGCAAATGCGCGATCTTTTCAACCTTTACAAGCGTCAGCACCAGATTACTGACTTTGACGCCATTCGCATCGGCCTGGCCCCGCCCGAGCTGATTCGCTCCTGGTCGTTCGGTGAAGTCAAGAAGCCGGAGACGATCAACTACCGGACATTCAAGCCCGAGCGTGAGGGCTTGTTCTGCGCTGCCATTTTCGGGCCGATCAAGGATTACGAGTGCCTTTGCGGCAAGTACAAGCGCATGAAGCATCGTGGCGTCAAATGCGAGAAATGCGGAACCGAGGTCACCCTGACCAAGGTTCGTCGCGAGCGGATGGCCCATATCGACCTGGCCTCTCCGGTTGCGCATATCTGGTTCCTGAAATCCCTGCCGAGCCGCATCGGGCTGATGCTGGACATGACCCTGCGCGATATCGAGCGCATCCTGTATTTCGAGTCCTATCTGGTCCTTGATCCGGGGATGACGCCGCTCGAGCGTGGTCAATTGTTGACCGATGATCAGTACTTCGAGGCGGTCGAGGAGTATGGCGATGAGTTCGACGCCAAGATGGGCGCCGAAGCCGTATTCGATCTGCTCAAGAACATCGAACTGGCCAGCGAGCTGGCCAAGCTGCGCGAGGAGATCGCGGCGACCAATTCCGAAACCAAGATCAAGCGTCTGACCAAGCGCATCAAGTTGATGGAGGCGTTCATCGAGTCGGGCAACCGGCCTGAGTACATGATCCTGACCGTGCTGCCGGTTCTGCCGCCGGATCTGCGCCCCCTGGTGCCGCTCGACGGCGGCCGCTTCGCCACTTCCGACCTCAATGACCTCTACCGTCGGGTCATCAACCGCAACAACCGACTGCGTCGGCTGCTGGACCTGAATGCGCCGGACATCATCGTCCGGAATGAAAAGCGCATGCTTCAGGAGTCGGTCGACGCACTGCTCGACAATGGTCGCCGCGGGCGTGCCATTACCGGCACCAACAAGCGTCCGCTGAAGTCCCTTGCCGACATGATCAAAGGCAAGCAGGGACGCTTCCGCCAGAATCTGCTCGGCAAGCGAGTCGACTACTCGGGCCGGTCGGTCATCGTTGTCGGTCCGACGCTGAAACTGCACGAATGGGGTCTGCCGAAGAAGATGGCCCTGGAGTTGTTCAAGCCGTTCATCTTCTCCAAGCTGCAGCGGCGTGGCCTGGCCATGACGATCAAGGCGGCCAAGAAGCTGGTCGAGCGCGAAGAGTCCGAAGTCTGGGACATTCTG
>Ga0081528_100639_pt1 | contig 13726 bp, 9 predicted proteins | sample HotLakmasection4_FD_71011 | JGI IMG/M metagenome (GOLD analysis project Ga0081528, IMG submission 71011) | Hypersaline microbial mat communities from Hot Lake, Washington, USA - Section #4 (SPADES assembly) (version 2) | ecosystem: Environmental > Aquatic > Non-marine Saline and Alkaline >...
CGCCAGCCCGCCGCCTGACCCCACGCCCTGCCCGAACCGCCGATGTGTGGTGCTAACAACCGGCACCGCACCGATAACCTATTGGTGTGAAAGGATCTTTCGGAAGGCGGTGTTCAAGTTGGGTTTGGCGGCCGTCACGCAGCTCGCCTTTGCGGTCTTTCACGGAGAGCCTGCTCGAACCGAACGGCCTGAACAATGTCTTCCCTGCTCACATCGTACCAGTGCGCCACGGCGGCTTCGTCCTGCCGCTCCGCAACCCAGGCATCGAACAGCGTTTCGGTTGGCACGCCGCTCGGACTCGCCGGCCGGCCGTATGCCACCCGTGGGTCTACGATGATGTCCGGAAACTGCGCTGGCATCGGCGCCCACCGCGACGTCAGATGCGTCACCGGATCGAACTCGACCCCAGGCAAAAGCCCCGCCTTTATGGCCTCGTAAATGACATAGTTGTTCGTCAGCAGGCTGCGCAATCTCGCATCGTCTGCCTTGTTCGCACTGGTTTTGAACACCTCTCTGATGTAAATATCAGCCTGATCTGCCACCAGAATGACGTCCTTCAGGGCGAACGGGTGGGCGGTATTGAATTCCTTGCGCAGTTGTTCGGCAGCCAGTCTCAGGCTTCGGACCTTGACGTTGTGTACCCGGAAATGCTCGACAAACCGGACCTCCATCAGATCCAGGAAACTCAGTTCCTCGTGCTCGTCGATCGGCTCGTAGTCGCGCGTCAGCAACGGGCCCACGCCCCGGTCGTTGTACCCGCGCAACCATCCGTGGATGCGCCGGGCATTGCCGACCCGGATCAACCGGGCGGCTTCCTGAACCGTGAAGAACCCTTTGGCCAGGGAATTTTCAAACGCTCCGTTCATGACGCACCTGGGACTTCGTTCCATTGTCGAGCGGTGCCACAAGTCTGTTCGGGGAGAGCGCCTTTGCCGGCAACGTCAGCAGACGTTCCCCATGATACGGTGGCCGGCTTGTGGCCTGCAATATTTGATATAGAGCCACGGCAACAGCATACTACCTTAACCATCGGGCACGAGATCTGGTGCGGGGAAGGGGGCGACCGTCGGCGCGGAGACCTGCGCGCCGCCCTTGCTGACCGGCACCCGATGTCGTCGTCGTTCGCCACGATCCGCCAAGCCGGGCGGTCCCGACCGGCCGCCAGGGTCGCGCCGTGCTCAGGCCTGTCAAGGCCCGGCTCCCCAGTGCCACCGCTGCGCCGGCGGCACCACCAGGCTCGGGCGGTGCGGGTCGGCTGGTGGCGGCGGTGTCGCCGGGCCTTGACAGGCCTTCCGCGCGGCGCGCCAGAGAGCGCAGGTCGGCTCCGAGGGCAGGTCCCGGTCCAATCTCACCAAGGGCAGGGAAGCAGGCCGTGCGCTTCGCCGCTGCCGCCCGCACGACCTTGAAGACATCATCCTGCTGGTGGGACGGGCACCGACCATCCCGCCGGAGCCGACCTGCGTCCCGCACGGCATCAGGCGGCGGCCAGGGTCAAGCGCCGCCGACGCCCTTGCCATCAAGCCGATCCGTTGTGACGGCGGGCGTTGGCCGCGGCAGCGGCCCGCCGTGTCCGCCTGGGAGGCGGCGCTTGAGGCTGGCCGCCGCCTGATGCCATCCTGGCCGCAAGGTCGGGGAGGCTGCCGTATGCGCCCGCCGGGCGGTCCGCGGACAGTGGAGCATCGAGAGCCCCCATCGGGTGCTCGATGTCGTCTTCAAGGAAGACCGGTCTTACCTCTGAGGCGGCCACGGTGCCGGCAGGGCCGCCGGCTGGGACACCAGGTCCTTCGTCGAACTCTTCGACCTTCCGGCCCGTTAACCTGAGCGCGTTGCCATGGGACAGGCCACCGCGGCCTTGCCGGTTGCCCGCGGTCGTTGTACACAGTCCGTTCTTCCGGTGCGGCCGGGCGGCGGCGCACCGCACCGCACCACACCGCGCTGCCAGCGGGCGGGCCGGCGTGCGCGCATCCCGACAAGAGCTCGCATCGATGTCCGAGGCCGGGTTTCAGGGCAGCCTGTTTTCGAGCGATTTCCTGGACGAGTCGATCCGGTCGCTGCCGGACTGGCAGGCGTTCGGGGACGCGGACCTGGACCGTCTGGCCCATGACCTGACACAAATCCTCGAGCGGTTCCCGACCGACCAAACCCCCAACGAAAGCCAGACCGAGGACGACCTGATCTGGCCGGTGCTCGCCTGCCTGGGGTGGGACGCCACCCTGCGCCAGCAGAACCTGGCGCCCAAAGGCCGGGAGGACGTGCCCGACGGCCTGCTGTTCGCGGACGCGGCGGCCAAGGCCGCGGCCAACGCCGTGCCGGAGGAATGGCGGCGCTACGGCTTCGGCCTGGCGATCGTCGAGTCCAAGCGCTGGCAGCGGCCGCTCGACCGGCGCTCCGGGCGCCGCGGCGAGGAGGAGACCGCCCCGTCCACCCAGATGCTGCGCTATCTGCGCCGGGTCGAGGACCTGACCACCGGCCGGCTGCGCTGGGGCATCCTGACCAACGGCGCGCGCTGGCGCCTGTACTACCAGGGCGCCAGGTCGGTCTCCGAGCAGTTCTTCGAAGTCGATCTGGCCGCCGTCCTGGACCTGCCGGGGCACAACGAGGGCCTGTTCGCCCTGGCGCCCCAGGCGCGCCGCCACTGGCTGAAGGTGTTCGCGCTGGTGTTCCGGCGCGAGGCGTTCCTGCCGACGCCCAGCGACAGCCGCACCTTCCACCAGCGGGCGCTCCAGGAAGGCCGCTTCTACGAGGAGCGCGTTGCCGCCAGCCTGTCGGACCTGGTGTTCGGGCAGGTGTTCCCCGAACTGGCCCGCGCCATTGCGGAGGCCGCGCCCGACGCCCCCCTGCCCGACGTGCGCGACGCGGCGCTGATCCTGCTCTACCGGCTGCTGTTCATCCTCTATGCCGAGGACCGCAACCTGCTGCCGGTGCGCGACCCCCGCTACGGCGACTACGGCCTGCGCGTGCGCGTGCGCGGCGACGTCGGGCGGCGCAAGGACAGGAACGACGTGTTCTCCGACCGCGCCGCCCGGTACTGGTCGGCCATCGACGACCTGTGCCGCGCCATCGCCGGGGGCGACCGGTCGATCGGCCTGCCGCCCTACAACGGCGGGCTGTTCGACCCGGAACGCACGCCGCTGCTGGACGCGGTCCGCCTCGGCGACACGGTGATGGCCTCGGTCATCGACGCGCTGTCGTTCGAGCGGACCGGCGACGGCCGCAAGTACATCAACTACCGCAACCTCAGCGTCCAGCAGCTCGGCTCGATCTACGAGCGCCTGCTGGAATACGAGCTGACCCGCGACGGCGACGCCATCGCCGTCCGTCCCAACGTGTTCGCGCGCAAGGCCTCCGGCAGCTACTACACGCCGGACGACCTGGTCGGCACGATCGTGCGGGAAACCATCGACCCGCTGGTCGCCGACCGTATGGCGGCGTTTGCCGCCCTGTCGGAAAAGCTGGCGAAGGGCACGCCGGCGGACGAGTCGTACCGGCTGGAGAAGCTCGAGGCGATCGATCCCGCCGAGCAGATTCTCGAGCTCAGGATCTGCGACCCGGCCATGGGGTCCGGGCACTTCCTGGTCAGCCTGGTCGATTACCTTTCGGACCGGGTGATCGCCGCCATGGCCGAGGCCGAGGCGATCGTGACCTGGAGCGAGTACGGCTCGCCCCTGAACAAGCGGATCAGCAAGATCCGCGGCAAGATCGTCCACCATGCGGACGAGTGGGGCTGGTCGGCCGTTCCCGGCCAGCTCGACGACCGGCACATCGTGCGCCGCATGGTGCTGAAGCGGTGCGTCTACGGCGTCGACAAGAACCCGATGGCGGTGGAGCTGGCCAAGGTGTCGCTGTGGCTGCACACCTTCACGGTCGGCGCGCCGCTCAGCTTCCTGGACCACCACCTGCGCTGCGGCGACAGCCTGTTCGGGTCGTGGGTGCGCGGCGGCATCGACCGCGCCGCCGCCTGGGGCGGGCCGCTGCTGCTGCACGGGCCGATCACCGAGGCGAAGCGCTCGGCCCTGTCCATGCGCGCCATCGAGAACCTGACCGACGCGGAGATCGCCGAGGCGCACCTGTCGGCGGAGATCTTCGAGGAGGTCAAGGGGCTGACCGCGCCGCTGGACGCCTTCCTGTCGCTGATCCACGCCTTCGACTGGCTGAACGTGAAGGCGCGGGAGGACAAGGCGGCGCTGAACGCCTTCTTCGACGGCCAGTTCGGCGACCCGATCGCCATCGCCCAGGGCGCCGAGCCGGTCGGCAACGGCCGCGAGGAGGCCGCGCGGTTCGCCGCGCTGCTGGCCCGCGCGCGGACCCTGGTCGCCGAAGAGCGCTTCCTGAACTGGCAGGTCGCCTTCCCCGGCATCTGGTCCGAGTGGGACTCCTCCGGCCTGCACGGCGGCTTCGACGCGGTGATCGGCAACCCGCCCTGGGACCGGATGAAGCTGCAGCAGGTCGAATGGTTCGCCGCCCGCCGCCGCGACATCGCCATGGCGCAACGGGCGTCGGACCGCAAGCGGATGATTGCCGAGCTGGAGCGGAGCGGGGATCCGCTGGCCGACGCCTATGCGGAGGCCGCCGACCGCGCCGAGACGGCGGCGCGGCTGGCCCGCGCGTCCGGCGATTATCCGCAACTTTCGGGCGGCGACGTGAACCTTTATTCCCTGTTCGTCGAGCGGGCCATGACGCTGGCCAGGCCGACCGGGCTCGTCGGCCTGTTGACGCCGTCCGGGATCGCGTCGGACAAGACCGCGGCGCCGTTCTTCAAGGCCGTCGCCACCGGCGGCCGGCTGAAAGCACTTTACGACTTCGAGAACAAGAAGATCTTCTTTCCTGACGTACATGCATCTTTCAAATTCTGCATTTTCATTGCCAGTCCGTCACGGGAGTTCGGCGAAGCCACATGTGCATTTTATTGCCATGGCATTGCCGAATTACAGGACCCCGAGCGCTGCTTCCCACTGACGGCAGCCGATTTCGCCCGCGTCAATCCCAACACGGGAACGGCGCCGATCTTCCGCAGCCGCCGCGACGCGGACCTGACGACGGCGATCTATGGCCGGCTGCCCGTCCTGGTCGACCGTACCGGGCCGGAGCCGGTGACGGCGTGGCCGGTCAAATATTCAACGATGTTTCATATGACGAACGACTCGCACTTGTTCCGCACGCGGACCGAATTGGAAGAGCGAGAGCACGCGTACCCGGTCGGCGGGAACCGTTGGCGCAGCGCGGCAGGTGAATGGGTGCCGTTGTATATCGGTCGCATGATCCATCAATTTGATCATCGGGCCGCATCGGTCGAGGCAAACCCGGACAACCTTCACAATACAGCTTTCAGCGGCGAGGTCAGCAGTTCTCAGAAATCTGATCCATTCTTCTCACCCGCACCACAATATTGGGTTCCCGCGGCCGCAGCTACCTTGCGAGATGGCTTTGGATGGTTGATTTGTTTCCGGGATATTGCGCGTGCAACGGATGCCCGTACGATGATTGCCGCAGCAGCGCCCGCTGCAGCTTTTGGTAATACAGTCCCGATATTGATAACAGAGACCAAGGATAATCATAAAAAGTTGTTAAACCTGCTTTTGGCTAATCTCAATGCAATTATCCTTGACTATACCGCCCGGCAAAAGACCCAGAGCACACACCTCAACTGGTACATCGTCGAACAACTCCCCGTCGTCCCGCCTGCGATGTACGACACCGTCCGCTTCGGTGCGAAGACGGCCGGGGAGATCGTGCGGGAGGCGGTGCTGGAGCTGACCTATACGGCCCACGACATGGCGCCGTTCGCCCGCGATTTGGGCTACGTCGACGACAGCGGCCAGGTCCGCCCGCCGTTCGTCTGGGACGAGGAGCGGCGGCTGGCGCTGCGGGCCAAGCTGGACGCAGTCTATTTCCACCTCTACGGCGTCACCGACCGCGACGACGTGCGCTACGTCTATTCCACCTTCCCCATCGTCGAGCGCGACGAGACGGCGGCGTGGGGCCGCTACCGCTCCCGCGACCTGTGCCTGGCCTGGCTCAGCGCGCTCGCCGCCGGCGACCCCGACGCCGACATCCGCCTGTAGCCGCAGCCGGGCGGCATTGCAGGCCGGCGTTCCGGGGGAAACGGGGCACACCGGGAAGCAGCGACGACACCTCACGACCGCGGCCCGGTCGTCCATTGTTCGCACCATGCCGTCACCCCATGCCGTCACCGCGAGCGAAGCGACGCGGCCCAGTCCCGGCGGCGCCGAGTCCGAAATGCGGTAGACCGCGCGCGCGGCGCCACTGGATTGCTTCGCTGCGCTCGCAAAGACGGGGTGGTGATGCGTACATGTATATTAAATGCAGCCCCCCGGCCTCCCCACGGTTTCATCCGACGGGATCGGCCGGAACGGACGGTGGCCAACTCGCAAAGACGGGGTGGTCATGCATGCCCGCTTTGACATCGGGCGGTGCCGCCGTCCGGTCATGGGGTCCGGTCACAAGGACGGGCCGCCGGCATCACAGCTCCCGCTCGATCGGCTGCTCGGTCGTGGCCAGCCGCACGATGGCGTCGTCGTCGAAGCGGCGGCGGGCGCGGCCGACGGCGCGCTGGTGGCGCATGCTCCAGAAGGCGAAGGCCAGCAGGCTGCCGTGGAAGCACACGCCCATGACCAGGACGAGCTGGCCCGGCAGGGGGCCGATCGCCGCGCGGGCCCACAGCTCGGCCCACGACGACAGCGGCGTCGGGTGAATGATGATCTTGCCCAGATAGCTGGTCAACTGGATGGCGAAAATCCAGCTGTAGTTGCGGCGCAGGCGGCGGCCGATCGCCTCCCAGAAGCTGATGTGGTAGTGCAGGCCGGTGTAGTCGTCGGCCAGGATCTCGTTCCAGCGGTTGTCGGTGCGCACCCCCTGGCCCAGCAGGATCGGGCCGAAGAAGCTGGTCTCCATCACCCGCACGCGTACCCGCCAGATGTCGAAGAAGCGGTAGCGCCGCGCCTCGAACACCAGGAACACCAGCACCAGCAGGCTGACCAGCACCAGCGGCAGGGGCGAGGCCTCCGCGCTGGAAAACGTCACCGACAGGGCGATGCCGGTGGTCACCACCGCCCAGTTGGTGCTGGCGTCCAGCCGCGTGCGCCAGATCTTGCTGCGGTACATCTCGCCCCGATACAGGTGGGCGAGCGCGCCGATGTCGGCGGCGCTGTACTGCGGCTGGCGCAGCGGCGGCGGGGCGTCCTGCATCGAGACCTGCGGCGTCTCCGGGGGCGGCGTCATGGCGGCGGCTCCTTGCCGGTGCGGCGGGCGCGGCGCCCGCCCTTCGTCCGCGAAGCCTAGGCCGTTCGGGGGAGCGCGGCCAGCCCGCCCGGCGCCCGCGCCCGCGGCGCCGCCGGTGCGCGCGTGTGCCCGGTTGGCTTGGGCAGCCGCGGCGGGTAGAAGGGCGGCGCCGTCCCGCGTCCCCCGCGCAAGGAGCCGCCCGCATGGACTACCGCCCGCTCGGCCGCACCGGCCTCGACGTCAGCGCGATCTGCCTCGGCACGATGACCTGGGGCAAGCAGAACACCGAGGCCGAGGCGCACGCCCAGCTCGACTACGCGCTGGACCACGGGATCACCTTCATCGACACGGCGGAAATGTACGCCATCCCGCCGAGCGCCGAGACGTACGGCACGACCGAGACGTACATCGGCACGTGGCTGAAGGCGCGCGGCACCCGCGACCGGGTGATCCTGGCGACCAAGGTGGTCGGCCCCGGCTTCGACTTCGTGCGCGACGGCGACCCGCGGCTGGACCGCAAGAACATTGTGCAGGCGGTGGACGACAGCCTGCGCCGGCTGCGGACCGACCATATCGACCTGTACCAGCTGCACTGGCCGGACCGGTCCACCAACATGTTCGGCCGGCTGGGCTTTCGCCTTAACCCGGCCGAGCGCATGACCGACCCGGCCGAAACCCTTGCCGTGCTGGACGAGCTGGTCCGTTCCGGCAAGATCCGCCACGTCGGCCTGTCGAACGAGACGCCGTGGGGCCTGATGCGGTTCCTGCACCTGGCGGAGACGCGGGGCTGGCCGCGCATGGCCTCGATCCAGAACCCGTACAGCCTGCTCAACCGGACCTTCGAGGTCGGGCTGGCCGAATGCGCGATCCGCGAGGACTGCGGCCTGCTGGCCTACGCGCCGCTGGGCGCCGGCACGCTGACCGGCAAGTACCTGGACGGCGCCCGGCCGCCGGGGGCGCGCATGACGCTGTTTCCGGGGATGACCCGCTACGCGACCGGGCCGGGCCTGCGCGCCATCCCCCGCTACGTGGACATCGCCCGCCGCCACGGCCTGGACCCGGCGCAGATGGCGATCGCCTTCTGCCTGGGGCGGCCGTTCATGACCTCGGTGATCATCGGCGCCACCACGATGGACCAGCTCGCCGCCGACATCGCCGCCGCCGGGGTCGCCCTGCCGGAGCCCGTGCTGGAGGAGATCGAGGCGGTGCACACGGAGATCCCGAACCCGTGCCCGTGATCGATGTCTGCGCAGCGGATCCTTGCTGGACGAACGGACCTTGCCATCTCACTCTAGAGGCTTGAGACGTCGGAACACCGGGTGAGTGCGATGGCTGCGGAACAGCTTCTCAAGGACTCGACGCTTTACGAACGGGACCCCCATGCCTGGTACTTCCGTCAGGCTGCCCTGCTGCGTGCCGGCCGCATTGCAGAAGCCGACGTGATCCACATCGCCGAGGAGCTGGAGGACTTGGGCCGCAGCGAAGCGAAAGAACTGCGCAGCAGCCTGCGGCTGATCTGCAGCCACCTTCTGAAATGGCAGCGGCAGCCCGAGAAGCGCAGCAGAAGCTGGATGAATACGATCGAACGCGAGCGCCGGAATGCCGCGCTGTCGCTCAGGGAGAATCCGAGCCTGAAGTCGAAGGTGGCAGGCCTGTTTGTCGATGCCTACGAGTTGGCCCGCTGGGAGGCGTCGGAGGATACGAATCTTCCAGTCGAGGTGTTCCCCGCAGAGCCCCCGTTCACACTGGACGAGGTGCGCCAGCGAGGCTGGCTGCCGCCCGAGTGATATTCGGCGCCCGAGATCAACCTTTGCGCGACCGACTTTCCTGGATGGGGGGATTATACAGAGCTACAATCTTACCCTCACAAACCGACCGCCTTGAGAGTGGCTGCGATGGCCGTGGAACGACTGCTGATGGATGCCGCGCTTTACGAGCAGGATCCGCATGCCTGGTACTTTCGCCAGGCTGCCTTGTTGCGCGCCGGCCGCGTTGCCGAAGCCGACGTGATCCACATCGCCGAGGAGCTGGAGGACTTGGGCCGCAGCGAAGCGAAAGAACTGCGCAGCAGCCTGCAGCTGATCTGCAGCCACCTTCTGAAATGGCAGCGGCAGCCCGAGAAGCGCAGCAAGAGTTGGACCGACACGGTGGAGCGCGAGCGGGACAACGCAGCGCTGTCTTTGGAGGAAAATCCAAGCCTCAAGACCAAGCTGCCGGAGCTGTTTACCAAGGCTTTTATGCTGGCGCGCCGTGAAGCCGCCCGCGAGACCGGGCTGCCGTTACACGTATTCCCCGCAGAGCCGCCGTTCAGCCTGGACGACGTCCTGACGCCGGACTGGCTGCCGCCCGACTGAGCGGCGGCCCTGTCGCCAGACCGAATGGCGGCAGCGGCCGGCACGGGCCAGGCTCACGGGAGACCGCCAACCGCCAGCGCGCCTGATGTAATCCTCAAGATAGCGCAAGCTATCTCATTTAACAAAACCCGTCATTGCGAGCGTAGCGAAGCAATCCAGGCCCGCCGTCGCCGGTCAAGAACATCATCAGCCGCGCTTGCGGCGCCACTGGATTGCTTCGCTACGCTCGCAATGACGAGCATTTTTACCTCTATTTCACACCCAGGCCCATAGTATTACGTGGATCTGCCTCGAAAATCCGGCGCCCCGCCTGGCCGCCCGCTTGCAAACCGACGGCCGCGGCAGCCCGCAGGGTTGCAGGCCAACCGCTTGGGCCGCCGGTATCAGAAATCCCCCGGCCGGCCGCCGCTACAGCCGCTTGCGCAGCTCGTTGACGATGTGGGCGGCCATGTCGCGCACGTTGGGCTCGGGCGCGCGGTCGAACGGCAGCGGCCGGCACAGTTTCATGGCGGCCACGCCGACGCGCACGCTGAGCAGGCCGTTGACCACGCCTTCGCCGAGGCGGGTCGACACCCGCGCCGCCATGCCGCCGCCCAGCATGTCGTGGGCGAAGCTGTCGCCGGCCTGCAGGCCCCCGGCCAGGGCCAGGTTGACCAGCACCCGGCGCATCAGCGACAGCGACCCGGCCAGCCCCGGCCGGCCGCCATAGCACGCCGCAATCTCGCGCAGCAGGCCCAGGTTGCGCCACGAGGTGATCAGGATGTCGAGCGCCACGAACGGGCTGATCGCGGTGAACACGGCGGTCGCCTGGGCGGTGCGGCCGATCGCCTGCTGGGCGCGCGCGTCGAGCGGGCGCAGCACCTCCTGCTCGAACAGCGCCAGCCGGTCGCGGGCGTCGGCCGCGTCGGCGCGGCGCTCGTTGAAGCGGGCGCGCACCCAGTCCAGGTCCGGCCGGCCGGCGTACAGCCGGTCGAGCTCGGCCATGGCGCGGTCCGCGGCGGCGCGGTCGGCGGCGTCGGCATGCACCCGCTCGGCCAGCCGGCGGATGTCGTCGATGTGGCGCAGGCGCAGGAAGCCGCGCACCTCGCGCACCGTCAGCACCAGCAGGGTCACCGCGACCACCGCCGCCAGCGCCGCGCCGATGGTGCCGAGCGCGATGCTGTCGTCGAACAGCGCCGCCACCAGCAGCGCCGTGTCATACCCGAAGCCGAGCACGACCAGCCCGGCGACCGCGGCGGCGAGCAGCCCGAGCAGCCCGCGTCGGCGCGGCGGCGGTGCCACGATGGGGGTGACCTCGGCGCCGGTGCCGGACTCGTCCTGCGGCTGCGGCGGGGCTGGCACCACGGCGGGGTCGTCGGGGCGGAACACGACGGGGCCGCGCTTCGGGCGGGTGGCGGTGGTCATTCCAGCAGGTCTCCGATCAGGAACTGCAGGGCTCGGTCCAGCCGCACGTGCGGCAGGCCGCGGCCGTCGCGCCCGGCCCCGGCGGGCGGGCGGAAGGTCATGAAATTGTACGCCTCCGCGGCGTCGGGATCGATCTCGGCGAAGCTCGCCGGCAGCTCGCCGGGGAAGGCGATCACGGCCGCGTCGCCGTCCGTGGGCACGCCCTCGACGCAGTCCAGCGCCTCGCCGTCGCGGCGGGCGCGGGCCTCGCGGGTGGCGCGCACCGCGGCCAGCGCCATGGTCTCCACCTCCGCCCCCAGGAAGGCGGCGCGATTCATCGGGTCGAACAGCAGCCCGCCGACCAGCTCCGCCAGCCGGTCGTGCTGGCCCGGCGGCACGTGGTCGGCCTTGGTGGCGGCGAACAGCACGCGGTCGATGCGCCGGCCGAGCAGCGGCCACAGCCAGCTCGCCCTGCCCGGCCGGAAGCAGTCCAGCAGCTCGGCCATCGCGGCGCGCAGATCGGCGACGCTGGCCGGGCCGGCGTTCAGGGTGCGCAGCACGTCGACCAGCACCACCTGGCGGTCCAGCCGGGCGAAGTGGTCGCGGAAGAACGGCCGCACGACGACATCCTTGTATGCCTCGAAGCGGCTCTCCATCAGGCCCCACAGGGTGTGCCGGCCGCCGTGCCGGTGGCCGTCGCTTGGCGGCAGCGGAGAGAAGGTCAGCGCCGGCGAGCCGTCCAGGTCGCCGGGCATCAGGAACCGGCCGGGTTGCAGCCGGCTGAGCCGGGCGCCGTCGGCGCGGGCGGCGCGCAGGTAGTCCGTGTACAGCGCGGCGCAGCGCTGCACGGTCAACTCGTCGGCCGGCCCGTCGGGGGACAGCGAGCCGGCGTACTCCCGCCACGGCGCCGACAGCCGTCGCCGCGGCTCGTGCTCGCACATCTCGAACACCTCGCGCGACCAGTCGGCAAAGCGCCGGCCCAGGAGCGGCAGGTCGAGCAGCCATTCGCCGGGGTAGTCGACGATGTCCAGGTTCAGGGTCGTGCTGCCGTACAGCTGGCGGCGCACGAAGCTGCGCGGCTGGTAGCGGATCGACAGGCGCAGCTGGCTGATCCGCCGGGTGCTTTCCGGCCAGTGCGGCGCATTCGCCTGCACGGCGGCGATGTGGCTTTCGTAGTCGAAGCGCGGCACGCCGGGGTCGGGCTGCGGGCGCAGGATGGCCGCCTCGAACCGCTCGTCGGCGACGGCGTCGAGCAGGGGCAGCCGGCCCGGCCGCATCAGGTTGTGCACCAGCGAGGTGATGAACACCGTCTTGCCGGCGCCCGACAGCCCGGTGACGCCGAGGCGCACGGTCGTCTCGAACAGGCCTTCGGCGGTCTCGACCATGTCGTCGAAGACGCGCCCGATCGGGTCGGTGAAATCGGTCAGCTTCACGATGCGGCGACGATGTTGCGGACCGGGTGCCGGACGGGCGGCACGGGCGCACGGACACCGTGCGCGGCGGCCAGGAAAGCGCTAGTCTTGGGCGACATTGTGGTGATCCCGGGCGGCGTGCCGGGGCGCGGGGCCCTGCGCCCTGTCGGCCTCTGCCGGCTCATCACGTTTGATCCGTGCGCGCCCGTTGCAAGCCGGAAGGTTGCCTGCCCGTGAGCTTCGCCCTGGTCGTCTTCATCCTGGTCGTCGCGGCGGTGGCGCTGATCCTGGGCTACAGCCTGGCCACGGGCATCTCGCCGGTGCCGACCTCGCGGGAGGTGCGGACGATCATCCTGGACCGCCTGCCGGAGACGCTGTCCGGCACCGTGCTGGAGCTGGGCGCCGGGTGGGGCACGCTGGCCCGGCCGCTGGCGTGGCGCTACCGCGACAACCGGGTGATCGCCTACGAGCTGTCGCCGCTGCCGTGGCTGGTCCTCGAGCTGCGCCAGCTCGCCCGCCCGTGCCCGAACCTGTCGATCCGCCGCGCGGATTTCATGGATGCCGGGTTTGCCGACGCGGCGCTGGTGGTCTGCTATCTGTATCCGGGCGCGATGGCGCGGCTGCGCCCGAAGTTCGAGGCCGAACTGCGCCCCGGCACCTGGGTCGTCAGCAACGCGTTTCCCGTGCCGGACTGGCAGCCCGAGGCCGTCGTCCCGGCGGAGGACGCGTTCGGCGGAGAAGTCTATTTCTACCGGATCCGCGAAAAGCGACGCTCGCCGCCGGAGCCGTGATGCCGCCTGCCTGGCGTCGGGCAACGTTCCGGCGGCCCGGCAACATGATCGGCGCCGACAGGAGAATAGGCGGAAGGCGCGGGCGGCCTTCGCGGCAGAGTCGTCCCCGTATCGGACGACCGCACGCGCCGGCGTTCGACCTCGTCTGCGACATCATCGTGCCGAAGCCGGGCAGCCCGGACAGTCCGCTGCCTGACCCTGTGCCGTCCCGCACGGTCCTCGATCGTCATACCGGTGGGCAAGCCGGCTGGAGAACAGGGCACTGTGCGCCGTAGCCGCACGAAAATTACGTCTTGGACCTTTTCGCGCTAATTTTATGACCCGCGCGCCAGCCCTGTGGTCCGTGTCTAGTACTGTAATTGCGCCCATCGAGCAGCAAGTCGATCGTTTCCCTAAGTAAGTTTTGCATACAATTGGATGAATGGTATGAGGGGCAAAACCGCGGGCAATCAGGCCTGGGCTGACTGGAGACGGACCAGGTCGGGCAGGTCTGGCGCCTCGGCGCCGGGGATCTTGAGGCGGTGGCCGAGGAAATCCCAGAACGAGA
>Ga0081528_100641_pt1 | contig 13649 bp, 11 predicted proteins | sample HotLakmasection4_FD_71011 | JGI IMG/M metagenome (GOLD analysis project Ga0081528, IMG submission 71011) | Hypersaline microbial mat communities from Hot Lake, Washington, USA - Section #4 (SPADES assembly) (version 2) | ecosystem: Environmental > Aquatic > Non-marine Saline and Alkaline >...
CGTTGTCACGGTCGCGCTGGCAATCGGGGTTCGTCAGATGGCGCAGCGGCACGCCATCGTCCGCCAGCTGCCCGCGGTGGAGACCCTAGGAAGCACCACCACGATCCTGTCCGACAAGACCGGGACGCTCACCGAGAACCGGATGAGTGTCCAGGCGATCCATGCCGGGGGACGGCGGTACTCGGTGCAGGGCCCGACCCAAGACCCGCAGGGACGGGTCCAGCAGGATGACAACGACGTCGAGCCCGAGCACCACCCCGCGCTTCACGAGACCTTGCTGGTCGGGGCGCTGTGCAACGACGTCGCACTCGAGCCCAAGCTGAACGAGAGCAACGGCGACGAGGCCGACGGTGGTCTCGACGCCAAGGGCGACCCGATGGAGGTGGCGCTGCTGTTCGCCGCCTTGAAGGCGGGCCTGTCGCGAGAGGAGCTTGCTCAGCGGTACCCGCGCCAAGACACCGTGCCGTTCCGCACCGAGCAGCGCTTCATGGCCACGATCAACGACGTCCCCTCAGACGAGCAGGGCCCGCTCGTGCTCGTGAAGGGAGCGCCGGAGCGAATCGCGGAGATGTGCCAGGACGCGCGCAGCGCTGACGGCGGGACCGAGCAGCTGTCGGTTGAGGAGGTCCGCGAGCAGAGCGAGTCACTGGCACGCGAAGGCTTGCGCGTGCTGGCGATGGCCATGGGTCGCGGCGAGCAGGCCGTCGATGCGGCCACGAGCGACGACCCGGGTGGGCTGACCTTCATCGGGATGCAGGGGCTGCTCGACCCGCCGCGCGAGTCGGCTGTGCACGCCGTCGACCAGTGCCACGAGGCGGGGATCCGGGTTGTCATGGTCACCGGGGACCACGCTGCCACCGCCGCCGCTGTTGGAGAGCGGGTGCACCTGCACAGCGGGGACGGGCACGCCCTGCGCGGCCAGGATCTCGCCGAGCTCGATGACGACCAGCTGGACCAAGTGCTGGACGACACGTCGGTCTACGCCCGGGTCACACCCCAGCAGAAGCTGCGGCTGGTCGAGCGGCTCAAGGCCCGCGGCGAAGTCGTGGCCGTCACCGGTGACGGCGTGAACGACGCCCCAGCGCTGGAGGCGGCGCACCTAGGCGCCGCGATGGGCAGCGGAACCGACGTGGCCAAGGACTCCAGCGACATGGTCGTCACCGACGACAACTTCGCCAGCATCTACGCCGCGGTAGAGGAGGGGCGCACCGCCTTCCGCAACATCCGGATGGCCACGTTCTTCCTGCTCAGCACTGGGGCCGCGGCGGTCCTCACCATCCTGTCGGCGTTCGTGCTGGGGTGGCCGCTCCCGCTGCTACCTGCTCAGCTGCTGTGGATCAACGTGGTCACCAACGGCATCCAGGATGTGGCGCTGGCCTTCGAGCCGGGCGAGAAGTCGCTCCACAAGCGTCCACCACGCCCACCAGAGGAAGGAGTGCTCAGCCGCAACCTCGTCGAGCGGCTCGTGCTCATCGCGATCTGGCTCGCCGTCGGCACGCTGGGGGTCTTCTTCTGGCAGTGGGGCGGAGACGAGGCAAACCTCGACGTCGCCCGCACCGCGGCCGTCACCACGATGGTGCTGTTCCAGATGGTCCACGTGTTCAACAGCCGCAGCGAGCAGGCATCGCTCTTCAGCAAGAGCCTGCTGACCAACAAGGTTCTGCTGCTCGGCACCCTGGGCTCTCTCGCCATCCACGTCGCGGCGATCTACCTGCCCTTCACCCAGGAGCTGCTGCGCTTCACCCCCATCAGCCTCCAGACATGGGGGGTCGCCGCGCTGGTCGCCTCGACGGCGATCATCGTGAACGAGGCGCACAAGCGGCTGCGTCCTCGTCCGGACTCCTCACGTCCCCGAACGACACGGTCGACCCCGGCCTGAGCACAGCGCACTCGTCGCGGCACTGCACCTCGATGGGGTCCTGCCGGCCCGCGTCCGCCCGCACCTGCACACCGTGGCCCGACACCGTGATGGTCAACGGGTGCTCCCGGTAGCGGATACGAAACTCCAGCGGGCCGAAGCCCTCCGGCCAGTACGGGGTGAACATCAGCCGGTCGCCGCGAACCTCCACCCCGGAGAAGCACCGCTGCAGCAGGTCGACGCTGCCGACCATCGCGGCCAGGTGGATCCCCTCCGGTGTCGTCCCGCCCTGGATGTCGGAGACATCGGACTCCAGCGCCCGGCTGAACAGCTCCACCGCCCGCTCGCGCCGGGACCGGGCCAGGACCCACGAGTGCACGACCGCACTGAGGGTGGACCCGTGCGAGGTGCGGGTGACGTAGTAGTCGATGGTGCGCGGGATCGTCTCGGGCTCCATCCGGTAACCGAGCCGGGCGAACAGCTCGTCCAGCTCCTCGGCTGACAGCAGGTAGAAGAGCATGAGCACGTCGGCCTGCTTGGACGCCTGGTACCGGTTGACGTCGTCGTTCTCGGCCTCCAGGATCCGGTCCAGACGCTGGATCGACTCGTAGCGCGCGCGGTAGCGCTCCCAGTCCAGCTCCTCCAGCCGTTCGTACCCCTCGAACTGGCTGATGACGCCGTCGTGGAACGGCACCAGCATGCTGCGGGTGATCTCGTCCCAACGGATGAGGTCCTGACGAGTGAGCCCGAGGGTCTCCTCGAGCTGTCGGCGGGACCGGGTGGGAAGCAGGTCGAGCACCTGCTGGGCCCGAAGCAGCAGCCACACCGTCATGACGTTGGTGTAGGCGTTGTTGTCGATGCCGGCGTCCTCGGCGCCCGGGTACCCGGAGTGGAACTCGTCCGGGCCCATGACGCCACGGATGACGCAGCGGGCCCGGCTCGAGTCGTACTCCGCGAGGCTGGCGAAGAAGCGCGCGATCTCCAGCATCAGCTCGGCGCCGACGCACGAGGAACTCACGGTCTCGGGTCGCCTCGTAGTACTGCCAGACGTTGTAGGCGATGGCCAGCCCGACGTGACGCTGCCGCTGGGTCGGGTCGGGGATCCATCGACCCGAGGCCGGGTTGAGATGCAGCTGCTGGCTCTCCTCTCGTCCGTCGCTGCCGGACTGCCAGGGGAACATCGCCCCCGAGTACCCGGCCGCCAACGCTGCCTGCCTGGCCTCCGGCAGCCGCCGGAAGCGGTACATCACCAGGGACCGCGCCAGCAACGGCAGCCGGAGCGTCAGCACCGGGAAGATGAACAGCTCGTCCCACAGGATGTGCCCGCGATAGGCCTCCCCGGTCAGCCCCCGCGCCGGGACGCCGACGTCGAGGTCGGCGGTGTTCGGCGAGACCGTCTGCAGCAGGTGCAGCAGGTGCAGTCGAAGCACCCGGAGGGGCCGCGGTCGCTGCGCCACCTCGAGGTGGCACTGCTCCCACAGGTGCGCCCAGGCAAGTGCCTGCTCGGCGAGCAGGTCGCGCATCCCTGCGGTACGGCCCAGCCACCGCACCGCCTCCTCAGCCGGCTCGCTGATGGCGTGGTCGCGGCTGGTGTAGACGGTCACGACCTTCTCCGCGGTCACCGCCTCGCCCTGCTCTAGGTGCAGGGAGACCTCGTGCCCGACCCACTCCCCCTCGTCAACCCGGCGCCGCTCGACGGGCACCTCGGCGCCGTCCTGGTGGATCCTCGTACGGGCCGCCATCGCGACCCTGATGTGGGACTGGTTGGTCGCGACCTCGACGAGCACTCCGTCGTCGCCGTGGTGCCCGGTGTGCAGGATGTCCAGGTGCTGGCTGGGCAGGTCGCGGTAGCGCTCGACGAGAGTGTTGCGCACGCCCGCGTCGATGCCGCTGCGCAGGTCGAGCCGCCCTGACCAGTCGCGGGCGCACACCGTGACCTCCGTCGCCGCTACGTGGCGGGCAGGCTGGCTGGCGAGCTGGCGCTGGGTCACCTCGACCGTCCGCCCGGCGGCGTCCCGGACGTGGAGCCGCCGTAGCAGGACGGCTCGGTGCAGGTCCATGCTCTGCCGGTACTCCTGCACCTGCCAGGCTCCGTCCGCACCGTCGACGTCCAGCCAGGGGCCCCCGTCGACGCGTAGGGTGAGAGACAGCCAGTTGGGCAGGTTGACCAGGCTCTCGTTGCTGATCGTGGAGGAGTCCACCTTCGTCGATCGCCGGTTGTAGACCCCGGCGACGTAGGTACCGGGGTAGTGCACCTCGTCGGCGACGCTCCACGGATGGGCGGCTCGGGTCGTGAGGTACCCGTTGCCGGTGGCGCACAGCGCCTCACGGCGTCCCTCTCCAGTGGGGTCGTAGCCGTCGTAGTCCCACGACCACGCCTCGGGTGCTTCGTCGTGCTTGCTGGAGTCCATGAGGTGCTCCTACCCACGCGACGCTTCTCGCACACACCGTCGTCCATCGCCTCCTGCGCCGTCTGAGTCGGCGTAGCGTGAAGGGGAACCTTCGCGTCCCGACGCTGCGAGCCGACAGGAGGGTGCACCCGTGCTCTGGACCCCGGTGCAGATCAGTGCTGCTGGCATCAGCCTGGACGGCGAGCTCGCCGCTCCGACACCCGGCCGACGGCTCGTCGTCTTCGCCCACGGCAGTGGAAGCAGTCGGCACAGCCCGCGCAACCGCGCGGTCGCCGAACGCCTCGTCCAGGCTGGCCTCGGCGTTCTGCTGTTCGACCTGCTCACTGACGCAGAGTCGACGGACCGGCGGCTCGTCTTCGACATCCCGCTCCTGGCCGAGCGGCTCGTCTGCGCAACCAACTGGCTGACCGGGCAAGGGAAGGTCGACACGGGGCCGGGCGCGGTCGGCTACTTCGGTGCCAGCACGGGAGCGGGCGCGGCGCTGTGGGCGGCTGCTGACCCCCAGGTTGCAGACGTAGTCGGCGCCGTGGTCAGCCGGGGCGGCCGACCCGACCTGGCCGAGCCAAGGCTGGGGGCGGTGAGTGCACCCACGCTGATGATCGTGGGCGGCGAGGACCAGGACGTCCTTGCGCTGAACAACCAGGCTCGGGCACTGATGCGGTGTCCCACCGATCTGGTCGTGATCCCCGGCGCCACTCACCTCTTCTCCGAGCCCGGAGCTCTCGAACGGGTGGCCGACCTCGCCGCCGACTGGTTCCGGCAGTAGCCGGCGCGAGACGGCCGCTAGGGTGACGCCGCCTGCGGTGGGCGGAGGCTGACGGGCACCCGAGGGACGAGGAGACGCCATGGCCGGCGGACTTGCAGCCTTGCTCGACGACATCGCTGCGCTGGCGAAGCTCGCTGCCGCCTCCATCGACGACGTTGGGGCAGCCGCCGGACGTGCGAGCGCCAAGGCCGCAGGTGTGGTCGTTGACGACACCGCCGTCACTCCGCGCTACCTGCACGGGTTCACCGCGGACCGCGAGCTGCCCATCGTCAAGCGGATAGCTGTCGGATCGATCCGCAACAAGCTGTTGATCATTCTTCCGGCTGCCCTTCTGCTCAGCCAGTTTCTTCCCTGGCTTCTTACTCCCATCCTGATGCTGGGCGGGACCTACCTGTGCTTCGAGGGCGCGGAGAAGATCTGGGAGAAGCTGGCGCACCACGACGGCCACGAGACCCCGGCGGCCATGGCCGGGCCCGAGCACGAGGAACACATGGTGCGGGGCGCCATCCGCACCGACCTCATCCTGTCGGCGGAGATCATGGTGATCGCGCTCAACGAGGTCGCCGACGAGCCCTTCGTCACCCGCACCCTCGTGCTCGTCGTCGTGGCGATCGTCATCACCGCCCTCGTGTACGGGGTGGTGGCGATGATCGTCAAGATGGACGACATCGGGCTGCGGCTGGCCGAGCGCCCGTCCCCGACGAGTCAGCGGATCGGCGGAGTCCTCGTGCGATCCATGCCGACGGTGCTGGCAGCGCTCTCCACCCTCGGCATGGTCGCCATGCTCTGGGTGGGCGGGCACATCATCCTCAACGGCTTGGACGAGCTCGGGCTGAGCTGGCCGGCCGACCAGCTTCATCACCTCGAGGAGCTCGTCGCCGACGCTACGGGTGCGCTAGGCGGGTTCCTTGCCTGGACCGTGGACACCCTGGGGTCGGCTTTGTTCGGGCTGCTGATCGGCGCGGTGGTGGTGGCCGCCGCGACCCTGGTGCGCCGAGTCAGGCCGGGTGCCGAGCAGCCGGCACCCTGACGGGCTCTGCTCGCCGTGAGAGTCGACGGCGAAGCGACCCGCCACAGGCGGCCTCGCCTGAGGTAGACGCTCGGTGTGGCGAGACATGACGGCTGAACTCAGTTGCAGCGACGATGCTGCCTCAGTCCTGCTGCGGCACGGCTTCCGCCGACGCCAGCCGCTGGGACGCGGCCACGGCCGCCGAGAAGGGCAGGGAGTCGGTCGTCGACCGGACCCTGAGCGGCGGCGACCTGTCGGCGGCCGTCTGGGCCGGGTACCGGCCGTCCGGCGTCGCGGCCCAGAAACGACCCGACCGACCCGGATCAGGCTTCAGTCCCCACAGGCCGCCGTGAAGAGACCGGTGGTGGTGTCGGCACAGCAGCACGAGGTTGTCGATGTCCGTCGGTCCGCCATCCACCCAGTGCACGACGTGGTGCGCGTGGCAGTACGCCGCGGTGCGGGCACATCCGGGATGGACGCAGCCCCCGTCACGGACCCGCAGCGCTCTGACCTGACCCGTTGTCACGAGCCGTGACGCCCGGCCGACCTGGAGCGGCAGCCATCCTCCGGTGACCTCGGTCGAACCGACCTGGCCGTCGAGCCTCACCGTGATCCCAGCCGCTGGCGGCAGCAGCCGTCCGAGGACGGGAGCGACTTCTGCGTCGCACGACCACCGACGGACGATCGCGCTGGGGACGACGGCGCCGGTCCAGGGCAGGACCGCACCGCCGGTGACGCTCTGCAGCTTGTCGGCCTCGATCACGACCGACAGCTGCGGACGCTGCCCACCGAGCTCGGGCTGAGCGGCCGTGTCGAGGCTGTGCTGGGCGATGTCCAGCAGAGCGTCGGCGCGCAGCTGCGTGGCTGTTCGCGTGTCAGCACCCCCGCTCGACGTCATCAGCGGTTGCAGCGCGGCACGCAGGATCTCGGTGGACTCCACGTCGAAGACCCCGTTCAGGTAGCCGTGCTGCCCGACCACCGAGAGCGTCAGACCGCGCTTCTCATAGGCGTTGTGCAGCGCCTTCTCGGCACCTTCCGGGTCGACCAGCGCGAACAGCTCCGACGTGGCACGACGGACGACCGAGGGCTCGAACCGCCGTGCCAGGTCGAGAAGGACCGGCTCGGCAGTCGTGGCATGTTCCGCACCGATCGTGGTGACCACGCCGGCGATGGCACCCACGTGCTGAGGGCTCACCGACCCCGAGCTCAGCGCCGCCCGGGTGCGGGGCAGGTGGTCGCGCAATGCCCGAGCGGTGCGGGCCAGGTGTGCGGCCGCGCCGGGCGAGAGCCGCGTGCGCTGCTGCAGCCACTGCTTCGTGGTGCGGTGCGGAGACGTCGACGCCACGTCGGCGGAGTCGAACGCAGCGACGGCGTCCAGCACCCCGGCATGCAGCCGGTGCTCCGCGCGTACCAGCAGTGTCACCAGCTGACCGTGATCGTCAGCGGAGAGGGCGGACAGATCAGCTTCGGCCAGGTCGCTGAGAAGCTCGTGCAGGCGCTCGGCAAGCGTCGGCGCATGGTCGACGGTGGTGGGTCGCGACGGCTGCCCATTTCTCGAACACATGTACGAATCATGCCACGAGCCTGCGACACCGTTCGGACTCTGTCCACAGGCGCACAGACGGCCGCCCGCTGCAGCAGCCGGCTACTTCGTGCGGACGATCTCGCCGCTGCCGACCTTGGCGCGATACTGCATGATCTCCTGCTTCACCACACGCGCCAGCAGGTAGAGACCAAGGACGTTCGGGATCGCCATGAGGAAGATCATCGAGTCGGAGATGCCGATGACCGGACCGAGCGCCAGGGACGCGCCGATGACCACGAACACGCAGAAGACCAGCTTGAAGACGTTCTCGGCCGCGGGGCTGTCGCCGGCAAGGTATCGCGTCGCCTTCATGCCGTAGTAGCTCCACGAGATCATCGTCGAGAAGGCGAACAGCACCACCGCGACGGCGAGAACGGTCGGGAACCACGGCAGCACGGACTCGAAGGCCCGCGACGTCAAAGACACGCCACCGAGGTCCGGCGCGTCCGGGTCGTCCCAGGCGCCGCTGATCACGATGGTGAGCGCGGTCATGGTGCAGATCACGATCGTGTCGATGAACGGCTCGAGCAGAGCCACGTGCCCCTCGGTGGCCGGCTGCTTGGTGCGCACGGCCGAGTGCGCGATCGCAGCGGATCCGATGCCTGCCTCGTTGGAGAAAGCCGCCCGCTGGAAGCCGACGATCAGCACGCCCAGGACGCCGCCGACGGCTGCGTCTGCGGCGAAGGCACCAGCGAAGATCTCGACGAAGGCGGAGGGGACGAGCGTCGCGTTGCCGACGATGACGGCGAGGCACGCCGTCACGTACACCACAGCCATCGCCGGTACCAGCTTCTCCGTGACCCGAGCGATGCTCTTGATCCCCCCGATGATGACTGCGCCGACGGCGATCGCGAACACCAGTCCGACGAGCCAGCGCAGGTCGTCGAGCGGGCTGTCTGCACCACCGGTGACGTTGACGATCTGCTGGGTGGCCTGGTTGGCCTGGAACATGTTTCCGCCGCCGAGAGCACCGCCGATGCAGAAGATCGCGAACATGATGGCAAGCGTGCGACCCAGCCCCGGCTTGCCCTGCTCAGCCAGACCTCGGCTCAGGTAGTACATCGGGCCACCGGACACCGACCCGTCGGGGTTCTCCTTGCGGAACTTCACCCCCAGGGTGCACTCGGCCATCTTCGACGACATGCCGAGGAATCCGGCGAAGGCCATCCAGAACGTGGCCCCCGGACCACCGATTGCGATAGCCACCGCCACACCGGCGATGTTGCCCAGCCCGACGGTCCCGGACACAGCGGTCGCGAGGGCCTGGAAGTGCGAGACCTCTCCGGCGTCCTGGGGGTTCGAGTAGCGACCACGGACGAGATCGAGTGCGTGCGTGAAACCCCTGACGTTGAGGAAGCCGAAGTAGAGCGTGAAGAACAGGGCCGCGGCGATCAGCCAGACGACGATGAGCCGCACTTCCACGCCCCCGACGGTGACGCCGTAGAAGACGATGCTCGTGACCCGGTCGGCGATGGGGCCGAGGGTCTCCTGGATCCGCTCGTCGATGCTGCCGCCGGCATCCTGCAGCGGCACCAGGCCGATCACGGGACCACCACCACGGGCACCGGAGCGGACTGCACAAGGTGCGCCGGCAAGCCGCCGAACAGCCGCTGGCGCAGGCCCGTGTCTCCGGTACGGCCGATGATCAGCAGCCGTGCCGACTCCTCCCGTGCGATGTCTTCGAGCACCTCGACCGGATCCCCGTGGCGAACCGCGGTGTCCGCACGCCCCCCTGAGGTGTGCGCGATCTGCAGCATCGGGTCGAGAACCTGAGACTCGGCCGCCTGAATCTCCTTCTGGCGCTCGATGTGCCGTCTCTCATTCTCTTCTGGAGTGGCAAAGGAGAACGGTGACCACGGCACGACGTGCACGAGGAGCACCGGGCCGACCAGCTCTGTGCTCTGCAGCTGGCAGGCCAGCCGGACGGCGCGTCCGCTCGCTTCGCTTGTATCCACTCCGACGACGACGTCGTACGACATGGCAGCTCCTCGGCTAGAGGTCGGCCTGAACGTAGCAGTGCGACTGACCCGCCGTCACCGGTCGACGAGAGATCGTCGACCGCGTGCGCTCGACGGCGAGGCGAGGTCCTACGTCTCGTGACCGAGATCGTCGTGGCGACCACGACGGCTGACCTGTCACCGAGGCAACGCGGTGAGGAACTCGATCAGACCGGGGAAGTAGTGCTCCGCGTCGTCGTATTGCGCCAGATGGCTGCCCTCCGGGCAGTGCAGGTAGCGTCCACGCGGCAGCTGCTCGGACATCCAGCGCAGGTGGGCGGGATCCATGGTGTCGTGGGTTGCGCCGACCACCAGCGTCGGCACGTCGATGCTCGACAGGTGCGACGTTCGGTCCCACTCCTCCAGAGTGCCGCTCAGCCCCAGCTCGCTCGGACCCTGCATCGGCACGTAGATCGCCGCATTGATGTGGGCCAGCCCACGGTTGACCGGGTCCGGCCAGGCCTGCAGCGGTGTCGAAGTAGTGCTGCAGGGTCGTCATCGACCGACGGTATCCCGGCCACCTCGGTAGACGTCGTCGTCCCGGTCCGCATCCGTACGCCAGACCTTCACGCACAGCGGGCTGCCCCCACATCGGGGGAGCTCCCTATTCGGTAGCTGGAGGCGCACGAGGACGGACAACGGCCGGTGCCCGTGCTCGTCGGCAAGGTGACGGACGTGCGTGTCGAAATCGGCGAGCACGAGGGCTCCCAGCTGCTCGAAGCTGCGGTGGCCGCGGTCGCGAAGCAGTGCCATGCCGTCCACGCAGTGGCGGCGGGCCATGCGCAGCCCGCCGTCGTGGGGCTGGCGATTGCCTGTCGTGAGCATCAGGTAGCCGAGCAGCGACGGGTCGCCGCAACGGATGTCGCCGCCTACTGCGTCGAGGCCCTGAGTCGAGTCGCTGCCGTCAACGAGCGGATCGTCGTGGGCGGGCCCGAGAACCTGGCCTGGCAGCAGGTCGTGAAGGTCTACCAACGGGTGCTCGCTCGCCCGATCGAGGTGGTCTACATCGATCCGGGCGACCCGGTGCCCGGTGCGTCGCCTGTCGAGTCACTGCTGGCTCGCCGGGGACGACGCACCACGAGCGACCCGACCACGCACCCACGCCAGCTGTTTGGCCGCTGCGTTGCGCACCGCGCGGTCGGCCGCGAGCCGGTACGCCCACCAGTAGGCACGCGCCTGGCGGGGGGCGACGATGATCGCCGTGTTGCGGTCCATCGCGCGCAGGGTGAGCCCGGCGAGCTCTGCCACCGCCATAGGGGGGTTCAGCCTCTCGAGCATCTCCCGACGCGGCAGCTCGGTCTGCAATGGTGGGAGGTCGGGTTCGTTGCTCTTGTCGAGGATGGGGGTCTCGACGACTCCCGGGCACAGGACGCTGAGTCGGACGCCGTGCTCGGCGGCCTCTGGCCGGAGGCTCACGGTGAGACCCACCACGGCGTGCTTGCTCATGGCGTAGGGAACCATCAGAGTGCCGGGGACCAGGCCGACAAGCGAGGCCACGTTCAGGATGTGCCCGGACCGCTGCTCGACCATGGTTGGGTAGACGGCCTGCACGCCGTTGACGACACCGCGGATGTTGACGTCGATCGCCTGATCCCAGTGCTCGAGGCCCATCTCGTGCGTGTAGCCGCCGACGCCGATCCCGGCGTTGTTGACGAGGATGTCGATGCGGCCGTATCGGTCGACCGTGTCGGCGGCAGTCGATCGCAGTGCGTCGTAGTCGCGGACGTCGACGACCGCGGGACGGGCCTCGCCCGGCCCGGCGTGTGCGGCGAGCTCGGCGGCGGCGATCACATTGTCGCCTCGCCCGGTCATGACGACGGTGTCCCCGCGGCGCACCATGGCTTCGGTCAAGGCATAGCCGATCCCGCTGGCGGCTCCGGTCCCGATGGCGACGGCCATGGGTCTCCTCCTCGAGGGGGTGGTGACGGTCAGCGTTGTGCAGCTGCGGCGAGCACCTTCAGCGTTCGCGCCGGGGAGGGCTCGGCCAGCAGGTAGAAGAAGGCGCGGGCTCCGGGAGTCGCGGCGGGGTTGCTGAGGAACCAGACCGGTTTCGGGTACTGCCGGAACGGTGCCCTCATCACGTTCTTCTGCGACTGCTCGAAGAGCAGGCTGTTGCGCACGACGCCGGTGCCGGACTGGATGTCGGCGCGGTGGTGGCCTGGGTGTGCTCCCCATGCCGCTCGAGCCGAGTTGTAGATGGGGCCGGTCCAGGTGTTGATGGCGAAGTTGCCGTAGCGGAGGTCGGCGATGGCTCGGGTGAGTTCCGACCCCATCCTTCGGGCCGTGACGGGGTGGATGACGATGTTCGCGCCCAGCGAGCCGTCGAGGCGATCGTTGGCGAACGCGACAGCGTTGCGCAGGTACGCCACGGCGTCCGTACCGTCGAGGTGGGTCGTCACGAGCATCGGGCCGAAGAGCTCCTGGCGGAAGGCGGGGTGCTCGGAGCGAGGGTCCAGGCCGACGAGCAGTGTCCGCCGCGAGGTCCCGAGGCGTTCCGCCTGTGGGCTGTGGGCGTGCAGGGCCGCCTGGCGGTCGTCGGTCCCCGGGTAGTAGGCGTCGCGGGGCGTGGAGGTTCGCACAGCCGACCGCACTGCCTGCTCGACCTGCTCGCGCTTGGACCACCCGGCCGGCAGCACCAGGACCTGCGCCGACATGCAGGCATGGCCGGCGTTGTGCAGTGCCTGCGACGCGATGTGCTCGCCCTGGTAGGCCAGGTCACCCCGCGACCAGGGGCCAGGCACGATGATCGTGGGGCTCACGCCGCCCAGCTCGGAGTAGACCGGCTTGTCTACCACCGGGTTGTCGGCGGCCTTGCGATGTGCCGCGTCCTCGCCGGTGCCGAACACGACGGCGTCGTGCGTGGCCGCGCTGCCGGTGATGTGGATGGCGTCGACGAGATCGTGCCGGACCAGGTACTGACCGACCTCGGCGCCACCGGGCACGAAGCGCAGGAACCCGTCCCGGACCAGCGGCTCGAGGATCATCTCCAGGACCGGTTGGAAGGCCTCGTTGACGGGGTTCATCTTGAGCGCGACCACGTCGCCGTGCGCGAACAGGTAGTAGAGGGCATCGGAGAAGGGCAGTGCCGAGTAGTTCCCGGCTCCCAGCACGGCAACGACGCGACCCGACGGATGTGGCACCCGGTAGGAGCCGGCCATGGTCTCGCGCAGGTTCCACTGCGTCACGCCGGGCTGCATCCAGACGTCCAGCGTCGTCCCGGGCAGGAACAGGCGGTCCACGATCGAGGACGGCTGCGCCCGGACAGCCACCTGTCCGTTGGGCAGGGTTCGGACCGGTATGCCGTCCAGCAGGTCTGCGCCGCGCTCTAGCAGCGCCAACGTGCGGGTCATGTCGGTGAGCCAGGTCAGGCCCGCGTGCGGGCCCCCGAGCCACTCCTCCGATCCGACGAGGGGCGAGTCCGGGTCCAGGCCCTTGTGGTCGATGCCGACCTGCACCCACTCCTCGGCGAACGCCACCAGCCGTCGCCGCACCTCGCGGACGTGGTCCAGCTTCCTGCCGACGGGCAGCCGCGCCCAGCGGACCCGGTTCTTCGACAGCGTCTGCAGTGCCCGCTCCAGCACCTCCACCCTGGGAGCAGCCTTGAGGGGCATGTGGGTCATGGTCGGAGCCTTTCGGTGCGACAGCGCCCGCCGCGTCAGGGAGCTCCCTGATCTGTGCTCACGACTCGTGCCGTCTCGTCGCCGAGGCGGGCCGGGGAGTACCGGGATGCCAGCTCGGCTCGCGAGCGCACGCCGAGCTTGCGGTAGATCCGGGACAGGTGGGTCTCGACGGTCTTGACCGACAGGAACTCGGCTTCGGCGATCGCGGGGTTGGAGGCGCCGCCGGCGGCCAGCTCGGCGATGCGCCGCTCCGCGGGAGTGAGCGTGTTGCCGGCCGGTCGCCTGCCGCCGAGCCGGGCCTTCTCCGCGGCAGCCTGCATGGCGAAACCCGCGGTGACGTCAGGGGCGAAACGGCCGATGGAGGCGTCGAGCCAGGCCCTGGCGTCCCGACGTCGTCCGGCTC
>Ga0081528_100642_pt1 | contig 13636 bp, 5 predicted proteins | sample HotLakmasection4_FD_71011 | JGI IMG/M metagenome (GOLD analysis project Ga0081528, IMG submission 71011) | Hypersaline microbial mat communities from Hot Lake, Washington, USA - Section #4 (SPADES assembly) (version 2) | ecosystem: Environmental > Aquatic > Non-marine Saline and Alkaline >...
CGAAGAGCCGTTGGCGACCAACGGCCTGTTCTGGCTCGACCGACGGCCACGGCCCTTGCACCGCCTGCCGACGACCCGGCGCACCGACACCCCTGCCCGGCGCGAGCAGCTCTGGCGCTGGGTGAGCCGGGCAGCGCAGGTCGACCCGGTGCTGCCGACACCTGCGTCCTGCGTGGTCGAGCACCCGCCGCCGGGGCGACCAGGTCGGCGCGGTGTCCCCGGACGGGCCGGCTGAGCGGGGCGCATGTCGGCCAGGTTCGAAGAGCTCGACTGGTCGCCGAGGCCGAGGGGTGAGATCAGCCTGCGCCGGCGTCGAGACCCCCTGCTGGGTGTCGAGGCTCGCGGGCGTCTTCGCGACGTCGGCATCTCATGTCGTCTCCTTCCCGAACCCGCTGACGGGAGGAACGTCCGCGAACACCGTCTACGTCGCCCGGCGTTAGCGCTCGCCGGCAGCCCACCGGTCAGGAGGTGCCACGAGCCGCGGCGACGAGCTCCGCCATGGAGCGCTGGATGCCCTCGGCGAAGACGTCGATGTCCGGGACCGTGTCGAAGTCCCCGGTGACGCCGAAGGTCAGGTCGTCCAGTTAGGAGAAGACCGCGACACCGATGCGCACCCGATCGGCGATGGGGACGTACGGCACGATGCGAGAGCAGCGCCGTCCCAGTGCGTACACGGTCTGCCTGGGTCCGGGCACGTTGGTCGTGACGGTGACGAGCTGGCGCTGCGGGATGTGGAAAGCGAGCCGAACAGCCACTGCCACGGGCAGGAAGGGGTTGTGCTCGGCGAACGAGGTGAGGCTGGCCCCGGCCTCGGGCTCGTGGGCAGCCGCGGCCTCGTCGATGCGTACTCCCACCTCGGCAAGTCGCCTCACTGGGTCGGCCAGGTCGACCGGAAGGTAGGGCAGCATCAGCGACACCCTGTTGTCGGGGATCGACTCCTCCCCGGGCAGTCGCGCCGAGACCGGGACGAGCGTGCGGACGGCGTGTCGGTGCGGTTCCTCCCCTCGGGACAGCAGCAGGTCGCGGAACCCGCCACTGATGGCAGCCAGGGCTACGTCGTTCACCGATGCCCCGAACGCCGTGCGGACCTGGCGGACGGCTGTCAGCGACGCAGTCGTGGCGGTGTAGCGGCGCTGCCGACCCATCCGCCCACGCAACGAGGTCGACGTCACCGGCAGTGCTGCGCCGCTCAGGGCCAGGCTGCCCGTAGCGGTGGCCCGGGCTCGACGCGCCAGCGCGCGCGGTGAGCGCAGCAGCGCTGCGACGTCGCGGGTCAGGTTCACCGGCACGAGCGCGAGGTCCCTGGCCGCGGACGCCGTCAGCGACAGCGACGACGGCTCAGGCTGCGGCCTCCACTCGTCGGGCACAGCCGCACGAGGCTCAGCAGAGGTGTCGAACACGACGTCGTACAGGGCCGTCCCGGAGACACCGTCGACGAGGCAGTGGTGGCCCTTCTGCAGCACCGCCCAGCGGCCACCGGCCAGACCCTCGACTACCCAGTACTCCCAGAGCGGACGGGTGCGGTCCATGCGTGCCGTCATGACGCGACCGACGAGGCGGTACAGCTCGGCCTCCCCCCCAGGGGCCGGCAGGGCCGTGCGGCGCACGTGCCAGTGCACGTCGGTCGCCGGGTCGTCCACCCACACCGGCGCGCCCAGGTCGAACGGGACCGTGCGCACCTTCTGCCGGAACCGCGGGACCAGCGGCAGCCGTCCGCTGATGTGGGCGACGAACTCCTGCTGCGTTGGAGCCGGACCCTCGAAGACGGCAGCCGAGGCGATCGCCATGGTGGTCGTCGGGTCCTCGTCCTCGGCCTGCAGGAAGGCCGCCGACAGCGGTGTGAGCCGTTCCACGGTCCTCGTCGCCCTCCTTGCCGCGCCGGTCCGCACCTGCGCAGGGCGCTGGGGATCGACAATAGGGGCCTCGGCGGCGACCGGCGGGGCTGGGCACGAGACATGCAGCCGTCCGGACGAGCCGTGCGACACCCGGCCACCAGGCCGAGACGTTCCGACCACACGGCTGATGCCGTCACACTGGCGCCATGACCAGCCGCCGCATCGGACTCGTCCTCGGCAGCGGAGGGCTTGCGGGGACGGCCTTCCACGCCGGTGTCGTCGCCGCACTCGCCGACGATCTCGGCTGGGACGCCCGTACCGCGGACGTCATCGTCGGAACCTCCGCCGGTGCCACCACGGCGGCATTGCTGCGAGCGGGCTTCCCGCCGACGGACTTCGTCGCGCGGATGACCGGCCAGCGGCTCAGTGCCGAGGGAGAGACGCTCCTCGCAGGCATGCCACCTGCCTTGTCGGTCGGCCGCCCGGAGCCTGGCGACGACAGGGGCGGCAGGCGACGGCGTCCGGCGTCACCGGGCATGCTGGTCCATGCCGTGCGGCGACCGTGGAGCGTCCGGCCGGGGTCCGTGGCGTCCGGTCTGCTCCCGTCCGGGCGGATGTCGACCGCGGAGGTGGCGTCGGGCTTCGCGGGGCTGTTCACCGACTGGCCGAGCGAGCACCTCTGGATCCCTGCTGTCCGGCTGTCCGACGGGGCGCGGGTGGTGTTCGGGCGGGATGCGCAAGGGCAGCGGGTCTCGGTGTCCGAGGCGGTCGCGGCGTCCTGCGCCATCCCGGCCTACTACCAGCCGGTCATGATCGACGCGGAGCGCTACGTCGACGGTGGCGTGCACTCCCTGTGCAACGCCGACCTGGTGGGTGACATCGGGCTGGACGCGATCGTGGTGAGCGCGCCCATGTCGACGAGCGACCGTGTCGCCCTGAGCCTCGACCACGGCTGGCGGACGGCAGCTCGCGCGCAGCTCGCGGTCGAGGTGCGCCGGGTGGTGCGGGCCGGAACGGCGGTGCTCGTCGTCCACCCGACGCAGGCGGAACGAACGGTCATGCGCGGCGCCTCGCTGGACGCGCGCCGACGACCCGCCGTCGCCCGAGCCGCCTACGCCTCGACCCGGCAGCTGCTGGGCCGCACCACCGGCGAGGCCCTCGACGTCGTCCGGTCCGCGGCGCAGCCGTAGCAGGGGGTTGGCAGTCATGTGCCGACAAGCTCTGACGCCGGCCAACGGGACGAACCTGGGGGTCGTTCGGGGGCCCAGCACGGGCCGGTTGGCCCAGGGATCTGGGACGCTGTCCGGAGATGGTGGACCCTACGACGGAAGTCCGCTCGCCCTACTAGCCGCTCGGGACGCATAACATGACAGGTCAGCAGCCTCAGTACCCCGGTACCCCCATGGTGATCCACGGCAACGGTGCAGTTGCCCACGTGATGAAGAACGTCTGCGGGGGTGTCATCGGCTACCCGATCACGCCCTCGACGGAGATCTCCGAGCTCTACGAGGCGACCCGGGCCGAGGGCGGCACGAACGTCTGGGGCAAGCACCCCTTCTTCTTCGAGCCCGAGGGGGAGCACTCCGCGCAGAGCGGCGCTCTGGGCGCTGCGTTGACCGGTGGCCAGTTCATCTCCAACGCCTCGTCCAGCCAGGGCATCTTGTACGCGATGGAGTCGCACTACGTCACCGTCGGCAAGAAGGTCGGTGGCTTCGTGCTGCAGGTCGCTGCTCGCGTCGTTTCGAAGCACTCCCTCAACGTGATGGCCGGGCACGACGACGTCTACGCGCTGCTGTCGGCCGGCTACACCGTGCTCTTCGGGTCGAACCCGCAGGAGGCTGCCGACCTGGCCGCCGTCTCCTACCGGACGTCGGCTCTGTCGTTGATCCCGGTCGCGAACGCCATGGACGGCTTCTCCACCAGCCACATGCTCAGCGAGGCACGCATGCCCGAGCCCGAGCTGCTGCGTGACTACCTCGGCGACCCGGCCGGCCGGATCAAGTGCCCGACCGTCGCCCAGGAGCTGCTCTTCGGCGCACGAGGACGGGTCTTCCAGCTCAAGGCGTATCTCGACCGGCACGGTGACGACTTCCGCACGGACGACCTGGCCGCCCTGACGGACTACCTGGCCTCCAACGCCGACGCCGTCGAGGCCGATGGCAATGGTGCGCTGCTCGACGAGACTCTTGCCTGGGTACCCATCGAGCTGGCCTCCCAGTGGCGGCGACAGTGGCTCAACGCCATGGAGAAGGGCACGCGCCAGATGATCCCGGCGCTGGTCGACGTCAACAACCCCGGCCTGACGGGTCCGGTGCAGAACCAGCCGGACTTCCAGGCAGGCGCCGTCGACCACCGCACCCACTTCGTGAGCGCCGTGCCGAGCCTGGTCCGCCAGGCCATGGCCGAGTACTCCGAGCTCACCGGACGCACCTACTCGCCGGTCATGACCTACGAGACTGACGACGCCGACTACGTCATGGTCGGCCTCGGCTCGATCACCGACGACGTCCGCGCGGTCGTCACCGTGCTGCGAGAGCAGGGGATGAAGGTCGGCGTCGTGTCGATCAAGCTGCTGCAGCCGTTCCCCGAGGCCGAGCTGGTCGAGGCCCTGCGCGGCGCCAAGGCGGTCACCGTGCTCGAGCGCTCCGACCAGACGGCGCTCACGAGCCTCGTGACGCAGGCCATGTTCAAGGCGCGCGCCAACGCCGACGCCGAGCAGTACCCGGGCATCGGCGTGCTGGAGTCGGTCCCTCGGCTCACCACCGCGATCTTCGGCCTCGGCGGCCACGACGTGCAGCCGCGCCACATCGTGGCGGCGTTCAAGAACATGATGACGGGCTCGGCCGCCCCGCTGATCTACCTCGGCTCGCAGTTCTTCGCGAAGAACCCGTCGCCGACGATGGCCGAGCTGCAGGACAAGCTGCGGTCGGCCTACCCGGAGACCGAGCTGATGGCTCTGCAGACCGAGGCGAACCCGGTCATGCTGCCGGAGACCGCGATGCGCATCCGGTTCCACTCCGTCGGCGGCTACGGGACGATCGCGACCGGCAAGCTGCTCACCGACGTGCTCGCCGGTGTGCTCGGCATGCACTCGAAGTCCGCCCCCAAGTACGGCTCGGAGAAGAGCGGCGCGCCGACGAACTACTACATCCCCCTCAGCCCCGAGCCGGTGCTGATCACCAACGCCGAGCTCGAGGACGTCGAGATCGTCGTCTCGCCCGACCACAAGGCGTTCATCCACACCAACCCGCTGCGCGGCATGGTCGAGGGCGGCACCTTCATCATGCAGTCCGACCTGAGCCCCGAGCAGGTGTGGCGCGACCTGCCGAAGTACGCCCGGCGCACCATCCGGGAGAAGAAGATCCGCTTCATGGTGGTCGACGCCTTCCGGGTCGCCAAGGCCCACGCCCCCATCCCCGAGCTCGAGCTGCGCATGATGGGCATCGCCTTCATCGGCGCGGTCGTCGGACACGTCGACCGGGTCTCCCAGGGTGCCTCGGCCGAGGCGATCCAGGAGAAGGTCCGCGGCCAGATCGCGAAGAAGTTCGGCACCAAGGGCGACGCCGTCGTCGAGGCCAACATGGCCGTCATCGCCGACGGCATGGCCGCGACCAAGGTCGTCGACTACGACGCACCCGAGCTCGCCGCCATCGACGAGGAGTCCACGCGTGCGCACGTCGTGCACAGCCCGTCGGTGTCGGCGTCGATGTGTGGGACGTCGACCGGCGGGGCCACCGGCCTGTTCGACCCGGCCTACTACGAGGACATCATCGCGCGGCCGTTCCGTGAGGGCACCATCTCCGAGGCGCCGGTGCTGCCCGGGATCGGCCTGTTCATGCCGGCTGGAACCGCCGCCGGCAAGGACAAGGGCCTGTTCCGCCGCACCGTCCCGGAGTTCCACTTCGACAAGTGCACCGGCTGCCTGGAGTGCACGCTGGCCTGCCCGGACGCGGCCATCCCGACCATCGTGCACGAGATCCACGACCTGCTGCTCAGCGCCATCGACCTGGTCGATGCCACCGAGCCGCAGCGTGCGGCGATGCGCCGGCACGTCTACCCGCTCTCCGAAGGTGTCCGTGAGGGGCTTCGGCAGGCGACCAGCGACCGTCCGTTCCACGAGATCGTTGCCGAGGCGGGAGCCACCCTCGACATCGACGACCGTTCCACCCAGCGCATGCTGGACATGCTGGTCGCCCGCCTGGAGACCTACCCCGTGTCGAAGACGCGGCCGTTCTTCGACGCCATGGAGAAGCAGCGTCCCGGCAGTGGCGGAGTCTTCGCCGCGGTCGTCGACCCGTGGAAGTGCACCGGCTGCCTGGAGTGCATCGAGGTGTGCAGCCCGGGCGCACTGACCCCGTTGGAGCAGGACGCCGACGTCCTCGAGACGCTGCAGGTGCGGTTCGAGACGATGAGTGAGCTGCCCAACACGCCCAAGCGGTTCCTCGAGGGGTCCACCGTCCTGGACGGCGACCTCAAGCGCCTCATGCTCGACCGGCCCAACTTCTACGCCACCACCGGCGGGCACGGTGCCTGCCGAGGCTGCGGCGAGGTGACCGCCCTGCGGCTCGTGATGGCGACCAACCACGCTCTCGGCGACGAGCGGCGCCGTCTGCATCTCAAGGAGCTCGACGAGCTGCTGCTCAGCCTGCAGGACAAGCTGGCGGGGATCGACGCGGCCGACGAGGAGCGCCGGACGCGTGTCGCCGGCCTGATCTCCACGCTGGAGAAGCGGCTGTACCTGTACGAGGGCGGACCCACCGGCAACGGACCGTCACCCACGGTCATCGCCAACGCCACCGGCTGCAGCAGCGTCTACGCCTCGACGATGCCGTTCAACTCCTACCTCGACCCGTGGGTCAACAGCCTGTTCCAGGACACCCAGCCGCTGGCCAAGGGGATCTTCGAGGGCATCTCGTCCCAGGTCGCCGGCGACATCCGGGCGTTGCGGATGGCTCGCCTCGAGCTGGAGGACGCCTACGACGAGGCGGTGCACGAGAAGCCGCTGCGAATGCTGTCGTGGGACCAGTTCACGCCCGAGGAGCTCGGCCTGCTGCCGACGGTCATGACGGTCGGCGGCGACGGTGCCAGCTACGACATCGGCTTCGGAGCCATGTCGCGCGTGCTGGCCAGCGACACCCCGATCAAGATCCTGGTGCTCAACTCCGGCGCCTACTCCAACACCGGAGGACAGGCGTCGACCTCGAGCTTCACTGGGCAGGACTCCGACCTGTCCCGGTTCGGTGGGGCCCACCACGGCAAGCACGAGACCCGCAAGGAGCTCGGGCTGCTGGCGTCCTTCCACCCGAACGTCTACGTGTGCTCGACCAGCACGGCCATGCACGGGCACTTCCTGAAGGCGACGATGGAGATGCTGAACTACCAGCGCCCCGCCGTCATGGACGTCTACACCCCGTGCGGCTCCGAGCACGGCGTGTCGGAGTCGTCGTCGAACGCACGGGCCCGCCTGGCCGTCGAGAGCCGGATGCACCCGCTGTTCGTGCACGACCCGCGGGTGGGTGCCAACCTGCACGACTGGTTCTCCATCGAGGGCAACCCCGACATGGACAAGACGTGGACGTCGTCGACGCTGGAGTACATCGACGCCGAGGGCCAGCTGCGGCTGCTGGAGACGCCGCTCACGCCGGCCGAGTTCGCGCTCGGCGAGACCCGCTTCAAGAAGCAGTTCCGCCGCCTGAGCGAGGACGAGGCAGAGCGTGGTGTGCCGATCGACGAGTACGTCGAGATCGCCAAGGAGGACCGTGGCGACAAGGTTCCGTTCGTCTACGCCACCGACGACGACCGCCGCCTGATCAAGGTGGCGTGCTCGACCGAGATCATCATGCTGGTCGAGGACCGCCGGCGGTACTGGCAGACCCTGCAGTACCTCTCGGGTGTGCACGAGGCGCAGCTCACGGCGCTGCACAGGAAGGACATCGACGACCTGCGCAGCCAGTACGAGCAGGCGACGGTCGCCCGTGAGACGGCCATGGACGACATCGCCCGCGCGATGAGCGAGCTCGCTGCGTCGAGCAAGGCTCCCACCGGCGGCTTCGGTGGGTTCACGTCAGCGGCAGCCCCCGCTGCCGCGCCGGCGGTGGCCCAGGCCGCAGGCTCCACCGCTGTGGCCGACCGAGCGGTCTGGCTGGCGCCGGAGGACGAGGCGCTGTGTACCGACTGCGGTACCTGCTACCAGGAGCTGCCGCAGTTCTTCGAGAGGACCACGAAGATCATCGATGGGGCCGCACGGCCGGTGGCGGTGATGATCGAGGGCTCGCTGGAGTCGGTCGAGATCACCGACGCCCTGCAGAAACGCATCGAGCGGGTCAAGGCCAACTGCGACGCGGAGATCATCAAGTGACCGGGGGCAACGGCGACCTGTCGGCCTACCTGCAGGCCAGTACCACGCTGGAGTCGAGCCGCAGCCAGGTGCAGACGCTGGAGCACTCCGAGTCGGTCGAGTCGTTCAACCACCAGCTCGACCTGCTCAAGCGACGGCTGATCAACGACCCCCGGGCGTTCCGCGACGTCTTCATCTCCGACGGCATGGCCGCGGTGGCCGCCGAGTTCAGCCAGGACGAGCTCAGCGAGGCGTTCACGAAGACGCTGTGGGCGATGATGCTGCGCGGCGACGACGCCAGCACGGTGCTGATGCGGTTCATCTGGGCCCTGCCGCTCGGGATGAAGCGCAAGTTCATCCGGGCGATCGAGAACCACCTGACCGAGCAGTACCCGATGTTCGACGGCTTGAGCAACAACTGGCCCTCGGGTGGCTGGATCCCGCCCTACATCCGAGAGGCAGACGACCGAGCCCACGACTTCGGCCTCGTGAACGAGGGCTACCTGGGCTACATGGACCTGGGCTACTCCTCGCGCGACGTCGACCTGTTCGTCTGGCTCGAGGTGCTGCGCGACAAGCAGTGCGAGGAGAAGCCCTGCGAGCTCGGGACGTTCCTGGCCGGCGCCAGCGAGCCGAAGGGCGGCTGCCCGGTGTCGGTGCACATCCCCCAGGTCATCGACCTCATCGGCAACGGCAAGTTCCGCGAGGCCCTGGACCTGCTCGAGGGCAGCAACCCCCTGCCGGACGTCACCGGCCGGGTGTGCCCTCAGGAGCTCCAGTGCCAGGGCGTCTGCCTGCAGAAGCTGCCGATCGCCATCGGCCAGCTCGAGTGGTTCCTGCCCGAGCGCGAGAAGCTGCTCAACCCGGGCAGTGACACCGTGCGCTTCCAGGGACACCGCGACCCGTGGAAGGCGGCTGCGCACCCGCCCGTCGCCATCGTGGGCTCGGGCCCGTCGGGCCTCATCAACGCCTACCTGCTGTCGTCGGAGGGCTTCCCCGTCACGGTCTTCGAGGCCTTCCACGAGCTTGGCGGGGTGCTGCGCTACGGCATCCCCGAGTTCCGCTTGCCCAACGACCTGATCGACGACGTCGTCGGCAAGATCAAGATGCTCGGCGGCAAGTTCGTCACCAACTTCGTCGTCGGCAAGACGGCGTCGCTGGAAGACCTGCGCGACGCCGGCTTCTGGCGCATCTTCGTCGGCACGGGCGCCGGGCTGCCGCGGTTCATGAACGTGCCCGGCGAGCACCTGCTCAACGTGATGTCGGCGAACGAGTTCCTCACCCGCGTGAACCTCATGCAGGGTCGACGTCCCGACTACGAGACGCCGCTGCCCGAGACGGAGGGCAAGAACGTCATCGTCATCGGTGGTGGCAACACCGCTATGGACGCTGCTCGAACGGCCAAGCGGCTCAACGGCAACGTCACGATCGTCTACCGGCGCACGCAGAAGCAGATGCCGGCCAGGGTCGAGGAGCTCGAGCACGCGGTCGAGGAGGGCATCTCCGTCATGGAGCTGCGCTCGCCGACGGAGTTCATCGGCGACTCGCGCGGCTTCGTGACGGCGGCCACGCTGGACGTGATGAAGCTGGGCGAGGCCGACTCGTCCGGTCGCCGCCGGCCGGTCGCCACCGGGCAGACCGAGACCATCCCGGTCGATCTCGCGATCATGGCGCTGGGAAACGACGCCAACCCGATCATCAAGGACTCCGAGCCGCGCATCGCCACCTCCAAGTGGGGAACCCTCGAGCTCGACCACAAGGGATCTCAGGAGACCTCCCTGCAGGGCATCTACACCGGCGGCGACGCCGCACGGGGTGGGTCGACGGCCATCATGGCTGCCGGCGACGGCCAGTCGGCCGCTCGGGAGATCCTGGGAGCCGCGAACCTGCCGCCCGACGAGATCCGCGACCGGGTCCGCCGCGCCGAGGTGTACTCCGACACAGGCGCGACGGCCCAGACGATCCTCGACAAGAGCCACCTGTCCGACGGCATCGAGGAGTTCACCGTGTACTCCCCGCTGGTCGCCAAGGCTGCGCAGGCCGGACAGTTCGTGCGAGTGCTTCCCCGACCTGACGGTGAGCTGATACCGCTGACGCTGGCCGACTGGGATACCGAGCGGGGCACGATCTGCCTGGTCGTGCAGGGTGTCGGGACGAGCAGCATCGAGATCAACGCGATGGCCGTCGGAGACGCCTTCACCGGCATCGCTGGACCTCTCGGGCGACCCAGCGACATGCACGAGTACGAGAGCGACGAGACCGTCGTGTTCACCGCGGGCGGGCTGGGCCTGCCGCCGGTGTACCCGATCATGAAGGAGCACCTACGACGCGGCAACCACGTGACTCTCATCGCGGGCTTCCGGAGCAAGAGCTTGATGTTCTGGGCCGAGCCCGACGAGCGTGTCGGCATGCTGCAGGCCGAGTACGGCGACCAGCTCGACGTCATCTACACGACCAACGACGGCACCTTCGGGGTCGAGGGCTTCGTGACCGGGCCGTTGGAGGAGATGCTGCAGGCCAACGAGCGCGGCGAGGGCCGTACGGTTGCCGAGGTTGTCACCATCGGACCGCCGCTGATGATGCGGGCGGTGAGCGACCTGTCCAAGCGCTACGACACGCCGTGTGTGGCGAGCCTCAACTCGATCATGGTGGACGCCACGGGCATGTGCGGCGCCTGCATGGTGCCGGTCGTCATCGAGGGCAAGATGGTGCGCAAGCACGCCTGCATCGACGGGCCGGAGATCGACAGCCACATCATCGACTGGGAGAAGTTCCTGCCGAGGTTCGGGCTTTTCAAGGCCCAGGAGCAGCGCAGCCGAGTCGAGCACGGTCTGGCCTGAGCTCGATGCGCCGCCCGGGCGGGTCGAAGGTGAGTGGTGCGTACTGAGGCCTCGGCCTCAGAACCAGCCGAGGTCTGTCGACACCACCGGTGCGAACGGCGAGCGTCCGTGTCGGTTGACGGCAGCGACACGCACGTCCAGCTCTCCACTCGAGGGCAGTCGACGTAGGACGGCGCGGGTCGCGTCACCGTCGCGGACGCGCATCCGGCTCCAGGCGCCGTCGTCCACCCGGGAACGCACCACCCACGCGGTGACCACTCCCCGACCGTTGTAGGTCGGAGGCTGCCAACGCACGGCCACCACGCCGGTCCGTCGGGGGCGGATCGTGACGTCCTGCGGGACGTCGGGCTTCCTGCTCGGGCGCACGGCGCCGGTCGGACTGAATGCCGACGGGGAGCCGGTTTTGGGCACCTCGCGGACCCGTACCAGGGTCCGGACGTCGCGCGGCAGCCCCACGAGCACAACGGGCGGTGCCTCGGTCATCACGCTGCTCCACGTGCGTCGCCGGTCGCTGGACCATGAGACCTCGTAGCCCTTCAGGGGAGGCTCGTAGTCCAGCTCGCTGGGGACGAAAGTCACGAGGGCGCGACGGGGCGCGACCGGGTCGGCGGAGACGTCCCTGGGCGCGACGGGCCGGGACAGGTAGGGCACCACCGGCCGGCTCTGCGTCGGCCCGATCGCACTCCTGGCCCCCATCGGAGTCAGCTCCACGCTCACGGGGATCCCCCCGTCGAGGCCGCTGAACGACGCACGCAGGACCGCCGTCGGGTCGATCCCCCCGGCAGCGTCGCTGACTGGTTCGACCGTCTGCCGCGCGAGTACCGATCGACCGGTCGGCTCGTCGCGCACGACGCTCACGTCGAAGGACGCGAGTGCGTCGAGGTCATGGTCACCGGCCGCCGAGAAGGATGCCTCGACGCCGCCCGGTGCGGGCTCCACCACGAACGGCGACGGCTCGGGTGCGGGGAAGATCGGGGCACCACCGGCCTGAACGCGGGTCCTGCTGACGTAGTCACGCAGCTGAGCAGCCAGCTGAGGCGAGGAGATGTGGGCGACCACCTCGGAGAAGGTGCGGGGAAGTGCACCCCAGTTGGTGGACCCGGTGTAGACCTCGTCGCCGACAACCAACAGCTTGTCGTGAGCGTGCGCCCGACCGCCGGTCGCCTTGCGGGTGTCGAACACGTCGATCCCCGCCGCGGCCACCGCCCGTACGGCGTCGCTCCAGCGCTGACCGGTGTTGATGGCGATGGGTGAGCCCTGCCTGTGCGCCTCGATGAGTGCCTGGGCGATCTGCTCGCCACGGGCGCCCTTCCAGATGGACATCTGGATGGTGATGGGCGCACCGTCGGCGTTGCGGATCGCCGCCAGGACGGGGTCGACCGTGCCCGGGTAGAAGTGCAGGACCACGCCCGGCGTGGCGACCCGCGTGTACACCAGGCCGCGGCCTGCACCGAGCTTGTCGGTCCACGCGGACGTCTGGGCGTGCAGGCTGTCGTTCTGCAGCACCACTGTGTGGTTCCACTGGCGTGGGTCAGAGACGTTGGCCGAGCTGATCAGCACGGTCTGGTCCCGCGTGAAGGTGGCCGTCTTCGTGTGTGTGGACTTCTCGTACGGCGCCACGATGTAGGAGCTCTTGGTCGCCGACGTGCCGAGGGCGGAGCGCAGGCTACGAACCGCAGCCGTGGACCAGGTGCCCTGGTCGACGACGACGCGCACGGCGACCCCACGCCGCTTCGCGGCGACGAGGGCGTCGGCGACGCGCCGGCTGTGGAACGACCACGTCGTGAGCCGGATCGTGTCGCCGGACTCCTGCCTGGCTATCTGCCGTTCGAGCAGGTCGATCAGTGCGGTGCGTTCCGAGCCAGTGATCATGGCGTTCTTGGTGACCAGCCAGGCCGGCCCGGACGGCGTGGCCGCCGTGGCGCCGACCCGCATGACGGGCGTGACTGCAACCGTTGCCGACGCAGGCAGGTGACCGACCACGAGCGCGGCCAACGTCGCCACGACGACCAAGGCACGTGTGACAGGTGTTGTTCGTGGGGAAGCAGCGAACATGCGGGTAAGTATGTCGGTTTTAGCGCATACGCAAAATCCTGGAGGTCAGAAGAGACCCAGGTAACACCATGATCGTCGATGGGAGGCCTCCAGGTATGCACGACACGCCGGGCAGCGTGGAGAAGGCCACTGACGTGGCGTGGCGTCTGCCCTAGGTGGTGGCGTCCTCCCGCAGGGACTCCAGGGCTGCGAGCACGTCGGCGGTCCGGGTCGCGGGGTTCACCACGACGAGGCGGAGCACCGGGCGTCCCTGCCATGTCGTCGGCACGCACAGGATCACCCCGTCGACAGCCATCCGCTGCGACCATTCGGTGTACTGCTGCATCGTCCACCCGGGTCGTTCGAACAGGATGACCGACAGCTCCGGAGCGAGCACCAGACGCAGGTGGTCGCTCGTGTCGATGCCGTGGGCGATCTCGCGGGCCACCTGCAGGCCGTGCTCGACGGCTTGCCGGTAGCGGTCTGTGCCGTGCGTGGCCAAGGAGAACCAGAATGGCAGGCCGCGCACCCGCCGGCTCAGGTGCAGGGCGAGGGCGGCCGGGTTCCACCCGTCGCGGGCGATCGCGGCG
>Ga0081528_100643_pt1 | contig 13568 bp, 12 predicted proteins | sample HotLakmasection4_FD_71011 | JGI IMG/M metagenome (GOLD analysis project Ga0081528, IMG submission 71011) | Hypersaline microbial mat communities from Hot Lake, Washington, USA - Section #4 (SPADES assembly) (version 2) | ecosystem: Environmental > Aquatic > Non-marine Saline and Alkaline >...
GCGCGCGGCGGGCGCCGGCCCCCCTGGGCGGGGGCGGGCGTCGCGGGCGGGGGCGTGGTCGTGGGGGCGGCCGCCTCAGCAGCCGGCGCAGCCTCGGCAGCGCCGGGCTCAGCCGAAGACTCGGGGCCGGAACGGGGCCGACGACGCTCGGGGCGACGACGTTGCTGCTGGACACGCTGGGCTGCCGCGGCGGCCTCGCGCTCCAGCCGGCTGCCGCTGACGTCCCCGGTGTAGATCCACACCTTGACGCCGATGCGGCCGAAGGTCGTCTTGGCCTCGTAGAAGCCGTAGTCGATGTTGGCGCGCAACGTGTGCAGCGGGACGCGACCCTCGCGGTAGAACTCGGTGCGCGACATCTCTGCGCCGCCGAGACGGCCCGAGACCTGCACCCGGATGCCCTTCGCCCCGGCACGCATCGTCGTCTGGATGCCCTTGCGCATGGCACGGCGGAACGAGACTCGAGCAGACAGCTGCTCGGCAACGCCCTGCGCGACCAGCTGCGCGTCCAGCTCGGGGTTCTTGACCTCGAGGATGTTCAGCTGCACCTGCTTGCCGGTCAGCTTCTCCAGCTTGCCCCGCAGCTCGTCGGCCTGGGCGCCTCGACGCCCGATGACGATGCCCGGTCGGGCGGTGTGGATGTCGACCCGCACCCGGTCGCGGGTGCGCTCGATCTCTACGCGAGAGATGCCGGCTCGCTCCATCCCCGTGGACAGCAGCCGCCGGACGGCGATGTCCTCGGCGACGTAGTCGGAGTACATCTTGTCCGCGTACCACCGGCTCGTATGGTCGCTGCTGATCCCCAGGCGGAAGCCCTTGGGGTTGATCTTCTGACCCATCAGCGGTCCCTCCTGGACTCCACGACCACGGTGATGTGGCTGGTGCGCTTGCGTACTCGATAGGCGCGGCCCTGGGCACGCGGCCGGATCCGCTTGATCGTCGGGCCCTCGTCGACGAAGGCTTCGCTGATCCACAGCGTGGACGGGTCGAGGCCGTCGTTGTTCTCGGCGTTGGCCATGGCACTCGCCAGCACCTTGCGAACCGGCTCGGCGGCCGCCATGGGCGCGAACTGCAGCGTGGCGATGGCCTCGTCGGCCTTCATCCCGCGGATGACGTCCACGACTCGACGCGCCTTCATGGGCGTGACGCGGACGTAGCGCGCGTGTGCCCTGGCTTCCATGATTACTCCTGTCGACATGATTCGCTCAGCGCCGCCGCGCCCGGCGGTCGTCCTTCTCGTGTCCCCGGAACGTGCGGGTCGGCGCGAACTCGCCGAGCTTGTGCCCGACCATCGCGTCGGTCACGAACACCGGCACGTGCTTGCGGCCGTCGTGCACCGCGATGGTGTGCCCGATCATCTCGGGGACCACCATCGACCGGCGCGACCAGGTCTTGATGACGTTCTTGGTCCCGCGCTCGTTCTGCTCCTCGACCTTCTTGGCCAGGTGCTCGTCGACGAACGGGCCCTTCTTCAGGCTGCGTGGCACTTCGCTGCTCCCTAGCGCTTCTTGCCGGTCTTGCGACGGCGGACGATCTGGCGGTCGCTCGGCTTGTTCGCCTTGCGCGTGCGGCCCTCGGGCTTGCCCTTCGGGTTCACCGGGTGTCGGCCGCCGGAGCTCTTGCCCTCACCACCACCGTGCGGGTGGTCGACGGGGTTCATGACGACGCCCCGGACGGTGGGGCGCTTGCCCTTCCAGCGCGAGCGTCCCGCCTTGCCCCAGTTGATGTTGGACTGCTCGGCGTTGCCCACCTCGCCGACCGTGGCCCGGCAGCGGGCGTCGACGTTGCGGATCTCGCCCGAGGGCATCCGCAGCTGCGCCCAGGTGCCCTCCTTCGCGACGAGCTGCACAGCGGCACCGGCCGATCGTGCGATCTTGGCGCCACCACCGGGCCGCAGCTCGATGGCGTGCACGATCGTGCCGACCGGGATGTTGCGAAGCGGCAGGTTGTTGCCGGGCTTGATGTCGGAGCCGACCCCCGACTCGACCGGGTCGCCCTGACGCAGCCGGTTCGGTGCCAGGATGTAACGCTTCTCGCCGTCGGCGTAGTGCAGCAGGGCGATCCGGGCGGTGCGGTTCGGGTCGTACTCGATGTGCGCGACCGTGGCCGGCACGCCGTCCTTGTCGCCACGGCGGAAGTCGATGACCCGGTACTGGCGCTTGTGCCCGCCACCCTGGTGCCGGGTGGTGATGCGGCCGCTGTTGTTGCGGCCGCCCTTCTTGGGCAGCGGCTTGACCAGCGACTTCTCCGGCTCGGCGCGGGTGACCTCGACGAAGTCGGCGACGGACGAGCCACGTCGGCCCGGCGTCGTCGGCTTGTACTTGCGGATTCCCATGGTTTCTACCTCTGTCGAATTCGAAGGGCCGCGCTCAGGCGACCGGTCCGCCGAAGATGTCGATGCGCTGTCCGTCGGCCACCGAGACGATGGCCCGCTTCACGTCGTTGCGCTTGCCCCAACCGGTGCGGGTGCGGCGGCGCTTGCCCTGCCGGTTCAGCGTGTTCACGCTCGTCACGGTCACGTCGAAGATCTTCTCGACAGCGATCTTGATCTCGGTCTTGTTGGCGTCGGGCGCCACGACGAACGTGTACTTGTTCTCGTCGAGCAGCGCATAGCTCTTCTCCGAGACCACGGGTGCGATCAGCACGTCACGGTGGGTACGCCTCGAGACTGCCTCGCTCATGCCGACTCCTCCTCGCTCTGCGGCGCAGCAGCGCTGCCCCACTCGATGCCCAGGCCGGCCAGCCACGACGACAGCGCCGACTCGGTGAAGATCACGTCGTCCGCGCAGAGCACGTCGTAGGCGTTGAGCTGGTCGGCGGCGATCGCGTGGACGTCGCCGAGGTTGCGCACGCTCTTCCAGGCGACCTCGTCGTCACGGGTCAGCACGACGAGCGGCTTGGTGCGCTCGGTGAGCTGGGCCAGGGCGCTGATCGCAGCCTTGGTGCTCGGGGTGTCGCCGGTCACCAAGGAGTCGACGACGTGGACGCGTCCGTGCGAAGCCCGGTCGGACAGCGCGCCGCGAAGGGCGGCGGCCTTCATCTTCTTGGGGGTCCGCTGGGCGTAGGAACGCGGCTGGGGGCCGTGCACGACGCCGCCGCCGGCGAACTGCGGGGCACGGATCGAGCCCTGGCGCGCCCGGCCGGTGCCCTTCTGCCGGTACGGCTTGCGGCCGCCACCGGCGACCTCGGCGCGTGTCTTGGTCTTGGCGGTGCCCTGTCGTGCCGCCGCGAGCTGCGCCACCACGACCTGGTGGATCAGCGGGACGTTGACCTCGACGCCGAACACCTCGTCGGGCAGCTCAACGTTCTGCCTGGTGGTCACTGGGTGGCCTCCTTCGCCGCGGTCGTGACGAGCACGACGCCGCCGGCAGCGCCGGGGACGGCGCCACGGACCAGGACGAGGCCCTTCTCGGTGTCGACGCTGTGCACGGTCAGGTTCTGCACGGTGACACGCTCACCCCCCATGCGACCGGCCATCTTCAGGCCCTTGAAGACCCGGCCAGGGGTCGCGCAGGCACCGATGGAACCGGGCGAGCGGTGCTTGCGCTGCACGCCGTGCGAGGCCCGCAGCCCAGCGAAGCCGTGCCGCTTCATGACGCCGGCGAAGCCCTTGCCCTTGGAGGTGCCGACCACGTCGACGGCCTGCCCGGGCTCGAAGACGTCGACGGAGAGCTCCTGGCCCAACGTGTAGCTGGAGGCGTCGGAGGTCCGCAGCTCGACCACGTGGCGCCGCGGGGTGACCCCGGCCTTCGCGTAGTGGCCGGCCTGTGGCTTGGTCACCTTGCGCGGCGCGATGGCGCCGAAGGCGATCTGGACGGCGTCGTAGCCGTCCTTGTCCGGGGTACGAACCTGGGTGACGACGCAGGGGCCGGCAGCGATGACCGTGACCGGGACGATGCGGTTGTTCTCGTCCCAGACCTGGGTCATGCCGACCTTCTCGCCGAGCAGGCCGACGATGCGCCGGGTCGCGCCGGAGGTCGCAACAGTGGATGCAGTCATGGTCCTTCGCCCTACAGCTTGATCTCGATGTCGACGCCGGCAGGCAGGTCGAGGCGCATCAGCGAGTCGACGGTCTTCGGCGTGGGGTCGATGATGTCGATCAGCCGCTTGTGCGTGCGCATCTCGAAGTGCTCCCGGCTGTCCTTGTACTTGTGCGGCGACCGGATCACGCAGTACACGTTCTTCTCGGTCGGCAACGGCACAGGCCCGGCCACCTGCGCGCCGGTCCGGGTCACGGTGTCGACGATCTTGCGTGCCGAGGTGTCGATGACCTCGTGGTCGTAGGCCCGGAGCCGGATGCGGATCTTCTGTCCCGCCATGTCTGCCCGTCGTCCTTCTCTCGTGTGATGCCCTGCTGGGCGTCTCGTGGAACCCCCGACCCCCGCGGTCGGGCGTGTCGTGACCCGGGGCGCTCTGCACCCCGGGAGACTCGCTCGGCGGATGGATGGTCGGACCCGCTGGCCTTCGTCCAGCCAGCGCTGCGGCGGGTTCTCCGTCTCGGCTCCCCGGACGTGCTGGGGTCCACGGCGTTCCAGCCAGGCAACTCGGCCAGTATGCCAGAGGCACCGACCCCCACGCCAATCGCTGATCTTGGCACAGCGGCCGCATAGATTGCGCTATGCGCCCTGTGCGCCAAGATCGGCGGATGGGCGGGGAACGGAGCCCGCACGTGGCTGCGGGGAGGGCGGTGGGCCCTCCCCGCGAACTACGCAGTTGGTGGTGCTACTTGATGATCTTGGTGACGCGACCCGCGCCGACGGTGCGGCCGCCCTCGCGGATTGCGAAGCGCTGGCCCTCCTCCAGGGCGATGGGCTGGATGAGCGTGACGCTCATCTCGGTGTTGTCGCCGGGCATGACCATCTCGGTGCCCTCGGGCAGGTCGACCACGCCGGTGACGTCGGTGGTACGGATGTAGAACTGCGGGCGGTAGTTGTTGAAGAACGGCGTGTGCCGGCCGCCCTCGTCCTTGCTCAGGATGTAGACCTGGGCCTCGAACTCGGTGTGCGGCGTGGTGGAGCCGGGCTTGACCACGACCATGCCGCGCTCGACGTCCTCCTTCTTCGTGCCACGCAGCAGCAGACCGACGTTCTCGCCCGCGCGACCCTCGTCGAGCAGCTTGCGGAACATCTCGATGCCGGTGACGACCGTCTTCTGCGACGACTCGCGAATCCCGACCAGCTCGACCTCCTCGTTGACCTTGAGGATGCCGCGCTCGATGCGGCCGGTGACGACGGTGCCGCGGCCGGTGATCGTGAAGACGTCCTCGATCGGCATGAGGAACGGCTTCTCGGTCTCACGAGCGGGCTCGGGGATGTAGCCGTCGACCTCGTTCATCAGCTCGACGACCGACTCGCTCCACTTCTCGTCGCCCTCGAGTGCCTTGAGCGCTGACACGCGCACGACGGGGATGTCGTCGCCGGGGAACTCGTACTCGCTGAGCAGCTCGCGAACCTCGAGCTCGACGAGCTCGAGCAGCTCCTCGTCCTCGACCATGTCGGCCTTGTTCAGGGCGACGACGATCGAGGGGACGCCCACCTGGCGGGCCAGCAGGACGTGCTCCTTGGTCTGCGGCATCGGTCCGTCGGTGGCCGCCACCACGAGGATCGCACCGTCCATCTGGGCAGCACCCGTGATCATGTTCTTGATGTAGTCGGCGTGCCCCGGGCAGTCCACGTGGGCGTAGTGACGGCTCTCGGTCTGGTACTCCACGTGCGCGATGGAGATGGTGATGCCGCGCTGCCGCTCCTCGGGAGCCTTGTCGATGTCCTCGAACGGCGTGTACGGGTTCAGGTCGGGGAACTTGTCATGCAGGACCTTGGTGATGGCCGCGGTCAGCGTCGTCTTGCCATGGTCGATGTGACCGATGGTGCCGATGTTGACGTGCGGCTTGGTCCGCTCGAACTTGGCCTTCGCCACTGTGGTCCTCCTGTGGACTGTGTCGTGCGACGCTTTCTCGTCGAACTGCTGATGGGAATCTAGTGCGGATCGGGGCGTGCGTGCGCGGAGAGCCCTGTCACTCCCCCCGCGCCTTCTTGATGATCTCCTCGGCCACGTTGCGTGGGACCTCGGCGTAGGAGTCGAACTGCATGGAGTAGCTGGCGCGCCCCTGGGTGCGGCTGCGCAGGTCGCCCACGTACCCGAACATCTCCGACAGCGGGACCAGCGCGGTGACCACTCGGGCCCCCGAGCGTTCCTCCATGGCCTGGATGTGCCCCCGCCGGGAGTTCAGGTCGCCGATGACCTCACCCATGTACTCGTCGGGTGTGGTCACCTCCACGGCCATCATCGGCTCGAGCAGGGCGGGGTCGGCGCGGCGGGCGGCGTCCTTGAACACCATCGACCCGGCGATCTTGAACGCCAGCTCGGAGGAGTCGACGTCGTGGTAGGCCCCGTCGACCAGGGTCACCTTGACGTCGACCAGCGGGTAGCCGGCGAGGACGCCGAACTCCATGGCCTCCTGGCAGCCCTCGTCGACGGCCGGGATGTACTCCTTGGGGATGCGCCCGCCGGTGATGGCGTTGACGAACTCGTACCCGCCGTCGCCCTCGCCGCCGGTGGGCTCGATGTTGATGAGCACCTTGGCGAACTGGCCGGAGCCACCGGTCTGCTTCTTGTGCGTGTAGTCGACCTTCATGACTGCGCGGCGGATCGTCTCGCGGTAGGCCACCTGGGGCTTGCCGACGTTCGCCTCGACCTTGAACTCACGCTTCATGCGGTCGACGAGCACCTCGAGGTGCAGCTCCCCCATGCCGGAGATGATCGTCTGGCCGGTCTCCTCGTCCGAGCGCACCTGGAACGTCGGGTCCTCCTCGGCGAGCCGCTGGATCGCCATGGAGAGCTTCTCCTGGTCTGACTTGGTCTTCGGCTCGATGGCCACCGAGATGACCGGCGCCGGGAAGCTCATCGACTCCAGCACCACCGGGTGGGCCGGGTCGCAGAGCGTCTCGCCGGTCGTGGTGTTCTTCAGGCCCATGACCGCGACGATCTGGCCGGCGCCGACCGAGGAGATCTCCTCGCGCTTGTTCGCGTGCATCCGGTAGATCTTGCCGATGCGCTCCTTGCGCCCCTTGGTGGGGTTGACCACCGCGCTGCCGGCCTCCAGCACCCCGGAGTAGACCCGGATGTAGGTGAGCTTGCCCAGGTGCGGGTCGCTCATGATCTTGAAGGCCAGGGCTGAGAAGGGCTCGTCGGTGGATGGCTTGCGGCGCAGGACGGCGTCCTCGTCGTCCACCTCGTGGCCCTCGACCGCCTCGACGTCCAGCGGGCTCGGCAGGTAGTCGACGACTGCGTCGAGCATGGGCTGCACGCCCTTGTTCTTGAACGCCGACCCAGTGAGCACGGGTGTCAGCGAGCCGGCGATCGTCGCGCGCCGGATCGCGGCCTTGAGCACCTCGACGCTCGGCTCGTGCCCGTCGAGGTAGAGCTCCATGATCTCGTCGTCGGCCTCGGCCAGGGTCTCCAGGAGCCGGTCGTGCCAGTCACGAGCCGCCTCGGTGTGGCTGGCCGGGATGTCCTCCACGGAGTAGGCCTCGCCCAGCGGCGTGTCGGCCGACCAGAGCAGCGCGCGCATCTGCACGAGGTCGACCAGGCCGTGGAAGTCGGCCTCCGCCCCGATCGGTATCTGCAGCACCAGCGGCGTCGCGTTGAGCCGGCTGACGATCATGTCGACCGTCCGGTGGAACTCCGCTCCCACCCGGTCGAGCTTGTTCACGAAGCAGATCCGGGGGACGTTGTAGCGGTCGGCCTGACGCCACACGGTCTCCGACTGCGGCTCCACACCCGCCACGCCGTCGAACACCGCCACGGCGCCGTCCAGCACCCGCAGCGACCGCTCGACCTCGACGGTGAAGTCGACGTGTCCGGGGGTGTCGATGATGTTGATCTGGTGGTCGGTCCAGTAGCAGGTCGTCGCAGCCGACGTGATGGTGATGCCGCGCTCCTGCTCCTGCTCCATCCAGTCCATCGTGGCCGCGCCCTCGTGCACCTCACCGATCTTGTAGTTGATGCCGGTGTAGTACAGGATGCGCTCGGTCGTGGTGGTCTTGCCGGCGTCGATGTGCGCCATGATCCCGATGTTGCGCACTCGGGAGAGGTCCACGGCTGTGTCGGTGGCCACGTGCAGTCCGTTCTGTTCGCGAAGGAGAGGAGCCGACTACCAGCGGTAGTGGGCGAAGGCCTTGTTGGACTCGGCCATCTTGTGGGTGTCCTCGCGCTTCTTCACCGCGGCACCGAGGCCGTTGGAGGCGTCGAGGATCTCGTTCATCAGGCGCTCGGTCATCGTCTTCTCGCGGCGGGCACGGGAGTACTGGACCAGCCAGCGCAGCCCGAGCGTGCCCGACCGGCCGGCCCGGACCTCGACCGGCACCTGGTACGTGGCGCCACCGACCCGGCGGCTGCGCACCTCGAGGGTCGGCTTGACGTTGTCCAGCGCGCGCTTGAGCGTGATGACCGGGTCGTTGCCGGTCTTCTCACGGCAGCCCTCCAGGGCGCCGTACACGATGCTCTCGGCCGTGGACCGCTTGCCGTCGGACAGCACCTTGTTCACCAGCTGGGTGACCAGCGTCGAGTCGTAGACCGGGTCGACCACGACGGCCCTCTTGGGGGCCGGCCCCTTGCGCGGCATCAGCTCTTCTCCTTCTTCGCGCCGTAGCGGCTGCGGGCCTGCTTGCGGCCCTTGACCCCCTGGGTGTCGAGCGCGCCACGCACGATCTTGTAGCGCACACCGGGCAGGTCCTTCACTCGGCCACCGCGGACGAGGACCATCGAGTGCTCCTGGAGGTTGTGGCCGACACCAGGGATGTAGGCGGTCACCTCGATCCCGCTGGACAGCCGGACCCGCGCGACCTTGCGCAGAGCAGAGTTCGGCTTCTTCGGAGTCGTGGTGTAGACACGCGTGCACACCCCCCGGCGCTGGGGGCTCCCCTTGAGCGCCGGGGTCTTGGCCTTGCCGGCCTTGTCGTTGCGGCCCTTGCGGACCAGCTGCTGAATCGTGGGCACTCGTGCGTCTCCGGTCTCTTCCGTGCTGTGGGTGGTACGAGGGACTGCTCTGGGGCGTCGTGGCGCGCCCGGACGGCCTGCCGGAGCGGCAGGCGCAGCCCCGCAAGGGTACCGGCCTGCCGCAGAGCAGGTCAAAACGACGTCGAGCGTCGATCAGGCACGCGTCGGCGCGATCATCCGTACGACCCGAGGTCGTAGTCCTCGAGCCGGATGGCCTCACCGGAGCCCTGCCCGAAGGTGTACTCGGAGTAGTCCGTGGAGTACTCCGGCAGCGAGTACATCGCGGCCTTCGCCTCCTCGGTGGGCTCCACGCGGATGTTGCGGTACTGCGCCAGGCCGGTCCCGGCCGGGATCAGCTTGCCGAGGATCACGTTCTCCTTCAGACCGAGCAGCGGGTCGGACTTGGCACTGATCGCCGCCTCGGTGAGCACCCGGGTGGTCTCCTGGAACGACGCCGCCGACAACCACGACTCGGTGGCCAGCGACGCCTTCGTGATGCCCATGAGCTGCGGACGACCCGCCGCGGGCTGGCCACCCTCGGCGCTCACCCGGCGGTTCTCCGACTCGAACCGGGTCCGCTCCACGAGCTCGCCCGGCAGCAGGTGGGCCTCGCCGCTCTCCAGCACCGTGATCCGGCGCAGCATCTGCCGCACGATGATCTCGATGTGCTTGTCGTGGATGGACACGCCCTGGCTGCGGTAGACGTCCTGCACCTGGTCGGTGAGGAACTTCTGGACCGCCCGGGGACCGAGGATCCGCAGCACGTCGTGCGGGTCCTGGGTACCGGCGTGCAGCTGCTCGCCGACCTCGACGTGGTCGCCGTCCTGGACCCGCCACTGCGGGATCCCCGACGAGCGCGGACGCACGAACTCGGCGACACGACGGCTGATCTGGTAGACGAGCTCCTCGCTGCCGTCGTCGGGAACGATGACCAGCTGTGGACCCTTCGGGCCGTCGGCGTCGAAGCGGACGCGGCCGGCCACCTCGGTGATGGGCGCCTTGCCCTTGGGTGCACGGGCCTCGAACAGCTCGACCACGCGCGGCAGACCGTGGGTGATGTCCTCACCTGCGACGCCGCCGGTGTGGAACGTGCGCATGGTCAGCTGCGTGCCTGGCTCGCCGATGGACTGAGCCGCGATGATGCCCACGGCCTCGCCCTCGTCCACGAGGTGCCCCGAGGCCATCGACCGGCCGTAGCAGGTCGCGCAGATGCCGGTGGGGCTCTCGCAGCTCAGCACGCTGCGCACGCGCACCTCGACGACGCCGCGCGAGACCAGCAGATCCACCATGGCCGGGGTGATGTCCTCGCCCCGGCTCGCCAACAGCTCGCCCGAGTCCGGGTCGGCGACGTCGTCGGCCAGGCACCGGGCCAGCACGCTCGTCTCGATGTCGTCGCGCACCCGCAGGGAGCCGTCCGCGCCGACGGCGGCCAGCGGGATACGGATCGCACGCTCGGTCTGGCAGTCGATCATCCGGATGATGACGTCCTGGCTGACGTCCACCAGCCGGCGGGTGAGGTACCCGGAGTCGGCGGTGCGCAGTGCGGTGTCGGCCAGTCCCTTGCGCGCCCCGTGCGTGGAGATGAAGAACTCCAGCACCGACAGGCCCTCGCGGAACGAGGACTTGATCGGTCGCGGGATCGTCTCGCCCTTGGGGTTGGCCACCAGGCCACGCATGCCGGCCAGCTGGCGGATCTGCATCCAGTTACCACGAGCACCGGAGCTGACCATCATGTTGATCGAGTTCGAGACGTCGGCGACGAAACCCTCGCGCATGTCGTTGTCGACGTCGTTGGTGGCGTCGGTCCAGATGTCGATGAGCTCCTCGCGGCGCTCGCCGTCAGAGATGACACCACGCTCGTAGTTGCGCTCGACCTTGTCGGCCTTGTCCTCGTACTTCTGCAGGATCTCGGCCTTGTGCGCCGGCGTGATGACGTCGTCCGCCGACACCGTCACGCCCGATCGGGTCGAATAGTGGAAGCCGGCACCCTTCAGCGCGTCGAGCGTCGCCGCCACGTCGATCTTCGGGTAGCGCTCGGCCAGGTCGTTGACGATGGAGCCGAGGTGCTTCTTGTCGACCTCGGCGTTGACGAACGGGTAGTCCGCCGGCAGCGCCTCGTTGAACAGCACCCTGCCCAGCGTGGTGTCGAGCAGCACCACGCCCTGGGCAGGCACCCGGTGCTCGTCGACGTAGTCGCGAAGCCGGATGCGCACCTTGCTCTGCAGCGTGATCTGGCCGGCGTCGAAGGCCATCGCAGCCTCGGCGACCGAGCCGAACACCCGTCCCTCACCGGGCTCGCCGTCGCGGCCGGCGGTGAGGAAGAAGATGCCCAGCACCATGTCCTGGGTCGGCATCGTCACCGGTCGACCGTCGGCCGGCTTGAGGATGTTGTTGCTGCTGAGCATGAGGATGCGGGCCTCGGCCTGCGCCTCGGCCGACAGCGGCACGTGCACCGCCATCTGGTCGCCGTCGAAGTCGGCGTTGAACGCCGTGCAGACGAGCGGGTGGATCTGGATCGCCTTGCCCTCGATGAGCTGTGGCTCGAAGGCCTGGATGCCGAGTCGGTGCAGCGTCGGCGCCCGGTTCAGCAGCACCGGGTGCTCGGCGATGACCTCCTCGAGCACGTCCCACACCGGGCCGCGCTGACGCTCGACCATGCGCTTGGCGCTCTTGATGTTCTGCGCGTGGCTCAGGTCGACGAGGCGCTTCATGACGAACGGCTTGAACAGCTCCAGGGCCATCTGCTTCGGCAGTCCGCACTGGTGCAGCTTCAGCTGCGGGCCGACGACGATCACCGAGCGGCCGGAGTAGTCCACGCGCTTGCCGAGCAGGTTCTGACGGAACCGGCCCTGCTTGCCCTTGAGCATGTCCGACAGCGACTTCAGGGCCCGGTTGCCCGGCCCGGTGACCGGACGTCCCCGACGGCCGTTGTCGAACAGCGCGTCGACCGACTCCTGCAGCATGCGCTTCTCGTTGTTGACGATGATCTCCGGCGCCCCCAGGTCGAGAAGACGCTTGAGGCGGTTGTTCCGGTTGATCACCCGTCGGTACAGGTCGTTGAGGTCGGAGGTGGCGAACCGCCCGCCGTCCAGCTGCACCATCGGACGAAGGTCCGGCGGGATCACCGGCACGGCGTCGAGCACCATGCCGCGCGGGTCGTTGGTGGTGGTGAGGAAGGCCGAGACGACCTTGAGCCGCTTGAGCGCCCGGGCCTTCTTCTGCCCGCGGCCTGAGCGGATGACCTCCCGCAGCGACTCGGCCTCGGCAGCGAGGTCGAACGTCTCCAGGCGGTCCTTGATCGCCGCCGCACCCATGCCGCCGGAGAAGTAGCGGCCGTACCGGTCGCGCATCTTGCGGTAGAGGATCTCGTTGCCCTCGAGGTCTTGGACCTTGAGGTTGACGAACCGGTCCCAGACCGCGTCGAGGTCGGCGATCTCGGCGTCGGCGCGCTTGCGGATCTGTGCCATCTCGCGCTCGGCCGACTCCTTGACCTTGCGGCGCACGTCGCCCTTGGCGCCCTCGGCCTCCAGCTCGGCCAGGTCTCCCTCGAGCTTGGTGGCGCGAGCTTCGATGTCGGCGTCGCGCCGCTGGGCGATGCGCTGCCGCTCGACGTCGAGGGCGGCCTCCATGTTGGGCCGGTCGCGGTGCCGTCCCTCCTCGTCGACCTCGGTGATCATGTACGCGGCGAAGTAGATGACCTTCTCGAGGTCCTTCGGCGCCAGGTCGAGCAGGTAGCCGAGTCGGGACGGGACACCCTTGAAGTACCAGATGTGGGTGACCGGTGCCGCCAGTTCGATGTGCCCCATGCGCTCACGACGCACCTTGGCGCGGGTGACCTCGACGCCGCAGCGCTCGCAGATGATGCCCTTGAAGCGGACGCGCTTGTACTTGCCGCAGTAGCACTCCCAGTCACGGGTGGGACCGAAGATCTTCTCGCAGAAGAGCCCGTCCTTCTCCGGCTTGAGCGTGCGGTAGTTGATGGTCTCCGGCTTCTTCACCTCGCCGTGCGACCACGTGCGGATGTCGTCGGCCGTCGCCAGGCCGATGCGAAGCCGGTCGAAGAAGTTGACGTCGAGCACTCAGGCTCCCTCTCTCGATCTTAAGTAGGTCGTGCAGGTGAGCTGCGGTCAGACTTCTTCGACACTGCTCGGCTCGCGCCGGGACAGGTCGATTCCGAGCTCTTCAGCGGTGCGGAAGACGTCCTCGTCGGTCTCGCGCATCTCGATCGCCAGGCCGTCGCTGGAGAGCACCTCGACGTTGAGGCACAGCGACTGCATCTCCTTCATGAGCACCTTGAAGGACTCCGGGATTCCTGGCTCGGGGATGTTCTCGCCCTTGACGATCGCCTCGTAGACCTTGACGCGGCCCAGCACGTCGTCGGACTTGATGGTGAGCAGCTCCTGAAGGGCGTAGGCAGCGCCGTACGCCTCCAGTGCCCAGACCTCCATCTCGCCGAACCGCTGGCCGCCGAACTGGGCCTTCCCGCCCAGCGGCTGCTGCGTGATCATCGAGTACGGCCCGGGCGGCCCGGGGGGGGACTTGTCGCGGGCCCGGGGGGGGGGCGTGCGCGCGTG
>Ga0081528_100658_pt1 | contig 13286 bp, 10 predicted proteins | sample HotLakmasection4_FD_71011 | JGI IMG/M metagenome (GOLD analysis project Ga0081528, IMG submission 71011) | Hypersaline microbial mat communities from Hot Lake, Washington, USA - Section #4 (SPADES assembly) (version 2) | ecosystem: Environmental > Aquatic > Non-marine Saline and Alkaline >...
GATGCCCCTGTTCGCTTACCTTTTGCACAATCATGTCCCCGTTGACATTCGCCGAAGCCAATTCCTTAAAAATGGTAGCGGCCACACCCGGCTTGTCCGGCACGCGCTGCAACGTCACTTTCGCTTGATGTTTATCCGCGGCTACTCCTCGCACAACGATATGTTCCATATCTTCAACCTCTTCTTTCACAATCGTGCCCGGCAAACGGGCGAAACTTGTCAACACTTCCAATTCTACATTATATTTTTTCGCAAACTCCACCGATCGGGACTGCAACACTTTAGCCCCTAAGCTCGCCAATTCCAACATTTCATCGTACGCAATCCTATCGAGCTTGCGCGCGTTTTTAATAATGCGCGGATCTGCGGTATATACGCCTTCCACATCGGTAAAAATCTGGCAGCGATCCGCTTTCAGCGCCGCCGCAAGCGCGACCGCTGTCGTATCCGATCCGCCGCGCCCAAGCGTGGCAATGTCGGATGACGGGGAAAGGCCTTGAAATCCTGCCACAATCACAATGCGACCTTGCGCCAGGCATTGCACAATGCGGTCGGGCTTGATGTCCATGATTTTCGCTTTCATGTGCGCCGCATCGGTGGTTATCCCGGCTTGCGGGCCGGTCATGGACACCGCTTCCGCTCCCAGCGCTTGCAGCGCCATGGCGAGAATGGCGATGGATATTTGTTCGCCGGTGGAAAGCAGCATATCCATTTCACGTTCGGCAGGCTGCGGATTCACTTGTTTGGACAACGCAATCAAATTATCCGTGGTTTTGCCCATCGCGCTGACCACCACAACCACGGAATGTCCTTCTTTAAACGTGTCGTACACACGCTGCGCCACGCGCTGCATACATGCGGCATCCGCGACGGAGCTGCCACCATATTTCTGCACATACAAAGCCATAACTCTTCCTCTTTCTCTCTCTTTCTGTAAAAAATTATTCAAGCATCAGACGTTCAATGTCCGCCCATTTACGCGCACCCAACGCGCCATGTTCGCAGGCTTCTTCGTCCCAATGCGCTACGGCATCCGGTTCCACATCGGCGCCATTCAGCACAAACGGAACGGGTTCCGCAAGCGGACGTTCTGTAGCGGTACGCACCATGCCGTCGGATCCCAGCAATATCCGGTACGGCTTGTTGGCTTCCAATAACGTCATCAACGGACCAAGCAGATAATGATCCAGCGTTTCCAGCGCCCAAACTTTATCTTCCGCTTTGCCATACCGTCCAATTGCATTGCGCGCTTCCACGTATACTATGAGTTGATCCCGCTCACGCAAGACTTGAACGAGTTCAGGTAGTTTAAATCCCGCTTTCCGTTTGCCATCCTCACGCCACAAATCGGATAATTCCAACGGTTTCATGCCAAGCCAAAGAGCAAGCCCACGCGCCATCAGACTGTTGGTTAGGACTGCGCTGTCGTCCCTACGACGTGCGAAGGCCGGCATGGTTCCCCCGCCCCATAACCACAACGCATGCGCGGGATTCTCGCCCAAGTCCACACGAACTTGATTGATCGGATGCCCCGACAACGCTTCGTACGAGCGATAAAGGAATTTAAGGGAAAAACTTTCTTTATTTTTTTTACCCGCGCGCTCCGGCAAGGGTTCCCCCTGCATAATCGCAGGCGGCGCGGCCAAGCCGTTGTCTGCGGCAAAACCATTGGCGACAACCAATGCGCGTCCGGGGCCGACCACTTCTATCCGCACAGCGTCCCGATCCCAGCAGCTTTGCGCTACGGCGGCCAGCGTTTCGGTTTCTTCGCGGCTTAATCGCGCGACTTCCGGCGCATGCAACGTATCGTCGTCCAAAGTAACAAAATCCGCGCGATAGACCGTGGCTCCGTCCGGAATATCCAACCCGGCGCCCAGCGCTTCCAACGGACCGCGTGCCAGCGCGCGAGCGGTTTCTTTATCCTGTCCCCATGCCAGCGCCAACCGTGTTTCCGGGCGATTATCGTTTTCTTTGCGCAGCGGAGCAAACACCCCGCCGCGTCCCGACACCGCAAGGGACGTCGCAACCGAACAACGCGCCGCTTGCAAAGGCGTGCGTCCGTCCAGCGCTTGCACTGGCCGGTCGGCCATGCCGTCATACAAAACAACTACTGTTTTCATTTTCGCCCTGCCCCGCTTACTTAAAATCCTCGATACGTATACGCACTACCGGCGCATTCACTTCCGGCAGAGCGTCTACGCGCGCCAGCGCGGCTTGAAAATGTTTTTCGGCCGCTTCGTGCGTCAGAATAATGACCGGCACATACTCGCCCGCGCGCGCTTCGGCTTGCATAACCGACGCGATACTAATGCCGTTATCGCCAAGAATACCGGCAACTTGCCCCAGCAATCCCGGTTCGTCTTTCAAGGACAAACGCAAATAGTAGCGGGTACGTACTTCTTCCGAGGGACGCAAATGAGAATACTGATCGTGCGCCACAAATGCGGGTACACGTTGCGGCGCACCCACGGCCAAATTACGCGCGGCCTCGGCAATATCCCCGATCACGGCGCTGGCCGTCGGCAGCCTGCCCGCGCCGCGTCCGTAATACAATGTTTCGCCTACGATATCCCCCCGCACAACCACCGCGTTAAACACCCCCCCCACGGAAGCCAGCATGTGAGGCAGCGGGACCAGCGCGGGATGCACACGCACTTCAATTTCGCCTCCATCCAGCTTGATAACGGCTAATAATTTGATGCGGTAACCCAAGCACGATGCATGCTCGATATCCACCGGGTCCATGTCACGAATGCCTTCGACCAACACATCCGACATAGCCACCGGCCGCCCGTACGCCTGCGACGCAAGCACTACGGCTTTATGCGCGGTATCCCATCCATCAATATCCAAACCGGGTTCCGCTTCCGCGTACCCTTCGGCCTGCGCTTCTTTCAGTATCTGATCAAACGGGAGGCGATCCGATTCCATCCGCGTGAGGATGTAATTACACGTGCCGTTTAAAATGCCGTACATACGATCAATGTGATTCGCCAGAAGTCCTTCGCGCAACGCGCGAATGATGGGAATGCCGCCCGCTACACTGGCTTCGAAAAGCAAATCCGCATTGTGATCGTCGGCCGCGCGATACAACTCCGCGCCATGCTCGGCCAGCAAAGCTTTATTGGCGGTAACCACCGGTTTACCTGCTTTCAACGCGCGTAAAGCAAGATCCCGGGCTATGGTAACGCCGCCAATCAACTCAACCACTAAATCCACGGAAGGATTGTCCACTACAGCGACAGCATCGGTGGTTAGCAATGACGCGTCAACGGCCACGCCCCGGTCGGAGGTTACATCCAAATCCGCAATGTTACGAATGACCAGCCGTAACCCCGTGCGCTGCTCGATTAACGACGCATTGCGTTGCAAACCTTCGACCACGCCGGCGCCCACGGTGCCAAATCCTAATAATCCTATTCCGATTTCTTTCATACACAGGCTCTCGACATAAAAGAACACCCCGCGCTGGCGGGGCATGAGAAGGGGAATAGTGTACGGAAACACCGGAGCGATACAAGAGTAATTCTTGCGCCAATACATTCATTAACCAGGGAACATCGCGGATACCACGCGGGGTGACTCATTCAAAATGTTTTTTACATTCAGGAATAAAATGGTAGGAACACACTAGCCATAGTGGCTGCAAGTGAAAAGGAATTGACGTATGATTTTGTTTCCATCCGAATCTTTCGCTAGCCGTAAAACCCGCCTGTTCCAGGAATACGAAAAACTGATTACACGGAAAAACATGGTAGATACGCGCTGGGATAATGGCGTATTTCTGCGCTTCAAGAATCCGGTCGTGACTGCGGCCCATGTGCCGTTGACATGGCGTTATGATTTCCATGAAACACGCAACCCTTTTCTTATGGAACGTATGGGAATAAACGCGGCCTTTAATGCCGGCGCTCTGGAATGGGAAGGGAAAATAGTATTAGCCGTTCGATTGGAGGGTACGGATCGTAAATCCTTTTTCGGTATAGGCGAATCTGAGAGCGGCATTGACGGATTCCGGTTTCGCGCACAACCGGAAATCATCCCTGAGACGAACCGTCCCGATACCAATGTATATGATATGCGGCTGGTACGTCACGAAGACGGCTGGGTGTATGGTCTTTTCTGCACGGAACGAAAAGACGCTGCGGCGCCTGCCCACGACACATCGGCGGCCGAAGCGCAATGCGGAATCGTGCGCAGCAAGGATCTACAATCGTGGGAACGACTGCCCGACCTTCAATCCCCATCCCCGCAGCAACGCAACGTGGTGCTACACCCTGAATTTGTACACGGCAAGTATCTGCTGTATACCCGTCCACAGGACGGTTTTATCGAAGCCGGATCAGGGGGTGGCATTGGCTACGGGTTCTGCGATACCATGGAGTCCGCTATACTTCGGGAAGAACATAGCATGGATCCGCGCGTGTACCACACCGTGAAAGAAGTAAAGAATGGCTTAGGTCCTGCTCCAATCAAGACCCCGGAAGGGTGGCTTCATTTAGCGCACGGGGTTCGGGGCACAGCTTCGGGCCTGCGCTATGTCCTTTATATGTTTATGACCGATCTCAAGGAACCCTGGCGTATCGTTCGCGCCCCGGGCGGATACTTCCTCGCGCCGTGGGAACATGAACGATTGGGCGATTTAGTTAGTGTTGTATTTAGTAATGGCTGGGTCGCACGTGAAGACGGCACGGTTCTTATTTATTATGCGGCCTGTGATACCGTGCTGCATGTCGCCGTCAGCACGGTGGAACGACTCGTGGATTATTGCCTGAACACGCCCGAGGATGGTTTGAGTAGCGCAGCATGCGTGCAGCAACGCATACGCTTGACCCAACTCAATCGCACCTAACCGCTGATCACTTAACCTTTATGATTTATGACTTGTGTTAATAATTTTTTTCATCCCATGGTAGGTCTTTTTACGAAACACTCGCGTTTACATGATATGCACGAGAGAAAGGAAATACGCATTGAATTTAACTTCATTTACTTTGGGCATGGGTGACCGCTTCGCCCATGAAGGGGAAGCACAACTGGCTTCCGTGATGGAAGCAAACCGAATGGGTATCCCCGTATATCCCGTCTGGAACAAGTCAAACCGGGAACACATGATTATCGGAACCGAACCTGCTTCACTGCGCCGGGAAGCAGACGCTGCAGTCCGTGCATTAGGATGGGATAACGCCTACTTTGTAGATGCCGACCATATTAACCTCAACACAGTGGATCGTTTTCTCGATGCCAGCAACTATTTTACATTGGATGTCGCCGAGCACGTAGGTCAAACACCTGACGCAGGCGCGCTTGAAACGTTTATGCGTGAGGCGGCGGCCTATATCGGAGCCTTAGCCATACCAGGCATAGACACCCCTTTGACAGTCAACGAAACATTGTTGCAGGCTACCGCGAAGCAATACCTGACCGCGGTCATCGAAGCCGGCAAAATGTACAGGTATCTCGCGCAAAGAAAAGGCGCTGACACCTTTATCACCGAAGTATCCATGGACGAAACAAATGAGCCGCAAACGCCGGTTGAGTTATTTCTGATCCTGTTCATGTTAGCCCAACAAGGCGTGCCTGCGCAAACCATCGCACCGAAATTTACCGGGCGATTCAACAAAGGCGTGGATTATGTTGGTTCTATCGCACAGTTTGAAAAAGAATTCGACGAAGATTTATGTGTCGTGCAATTTGCTATTAAAACACTGGGATTCCCCGACACCTTAAAATTAAGCGTTCATTCAGGATCGGATAAATTCTCCCTGTATCCCGTCATTCATCGCCTGCTTAACAAACATCAGTGCGGCCTTCATGTCAAAACGGCAGGCACCACGTGGTTAGAGGAAGTTATCGGGCTTGCGGAAGCAGGGGGCGATGGTTTTACCCTTGCCGCTCGGATTTATGCAGGCGCTTATGCTCATTATGATGAATTAATTGCTCCTTACGCGACGGTTATAGACATAAATCGAGCGCAACTCCCAACACCTGACGAGGTCAATGCTTGGTCTCCTGAAGCGTTTGCCGATGCTTTGCGCCATGATCAGCATCATCCAGCTTATAATCCGCATGTACGTCAATTAATCCATGTTGGCTTTAAAATTGCCGCGAAAATGGGCCGGGAATTTACCGACGCACTAAAAGAACATCGAAAAATTATTGCCGGGAACGTTACAGCCAATCTCTTGCACCGGCATATCATTCCTTTGTTTCCATCGGTCACCCACGCAAGCATGACGAATCCACGCTCATAATTCGTCCATGAACTTTACGCTTTATGATGCTTTATATCCGGCGTTGATACATGACATCACGCACGAGCCAACGCTTGATGGCGTGCCGCTGTATCACATGGGTCGCCATATCCCCCATCATTGTACCCATTCCGGCTATGATGCCTTGGCGAAGTATTTGGGCCATCCATTGTTTCCCTCCTTTCTGGAGCATGCCGTGGGGGAAACAGTGTTGCGTCCCGCTACGGACTTAGCGGCGCGCATGTCGGGTATCCGTAACTACACCCGTACCAGCGCGCTCCGCGAGTTTCTTGCCACCAGACACATGGCACGAACATCAAACAGCCTGTACCACATGATGTATGCGGATAGCGATATGCGTTACGTATCGCCGCGCGGGCAGGGAAACCGGCTTGTTGCGACTTTCCATATTCCTCTCCATCGAAAGCCTTCCCATAGACATCTGACTCACTTTCAAGACCGGTTGGCTCACGCGTTGGTCATAAGCCAAAGTCAAGTAGAGGAAATGGAAGCGCTATTTGGCAAAGGACGCGTTACCGCCGTGCCTTACGGCGTGGATTGCCGTTTTTTTCTTCCGGCCAAACGGACTCCCCCGTTGCCTCTTCGTCTCGTCTTTGTAGGTGTCCATGCCCGCGACTTTCAAACACTGGGTATACTGGCCCGGCGTCTGGCCGGTCACAAGGATTTTGAATTAACGCTAATCACCGACCGTCGAGGACGCGACTTCGCGACGGCGTCGAACATTCGCTGGAAACAGGGTCTCTCGGCCGAAGCGTATGTGCACGAGCTTCAACGCGCGCATGCGCTTTTACTCCCGCTATTAATGAGCACAGCCAACACTGCGATATTAGAAGGGTTGGCATGCGGTTTACCTGCGCTTACCAATCCGGGCGGTGTGTCGGAATATGTGAATGATGCATGCGCGAAACTTTGGCCTCGAGGTGATGCAGACGCAGCAATGGACATGCTCATGCAACTTAAAGAATCGCCGGATACAGTCCAGCGCATGAGCCAGGCCGCTCGCGAACAAGCGCTTCGCCATGATTGGCGAGCGCTTGTGCCAATCTACAAAGCCGCGTTCAAAAAAGCCCTTAGCTGATTTCTGATTGCATTGGCGTATTACGCCAAGGGATGCCGCAGAAATTTGAATCAGTGGAGAAACAAGCATCCAAAGCGGTCAGGTGTTCTTCATTCGCAACATACTGGAGGGACGCGCTCCGTCGCGTCCGAAGACCATGGTTCGAAATAAAAAAGAGACATATATCTGCGCGAATGACATAAGGGACACAGAAGAAACGGCTTTCGCTATCGAAATCGGGATCGCTATCGAAATCGTTGCCCCGGATTTATCTCTCGCGAAGGCGCGAAGAACGCCAAGAAATTTCAGATGGGACATATCGAATGTTCGGCGAGACATACCGCGTAGCGAGGAAAGCGACAGATTAGGGACACAGAAAAATGGCATTGGGTTTATGCCCGATTGTTTTGAATTTGTGGGATTATGAACTTCCATCGAAATCCGAAAGCATATATTTTTTTGTAACATCTTCATCGTAGAAGAAATGCTATTTGCATCACACGTACTTAATGGGCAATGTTTATGTGTGTTGTTTGTTATTTACGCTGACGAGAGATGCGACTACGATTATGACCGGAATGAACATGAAAGACCATGCATCCATAGACCGGCGCAGCCTCGACCTCGCTCGGGCGATTGTAGCGAAACTGGAGGCAGGCGATCTGGAGATCGGCCTGGCAAAAGCACGCTCCGTCAATCGCCGATGGCGTTCGATGTCCTCATCTTCATTGCATGAGGAATGGGCGGATGTACTTCAAGGTAATTGGACAGATATCCGAGCGACGCTGCTTGATCCATCTGAACATGGCCGGACATTGCGACAGAACAACCCATTTTGCGGCATTTTAACCCCGCGCGAGCGTTGGGCAATTTTTCGGGAGCACCGACTACATGCGGCGTGACCAAATGGAACATATCCTTCGGGCAGAAATGCATAAGGGACATAGAATCTGCGCGTTCCACTCTTCTCTATTCCTATGTCCCCGCTACCCGGATTTATATCTCGCCAAGTCGCGAAGAACGCCAGGAAAAATTCAGATGGTAATACATCGATTGTTCGGGATGACATACCGCGTAGCGAGGAAAGTGCATGCATGGAAAGAAGGGAAAACAGGCTTATCGGCGGTCATTCAATGGTCGAAGGGCGAGACGTGCCTGCCCCGCACCGCTTCCAAAGGTTAGACATTTTAAATTTTAGGTCTGACCCGCACCGCCCCCCAGGCTGACGCAATTTCCGCAGCAGCATAAAATTCATCCAGCCTTACCTCTAACCCAGACCCATCAACACCAGTGATTTGTCTAGAAACAAATCTGTATGTGGTTTGAATCCCTGTGCCGGGATGAGCGCCTCTGCCTTGCGCTCGACTCACAATATTTGCAGCACCATAGTGCAACTGGTCGACTCCAATAACGACCAATGCAGCCCCTCCAACAGCGCCGACACCAGTCCAAGAGGCACCCGCAGCTATGGCACCCCCTGCCGCAATGGTGAAAGCTCCAGAGACCACCCTGACGCCATCGTAGAAATAGTCCCAAAACGAAAGGCCAAGGTAGTCTAAGTTTCCTAAAGGATAATTTCCCACGAACCCATACAGATTAATTCCACCCGCCTCTTGCAGCGGATCCCGATTTAGCCACCGTCCCAGTTCGGGGTTGTAGTAGCGGTAGCCGTAGTACACCAACCCGGTTTCGTCATCCGTATACTTTGTCGAAAAGCGGTAGACGAAGTCGTCGGTCATGGAGCCGGATTGGGCGGAGATGTTGCCGAACGGGTCGTATTCGTAGTGGGCAACGATGGTTCCGTTGGCGTCAGTGTAGTCGGTGATATTGCCGTTGGCGTCGTACGCGGGGAAGAAGACGGACGACACGGAGGTCGTCCCTCCAGAAACGACGGAAAGCAAACCGCCTACGCCGCCCGCGCCTTGGAGTGATTGGGAGAGGTCGAGGCCCCAGATGAAGTTATTGGTTATGGGTGATTGGTTATTGGGGGTTTTGATTTCGCGGATCATGTTCCACGAATCATATAGGTACGTGTTCGTTTCTGTTGCGGTTGCTTTCATGATCCGTCGGCTCATGTAGTCGTATTGATTTTGTACCACGGTGACGCTGTTGGAAGCAACTGCAATAAGGCGGTTTTCGCCGTCCCAGGTGAAGGTCCAACTTGTCCCGCCGTAGCCATGCGAAGGCGGATCGCCGAAGGTCAACATGTTCCCGTCGTCGTCATAGGTTGGCGAAACCGGGATGCTGTTGCTGATGGCGGTGTATTGGTTTAGCTCGTTGGCGGTGTACAGATTCGTGCTGACCACCGAACTCAGACTTCTGATCTCCGACATCCGGTTCCCGATGGGGTCGTAGGTGTAGTCGAACGTGTTCTCACCCATGAGCGCAGCAATCACTTCGGAGCGGATATTGTAGCCAAATGTGTTGGTGACGCTGGCAGAGTCAATGCGCGCAGTGCGGCGTCCAAGTTCGTCGTTGGTGTAGGCGAAGGTGGAAACCAGATTGGTGCTGTGCAAGTTTTCGATGCCGGTGATGAGATTGCGGTTGGCATCGAAGGTGATACGGGATGCGTGATTCGTGATGCGGGAGACGGGATCAAGGTAGTCGCGTCCATTGATCATGTCTGTTCCGGGGAGATAGGAGTATTCCACCACGGAGCCCACGGAGTGCACGGAGGAGGAGACGGAATGGAAGCGGCCAAGGGGGTCATAGGCGTAATGAACGGACGACACGGAGGTCGTCCCTCCAGCGAGGAGGTCGTAGCCGGAGGGGCGGCCGAATTCGTCCTGTGTGCGGGTGAGGACGGTTCCGTCCGGGAGTTTTTCGGCGGTGAGTTGCAGCGTGGTGGCACTAACTCTATGTCCCCACCTCTTTCTACGGATCATGTTCCACGAATCATATAGGTACGTGTTCGTTTCTGTGGCGGTTGTTTTCATGATGCGTCGGCTCATGTAGTCGTACTGATTTTGTATCACGGTAACGCTGTTTGAGGCAATCGCAATAAGTCGGGTCCTGTGGTTTCCATCGCTATCGGAATCGGTATCGCTATCGAAATCTTTGCCCCGGTTTCATCTCGACAAGCCGCCAAGTAATTTAGATGGGACATGTTAATTGTTCGGCGTGACATACCGCGTAGCGAAGGAAGTGCATGCGAGGAAAGAAGGAAAGACAGACTTACCGGCGGTCATTCACTTGTCGATTGCCGAGACATACCCGCAACGCTCCCAAGATGAGACATTTTATAATTTAGGTCTGACCCGAACCGCCTTGAACAGCAAAAGAAAAGCAAGCTATTTGTTATATGTTTAGACGTGACCCCGCACGACTTTCCCCCGTCTTTTCGTGTATAAAACCGAAATCGATCCACCGATCTATCTGGCGTAGTGGATGCCGGGCGGGGACAAGGTCTTCCAATCGAACACAGGCAAACATCGGCTCCTCGCGCCTTTGCTTTCCCTTCATTTACAGCCCTCCTTCATGTGCAAAAAGAGTAACTAGTCAATGACTGATACGCCACTTTTTAATGGCCTAAGGCAGGAGTTTTTCAACAGGCACTGGAGACTTGACCCCTCCCGCTCTCTTCTTATCGGGACGGCCTCTGCCGGAGGGAGTCCGGTTAGCGGCTTGTCACGGCGTAGGCTCGGCGAAGACGGAAGCGGTTGGCGCCCCGCGTGCGAAAGCAGGCGAGGTGACATACCGCGTAGCGAGGGTAGGTAATTCTTACGAATAGGAAAGAGGCAGAAAAGAACACGCTATTTTATATTTTAATGGGCATCCCCACCCGCTTCGCTCCAGCCCGCGATGCATGCAGTGATACCAGCCGTCCGGAATATTGACTCGTAAAGGCCTTACCATGCCCCCCATCAGAACACAGAAACATTCGAGAATGCAAGCTGTTTGTTATATGTTTAGACGTGACCCCGCACCCCCCCCCGCACCCCCCTACCGCGTAGCGAGGGTAGGTAAGACTTACCGGCAACGGGGCGCAAACATCATTCTGCAAGCCTGCAAGGACCCCTTCAGCCCCTCCTCACAATGGCAATCGCTCTCCAAGCAATTTCTTTTCGATTATTTCGATGCAAGCGACCAATGCATCAAGGGACTTAAACTTCCCTATGCCCTTCGTAGCTACATCAATCATTGCCGTGTCCACTGTCACAGAATGTTCACGACCAGCCGAGACCACCCGTATCTTTACGTAGCATCCATCTGTGACCTCAATTAAAACCCCCTGATCAATCATTCTTGCTCTCAAAACCTTTGAGTTGATTTCAAAGAACCCCGCATCATTCAACTCACGCAACACCTCCGAAAACATTACAGCACCGAGATTGTGATCGACTACGTTATCACTCCACTGGACATTCTGTCTCTCTATACCGCCTTGGTGGTCAATTACTATATGATAACTGAAATCCTGCATCATTTTGCAGTCGCCTTGAATCTCTATCTCCGACGATTGCATGTCATATAGAAGCTTTGTTTGATTCTCTGATACGTACTTATCGGGCAGTGGACTTTCTTGAGCGGTGCATGACGAAAGCACGACTGATAGGAATCCAACGGGCCATAGTGCTGTAAGCCTAGTCATGGCGATTCTGCGACTCCTGAACTGCTCGTTTGTAACTCAGTTGAACCTGGGCATCAATAGCAATTGCTCTAGTCTCACACTCAGACTTGTTTGCGCATACCTGAGATTCTTCACGTTCCAACATTGCCACAGTTTGTGTATACCACACGCGCAGATCCGCCACATGCTTCTGCTCATGAAAAAGTATGAGGGGAGCACGCTTTTCGAATGTTGGGTTGGCAATCCATGCTTGCCGTATTGATGGGTCCACAGGCGCGAAGTTAGTGGTTGTCCAAAAGCGACTCCCTTGATCGGCAAGCCTTATGACTGGCTGAACAACAAACCGACACCGCAGCGCATAACACCCGCCGGAGAACCATACCCGAGAGGGACTACATACTGGCGTTGACCATTCAGCGTGTGTAGACCCACCCCAATTCCTGTCATATTTCACCTCAACATTCTTCCACTTCGTATTTACCAATCCGACGGGATCAATGATGGACACTGGATCGTTGAGGACAAAGGCATAAAGATTTATTCCCCCAATCTCCCCAATCGGATCCCGATTGATCCACCTGCCGAGCTCGGGGCTGAGGTATCTGTAGCCGTAGTAGTTCAGTCCCGTCGCCTGATCGTATTCCTTTGAGGAGAACTGAAAACGTGGCGTATAGGCGCCGTCCGCCAGGAGGACGCGGCCGAAGGGGTCGTATTCGAGGCGGCTGACAACCGCAGCTTCAGAGTCGGTAACGGTCATGACGTTGCCGTTGCCGTCGTAGTGGTAGAAATGGAGGTCGGAAGTCGGAGGCCGGAAGTCAGCCAGAATGCCGCCCGCTCCTTGCAGTGATTGGGAGATATCCAAGCCCCAGACATAGTAGTTGGCGCTGACCTCTGAACTCTGATCTCTGACCTCCGCCAGAAGATTCCATCCGTCATAAAGAAACGTATTCGTGGCTGTAGCGGTTGTTTTCATCACACGTCGGCTCATGTAGTCCTACTGATTTTGTACCACGGTTACGCTGTTGGAAGCAATCGCAATAAGACAAGTCCTGTGGTTTCCTTCGCTATCGAAATCGGGATCGGTATCGATACCGTTGCCCCGGATTTATCTTTCGCGAAGGCGCAAAGAACGCCAAGAAAATTCAGATGGTGAAACGTCGAATGTTCGGGATGATATACCGTGTAGCGAGGGCATGTAATTCTTACAAGAACCAATGGCATGCATCATTCTGCAAGTATGCAAGGACTGACCCCTTTCGCTCCAGTTCAAGTCCGTGATCGTTTTACGCCGGGTTTATGAGGAAAACTTCGTCGAGGTCGACGGCCATCTGGAACAAACCCGGGCACAACCGCCCGGTGCTGTGCATAATCCGCATGACCCGGA
>Ga0081528_100662_pt1 | contig 13190 bp, 15 predicted proteins | sample HotLakmasection4_FD_71011 | JGI IMG/M metagenome (GOLD analysis project Ga0081528, IMG submission 71011) | Hypersaline microbial mat communities from Hot Lake, Washington, USA - Section #4 (SPADES assembly) (version 2) | ecosystem: Environmental > Aquatic > Non-marine Saline and Alkaline >...
CGTGGGGGGCGAGTTCTTCGGCCGCTACATCGAGCTCGGCATCTTCGGAGTCTCGCCGTTCGAGTCGATTGACCCGGCTGGTGTGGGCCGGCTGGTCAAGATGGCCACCGACGACGGCAAGGCGGCCAACGCCGACCTCGAGGTCGGGGTGTGCGGCGAGCACGGAGGTGACCCGGCGTCGATCCACTTCTTCGACGCCGCTGGGATCGACTACGTGTCCTGCTCCCCGTTCCGGGTGCCGGTCGCGCGCCTCGAGGCCGGCCGGGCCGCGGTCGGGCAGTCCAGCGCAGACAGCCGCTAGTGCCGGGGGACAGGTGAGCTCCACGGCACGCGACATCGACGTCAACGACTGGGTCGGGCGTACGGAGCAGACGAGCGACGTCCTGCACCGCACCCCGGCCAGAGCCTTGGCTCTGACCCTCGACCAACCGGAGGCCGACCTCGTCGAGGGAGGTCGGCTGCCCGAGCTGTGGCACTGGCTGTACTTCCTGCCGTTGGTGCCGACCTCGCAGCTGGGTGTCGACGGTCACCCGCGACGTGGAGGCTTCCTCCCGCCGGTCTCCCTGGAGCGGCGCATGTGGGCCGGCGGGCGGGTGGCCTTTCACCACGACCTACACCTGGGTGAACCGGTGACGCGGACTTCCGAGATCGTCTTCGTCGACTCCAAGCAGGCCAAGTCCGGCCCCATGGTGCTCCTCACGGTGCGTCACACGCTGATGTCGCCGCAGGGCCTGGCCGTCGAGGAGGAGCAAGACATCGTCTACCTGAGCAGGCCGAGCTCGTACCGCGCCCCCCCACCGGATCCGGTCTCTGCTGACGCCGAGTGGACGGACGAGCAGCAGGTCGACCCGGTGCTGTTGTTCCGCTTCTCGGCATTGACCTTCAACGCGCATCGCATCCACTACGACCTGCCGTATGCGGTGCAGGAGGAGAACTACCCGGGTCTGGTGGTGCACGGGCCGTTGCAGGCCGTGCTGCTCATGCAGTCCGCTCGTCGCCACCACCCTGGGAGGCGTGTGGGGAGATACGCCTACCGCGGCGTGCGACCACTCTTCGCCCACGACCGGTGCTTCGTCAGCGGGTGGACGACCACCGACGGCCACGTCGAGGTGGTCACCGCGAACAACGACCGGGACGTGGCCATGCGTGCCCAGGTGACGTGGGGGGCTGAGAGATGACCATGCGACTGGAGCGTTCCGTGCTGCTGGTTCCCGGCTCGAGCTCGAAGATGATCGCCAAGGCGGCGGCCGCCGGAGCCGACGCGGTGTGCATCGACCTCGAGGACGCGGTTGCCCTCACCGAGAAGGAGGCGGCTCGGGCCAACGTCCGCTCGGCGTTCGCTGACCTCGACTTCGGTCGATCACTACGGATGCTGAGGATCAACGGGCTCGACACCCCGTTCGCCTACCGCGACCTCGTCGAGATCGTCGAGGACGTCGGTGACCGCGTCGATCTCATCGTCGTCCCCAAGGTCGACACCCCCGCAGACGTCGAGTTCGTCGACCGGCTGCTCACCCAGATCGAGCAGCACCGCGGCATCGAGCACCCCATCGGTGTCGAGGCGCTGATCGAGACGGCGGCCGGAGGCATGAACGTCCGGGAGATCGCTGCGTCGTCGGGCAGGCTCGAGGCGCTGGTGTACGGCTCGGGTGACTACGCCGCGTCGATGCAGATGCCGATGAACGCCATCGGGGAGTTCGACGACAACGATGCGCTGTACCCCGGCCACCGCTGGCACCACGTCATGCACGTCATCGTCGGCGCCGCTCGAGCGCACGGCAAACGGGCCATCGACGGGCCGTTCGGTGGTGTCCGGGACCCTGATGGGCTGCACCGTGCCTGCCAGATCGGGCGAGCCATGGGCTTCGACGGCAAGTGGTGCATCCATCCCGCCCAGGTGGACCCGGTCAACGCGACTTTCGTCCCCTCGACGCGAGAGCTGGAGTGGGCCCAGACTGTCGTTGCCGCCTACGACGTAGCGGTGGAAGAAGGGAAGGGTGCCGTCAGCGTCGATGGCACGATGATCGACGTAGCCTCGTTGCGCATGTGTCAGACGGTCGTGGAACGTGCACGACTCGCCGGGCTCCTGCCCACGGCGACCGAGAGCGGTCCGTCGTGAGCGTGTGATCCGGCACGGCCCCGGGACGAGGCACGAACACGACGGACGAGAAGGCAGCCATGGCAGACATCCTCCGGGGGCTCCGCGTCATCGAGGGCTCCGCGTTCGTGGCCGCACCTTTCGCTGGCATGACGCTGGCACAGCTGGGCGCGGACGTGATCCGGTTCGACAGGCTGCGGGGTGGGTTGGACTACCACCGCTGGCCCGTCACCAGCGAGGGCGACAGCCTGTTCTGGGCGGGACTGAACAAGGGCAAGCGCTCGCTCGCCATCGATATGACCACCCCCGAGGGTCAGGAGATCGTCACCGAGCTCATCTGCGCCCCCGGCCCCGGCAACGGCATCTTCCTGACCAACCTGCGGGTCCGCGGGTGGATGGACTACGCCCACCTCAAGTCCCACCGCGAGGACGTGATCCTGGTCACCGTGCTCGGTACCCGGGACGGTGGTCCCGCTGTCGACTACACCGTCAACCCAGCGCTCGGGTTCCCGTACGCGACCGGTCCCGAGGGCTCCGACGAGGTCGTGTGCCATACCCTGCCGGCCTGGGACTGCATCACCGGTCAGACCGCCGCGATCGGCCTCCTGGCAGCCGAACGGCACCGTCGGCTGACCGGCGAGGGCCAAGAGGTCGACATCGCGCTCAAGGACGTCGGTCTGGCCATGCTCGGCAACCTCGGCATCGTCGGGGAGGTCCTGGTCAACGGGGAGAACCGGCCCAAGTACGGCAACTCGCTCTACGGTGCCTTCGGCGAGAACTTCCTTACCGCCGACGACCGTCGAGTCATGGTCATCGGGCTGACCCGCCGGCAGTGGGATCTGCTCTGTCGCTGCACGGGGCTGAAGGAGGAGCTGGACGCGTTGAGTCGACGGCTGGGTCTGGACTTCGACGCCGAGGGGGACCGGTTCACGGCACGCAAGGAGATCGCGGCGGTGTTCGAACCCTGGTTCGCCGCGCGCAAGGTGGAGGACTTCGCATCGCTGTTCGACGAGGCGGGCGTGACGTGGTCGGTCTTTCAGACCTTCGAGGAGGTGGTGCGCACGGACCCGGGCTGCTCGCCCGACGGTCCGCTCTACTCCATGGTGGACCAGCCTGGGATCGGCACCTACCCGGCGCCCGGCACGCCGCTGGAGTTCAGTGCGGTGCCGCGCACCGAACCCACCAGGGCCGCGGTTCTCGGCGAGCACACTGACGAGATCCTGTCGACCTTGCTGGGACTGAGCAGCCGGGAGATCACCCATCTTCACGATGAAGGGATCGTGGGCGGGCCACGTGCCTGAGATATGCGAGCGGTCGTTGCTCGACCGGTCGGCGGCACGGACGCGCTCGATGGCTAGGGAAGACCTCGGTCCCGGGTCGGGACGCCAGTAACGGCGCGGCGCGGGGGACGGTCCGCGTGGCATCCCCGCAGAGATGGCGGTGAGCAAGGTGAGGGTCGTGGAATCGTCGATCCCGCCCGGCGCCAAGGATGACTGGCTCATGGGTGCCGGCGCGACCAGAGACGAGCGCACCCTGATCTGGCTGGGGACCTTCGCCGGCCTGTTCCCAGGCGGCAGCTTCTCTTCGTCGTCCTCGTGCTCGTCTCCTCCGGCGTCGACGCCACACCACCTGGGTGAGAGTGGTTCCCGGTCGTGTACCTGGCCAAGCTGCTCGTGGCACACGCCGTACGCGAGGAGCCCTACCGCCGGCCGCGGGGACGTGAGCGGTCCCCGGGCATCCGGGCGCTGGCACACCCGCGGGCGGCCCGTGAGTCTTGCCGACCTGCTGCCGCTCAACCCAGGCCGGCGCGGCGGTAGGCCTGGTAGTTGCTGTTGCCTCCGGAGAGGTTGAAGACGCGGCCGAAGCCGAGGTTGCGCAGGACGTTCTGGCCGGCATTGCCGGTGGTGCCCTTGTTGCAGTACGTGACAGTGGGCAAAGACCGGTCGAGCTCACCGACGCGGCCACGCAGCTCCTTGAGGGGGATGTTGACTGCTCCGTCGACGTGCCCCTTGCCGTGGTCAGCAGGCGAGCGGACGTCGACCACCTGCCACTGCTCGCCGGCGGCGACACGCGTGATCAGCTCGGCCGGCGTGATCAGCGGGGCGTGACCGTTGATGGCCCCGTCCAGCGCCATCCCGGTGTAGTGCACCGGGTCCTTGGTCGTGGCGAACGGTGGCGCGTATGCGAGATCGAGGTGGAACAGGTCTGCGACGCTCGACCCGTAGGTGATGGCGGTCGCGAGCACGTCCACCCGCTTGTCGACCCCTCGCGGCCCAACCACCTGTGCGCCGAGCAGTCGCGACGTCGCCCGGTCCGCCACGGCCTTGATGATCAGCTGCTGCCCCCCGAGGTACTCCGAGCGGTCGGGCTTGATGTTGTGCAGCACCTCGACGTCGTACCCGGCCTGTCGAGCAGCGGCCTCGGTGAGACCGGTCATGCCCACGGCGAGGTCGAACACCCGGACGATGGCGGTGCCGAGAATGCCCCGGTGCTCAATGTCACCGCCGGTGATGACATGCCCGGCGATGCGGCCCATCTTGTTCGCAGTCGACCCGAGGGGGACCCACGTCGGGGCGCCCGTGATCACCGAGAAGGACTCCGCGACGTCGCCGACCGCGTACACATCGTCGACCGAGGTGCGCATCCGCCGGTCCACCGCGATCGCCCCGGTGGGGCCGATGGCGGCACCGATCTGGCGGGCCAGGTCTAGGTTCGGGCGCACTCCCACCGCCATCACGACGAGGTCGGCCGGTAGCCGTTCGCCGTCCACGGTGACACCGTGCACCGCGGCGTCGGCGTCGATGGCCGTCACCGTCGAGCCGGTGCGCAGGTCGACCCCGTGGCGGCGTAGCTCCTCGTCCACCCGGGCAGACATGTCCGGGTCCATCCGAGGCATCGCGTGGCCGAGTGCCTCGACGACGGTCACGTCGACACCGCGGCCGACGAGCTGCTCGGCCGTCTCCAGCCCGATGTACCCGGCACCCACGACGACGGCATGCGCGGGTTGCCGACGCTCCACGAACGCCCGGACCTGCTCGGCGTCGCCGGGGGAGCGCAGCGTGAACACTCCCGGGGAGTCCACCCCAGGTATCGGCGGGACGATGCTGGAGACCCCCGTCGCGAGCACCAGGACGTCGTAGGAGTCGGTGAAGGGTTCGCCGGAGTCAACCCGGTTCCCCGTCAGCGTCCGAGAGGCGGGGTCGACACCGGTCACCTCGTGCCGGGTATGGATGGTCACGTGGTACCGCTTGGCGAACCAGGCGGCGTCCCGCGGCCGGAGCTCCTCGATGTCGTCGACCTCCCCACCCAAGTAGTAGGGCAGGCCGCACCCGGAGTAGGAGATGTCGCTGTCCCGGTCGTAGATCACGATCTCGGCGTCCTCGGTGTTGCGGCGGGCCTTGGCGGCCACCGAGGTGCCGGCGGCCACGGACCCAACGACCACGATCCTCACGACCGGCTCCCGGTGGTGCCGAGCACCTGGCTGGAGGTCGCTGAGTGCCGTGTGGGGGTCATGCGGCCGGGACAGGAAGGCCGATCTCGACGAGCAGAGCCTGGACCCGCGATTCGATCTCGTCGCGGATCGGGCGAACCGCCGCGACGTCGAGACCGGCGGGATCGCTCAGCTCCCAGTCCTCGTAGCGCTTGCCGGGGAAGATCGGGCAGGCGTCCCCGCAGCCCATGGTGATGACCACGTCGGCGGCGCGGACGATCTCGTCGGTCCAGGGCTTCGGGAACTCGCCGGAGATGTTGATGCCGATCTCGGCCATCGCCTCGATGGCTGCCGGGTTGACCTGGCTTCCCGGCTCCGACCCGCCCGACCAGGCCACCGCACGGTCCCCGGCGTAGTGCTGGAAGAAGCCCATCGCCATCTGCGACCGACCGGCATTGTGCACGCACAGGAACAGCACCGTGGGTCGGTCGTCGGTCACCTTGCCCTCCACCTTCGCCAACGCCGACAGCCGGATCCTGGCGAACCGTTCCGCGAGCAGCGGCAGCCAGTTCACGGTCACCGCTCGGTCGACGAACTCGTCGTAGGACGAGTGCAGGAAGCGTTCGATCGTCTCGAGCCCGAAGACGCCGTCGAACCGACGCTGCAGGTTCGTCGCCGCGGTCTTCAGCGCCAGCTGCTGGTCCAGCTCGATGTCAGGGCGCTTGTAGTGGCGTTCAGGACTCATCTCATGTCTCCGTTCCGGTCACTGTCTCGGCAAGTCGGACGACCCGACCGGCCACAACCTCGTAGGCCTTCTCGAACGCCTCTGGCGTCCCCACCGCCACCGGGTCCGGCACCGACCAGTGCAGGTGCTCCCGGCCGGACTCCTCGAGCTCCTCGTGCGCGGAGTCGCACACCGAGACCACCAGGTCGTCCGGGGCCAGCACCTTCGCTACGTGCACGGGACGTGCCCGGCCCAGCCGCAGGCCATGCCGGTGCGCGACCGCCACGGCGCCGGGGTTCACCCGCGGTGCCGGCCTCGTCCCGCCCGACGCGACGGGGACGTCACTGCGCGTCCGCCAGAGCGCCGCGGCCAGCTGCGAACGTGCCGAGTTGTGCGTGCACACGAACACGAGCCGGCGAGCACGTCGCGGCGCCGGGGTACCCGGAAGCAGGCCCTCGAGCGAATCGGGCACGAGCTGGATGTACGAGCGGCGCCGATCCGCCTCCGACCGCACCCGCCGCACCACACCTGCTCCGACGAGCACTCCGAGGTGATGCGCCAGCAGGTTCTGGGGCAACTTGAGCTGCGCAGCCAGCGCTCCCGGTGACACATCGGCCACTGCCACGACGTCCACCACGGCCAGACGCACCGGATCTGCCAACGCTCGTAGCGAGCGCAGCCGGGTGTCGGTCGATGGTTCAGTCAGCATTGATGCAATGTCTACTGAACGAAATGCCACTTGTCAAGCCCAGCGATCGGTGGGCCGCCGATGGCGAGGCTGGGCCATGATGACCGCGTGATCCGTGGAATGGGCGTGTACCGCGAGGGTCAGGAGATCGCCGTGGACGGCATCTCAGACGCCATCTACGACGCCCCGAAGGTCGGCGAGGCGCGGCACGCGCTCGAGCGCGCCCGTGAGGTCGCGGAAGCCGACGGGGACGCGTTCGTCTGGGTGGGCCTCTTCCAGCCCACCAAGGCAGAGCTGGCTGTCGTCGGATCGGTGTTCGACCTCGACGCCCACCAGCTGGAGGATGCGGGCAACAGCCATCAGCGCGCCAAGGTCGACCTTGGGCGGCAGGCGGCCTTCGTGCTCGTGAAGGTGCTGACCTACCAACCCGAGACCCACGAAGTCGACGTCGGCCAGGTGTCGGTGTTCGTGGGGCCCCATTACGTGGTGACGGTGCGGCACGGCACGACCCGTGACCTGCGAGAGCTTCGAGACCGGGTCGCACGGCGGCCAGACGTCCTCGTCCGTGGACCGTACGGGCTGCTGCACGCCGTCGTCGACCAGGTGGTCGACGGCTACCTCGTCGTCGGGGAGCAGGTCCAGGCGGCTGTGGAGGAGCTCGAGGAACGGGTCTTCTCACCTCGACCGGCAGACCTGTCGGGTGCGATCTACATGCTCAAGCGCGAGAACCTGGAGATCCGGCGGACCGTCCACCCGCTGCTCAGCGTGGCCGGCTCCATGATGTCCGAGCGGCTGCCGCATGTCCCGGAGGAGCTGGCCTCGTCGTTCCGCGACATCGGCGAGCACCTGTTACGAGTGGCCGAGCAGGCGGAGTCGACCGACGGCCTGCTGCTCGCGCTGATGGCTGCCGCGAACGCCAAGGTCGACCTGCTCCAGAGCGCCGACCAGCGGCGCATGGCTGCGTGGGCGGCGCTGGCTCTGATACCGACGGTGATCGGCAGTCTCTACGGCATGAACTTCGTCTACATGCCTGAGCTGGAGTGGAGATGGGGCTACCCCGCGGTCCTGCTGCTCATCGTCGTCACGCTCACCGTGGTCTACCGCCGGTTCCGCGGCGCCGGCTGGCTGTGAGCACCACCGAGGGTTGGCATCGCACGGGGTCGACGCCGATCAGGGCTCCTGCGGCGGGTTCTCCCGCTCGATGCGCCGCTCGTGGGACTCCCCAGCGGCCGTCTCCTGAGCCGTCGTCCCGAAGTCCAGCGAGGCCACGGGCACGTCGGTCGGGACGCTTCGCCGCATCGGCTCCTCGGGCTCGTCGCTGCGGCCTAGGTCGTCCTCGACGACCGGCACACCTGCCTCCTGCGGCGGCGAGCCAGGATCGGTGACCGCGTCGCTGCTTGACGTGTCCGTCCGGGTGCCCGGTCCGCCACCCAGGTCGCTGTAGCCCGGCGGGTTCTGCCGGTGCGCCGGCTCCTGAGGCTCCCCACCCTCCACGGTTCCCCGCCATGCGCCGGTGGGCAGCTTCTCGTCCTCGATGAAGTTCTTGAACCGGGTCAGGTCACCGACGACCCGGTCCTCGACGAGGCCCAGGAAGTCCCCGACGTTCTCGGCGAGGCCCTCGGGGTCGAAGTGCATCGTGAGGCTCACCTGGGTGCTGTCGGGGCCTGCCGGCTGGAACCGGACGGTGCCCGACTGGTGCGGTGGTTCCAGACTGGTCCACGTCATCAGCCGGTCCGGCTCCTGCTCGGTGATCTCAGCGTCGAACTCCCGTTCGACGCCGGCCACCGAGACCCGCCAGTGCGTGCGGGTCGCGCTGACCTGGTCCACCTGCTGCACCCCGTCCATGAACCTGGGGAACTCCTCCATCTGGGTCCACTGGTCGTAGACGTCGCGCAGGGGTCGATCGACCTCGAGGGTGTGGGTGTACTCGCTCATGGTGCCTTCCGTCGTCGAGTCTGCTGTGGACGGCCGTCAGCCCGGCATCGTCTCGCCGCCCACCGGGGCGAGGACCTCGCCGGAGTAGTAGGACGAGAGCAGGGGTGAGGCGAAGAAGACGTAGGAGGGGGCGATCTCGTCCGGCTCCGCGGGACGTCCGTACGGAGTGCTCGCGCCGAATCTGGCGACGTGGTCCTCGCCGAACGTGGCCGGGATCAGCGGCGTCCACACCGGACCCGGGGCGACGGCGTTCACTCGGATGCCCCGATCGAGAAGCGCCTGCGCCAAGGAGTAGGTCAGGCCCAGCACTGCACCCTTGGTCGCGGAGTAGTCGATGAGCGCCTTGTTGCCACGCAGGCCGTTCACCGAGGCAGTGTTGATGACGCAGCCGCCACCGCTGATGTGGTCGAGAGCGGCTCGGGTCACGTAGAAGTAGCTGTCGATATTGACCGCGAAGGTCCGGCGCCACTGGTCGTTCGACAGGTCGGCGAGGTCTTGCACTGGCTGCTGGTAGGCGACGTTGTTGACGACGACATCGATCGTGCCGAGCTGTTCAACCGTGCGCTGGACCACTGCCTCGCAGTGCTCGGGATCGGCGAGGTCCCCGGCGAGCAGCAGGCATCGGCGTCCTTCGGCCTCGATGCAGGCACGGGTCCGCTCGGCGTCAGGGTGCTCGCTGAGGTACGCGACGGCGACGTCGGCCCCCTCCTTGGCGAAGGCCACGCTGACGGCCCGCCCGATACCGGAGTCGCCACCGGTCACCAGGGCCACCTGCCCCTCCAGCAGCCCACGACCCTGGTATGCCCGCATCTCGTCGCGGGGGTCGTCCTTCATCTCCCCTTCGAGGCCGGGGTACTCGATCGTCTGGGGTTGTCGTGTCTGTGCCATCCTCACACCGCCGGCATCGGGTGGGCCTCGAGTGCGCGCGCGACCGCGACGAGGTTGTTGGCCATCGTGCGTCCCGTCGACTCTGACCACTCGTGACCCTCGTCGGTCTCCAGGTAGGACTTGCCCGCACCGGGACCGCGGTTCCAGTAGGTCCAGGCCTGCCCGGGGATGGTGAAGCCGATGTCGACGAGCGCACCGGCAACCTCGGATATCACGTGGTGCGCCCCGTCCTCGTTGCCGGTCACGACCACGCCTGCCACCTTGTTGTAGGCGGCGTAGGTGCCGTCGTCCTTCTTCTCCGCAAGCATCGCGTCCATCCGCTCCAGCACCCGCTTGGCCACGCTGGACGGCTGCCCGAGCCAGGTCGGTGTGCCCACGACGAGGATGTCGCTGGCCATGAGCGCGTCGTGGAGCTCAGGCCACTCGTCCCCGTCGCCCATGTCGGTGCTGACGCCCGGGGGGATCGCCCGGTCGACGACCCGGACCTCGGTGACCTCGACGTCCTGCTCGCGCATCGAGTCGAGCACCACATCGGCGAGCGCCGCAGTGTTGGACGTCTCGGAGCCGGGCTTGAGGCTGCAGTTCAGGAAGAGCGCACGCATGGCCAGCCCTACCCACGACGGTGGTCGCTATACGGGTTCCCGTCCATCCGGCGTGCTCGCTCGCGCCAGCAAGCCGGACCCCCCGCCGCTCGGGCGGAAGCGCCCGGGACATGGTCTCTCCCGTGTTCTTGAGGCATGGTGGCGTCGTGAGGCTCACACATGTAGGGCACGCTTGCGTCCTGGTGGAGACCGGTGGTGCCCGGGTACTCGTCGACCCTGGAACGTTCGCCGACGGCTGGGAGGGCTTGACTGGGCTCGACGCCGTCCTGATCACCCACACGCATCCGGACCACTGCGATCGTGACCGGCTACCGGCCCTGCTGGCCGCCAACGCCGGTGCGCTCGCTGCAGCCGAGCCCGACCTGGCCGGCGAGCTCTCCGCTGGTGGTCTGGACGTGCAGGCGTTGCCGCCTGGCGCGGTGCTGGAGGTGGGTAGCGTGCGTGTCGCCGCCCTCGGGGGACGACACGCGGTCATCCACGACGACATCCCCCGTGTCGGCAACGTGGGACTCATGCTGCAGGCTGCGCACGAGCCGACGCTCCTGCATCCCGGGGACTCCTACGAGACGACGCCACAAGGCGTGGACGTGCTCGCCGTGCCCTTGAACGCCCCGTGGTCGGCGTTCAAGGAGACCGTCGACTTCGTGCGCGCCGTGGCCCCGCGGATCGCCTTCCCGATTCACGACGGGCTCCTCAACAGCCGGGGTCGGGCGCTGTACCTGCGTCAGCTCTCGGCGCTGGGCCGGACCCAGGTGGAGGATCTGGCAGGAGCGACCCCCCACGAGCTCGGCTGAGCACTATGGAGCTGCCAGGACGTCTCAGGAGACTGCTGACCTGACCAGCGCTGCAACCTTCTTCTCCACCGTCGGGTTCCAGGCGGTGAGCGCCCACGTCGTCGGCCACATGTCCCCGTCGTCGAGCATGGCCGAATCGTTGAAGCCCAGGGTCGCGTAGCGCGCGTCGAACTTCGCCGCGTCCTGGAAGAAGACCACGACCTTGCCGTCGGCGTTCGCATAGGCCGCCATCCCGTACCAGGTCTTGGGTGACAGCTCCGGGGCGTTGGCGGTGACCGTCGCGTGGACACGCTCAGCGAGCACCCGATCCTCAGGCGGCATCCCGGCGATCCGGTCGAGCACCGCCTGCAACGCGTCGGCCCGCTTCGCGCCCTTCTTGCCCTCTGCCCGCAGCTCGGCGGCGCGCTGCCTCATCGCCTCGCGCTCGGCATCGGAGAAGCCGTCGGACTCCGACGCAGCGCTCGTGCCTGCCATGGTCACCACTCCCTTCGAGGCTGCGACCGATCGTGGCACATGGGCGGCTTCCGGGCAGCAGATCTCTCGCGTGCCTGGCCGGTGCATGCCGCCGTGCTGGCAGTGGCGAGTCCTGTTCCCGGTGGAGTCCTGTTTCCGGTGTATGCGCCGGCGTTGTGCGGGTAGGTGTGCCCTGTCCCGTTGAGGAGGGCGGCGTCCCTCCAGGAAGGAGCGACATGGCGGACAACGAGAAGACCGAGGACATCCGCGGCAAGGCCAAGGAGGCCGCCGGCAAGGCCACGGGGGACGAGGACCTGGAGAACCAGGGCAAGACGGACCAGGCCAAGTCCGACCTCAAGGAGGCCGGCCAGAAGGTGAAGGACGCCTTCAAGCACTAGCTAGAGAGCCTTAGCAAAGCCGCGCGAGCGCCACGGTCAGGAGCAGCACACGGTGTACGCCGTCGCGACCTTCCTGATCGTGGCGCTCGTCTCCTTGCTCTTCACGCGGATGGCGGCCGGCTTTCTCATCGCCACCGGGATGCCACCCACGACTGCCGCCTTTCAGGCGAGGTCGGCGTTCACCGGCTCGGGGTTCACGACCACGGAGTCGGAGAACGTCGTCAACCACCCGGCTCGGCGGCGCGTCATCTCGGTCACCATGTTCGTCGGCAATCTGGGCATCCCCACGCTGATCGTCACGGTCGTCATCGGACTCGTGGGGCAGGACACGTCCGAGCTCACCACTCGGCTGCTTGTGCTGGTGGCAGGCATCTCGGTGGTCGTCCTGCTGGCGTTCCTGCGGCCGGTGACCAGGTTGTTCGTCGAGCTGGGCCGACGCACGGCGCGTCCCGTGCTGCGCGAGGCGTTCGAAGGCGATGTGGAGGAGCTGCTGAGCCTCGGCAGCGATGTCGCCATCGTGGCCGTCACGCTCAGCGGTGACATCCCGCTGCGAAGCCTCTCAGGGCTGCAGAACGCGCTGCCGCAGATGAAGGTGCTCGGCGTGCGGCCCCAGGCCGGCCCAGGAGCCTTCCTCACCGGGCTCCCGGCTGACGTCGACCTGCACGCCGACGACCAGGTGGTCGTCATGGGGGAGCGCGAGGTGCTGACACAGCTCTTGCCTTCGCTGCGGCTCGGCTCTGCCCATCCCGTCGGCGAGCACCCGCAGCCGCGAACGAGCGACTGACGCTCGGTCCAGCTACGACGTCTCACGTCCTCGACGAGCCATGGGTTCGACCACCGTGGTCACGGCCGCTCCGTACCACCCGGCGTAGTAGTGGACGAGGTGGTCGTGGTAGTCGGCGCTGCTCACCAGGTCCGGGTCGAAGGGAGGGGCATTCTTGATCTCCTCCTTGGACCTGTCCATGAGTATCCGCCGGTCGGCGTGGTCGACCGCGCGCACCACGCCCGCGGGAAGCATCACACGTCGCCGAAGATCCAAGGCCCGGTGTCGACGACGACGTGGCTCGAGCCCGCCGTGGCCGTTGCCTCGTCCACCTTGCCCATCTCGCCGTCCCGGGCGACCACGGGGGAGCCCATGAGGTCTCCCCCTCCTGCGCGGCCGCCCTCGGGGCAATCCCCG
>Ga0081528_100676_pt1 | contig 12945 bp, 11 predicted proteins | sample HotLakmasection4_FD_71011 | JGI IMG/M metagenome (GOLD analysis project Ga0081528, IMG submission 71011) | Hypersaline microbial mat communities from Hot Lake, Washington, USA - Section #4 (SPADES assembly) (version 2) | ecosystem: Environmental > Aquatic > Non-marine Saline and Alkaline >...
ATTGGGGGTCAATATGCCAGTCTGGCGCATTGTGACCCCGGGGTCAACATCATCAGAATGGGGGGGTCAGTTTGAAACAGAATAAGGGGTCAATTTGGAACAGAATAACCATGATAATGCTTTTGACGAGAAACGTTGCGGGTTAATTATTGGCATAGTACAAAAATTCAATTTTTTAAGCCTCACGAATAATAAAAAAGCAATCGTTAAAACGTTATAGTTATAAATTATAAAAATTTAACTGTAACATTTCGCGATCTCGTGCATCATTATTAAAGAGAGTTACAGGTGGAAGTCCTGCAGGTAACCGTAACTATCAAAATTAATTGATATGCCATACAACGAGATGAGCAATCGACGGAAAAGTTTACCAACCAACCAACCAACCAACCAATGCCAAAGGCACCCCTTCGGGACCAACCAATGCTCCATCCTTACTTGAAGCGTACAGTGAGCTGGGCCGGGGCGAGTGCCGTGTCTTGAAAAAGATGGCCGAGGGAAAACCTAACCGGCAAATTGCCACAGAACTTCAAATCAGTCGGAAAACGGTAGAAAACCATATTACGAACATTGGGAAAAAGCTACAGATAAAAGGGCGCGGCCGTTTAAGAACCTGGTTAAAAGAGAAGTATTCATAATCTTAGGCGATATATACCCCTAAAATAATAGGGGTGCAGGTCTGTTTCTATTTTATTAATGTAGAGGTAGTTGAAATTATTCATGATCCCTGTTATTACACTCTACGTTAAAAATGGAAAAGATTTTTGCCGACTATTTAGCAGCCCTCAATATCCCTGTTTCCAGGCGATACTTTCGTAAACAGGTAGCTTCCCATCCTGACTATCCCTCGTTGCTAAGCGTTTCCGATACCCTTCAAAAGCTGGGAATTCCTCACGGGGTGGCAAGAATGGACAGGGAGAACCTGGAGAATCTGGAATACCCGTATGTACTTCATCTTGAAAAGGGCGCCGGAAGGTTCATTGTGATCGACGAAGAACATGGAATAGGGCAAAGAGAGGATATACCGGATGACTGGAAGGGTATTGTGCTAAAGGCTGAAAAGGTAGATGGATTGAAGGATTCTGAAAACCAGAGGGCTCTTTCTGAGGAAAAAGCTTCGCGATGGGGGATCTATATATTCCTTGTATCTTTTTTGGTTATGGCTGCCTTGTTCCTTTGGAGTAGTTTTACGTGGCCGGTACTGGCTTACCTTGCCACGACGCTTGCGGGATACCTGCTTGTATCCAAGGATGTAGGGGTGACGTATGACGTGGTGGAGTCGTTTTGTAATACGGGTAAACGTACCAACTGCGACCGTATACTTCAGTCAGATGAAGCTACACTATTCGGTCATATTTCGTTGTCTGATGCGGTTCTGAGCTATTTTTCCACTCAACTCATTGCTGCCTTTTTGCTGATTCCTGTAGCCGGTGAAGCCGCTTCTCTATGGTGGACACTCGCAGCAATCGGTGTGCTTACACTGCCCGTTGTAGCCTATTCGTTATGGCTGCAGGCTGTAACATTTAAAACCTGGTGCCGGCTCTGTCTGCTGGTAGCCGGTGTGCTGGTTATACAGGCCGGTCTCTACTGGTGGTTGGCTGCTGCGGGCGTTTATGGCCTGGCGGATGGCAGTTTATGGACCGCGGGACTGATTACAACCCTGTTTCTTGCCACAGCTTCTCTTGTATATCTGGTAAAAAACCGGCTGAAAGAGGGCGCCAACGCCCAACAGGCGGAGTTTGTAGCTAACCGAATCAAATTCAATCCATCGGTATTCACCAACCTGCTGTTGCAGCAGCCACAGTCCGACTGCACACCATTTGAGCATGAACTTAGAATTGGAAACCCAAATGCACCTGTACAGATTACAATGGCGGCGAGTTTGGGGTGTGGTCCTTGTAAAAATGGGTTTGAGAAGGCGAAACAATTGATTGCCATATTTCCCGATATCGTTAATCTGGCGGTTAGATTATCGGTCTCAAAAAATGGCAATGGACAGGAATCCGACCCGGGACGGTATCTGCTGGGATACTGGCTAAAGTCGGTGGATGATAAGGAAGAGCAGGCCGTGGATACGGAAAAGCTGCTACAAAATTGGTTTGAACTGGCCGACCTGAACCGGTTTCGTGATAAATATCCGTTCCATGATAACGGGGAAAGCAAGGAATTGAGTACTCTGACCGTGCAAATTTCTAACTGGTTTAAAAAAGCGGGTATTAAAGGCACTCCAACGTTTTTTATTAATGGTTATAAGCTTCCCGAACATTACAGGGTAGAAGACTTGCAATATCTTGTTACAGGATTTAGCGAGCATATTATTTCTGCCAATAAAGAAATTCAGAAAATGGAAATAGATTAAACATTTTAAAGTATTTGTCTGGGTTTCTCCTTGAATAGACACAGACAAAAGGGTTCAAAACCCTTGCCCTGGCCTATATAACCGGTCAAAAAAGGTTACAGTAAAAACTAAAAAAAGGTGAATGATATGAATAAAAAAAAGTTAAACGTTACAAACATGATGGGTTCTGATACTGCACTTAGCCGTTCGGAAATGAAGAAGATTATGGCTGGGAGTGGAGGAAACGAAACAAATTGTGTTATATGTCCATGGGATATTTATTGTATTTGCTGGGGTTGTTTGCCTTCCAACCCTCCACCACCTTCAGGATGTAGTTATGGACATTGTGGAAGTATGTGCTAACAACAATTAAGATAATCTAAATCTAAAAGAGGTATCGAGGGGTGTTTTTAACCCCTCATTTTTAATGATAATTAGTGGAAAGCTCAATAAAAAAATGGTCTTGGAGCATGAATATTAATTGTATAGTTACCTGTTCAGAATCAGTTCGAATAAAAATGTTAATTATTTTGGTGCTTTATTGGGTAGGAATTAGCTGCACTACTCAGAATGAAATAGAGATACCCGAGCATTTGAGCCGCATTCAAAACCTGGTAATTATACAACCAAACAGTGAACCGGCTTATGATATTGACTTCATTCAAGCAGCAGAATTAACGGATCTGTCTGCAACGAGCGAGTGGTTTGTAGACTGGTCAGATAATTTTTGGGCATTCAGTGGTGGAGATTACTGGTTTGGCGGCCTCGAAGTGGATGATTCCGGCAGGATCTACGTTGGTAATCGTTCAACAAACAGGATTCAGGTTTTTGATTCTACAGGCAGATATCTTTCTAATGTAGGTGGAGAGGGGAACGGGCCAGGTGAGTTTAGTGGAATTACAGAAATCAAGATTTACAGCAATAAATTGTTAGCTTTTGATTTTATGCAATTTCGCACCACATTTTTTTTCCTTGATTCAGTTAAGGTAGATGAAGTGAAAAATGCGTATCTCAGTCGTACACCTGATATTGAAGAACTAAATGGTCGGTTTAGCAGTGCGTACCACTTAATCGATGACGAGAGGTTTTTGGTTAGATACGTGGAGCAAATTGCGAATGCAAATGTTGGAACACCAAAATATAACCTTGATAAGATACGGCCCGGCAATTATTACATCGTTAACAGCGAGGGAGAAGTTGTCTCAGAACAATTGTTTGAATTAAAAAGCCAAAAAAATATCACTGTGGATGTTGAAGGCCGCCATTTATGGAACCTGATGCCTGTACCATTTTTGAATCAACCACTGGTATCCATCTCAGATGATGGACATATTGTCTCAGCAAACAGTGATGAACCTTTGATTCAACTTTTTACTCCAAATGGAGAGTATCTCAGGGCATTTTATCTGTCGTTAGAGAAGAGGCCACTTTTAAGGGATGAGCTTTTAAGCATGTACGGTGATGAGAGTGAGGCAAACCAACATCTATTACAGAACGCAGAATTACCTGCTACATGGCCTGCATTAGAGGATATCATTATGGATGACAAGAATCGCCTCTGGATTTCAACGATTACTGTCAGTGATAAACGAACCTATACATGGTGGGTGCTGCAAGATACGGGAGAACTTCTTGCAACATTCAGTTGGCCGGAAAATCGTTCGGTAGAAAAGATAAAAGACGGCTATGTTTACGTTCGCGAAACTGAGGAATCAACCGGACAGCAAACGATTGTGAAGTACCGGATAGAGATGAATTAATCTAATTTTAAAAAATTAGTTCATGATTTAAATAGTGTATACCATGAATGTTGGACAACCAAGAAATCGAATAGCCATCCTCATCTGCTACTTTGGCAGCCTGCCCTGGTATTTTCACTACTTTATTCACACGTGTACATTTAATCCTGAAGTTGATTTTTACATTATTACCGATGATGAGAGCTGGACGAATAAGCTGCCGTCGAATGTTAAAATGATTCGCAAAAGTATTAAAGAGATGAATCAACTGGCTACTAAAAAGCTGGGATTTACAACAGACATCAGGGACGGATATAAACTATGTGATTTTAAACCGACGTATGGGCTTTTGTTTCCCGAGATCGTTGAAGAGTACGACTTCTGGGGGCATGGTGATATTGATGTGATATTCGGGGATATTCGTCACTTTATAACCGATGAAGTTTTAGACAATCACGAGTTGATCAATGTAAGGCACGACTTCATAACTGGTTATTTTCTTTTGTTCAGAAATAGTGAAAAGATGAACACTCTTTTTATGCGAAGCAACGATTATAAGAAAGTACTCAGCAGCCATGTACACTACTGTTTTGATGAGACCAATTTTCAGTTCAATGACTTTACGGATATTTTACCTTACCCAAAAAAAAAGCATGAAGTAGATAGTATGACGCATCTTGTAAAAAGACTTGAAAAAAAGAAAGAGCTAAAAACCTATTTCGATTTCCATGTAATTGAAGGGCTTCCCGGAAAATTAAAATGGCAAAACGGAAAATTGTTTTACAAGAATACCTATGAGGTATTGTTATACCATATGATTTTATTTAAAAAAGTGTGTAAGCCAAAAAAAATATCTCGGTCGTTTCCTGATACATTTACCATCAGCCCCACAAGAATTTACCACTGATACATATAGCTGCCAGTAGTGATTTTGATCAATACGTTCAAATTGTCTTAGATGAAATCATTTCCTTTTTATAAACAATACGACCAGATGGATTGCGGCCCTACTTGTCTGCGGATGGTATCTAAGCATTACGGCCGCTCATATTCAATGGATAGCATGCGCGAAAAAAGCGGTATTAACCGCGAGGGGGTGTCGTTGCTGGGCATCAGCGAGGCGGCCGAGGAGATCGGTTTTCGAACGGTGGGGGCTAAACTGAGCTGGGAGAAGCTAAAGGAGGAAGCGCCGCTGCCGTGTGTGGTATGGTGGAACCAGGTTCATTTTGTAGTGGTGTATAAGATAAAAAAGAACCGGGTGTATGTGGCCGATCCGGCGAAGGGGAAGATCAGGTATTCGAAGGAGGAGTTTTTGCGGGGCTGGATAGGTGGAGGTTCTAAGGTTGTTCGTTATGGTGAAGTCAGTTCTGACACCCCCACTACTTCGCAAATGCTTCGTAGTGCAGGCCTGAATCCCTCTTCGACAAGAAGCACTTTTGGAATTGCGCTGCTTTTTTATACCTCGCCAAAGTTTTATGATCTGGAGGGTGAGACGGGAAATCGATTGAGTTTCGGTATCCTGTTCAGGTACGTTCTGCCGTATAAAAACCTGCTTTTTCAGCTCGGTTTGGGTCTGCTGGCAGGCAGTATTCTCCAGCTTATTTTCCCGTTCCTTACACAAGCGGTTGTCGATATCGGGATTCAAAACCGGGATATCAACTTTATCTACATTATCCTGATGGCTCAGCTCATGCTTTTTTGGGCCGTACAGGGGTGGAGTTTATCCGTTCGTGGATTCTGCTGCACGTAAGCACACGTATCAACATCTCTATCCTCTCAGATTTTCTGATTAAGCTGATGAAGCTTCCCATGCCCTTTTTCGACACCAAAATGGTGGGTGACATTATGCAGCGAATGGGCGATCACTCCCGTATCCAAAACTTCCTGACCAGCCAGAGCCTTACCACACTGTTTTCGTTGGTAAATCTGCTGGTTTTTTCTCTCGTACTGGCGTATTACCACATGATGATATTTACGGTCTTCCTGGTTGCAAGTACGGTTTATGTGATCTGGATTGTCCTCTTTTTGAAAAAACGAAGAGAGCTGGATCACCGCCGGTTCGGGATCTCCTCAAGCAATCAAAGCGTGGTTGTTCAGCTCATCCAGGGAATGCAGGAGATCAAGCTCAACAACTGCGAAAAAACTAAACGTTGGGAGTGGGAACGACTGCAGGCGAGCCTGTTTCGCTACCAGATAAAAAATCTTGCACTTGAACAGTACCAGCAGGGCGGCGCATTTTTTATTAACGAGGGGAAAAATATAGGCATTACATTTCTTTCTGCTATTGCCGTCGTAAATGGCCAGTTAACTCTGGGAGCCATGCTCGCAATCCAATATATCATTGGCCAGCTAAATAGTCCGGTACAGCAACTCATCGGGTTTGTGCAGTCTACGCAGGATGCGCTCATCAGTATGGAGCGGCTCAATGAAGTACATGAAAAGGAGGATGAAGAGCCGGCCGAAAAATTCTACACCCATAAGCTCCCCTCGAAAAAGAGTCTTAGGATCAATAAATTACAATTTACCTACCCCGGAGCTGGTAATGAACCGGTATTGCAAGACATTGAATTGACGATACCGGAAGGCAAAGTTACGGCCCTGGTGGGGATGAGCGGGAGCGGGAAAACCACACTGCTGAAGCTACTCCTCAAATTTTATACGCCGGATAATGGCGAAATTCGGATCGGGGATCGGAATTTTGAGGCGATGAGTCCGCGAACATGGAGACGTCATTGCGGGGTGGTTATGCAGGAGGGGTTCATCTTTTCAGACAGCATTGCTAACAACATTGCCGTGGGAGAAGAGGTGCCGGATATCGACAAACTGGAAAACGCCGTAAAGGTGGCAAATATTCAGTCGTTCATCGAAAGCTTACCGCTTGGATATCATACTAAAATCGGGGCTGAGGGAAACGGGATCAGCCAGGGGCAGAAGCAGCGAATTCTCATAGCGAGAGCCGTGTACAAAGATCCCCAATACCTCTTTTTTGATGAAGCCACCAACGCTCTTGATGCCAACAATGAGCGAACGATCATGGAAAACATGCAGGAATTTTTTCAAAACCGAACGGTTGTGGTCGTGGCTCACCGGCTGAGTACGGTAAAGAGTGCCGATAATATTGTAGTACTTGACGGAGGGCGGATTATTGAACAGGGAACGCATCACGAATTGGCCCAAATGGAAGGAGCTTATTTTAATTTGGTGAAGAATCAATTGGAACTAGGAACATAGGAAAACCTTCAAGAGTCCCCGATCAGGGGGGCTTGAAGAGTTGACCGGGTTTTAAAGTGAAAAGTGAAAATGATGAAGAAAAAATCCCCTCTCGAGAGGGGACAGATCAAAGCGCGATAAGCGGTTTGATCAGGGGTGTGTCTGGTGGGGCAACAAGCTCTGACACCCGAACACACCCCTCGCTCATCGAACCGGACTTTGTGCTTCCGATTTCACATTTCCCCTCTCGAGAGGGGAATTTCTTAGCAAAAATATATTTACGTAGCAACATCAACAATCTTGTCACATTTGCCTATTCACTAAAATATGCCACAAAACACAAACCACATATCAACCCAACCAAAATCCGACTCCGGCAGGTCCGCTCTGGACGTACGCAGTGAAGAAGTTCAGGAGATTATCGGAAGGCCACCTCATTGGCTTATCAGATGGGGGATTACTGCATTTTTCGGGGTATTGGCTTTGGTTTTGCTTTCAGCTGCCGTTATCCAATACCCGGAGGTGATTGAGGCGCCGCTGCGTTTAACAGCAGTGAACGCTCCGAAGTCACTCGAGAGCCGAATCAGAGGGAAACTGGTGCGGATCACCGTAGAAAATAACAAGGATGTGAAAGAAGGAGAGGTTTTGGCCTGGCTGGAGAGTACAGCACACCATGGTGAAGTACTTCATCTGTCTGAAACAGTGATGCAGATGAAAGATCAGTTGTTGAGAGGAAATCACCAGCGGTTGAGTAATGTAGACATTGAACAATTTACAAACCTTGGAGAGGTCCAAAATGCATTCCAGGGGTTTGAGCAGGCGTACCGTGAGTTTGTTTCGTTCTTACCTGGCGGGTTTTTCCCCCGGCAACGGCAGACTCTTTTAAAAGAACTTGCGTACACAAAAGATCTGTTGGAGCAACTTTACAAACAAAAAGCGATACAGCAGGAAGATGTCAACCTGGCGCTGAGTGAAGTAGAAGCCCAACGCAAGCTTGCCGAAAGGGATTTTATTTCGCCCATGGAGTTGGCGCGAGCCGAAGCGGAATTTTCAGCCCGGCAGCTGCCGCTTGAGCAGACAGAGTCCGCAATCATCAACAATTTTGTGGCACAGATTTCCAAAGAACGGGAGATCATGGAGCTGGATAAACGCTTGGATGAGCAGTCATCGGCGTTCCTGCAGTCGCTGAATAGTCTTCGAAGCGTAATCGATGAATGGAAAACCCAGTACCTTGTTACAGCGCCGTATGATGGCAGGGTGGTTTTTGCCGGTATATTGCAGGAGAACCAAAGCCTGACGGCAGGACAGCCGCTCTTTTATATTCAGCCGGAAAACACGTCATTTTTCGGTGAATTGATGGTTTCGCAGGCATCGTTTGGAAAAGTCGAAGAAGGTCAACCGGTACAGGTTCGGTTCAGCGGCTACCCATATCATGAATATGGCTCGGTTTTTGGCCGGGTAGAATACTTTTCGGACTTTCCTGTTCAGGACAGCTTGTTTTTTGCAAAAGTGAGTTTTCCCGAGGGCCTGGTGACCAACTATGGCCGGGAGATTACTCCCCGAAACGGCATGACCGCTCAGGCGGAGATCATTACGCAAGATATGAGGCTGTTGGAGAGAGTTTATAATAATATCACCAAAGAGTTGAGGTGAGAGTGTTTACCTAAAAGCTAACGGTATACAGTTCTTAAGTAAATTAAAACCATAGTACCCCCAAAATAATGGGGGTGCGCATAAGGTTTTGTTTTATTAACGTATGGGAAGCTTGCTGACTGCTAATTAGGTGAACAACAAATTTAATGTAGCAGGCTTGTTGAATAGATAATAAAGACAACTAAAATAAATGGTGAATAACATGAAAAGAAAAAAGTTAAATGTAAAAAACATGATGGGGAAGGATACAACACTTAGCCGATCGGAGATGAGGAAGATTATGGCGGGGAGTGGGAATATGTATTGTATGGTTGGAGGTGAACAATTTCATTGCTTTGGTGTAAGTTTAACAGCATGTCTTGATGCTTGCCTTGATAATCAATACCGCACTGGTCAAACGTGCGGTGGTTGCGCTCAATTTCCCTGAAATAAACTAATCAAGGATAAATCAAAAAGAGATATTGTATTCAACCCCTTATCCGCTTAAAGGATGGGGGGGGGTGTAATTTTTTTCGAGGTTACTACTTTAGAAATAAAAGCAAAAATTCAGACCATATTTTATAGTTACACGATTATCTGATAAAGATAATTACAAATTGCATTATCGTTGCAAAAATAATTCATCAACAACCCAATAAATTCTTTTCGTTAATTGGAATTGTTCACAACGTTAGTCTTGCAGAACGATGATCAAAACTTATTCTTTTGTGCTATGAGAACGTCGGTTTTTCTGATAATATTATTGATTATTGAAGGGTGTTCCTACCAGCAGGATGAACTAATTCCCAATAAGCTACAGAAATTAAATAACCTTACAGTCTATTCAGCGGATAAAAAGCTTCCAAAGACTATATCCTTTCAAAAAGATGCAGTTTATAGTGAATCTGGCGATGTCTTGATAGGTAGAATGGGAGAGCTAGCAGTGGATAGCTTGGGGCGGGTTTATATTGCGGATATTGAAAAAATGGTTATTTATGTTTTTGATACTGATGGCCAGTTTATAGATCGGGTTGGAAGGGATGGTAAGGGGCCGGGTGAATTTAGCAGCTATATCAAAAATTTACAGATTTATGGGCACCGTTTATATGCTTTTGATCCAGCTCCGAATAGATTAAGTGTATTTACGCTTAATAATCTGTCTATCGAAAAAACAATATCCCTGGGCCAAAACAGAAGCGATTTTCAAGAATTATCAACGGTCTTTCCCTATATAAATAATTTATTTATTACAGGTAGGGATACATTTGTTGCAGAGTTTATAACCCATTCTAGAGAAGATTTAAAAAAATATCAAACCGTGGATGTAACAAGCCTGTACTATTCATTGGATTGTGAAGGTAATATATCAAATAAACTACTTGCATTTACAAGTGAACAACGTACAAATCTTCTGCTGGTAATAAGTCTGAGAGAAATTTTTGGAAAGGTACTACATGGTTTTTCGAGTCATGGTATAATTATTATTGCAGATCCGGAAGAATTTATCGTTAAAATGTATAGTGCAAATGGTAATTATCAAAGTGCTTTTTTTTATCCGCATAAGAAAATACCTCTAACAAAAGAAAAAGCTTTGGAAGCCAACGTACAAATGGCACTTATCGATAAGATGCATTTAATAGATTTACCTAAATATTGGCCGGTTATCACGGACATGAAAATTGACGAGGAAAACCGTCTGTGGATTGCCACAACCGTTGAGGATTTTAATGTTTATGAATGGTGGGTGCTTGAAAACACCGGCGAACTGATCACTAAATTTGAGTGGCCTCGGAATGAACCGATTGAAGTGGTAAAAAACGGCTACATCTATACCCGCGAAACCGACGAGGAGACCGGCCTGCAGCAGGTAGTGCGGTACAGGATAGAATTTGATGAAGTGAACTAAACGGTCGTGACGGGTACAGAAGCTTAAACACATTCACTATCCCGACACCGGAGCGCTCCCTTTAGAACTTTTCTTAATTTTCTTTGAAATTTGTTGAGCTAATGTAGCATAATACCCCTAAAATAATAGGGGTGTGCGGAAGGTTTTGTTTTATTAACGTATGGGAAGCTTGCTGACTGTTAATTAGGTGAACAACAAAATTAGATGTAGCAGACTTGTTGAATAGATAATAAAGACAACTAAAATAAATGGTGAATAACATGAAAAGAAAAAAGTTAAATGTAAAAAACATGATGGGGAAGGATACAACACTTAGCCGATCGGAGATGAGGAAGATTATGGCGGGGTCAGGCACATGTACATGTATGCACAATGGGTGTATGGTTACAATAGCCCAAGGTCCATATAGCTGGGGAATGGTTATAGATTGTGGTGATGGTTCTTATACATATAATGGCAGTGGAACTTGGGGAGGATCTGCTTGCGGCGGTCAGTGTTAAATAAAGAAACAGATTGGGATCGTAATTCATGTTGTCCCAATCTGATAGATATTCTTGCAAAATTTAAAAGTTAACAATAGCTAAATTGAATAAATTAAAAATAATTATAGCTTTAGGTTATATGGTAGTGTTGCTGGCTGGCTGTTCACCAGAAGACTCGGATATACCCATCACAGAAAATGAGACCTTTAATGAATTTTTAAAGAATACTCCGGCAACAATCATAGATCTGGATGAAATCTCTATTGATACTGTAAAAATTACATCGAACCAGATGTTAGGAACCGAAAGCTCTTTTTTTTCTGAACCGGTCTATCTCCAGCCCCCAATGACCAGTATAATGAAACAAAGAGATTCAATTTATACTGTAAACCGACAGAAAATATTTGTGATGGATAAAAATGGTGTTTGGAAACGATCAGTTGGCGGTAAGGGAAATGGCCCAGGGGAGTATGATTCATATGTAAATATTGCAGGCAACTCTTCAATGATTTTTGGTTTCGATTATGGTAATGGTCGCATTCAAATATATGATACAGAATTAAAACTCACATCTTCGTACGCAAAACCATTGCACCATCCTTTAAACACAAAAAATTATTCTGTTAACGACGACCGTTTGTATATCGGATTATCTCCTTACCAAAATGATCATTTGGTAGGTATATATAGTGTAAATGATATTGAAAATGTAGTTGAAACATTTTGGCCAAAAGTTATTCCTAACGGACTGCAGCCGGCCCCATACAATAGCATTATACTTGATGTGAATACAAAAGATACTATAGCAATTACAAATCTGGGTTTACCATATCTGTTTTTGTTAAGCTCGGATCTGCTAATTGAACATATATTATATTTTGATTCCTCATACTATGAAGAGTTAGAAAACCCTTCCGCTAAACCCGTTCGAATTGCAGGAAACACACATCATGATGTTCCCGGAGTAGGTGCCTTTATTCAGAATTTGCAATTAGATGATGATGGTTCACTTTACTTAACAGTAGGAAACAATCTCTACAAAATTATCATTGATGAAACCAATTCTTACCAGTTAAAAAAAGGTTGGCATTTTGTTTACAATGATCCGGTTTTAAGAAAGAATAGTGCAAAAGGAATTTCCATAACAACAATGGCTATAGAAGAAGGTTTAATCTATTTTCTTTCGAATTGGGGAGGAGAGTATGTTTTTAGGGTTCTGTTGGAGGAATAGAAACTACATTTCAATATGCATTAAATGCCACCCTGGTCTGTTACTTTGGCAATCTCTCCGGGTATTTTTACTCCTTTATTCACAAGTATACATTTAATACTGAAGTTGATTTTTGCATTATTACTGATGATGAGAAGTAGCCCATGTCGAACCGGAACTTTCAGCCCGTCAGCTGCCGCTTGAGCAGACAGAGTCAGCAATCATCAACAATTTTGTGGCACAGATTTCCAAAGAACGGGAGATCATGGAGCTGGATAAACGCTTGGAAGAGCAGTCATCGGCGTTCCTGCAGGCGCTAAACAGTCTTCGAAGCGTAATCGATGAATGGAAAACCCAGTACCTTGTTACAGCGCCGTATGATGGCAGGGTGGTTTTTGCCGGTATATTGCAGGAGAACCAAAGCCTGA
>Ga0081528_100685_pt1 | contig 12740 bp, 6 predicted proteins | sample HotLakmasection4_FD_71011 | JGI IMG/M metagenome (GOLD analysis project Ga0081528, IMG submission 71011) | Hypersaline microbial mat communities from Hot Lake, Washington, USA - Section #4 (SPADES assembly) (version 2) | ecosystem: Environmental > Aquatic > Non-marine Saline and Alkaline >...
GGTGTTTTTGAAGATGTATCGGAAGAAACAGGCCTTCAGAATACGCGCAGGTGGACGCTTGCGGCATCCTCTGCCGATCTGAATGATTCCGGCTATCCCGATATTGTACTGGCTAACGATTATGGCGTGGATGAGGTATACATCAACCAGGATGGCGAAAAGTTCGTGAATATTGGCGAAGATGCCGGGCCCGGATTTACCCCAAAAAGCGGCATGAGTGTGGATTTTGGAGATATACTGAATCAGGGCAGCTACTCTATCTATATTACAAACATCTCTGAAGCCGGTGTACTGATGCAGGGTAATAACCTGTGGGTGCCATCCCGGAACAGTGGCTCGGGCACCGAACTCAGATATCGTAACCTGGCCGGAAATATGGGCGTGGAGATAGGTGAATGGGGTTACAGCGGAAAGTTTGTTGATTTTAACAACGACGGTTATCTCGATATATATGTTGCGAATGGGTACGTATCGGATGAACCCAATACGGATTACTGGTATGATTATGCCAGGGTTGTTGGCGGCAACCGAAACATAATAATCGATGCTAATAACTGGCCGGCGATGAATTCCCGTACATTTTCGGGTTACCAGACGAATAAGTTATGGCTCAATGATGGTGCCGGGCGTTTCAGGGAAGTTGCAGGAAGCGTTGGAGGTGCACTCGCCCTTGACAGCCGGTCTATCAGTGAAATTGATCTTCTGAAAGACGGCTCGCTTGACTTCGTAGTTGCGAATCAAAATCAGAGAGCTGCTTTTTTCAGGAATACCGTGTCTGAAGAGCTGAACTGGATTGGTTTTGAACTGGAAGGAACTGTTAGTAACCGAAGCGCAATTGGGGCCACCGTTAACCTTTTTTGGGGTGATGGAAACGTTACTAAAAAAAGAGTGAGCGGAGGGGAAGCATTTAGTTCCCAGGGACAGCGGGCCGTCCATTTTGGCATTGGCAATTCTACATTAATTGAAAAAGTTGAGATCCGCTGGCCGTCTGGCACAGTTCAGCTCTTAGACGAGCCCGAAATCAATCAATACCATTCCATTAAAGAAACGGCAGAGTAACATTGGCGAATACAGCATCACTTAATCCGATTTCTAAAATTAAAATCCCTCCGGGTTTTATTGGCCCGCTGCTTATTACGGGCCTTGTGCTTGCAGCACATATCTCTTTCGGAGTACTTGATGGCTGGGAAAAATTTGCTGCAGCCTTAATTGCCGCAATGGCCACGGAAGCGGGGTTACATAAAATAGTTACAGGAGAATGGAGAAATGTTTCCAGCGCTTACATCTCCGGGAACAGTGCCGGGATCCTGGTCCGCTCACCGATGATTTGGCCGTTTGCGCTCTGTGCTGCCATCTCCATCGCGTCAAAATACGTTTTCCGATTTCGCGGAACTCACATCTGGAACCCCACAAATTTTGGTATTGTAGTAATGCTGCTTATTGCGTCTGACAGTATGGCCGTTTTGAGTATACAGTGGGGAAGTAATATGTGGGCCATGCTTGCAATCTGGATTGTAGGCCTGGCGGTTATTTCAAAAGTAAAACTTTTTCATGTATGTGCTGTATATGTTCTCTCATTTATCGGTTTTGCTTGGCTCAGGAGCGTATACACCGGTGAACTATTTTTAGCTGAAATTGCGCCGTTAACCGGGCCAATGTACCAGCTGTTTGTTTTATTTATGATTACCGATCCCAAAACCACGGTCTCTACTAAAAAAGGACGCATGATTGTTGCCTTTCTGATTGCCCTTGTTGAGATGTTTTTTCGGTTGGGTGAAGCGGTTTACGCTCCTTTTTATGCGCTGTTTATAGTAGGTCCTATAGCGTTAATTGCCGAAATGCTTTGGACAGACTGGAAAAAAAGCAGGGGTACGAATAAACGTTTAGAAGTATCTCTTTCTGACTCTCAATAATTCGCTTCCTCTCTTATTTCTTTTTTACTTAGCAGTATCGTTTTTTCTTAAAATAATTTAATGGGTTAGTTTTATCATCCCGATTAGGACTCCGTTTTAAAGATAAAAGTTTCAGTTTTTCTGAAAACGCTTACAAATATACGGATAAACAGCTCTATATATATGAATGGGAATAGGTATACGTTAAGCCCGATTTCTTGAAAAATCGTATGAAATAATGATCAAAATATTATATAATCGTGATATGAAAACTAGATCAATTTATTTACCAGAATCTTGTAAATGATTGGCCACTTAATTGATAAAAGTTGAATAGTAAATTCAGCCTCTATTGTCTGTAAACAAACATTTATTGATTTTAAAACTTTCATTTGTGGAAGGGCTTTTTTATAATTGATGGTGTCTGTACAAAAGTAATTTTTAGCTCAAAAAATTAACGCTGTACATGAACTTTTAATCATAAACGTAAATAATCAATTATGAATGATAGAATGCTACGGAATCACTTAAATTCCGTCTTTAGTGTATTGAGTTCATCAAAGAATGGAACCGGTTCCACCGGCTTGCTTCGAAAGGGACTAAAGCTCTCTTTGATGCTTGCTCTCGTGCTGAGTTTCTCTCTTGATAACTCATATGCTCAGGACAGGATTGAAGTTACAGGAACAATTACAGATGCCGCTGACGGCTCTGCACTTCCAGGAGCCAGTATTATAGTTGAAGGCTCAGAAGAAGCTACAGGATCTACCATCGGTACCACAACAGGAATGGACGGTACTTACACTATCCGCGTACCGGAAAATTTAAACAATCTTGTTGTCTCTTTTATCGGTTACGTCACACAGACAGTGGCTATAGACGGCCGAACAACCGTTGATATAGAGCTCGAATCGGATGTTCGAATGCTCGATGACGTTGTTGTGGTAGGTTACGGTGTTCAGGACCGAAGAGAAATTACAAGTTCTGTTGCCAGTGTGGATGCCGACCAGTTCAACAGAGGCAACATCAATAACGCGGAAGAGCTGCTTCAGGGTAAAGTTGCAGGCCTTCAGATTACACGACCGGGCGGTGACCCTAATGCAGGTTTCTCTATTCGACTTCGTGGTTTGTCTACCATTGGTGCCAACACAGAACCACTTGTTGTTGTAGATGGTCTTGTAGGTGCGAATTTCAATAATGTTGATCCAAATGATATTGAATCTATAGAGGTACTTAAAGATGCATCTGCTGCCGCTATTTATGGTACCCGCGGATCTAACGGTGTAATTTTGATTACTACCAAATCAGGCCGAGATCAGGAAGGTGAGGGAATTTCGGTAAACTACAATGGCCAGCTTTCCACGTCTATTGTTGCCAACCGATATGAAACGCTTAGCCCGCAGGAGTACAGGGATCTTGGTGAAAGTGGTGTTACGATTAATGATCTCGGAGCTTCTACCGACTGGTGGGAACAGGTAACCCAGGAAGCATATACCCACACGCACAATTTATCTATTTCCGGAGCAAATGAGAATACAACCTACCGTGTATCCGGAAACTTCCGGGATGTTCAGGGTATCCAGAAAGGAACGGGAAACAACCAGATTAACTCCCGTTTAAATATCCGTCACACTGCATTAGATGGCAAACTGACGCTTACCGGTAACCTCTCTTTAACTGACAGAGAAGAGGATATCGGACTTGGAGAAGTTTTCCGCTATGCAACTACGTTTAATCCAACGGCTCCTATTGATGATCCGGGTTCAGGTTTTGATAATTTCAATCCCCTCAGAATTAATGAGCTTTCAACGTGGGACCAGGAATCCAACCGCTATACACTCAGGGTTGCCGGTGAGTACGACTTCTCTGAGCTGCTTGACGGATTAAGTGGTAACATCTCTTACTCTCAGGAAAATCAGGACTTTTTCCGTGGTGAGTATTACGGGAGAGATCTTCGATTCCGGGGTGCCGGACGAAATGGTCTTGCTATTCGTGAAACGGTTAATAACAGAAATGAACTTTTCGAAAGTACAATAAACTTTAGAAATTCATTTGACGCAGTACGTGTCGAGTCTGTAGCAGGTTACTCCTACCAGGATTTCCGCAGCCAGGGACAGTACTCAGAAGGTGGTGATTTTGTAAACGACCGACTGCAGTATAACAATCTTGGGTTTTCCAGAGATTTTGATGAGGGACTCGGTACAGTGGGCAGCTTCAGAAATACAAACAAGCTGATCGCCTTCTTTGGCCGCGCCAACTTTACCATCGACAACACCTACTTCCTTTCCGGTACATTCAGGAGAGAAGGCTCAACACGATTCGGTAATGAGAATAAATGGGGTAATTTCTTTGCCGCAAGTGCCGGTGCAGAGTTAACAAACCTCATCGATATCCCAAGGGCCGATGAGTTCAAAGTTCGTGTAAGCTATGGTGAAACCGGACAGAATGCTCCTTTTGATGGAATATCTCAGCTTAGATTCGGACCCGGTTCAAGTTTCCTCGTTGATGGCAGTTTTGTTCCGTCACTTGGCCCAAACAGCAACCCGAATGCTGATTTGAAGTGGGAAACCAAGAAAGAGATCAATGCGGGTATCGATTTCGCTTTCTTTGATGAAACGTTCTCAGGATCACTTGATTACTACAACAGCACCACCGAAGATGCTCTCTTCGAATTTGGTGTTCCCGTGCCGCCAAACCTTTTCCCGTTTCAGTGGGTTAACATTGGTGAAATATCCAACCAGGGTTTTGAAGCTGCACTTACCTACAACGTTCTTCAGACAACCGATAAGTTCTGGAGCACAAGCGTAACTTTTGCAACTTATGACTCAGTTCTGGAGTCTCTCTCGGCAGATGACTTCGAGTTTGGCGATCGCCGGCTGTTTTCTAACGTTGGTGCGCCCGGACTGAATGACTTTTTCATGATTCGTGTACAGGAAGGTCAGCCTATCGGCGAAATTTTCGGACCCAAGTTTGTTGGTTTCAGCACAGATGGCGATTGGTTATTCGAAAATGCTGAAGGCGATGTTGTTACCCGAGACGAGATTAATGTTGACGATGACAGCCGTGTGATCGGTAACGGCCTGCCAGACTTTACTCTGGGCTGGGACAATACATTCCGTTACAAAAACTGGGATGTGAACATGTTCTGGCGTGGTGCTTTTGGTCATGATCTGGTTAACACCTACGACATTTTTTATAACAACCCAACGGTAGCGTCAGCATTTAACGTATCAAAAGATGCACCGGATCTTCCATTAGATCAGAGTCCGTTCTTTTCGAGCTTCCAGGTTGAGAGTGCGGATTTCTTCAGACTGGAAAATATGACGGTTGGATACACGTTCAACATGCAAGAAGCCTCACCCATCAGAGACATGCGTCTCTACGTGTCTGGTAACAACCTCTGGACAATTACAGGATACGGAGGAGTAGATCCTGAAGTTCGGTTTGCAGACGTTGGCCCAAGCGATAATGCCGGACGTACAGGTGGAGGAAACTCCCTTGCACCGGGAATTGAACGGCGTAATCAGTGGTTTACTCAAACATCCTTTGTATTTGGTGTAAGCCTTGGATTCTAAAAACACTTTTTCAATAGAAAAAAACAGAATTATGAAAAAACTACTTTATTCAAAAATACTTGCGATTAGTACGCTTCTCGTGCTGTTCAGCTTTGCCTGTACAGATTTAACGGAAGATGTACCTGATCAGATTACATCGCTTGAAACCGAAGAGGAGTTTGTTTCTTCTTTAGGTGAGGCATACGGAATACTTAGCAGCTGGGGGGCCCATAACGGACTTCTGTCGCTGCATGAAGTTTCTTCAGATGTCGCTGCTATTCCTGTAAAAGGACAAGATTGGGATGATGGTGGTATTTGGGTTGACGCCCATCGACATACTACAGGAGTATCACATGGCCCTACAAACAATGCTTGGGTGTTTCTATTCTCTGGTGTTAATGCTACAAGTCGTCTCATTCAGCAGTTTGAAACACTAATTGATGAAGGAGCAACATCACCTGATTTGGCAGAACCATTTATTGCCGAGATGGAAGTAATGCGGGCATTCTATTATTTCTGGCTGCTCGATACATTTGGCAACGTGCCGATTATTGAAAACTTCGCAGAAATAACGGGAAATCCATCCAATAATCCCGATTTCCAACAGGGAAGAAATGATGTTTTCGATTTTATTGAGAGCTCTGTTCTTAATAATATTGATGCTCTTAGCGATGATCCAAGTGCATCCTATGGACGTATGCACAAGTATGCTGCCCACTTCCTGTTAGCTAAACTTTATATTAATTCTGAAGTTTACACAGGAACTGCACGTTACGCTGAAGCAGAAGCTCAGATCGATCAGATTATAGATTCTAATCTCTTTAGCCTGGAACAGACCTATAACAACATCTTTGCTACAGAAAACAGCGGATCTACTGAAACGATTTTTGCAATTCCTTACGATGAAGTATTTTTGCAAGGCTTTCAGCACCATCACATGAGTTTACACTACGATCAGCAGGCTCAGTTCGACTTCCAGGATCAGCCCTGGAACGGCTATACCACGCTGGCCGAATTTTACAACTCGTTTGAAGATGATGACGTGAGAAAAGAGCGTTTCTTTGAGGGACAGCAGTTCGCTCTTGACGGAACACCACTGGTTGATGCGGCAGGTGGGGGAGAACCCGTTGCCTTTTCGGTAGAAATTCCTGCAATCCGAATGACACCTGATGAACCACTATACCGTGTGGCAGGAGTTCGTTTTGGAAAGTTTGAATATGAACTTGGAGCTACGCCAAACCTCAACAATGACTTCCCAGTATTCAGATATTCCGATGTAATTTTGATGAAAGCTGAAGCTCAGTACATGCAAAATGGCGGCGGCCAGATGTTTCTCGATCTCATTCGTGACCGTGCCGGTGTGGATCCTCTTCCAATTAATGAAGAGAATCTCCTGGCAGAGCGCGGGCGTGAGCTCTACATGGAGCTTTGGAGAAGAAACGACCTGATTCGCTATGATGCATACAACGATTCATGGTGGGAGAAAGAGGAGTCTGAACCATACAGAAATGTATTCCCAATCCCAAGAGATCAGATTGATGCAAACTCAAATCTGACTCAAAATCCTGGGTGGAATTAATATTTCATCTTGAAAGATACCAGGAGCAGGCATTTTGTCTGCTCCTTTTTTTATATTGATACGTTTTATATTGATACGTTTTTAAGAGTTGCAAAATCATACTTTTCCTCATTGATATCTATGACTTCCTTTAAGTTAAGCACATGTGTCTCTATATCAATATTTTATATTCTATTTCTACCACTCTTTTTTGGATGTAACGGTACACAGAAGGAGAACAAACTCTTTTCAAGAGTATCCACTGTTGATTCCGGAATCGACTTTCAAAATCTTCTCACTCCAAGAGAAGATTTCAATATGTATATCTTTCGAAATTTTTATAACGGAGGGGGCATTGCCGCCGGTGATGTAACCGGGAACGGATATCCGGATCTTTTTTTTACCGGGAATATGACATCGAATAAGCTGTATGAAAATTTGGGGGATTTTAAATTTAAAGATATTACAGATGAAGCCGGTTTAAATTCTGGTGGTCTATGGAGTACCGGGGTCAGCTTCGCTGATGTAAATGGCGATTCACTATTAGATATATTTGTTACTGTATCGGGTGAACCCGGGGACGAAAATCGCCATAACAAATTGTATATTAATAATGGTGATAAAACATTTACGGAAAGTGCTGCAAGTTGGGGTGTTGATGATAGTGAACTTTCCACGCATGCTGTGTTTTCTGATTTTACCGGAAACGGTTATCCTGATCTTTATTTATTAAGCAACTCCATGGATGCTGTTAAAGATTTCAGCGATGCTACAGGTCTTGACAGGGAGATATACAATGACTCTGGTGGATCAAAACTTTATCTAAATACTGGAGACTCTTTTATTGATAATACAGAAAGAGCCAGTATTTACAGCAGTATTTTTGGATTTGGTCTAAGTGCATCTGTCTCAGATCTAAATAACGACGGGTATCAGGATTTGTATGTAGCTAATGATTTTTTTGAGAGAGATTATCTCTATATAAACAATGGAGATGGAACATTTACTGAAAGCTTAGACGAGTATATGAGATCCACCAGCACTAGTTCTATGGGATCGGATATTGCTGATTTCAACAACGATGGCTGGCCGGATATCTACGTTTCTGACATGCTTCCTGAAACGGAAGCGCGGTTAAAATCGAAAATGACCATCGAATCCTGGGATGAGTATCAGAACCTGGTTGACCGGGGATTTTATCATCAATTTACCCGGAATACCCTTCAGATAAATAATGGTGGAGATGATTTTCTTGAATCTGGGAGATTTGCGAATATATATGCTTCTGATTGGAGCTGGGCGGTACTTGCAGCTGATTTTGATTTTAATGGGTATAACGATCTGTTTATAACAAATGGAATCTTTAAAGATTTATTAGATCAAGACTATATTTCTACTGTTTCAAATCCTAGAGAGATACAAAATAAAATAGCAGCCGGAAAAGATAATGTAATCATGAATCTCATGAATAGAATGAGCTCTGAGCCCATCCCAAACCACATCTATTCCAATGAGGGAGGGCTCCGGTTTACCGACCGGCGGGAGGAGTGGGGCCTGGACGAGCCGGGATTTTCCAGTGGTGCGGCCTGGGCCGACCTAGACGGGGACGGTGCGCTGGACCTGGTGGTCAGCGATGTGAACGGCCCGGCCCGGATCTACCGCAACCGGGCGGCGGAGCTGTATCCTGAGCGCGGCCGCCTTCGGGTGGACCTGAGGGGAGAAGGCCCCAATACCTTTGGCATTGGTGCGAAGCTGATGGTGTGGGCCGGCGGGGAGCTGATGGTCCGCGAGCACTACCTGCAGCGGGGCTTTCAGTCGAGCGTGGAGCCGGGGCTGTTTGTGGGAACCGGCGAGGCTGCCCGCGTGGATTCACTGGTGCTGCGCTGGCCCGACGGACGCACGTCGCGAATGAGTACTATTGAGCTGCCGGCACGCATCACCCTGGACCAGCGCCAGGCCACTAACCAGCCGCCGCCGCCGCTGCCGCCCCCGCGACTGCCGGGAGATAGTGAGAGACCTGACAGCGACCGCAGCGAAGCGGGGGGCCTCTCAGCGTCCGAAGGCAGCAGGAGCCAGCAAAATCCGGGCACTCTGCCGGATCCCCCGGCTCCGCTGCTGCGCCTGACCACGGCTGGCGATCTGTCTGACTGGAGCCATGAGGGCTATGAGTACAACGACTTTACCCGCGAACGGCTGCTGATGAAGATGCGCTCCACGGAGGGCCCGGCCCTGTGCAGCGGCGATATCAACGCAGACGGGGTGGCTGATGTGTATATCGGAGGCGCCCGCGGGCAGGCCGGGGTGCTTTGGACAGGGAGGCCCGACGGCACATTTGCGCCCCATCAGCCGGAGCTGTTTGCCGCCGACAGCGCAGGGGAGGATGCCGCGTGTACCTTTTTTGATGCCACCGGTAACGGGGCCGACGATCTGTATGTGGGAAGCGGAAGCAGCAGTTTTTCGACCGGCTCGTCGGGGATGCTGGACCGTCTCTACCTGAACGACGGGGCCGGAGAGCTTCGCAAATCTCCGCAGACCCTGCCCACCCGCCGCGGGTTTGAATCGACCGGGGCGGTGGCGGCGCACGACTTTACCGGGGACGGACATGAAGACCTGTTCGTGGGGCTGCGCCTGCGCCCGTTTGGGGTAGGCCTGCCGGTGAGCGGCTACCTGCTGGAAGGAGACGGGCAGGGTGGTTTTACCGAGGTAACCGGCCAGTGGGCCCCGGCCCTGGAGCAGATTGGGATGATCACCGACGGGCTGTGGGCCGACCTGACGGGCGATGGAACCAAAGAACTGGTGATTGTGGGCGAATGGATGGGCGTGCGGGTATTTGCCAACCGGGGAGATCGCTTTGAAGAGATCAGCGATGAGCTGGGCCTGGAGGGCACCACCGGGTGGTGGAACGCGATAGCGGCAGCGGATATCGACGGGGACGGACGTATGGATTTAATTGGAGCCAATCACGGGGCCAACACGATCTTTAAAGCCAGTGAACAAAACCCGGTGAAGCTGTGGGCGGGGGATCTGTCCGGCAACGGGATGACCGAGCAGATCCTGTCGATCTCCAAGGGGCGAACCGACTATCCGGTAGCCCTTCGCCACGATTTGATTGCCGAGATACCCTCACTGGCCGAGAAGTATCCCGACTACGCCAGCTACGCCGGGCAAAGCGTGCAGGAGATCTTCAGCGAGGAGCAGCTCTCCCGGGCGGTACACCACCGGGCGACGATGCTGGAGAGCATGATCTTTTGGAACCGCGAGGGTGGATTTGAGGGGCAGCCGCTGCCGGTGCGTGCGCAGCTGGCGCCGATGTACGCGGTGGAGACGGCGGACCTGGACGCAGACGGCCGTCCGGAAATCATCATGGGCGGGAATCTGTATGAGGTGAAGCCGCAGGCGGGCCCGTATGATGCCTCGCGGGGAGTGGTGCTGAGCTGGGATGAGAAGAGCGGGAGCCTGCAGAGCCTTCCTCCGGGTCAAAGCGGGATGAATGTGGAGGGGGAGATCCGGGGCATCCGGGTAGTGAGCGGGGATAAGCCGGAACAAAAACGCCTAATCATCGCCCGCTATGATGACAATCATATCATTTATAAACTCAACTAAAAAATGATTTGTAACTTAAAACACTTTTTTAGTATCGATATGAAAATAATGATGTATCTAAAAATGGAATTGACTAAAACGTTTAGATTTATTGTAGTTGGAACTTTAATATCAAGTACTATTTTTTTGTTTGGTTGCGAAACCGAATTGGACTATCAATCTCTTGTGAATGAACAGCTTAATAGTAGCTTTCAAAACGATTCCCTTTTTCTTGGTTACTATTTTGGCATGGAACGTCAGGAATTTAGAGATGAAAGTTGGAAAATGAATCAAGAAGGGATTATGACCGGTTTCGTGGAGATATACTATGAATTTGATGATTTGAAAAGTACAGCTACAATGGAATTTTATCCAACATTTACCAATGATGAAATTTCAAGAATTCCAGTTAGAGTGAGCTATAACTCATGGTCTCCATGGAATGAAGAGTATTGGACTGAAGAATTACAGAAAGACTTAATTGAATACTATTCTGAAATTTATGATATCCGGTTTGTGGAGATATATGTTCCTGAAATAGAAAAAAAAGCTTTTGTAAATATTGAAGGGAATCGTGAAATCAGAATTTATCCTGTATCTGAAAGTCAGGTGATGGTTGATTTTATCGATTTGAACGTACACAACGTGAATCAGGGCCAATCAAATAAATAATAGAATTATTTACATGTTAAATCGTAATTGCATTCTTATTCTTTTATTAGCATTACTTGTATTCTCGTGTTCTTCAGAGGAAAAAGAGTCTTTGTTTGAAAGATTAAAACCTGCTGAAACAGGTATTAATTTTGAAAATAATCTAGTGAACGATGAGAAATTAAACATATTTTCATTTAGAAATTACTATCACGGGGGCGGGGTAGCGATTGGTGATTTAAACAGCGACGGGCTTCCTGATATTTATTTTACAAGTAATGAACAAGAAAATCAGCTTTATATTAACGAAGGTGGGTTTAAATTTAAAAATGTAACAGATGAGGCTGGGGTAGCAGGAACAAAAAAGTGGACGGCAGGTGCAGCAATTGCCGATGTAAATGGAGATGGTCATCTGGATATTTATGTTGCAAATTCCGGCTTAAGCGGAGACAGGCGTAATGAGCTTTTTATAAATAATGGCGATGGAACTTTCACTGAATCAGCAAAGCAATATGGCCTCGATGATCCGGGATACGCCATTCAAGCCAACTTCCTTGATTATAACAACGATGGCAAACTTGATCTGTACCTGATTAATAATTCAGATGATGATATAGGGAGTTTTGACCTTCAAAAAAACATGAGAAACATCTCTGAACCATTGGGTGGGGACAAATTATTTCGCAATGATGGTACTCATTTTACTGATGTGACAGAAAAAGCTGGTTTATATTCGAGTGTTATAGGTTTTTCATTAAGTGTTGCTATTTCCGACGTTAATAACAATGGTTTTCCTGATATTTTTGTAGCTAATGATTTTTTTGAGAGAGATTATCTCTATATCAACAACGGAGATGGAACATTTGATGAAGTTTTAGATGATGGTGTTATTCGTAGTATGACGGCAGCATCAATGGGTTCGGATGCCACAGACATCAATAATGATGGATGGACAGATTTTTTTGTACTTGATATGCTTCCAGAAAAGGAGGACCGACTTAAAAAAATCACCATATTCGAAAACAGAGAGAGATATAAGGACAAAGTTGAATGGGGTTATGGCCATCAATTTACAAGAAATGTAATGCATGTATATGATGGACAGGGCAGGTATCTTGAAACAAGCAGGTTTTCGGGGATAGAATCAACGGATTGGAGCTGGGCGGTACTTGCAGCTGATTTTGATTTTAATGGGTATAACGATCTGTTTATAACAAATGGATTACTCCAGGATATTACTGACCTCGATTATCTTGTTGAGATTTCAGGAGAGGAATCCATGCGTTCGGCCATTCTCGAAGGTGGAGTTGATTTTGATATGCTGGTGGACATTATACCATCGAATCCCATCCCAAACCACATCTATTCCAATGAGGGAGGGCTCCGGTTTACCGATCGCAGTGAGGAGTGGGGCCTGGACGAGCCGGGGTTTTCCAGCGGTGCGGCCTGGGCCGGCCTGGACGGGGACGGTGCCCTGGACCTGGGGGCCGGCGATGTGCACGGCCC
>Ga0081528_100690_pt1 | contig 12685 bp, 10 predicted proteins | sample HotLakmasection4_FD_71011 | JGI IMG/M metagenome (GOLD analysis project Ga0081528, IMG submission 71011) | Hypersaline microbial mat communities from Hot Lake, Washington, USA - Section #4 (SPADES assembly) (version 2) | ecosystem: Environmental > Aquatic > Non-marine Saline and Alkaline >...
CCCGCCCCCCCCCCGCGCCAGGCGGCGGGGGACCCCCCCCGGCTGCCAGCGCCGCCCCGCCGACCACCGCTCCCGCCACGAAGACCGGCGACATCCGCGCGACTCCGACCAGCACCACGGCCAGCGCCGAGCCCAGCAAGAGCCCCAGGCCGTTGCCCGCCGCGAGGACGCCGGCACCCCGCTCGCCGGCCTCGAGAACCTCGATGGCGAAGCTGACGCCGAGCACGTCCAGGGCACCCTGCAGCACCCAGACCATCCCGACCATGACGAGCAGCGAGAAGGCGCCCGGGATGCGCCGGACCTCCCGCAGACCCATGGTCGCGGAGCGCACGAACGGCTCAGGCACACGCTCACGCTCGGTCTCGCCGCCGGCCCGGCTGCCGTCATCATGGTCCACCCTCGACGCACCCTGCGGCACCCGTGCCGTGCCGACGAGCAGTGCCCCGATCACCAGCAGGGCGGCCAGGGCGACGACCAGCGGCGCCACCCCGGAGAACGTGAGGGCGACTGCCACCGACAACGGCCCCAGCAGCACGCCGAGTGCCTCCACGCTGCCGGTCACGGCATTGGCCGCAACCAGGTGCGTCGGGAGCTCAGCGAGACGCGGCAACGCTGCGTAGTGGGCGGGGCGACTCATGGTCACCGCACAGCTCTGCACCACCGCGGAGAGCACGACCGCCCACGTGGGAGCCTGGAGCAGCAGAAGCACACCGATCGCCAGCGTCGCGACACCACTGCACCCGTACGCCAGCACCAGGCCCGCGCGCACGGACATCCGGTCGATCAATGTGCTGGTGATCGGCACCAGCAGCATCGCCGGCACAAGCTGGGCGACAGCCACGACTCCGGCGGCCGTGGCACCGCCGACGTCGAAGGCGTAGAGCAGGACGGCCAGCCAGACGCCTTCCTCGGCGACTCCGAAAGCCAGGAAGGCAAGAAGCGCCCGGCGCAGCGAGGACTCGCTCAGAGCGGCCCGCAGCGCAGTCACGCGCGGATCATGCCACTACGGCTGCAGGGCTGAGCGGACCTTGGAGGCAACGACCGAGCCGTCCGCCCGTCCCTTCACCTGAGGCTGCACCGCCTTCATCACCGCCCCCATCGCCCTGGGACCGGTGGCCCCCGACTCTGCGGCGGCGGCGACCGCGACGGCGACGATCCTGTCGAGCTCTTCCTCGGCGAGTGCGGCCGGCAGATACTGAGCCAGGACGGCCTCCTCGGCCCGCTCTCGGGCCGCGCTCGGCGCACGTCCGGCGGCAGCGAAGGCCTCGGCGGCCTCGCGGCGCTTCTTCGACTCCCGGGCGAGCACCGTCATGACCTCGTCGTCGGTCAGCTCTCGTGCCGACTTGCCGGCCGTCTGCTCGGTCGAGAGTGCGGCCAGCGCCATCCGCAGCGCAGCCGTCCGCAGCTCGTCGCGCGCCTTCATGGCGGCAGTCAGGTCTGTCTGGAGTCGGGCCTGCAGCTCGTTCACGACGGATATTGTGCGGGACCGACTGACCACTCATGCCCGCGGGGAGGCTCTTGACATACCGTTGGCGTACCGCGAGACGTGTCGCAGGGAGGGGAAGACGATGGATCCCGTCCGACTGACGTCCGAGGCGTCCAGGCAGTGACGCCGTCCGACCTCGAACGCGCACAGGTTTCCGGGCTCCCGCGGCACGTCGTCGGAGTGGCCGGGGTGGTCGTCGGGCAGGACGGGCGTGCGCTAGCCGTGCGCCGTCGCAGCCCGCAGCGCTGGGAGCTGCCCGGCGGCGCCCTGGAGGGCGGGGAACTGATCCTGGACGGCCTGCGGCGCGAGGTGCGTGAGGAGACCGGGCTGGAGGTGCAACCGGTGCGGCTCAGCGGGATCTACCAGAACATGGCTTTGGGGCCTGTGGCCCTGGTCTTCCTGTGCCGGCGGATCGGCGGGACGCAGCGCACGAGCGACGAGACGAGCGACTGGCGATGGGTCGGCCGGCACGAGGCCATCGCCCTGATGCCGCCGGCGTGGTCCGTGCGCTTCACCGACGGCATGGACCTGTTCGCGGCGCTGACCGGCGGCCGCGACATCCCCGGCCCCCAGGTGCGGGCCCACGACGGCACCGACGTCCTTTGATCCCGGCTGTGGCGGGATGTGCCGGAGCGGTTCGGGAACTGGAACTCGATCTACCAGCGGTTCGCCGACTGGGCTGCCGACGGCACCTGGGCGCGGGTGCTGGCCACGGTGCAAGGCAGGGCCGCCGTGGCGGGCGAGGTGGCGTGGACGGTGTCGGTGGACTCCGTGATGACCCGGGTACACCAGCACGGTGCGACGCTGCCGCGGGTCAGGGGGGCTGGGTCGAACTACACGAATGTCTTCGTGCACCACGGCGGTCCCGAGCCGCCTGAGCATGCGATCGGCCGCTCCCGAGGCGGGCTGACCTGCAAGATCTAGCTGGCCACCGACGCTTGGCCCCGCACCAGACCCGACCGGGTGCTGGCCGCCAAGGGCTACACCTCGACGGCCAACCGAGCGTTCCTCACCCGACCGGGCATCACGGCCACCATCGGCGAACGCGAGGACCAGAAGGCCGGCCGGACCCGCCGCGGATCGGCCGGCTGCCGCCCCCGTGCCTTCGACATCGAGGCCTACAAAGGCCGCAACGTCGTCGAACGCTGCTTCAGCAAGCTCAAGCGGTGGCGCGGCATCGCTACCCGCTACGACAAGACCGCCCGGGCCTACCTCGCCGGACTCACCCTCGCCGCCACCCTCATCTGGACCTGATCAACCACGTTTACCAACACGTCCTAGTCCGGGGGGATGTTGTGGTTGATGTGGAAGATGTTGTGCGGGTCGTAGCGGCGTTTGGCCTCGACGAGTCGGGTGTACTTGTCCGGCCCGAAGATGGTCCGCGGGTCCAGGGCGCGGTGCCCGGCTTGCTCGTGACCTTGGAAGTTGACGTACTGCCCGCCTGAGGAGAACGGATCGAGGTCGCCGGACAGGCCGCGCACGAACGCGGTGCGGGCCTCGTCGTCGCCAGGGTCGGTCCAGAACCCGTAGATGTTGATCCAGTACTGGGCGTCCCGGTTCGGGAACGGCGTGGCCTCCTCCGGCACTCGCCCGTACGCGCCGCCCATGTGGTGCACGTCGAACGCAGTGCCGACCCAGGTCTGCTCCTGGCCGCGGCGGACGAGGACGTCGATGACGTCGTCGTCGAGCCGGTCGAAGGAGGTGTTGCGCCAGTACGCCCGCACCCCTTTGGGGACCAGCGGGTCGAGCGCGGCCTGCCACTCGGTCCAGGCGACGTCGCCGACCTCCTCCATGTCGGGCGGCGCAGCCTGGCGCAGCGAGTCGACCAGCGCCTCACCCGCCGCCCGGTCCGCAGAAGCCCAGGCGAACCCGACCAGCAGCAGCGGCTGGTCACCCATCTCCATCATCGGCGGCGGGGTTGTCGTAGTGGTGATCGTGGTCATCGCATCGGGCAAGTCCCGGGTCCACTCGGCCACCGCCCGCCATGCCTGCCGCCACTTCTCGACCCCGTAGACCAGGTTGCCGGCGAACACCTGCGGGCCGAGCAGATAGCCGCGGAACGTGAACGCGGTCACCACGCCGAAGTTGCCGCCCCCACCCTTCAGCGCCCAGAACAGGTCCTGATTCTCGGTCTCGCTCGCCACGACCGTCTCGCCGTCGGCGGTGACCAGCTCCACCTCCAGCAGGTTGTCGCAGCTCAGCCCGTACCGGCGGGTCAGCCAGCCGACCCCGCCCCCCAAGGTCAACCCGGCAATCCCGGTGCCGGACACCACCCCGATCGGCACTGCCACGCCGTGCGGCTGCGTCGCGGCGTCGATGTGCTGGAGTGTGACACCCGCCTGCACCCGCACCACCCGGTTCGCCTCATCGACGGTGACGTCGGTCAGGTCGCCCAGGTCGAGCACGATCCCACCCTCGACCGTGCCGTTGCCGGCGACGTTGTGTCCACCCCCACGAATCGCCAGGTCCAGCCCATGTTGTCGGGCGAACCCGATCGTCGGCGCAACATCGGACACGTCGGCGGCGCGCACCACTGCCAGCGGGCGGCGATCGATCATCGCGTTCCACACCGCCCGGGACTCGTCGAACCCCGGCTCCCCGTCAGCGACCACCAGCCCCCGCACCCGACTCCGAAGGTCCTCCACATCAGCACCCGACCAGGTCAGCTTCATGCCCGCCTCCTCGCTCTTCTCTCGTAGCTCTCGCGGGTCTATGGCCTTTCGCTACCCACGGGGAGGACTGGCAAACCCCTCGACATCGCAGCGAACGCCCGTTGCTGCTGAGAGCAAGATCATCGGCTGGTATCGCCGCGCAACCCGATCAGCCACCCCGGGAACCCGGGCCGCTCCGGCTCCGCGTGTCGGGCTACTTGGAGCGGGACCGTCGCTGGAACCACGCGTCCGTCGGCGCGACAGCCGAGGATGCCACCGACGCGGGCGCCGGGACAGCCAGTCCCAGGATGAGCCGCACGCCGCGGCATTGTTGGCCCCTCTACGTCGCGGCTGATCTGTTCACCGCGGCGAGACGCCTCGGCAAAGACCTAGCGAGCGGTCGGCTGGACCCGTCAGGACGGGACGAAGGACCCGGCTTAGGTTGGCCTTACCTTGCTTGCCTTTGGTATCACGTTGCGTCAGGTTCCAGTGGGCCGGCGGCACGGCTGATCGATACGAGTTCTCACCCGAGCACACGCCGGCTGGGCTGAGCTGGGTCAGCGGCCGGGAGCGGATGTGGCGGTCCTGCGCCGCATCTCTGGTGGTGGTCGTCTGGTCGGGTTGGGTGTGGCCCGCCTAGGTCGTCGGCTCCCCGGACAACCACGCGACGACGTGGGCGGCCGACCACCCGTCCGGGTACATCTGCTGGAGCCGACGGGCGCCGCCGAGGTCCTGGCCGAGGGTGAGAAGAGCCGGCTCCTCCGTCAGGCCGGCTGATGCCGGCCGGCGCTGCGGGTGCCCGGCCGTGGCGAGCAGACCGTTGCACAGGCACATCCGTCCGTCGGTCTCCTCAACGTCACCGCCCTTGCGGACGTAGGCGTCCACAGGCTCGGACGGGCACCGGTAGCCGACCGAGCCATCCTCACGCCGAAAGAGGGTGCGCAGGTAGCCGAGGTCGCAGATGCGCTCACGCTCGGCGCTCACCTCGGGGTCTGCGATGGTTCCGGACTGCTGCACGACCTTGAAGGGGAAGCCGGTGGGGCTGGCCCGACCGTCGGTGCGGACGTCGAGCGTCCCGTCGGCGAGCGAGGCCAGCAGGGACGCACGTAGCTCCGGTCGCATCCCCGACTCCGCCGACAGCGCGAAGACCGTGCCGAGCTGGACGCCGGCCGCTCCCTGCGCCCGCGCGGCGGCCACCTGCTCCGGCTCGCCGTACCCGCCGGCCAGCCAGTAGGGAAGCCCCGTGGCGGCCACCTTGGACAGGTCGACGACGTCGCGAGGCCCGTAGGCGACCTGTCCGGTCTCGTCGAGCTGCGGGCGACGTGGCGGCGCGTTGTGCCCGCCGGCCGTCGGCCCCTCGATGACGAACCCGTCGGGGCGGGTGTCGTCGCTGCGGGCGAGGTAGGTGGCCAGCACGTGGGCCGACACGATCGCCAGGAAGGCCGGGCGCTTCAACGCCGGGCCGAGCCCGTCAACCGCGGCTGCGGGGTCGAGGGTGATGGTGAAGTCGTCGTCGGCCGTGGCGCCGGTCACGTCGATAGGCAGGGTGACGGGCTCAAGCCTGGACATGGCGTCCAGCAGTCGCGGCAGGTGCGACGGCACACCGGCGCCGACGAGGACGGCGTCGACGTCGGCCACCATCGCGCCGAGCAGGGCCGACGGCGTCCAGATCTGCACCTTCTCCAGCAGGTTGATGCCGATCGGTCCGTCGTGCCCCTCCTTGGCGAGAGCGACCTGCACGTACGCACCGAGGGCACTGAGCCGCACCGCGTCGAGCTTGTGGTTGAGGTCGAGCTTGGGGATCGGCCGATAGGGCTGTCCCGGCTCGAGGCCCCCATCGCGGTAGAAGCGACGAAGCGTCGCCTCGACAAAGGCCTGGTCGGGGTAGCGCGCGAGTACGCGGCGCACGTCCCCGTCCGGGTCCCCGTCCTGCAGCAGCCGGGCGACCATCAGGTCGGGACCGACGCCGGAGATCACTCCGAGGCCGCCTGACCGGGCGACGGTCCGGGCGAGTCGCCAGTGCGAGACGGCGACGCCCATACCGCCCTGGATGATCGCGGGAAGGGTGTCGGCACGGCTCACGAGAGATAACTTACGCAACCGTAGGTTGTGGTCAAACCGGCCGCGTCCAACCTCGTGTCGCTGGATACCCTGAGGACGGAGGTGAACGTGGACACGCAGACGTTGGGATGGCTGCTGGTCGCCGCCGGGGTGGTGCTCGCCCTGGTCGGTCGGCACGTGTTCTGGCTGGCCGTGGGGCTCGTCGGGTTCCTGCTGACCTACAGCCTGGCGACGGCTGCGCTGCCCGACCTCGATCCCACGGTCGTGACCGTGCTCGCCCTGCTCGTCGGCGCCGTCGGCGCCGTGATGACGCTGGCCAGCCTCCGACTCGTCGCCGCGATCGCCGGCAGCCTGCTGCTTGCCGTCGTCGCCCGGGCGCTCTTCGTGCTCTACGTGGACGACTCGGCCTGGCAGTGGCTGGCGTTCGCCGTCGGCGCCGCTCTGGGCTGGCTGCTGGTGCGGGCCCTGTTCGACGTCGGCATCGTGGTCACCACGGCACTCGGCGGTGGGTGGTACGTCGCCAGCGGCCTTAGCGCTACCGGCGTCGACGTGTCTGCGTCGGCCACGCTGTGGATCGGGCTGGCGGCAGCCGTCGTCGGTATCGCGGTCCAGACCGGCGTGTGGCGCCGCTCGGCAAAGGCGGCCAAGGCGGTCACCTGACGCGGGCAGACCGCGGGAGACGGGCGGCACAGCAGTGCAGATGCATCGCTGACGGGCCGAGGCCCCTTCACGTAGGAGGTGAAGGGGCCTCGGGTGTCTCCACCTCGGCGAGCCTGCCGACCGGCGACCGTTGTCGGGGCCAGAGCCCCGTCTCGTGTCGGCGACCGTCCGAGGGGCGAACCCCTCGGCCTTGCGAGGAGCGAACCCCTCGGGTGGCGGCCCCACCGCGGTGGTGACAGGGAAAATCCTGCGCCCGAGCGTCGCGGAAGACAAGAACGTCAAGCACCCGGATTGCTTCGCCAGGTCCCTCCACAAGTTGCCCACAGGGTGCTGCTGGGCAAACGCCGGATGTCCACACCGCGTGCACAGGTTCTCCACCATTCCATACACAGGACGTCGACCGGGTGCCCCATTTCAGGAGGCACCAGGTCAGGCGAACGCCGTGGACGGCAGGTCACGCTCGCCGTCCACGATGGCCGCGACGACTCGGTCGGCGACCGCGTCGGGCGCAAGCCCCTCGGGAAGCCGCGGAGCCTGGCCGAACATCGCCCGGTCGACCAGCCCGGTCTCGGTGTGCGGCGGACGAATGTCCAGCACCCGTACCTTCGACCGTCGAAGCTCGCGTCCCGCCGCCGCGTTGAACGCCGAGACCGCTGCCTTGCTGGCCGAGTAGCCGGCCATGCCGGCCGTGGGCTGCTCGGCCACGACGGCGCTGATGGTGGCGAAGAACGGGTGGCGCCCGGCGGCGCCCGAGGCAACGAGGTGCTCGGCCGCGGCGCGAAGCAGACGGATGGGGGCCAGCGTGTTGATGGTGAACACGTCGACGAGCACCTCGTCGGGCGTCTCCACGGCCGAGCCGAACGCGACCGCCCCGGACGCCACCACGACGCCGTCCAGCCCGGCATGGGCCTGGACCGCCTGAGCGACGACCCGGTTGGCGGCGCCGGCCCTGCTCAGGTCGGCCTCGACCAGCGTCGCGTCGAGACCCAGTGCTTCCAGGCGCCCGATGTCGCGCCCGACCAGCGTGAGTGCCGCACCCAGCCGAGCGAGCCGACGAGAGATCGGCGCGCCCAAACCACCCGTGGCACCTGCGACGAGGATGGACCGTCCCTGAAGATCGCTCACGACAACCCACGCTCCCAGACGCCGTGCCGTCTGGCACCCGCAGACGGATACCCGAAGTCACGTTGTCGTTACGCGAAGCGGCTACCGTCCGCGCCCATGAACATCCTGGCGGCCGGTGGTGCCGATGGTGGGCTGCCCGAACTCGTGCTGGACATCGCGCTCGCGCTCGTGCTCGCGGGCGTGCTGGCCATCGCCTTCACCCGGTTGCGCATCCCGACGGTGGCCGCCTTCCTGGTCGCGGGAGTCGTGCTGGGTCCCGTCGGCACCGGGCTGATCTCCAACCGCGACAACATCGACACGATCGCCCAGCTGGGCCTAATCCTGCTGCTGTTCCTCATCGGCCTGGAGATCGACGTCAGAGCCCTGCTCACCAAGGGCAGGTCGGTGCTCATCTCCGGCCCGCTGCTGTACCCGCTCAGCGGTGTGTTCGGCTTCGTCGTCGTCAAGGGGCTCCTGCTGCTCGGCATCGGTACGGGGATCGTCAGCGGCAGCGACTACGGACCGCTCTACATCGGGCTGGCCGTCGCGGCCTCCTCGACCGTGCTCGTCGTCGCCCTGTTCCAGCAGTCGTTCCTGCTCGACACCGTCAGCGGGCGCATCGCGCTGGCCATGCTGGTGTTCGAGGACATCTGGTCGGTGATCGTGCTCGCGATCCAGCCGAGCTTCGACAACCCCAGCGCCGGCCCGATCGTGGCCACCTTCGCCGGGATCGCCGTGCTCGCCGTCATCGCCTGGGCCGCAGCCCGTTACGTGCTGCCGGTGGGCTTCCGCTGGATCGCCAAGCAGCCGGCCACGATCCTGGTGGCATCACTGGCCTGGTGCTTCGGCATCGTCCTCGTCGGCATCAACCTCGACGTCGCCATCGACAGCGTGCTCGGCGTCGACCCCGGGATCGCCGTGAGCGCAGGAGTTGCGGCCCTCATCGCCGGCACCACGATCGCCGCCCTCCCGTTCAGCGCCGAGATCGTGCGCCAGGTCTCAGTCGTGCGGGACTTCTTCATCACCCTCTTCTTCGTCGGCATCGGTATGACCATCCCGGCGCCCGACGGCGTCGGAGTTGTCCTGGCGGGTGTCGGCGTCGCCCTGCTGACGATCCTGACCCGCTTCACCGTGATGCTGCCGCTGCTCTACGCGTCTGGCACGGACCGGCGCAACGCGACCCTCACCGTCCTACGGATGGCGCAGATCTCCGAGTTCAGCCTCGTCGTGGCCTACCTCGGGCTCCAGCTCGGGCACATCGACCCGACGCTGAACTCGGTCATCGTGTTCGCGTTCGTCATCACCGCGGTCGCGACGCCGTTCCTGTTCGCCCGCGCCGAGACCATGGAAGCCCGCCTCGCGCCGCTGCTGGAGCGGCTCGGGATGAAGGCACCGCCGGCCGGTGGCGACGAGGTGGAGAAGGCCTACGACCTGGCTCTGCTGGGCGTGCACCGCACGGCCTCGTCGCTGCTCAACGACCTCGCCGTCGAGTACCCCGAGACGCTCGCCCGGACGACCGTGGTCGACTTCAACGTCTCCATCCACCCACACATCGCCGAGCTGGGCGCCGCAGTGACCTACGGAGACTTCACCAGCCCGGAGACGCTGCACCATGCCGGCGTCGACAAGGCCCGGGTCGTGCTGTGCACCATCCCGGACGACGTCCTGTCCTCGGCCTCGACGGTCGACGTCGTCCGCGTGGCCCGGCAGGTCGCTCCCGACGCGCTGATCATCGCCACCGCCACCACGTTCCCGGAGGTTCGCCGGATCTACGCAGCCGGCGCCGACTTCGTGCTCCTGCCTCGTCTCGACGCCGCAAGGTCGGCGCTGCAGGCTGTGCACGCCGCCCTCAACGGCAAGCTCGAGACCCTGCGCGACGACTACGACGCCACCCTCGACGGCCAAGGGCGCCGCGAAGTTCTCGACTAGCACCGCGCTCACTACGGTGGAGGCCGTGGATCTGGGTGACTGGGCGAAGGCCGGCGCAGCGGTGGGTGCGCTCGGCGCTGCCGTGGCCGGCGCGGTCGGCGGGCTGTACGCGGGGGCCGTGCGGCGTCCGCTGCCCAAGCGGGAGGGACGGGTCCGCGTCGCCGGCATGTCCGGCGAGGTCGACGTCGTCGTGGACGCCTGGGGTGTCCCGCACTTGTACGCCTCGTCGATGCCCGACCTCATGCGCGCCCAGGGATACCTGCACGCGCAGGACCGGCTCTGGCAGCTCGAGCTCAACCGTCGCATCGTGGCCGGGCGCCTCGCCGAGCTGGTAGGAGAGGTCGCACTGCCGCTCGACCGGTGGATTCGCACACTGAGCCTGCGTCACGTGGCCGAGCAGGAACCGGCGTTGCTCTCGCCGCAGACGCTCGGCCTGCTCGAGGCCTACGCGGATGGCGTGAACGCCCGCATCGCCGAGGGTCGCCTGCCCCTCGAGCTCACCCTGCTGCGGCACCGTCCCGAGCCGTGGTCGGTCGTCGACTCGCTGGCCTGGACCAAGATGATGGCCCTCACCCTGTCGGTCAACTGGGAGGCCGAGATCGTGCGGGCCCGGATCATCGACAAGGTCGGCCCCGAGCTGGCCGCGCAGCTCGAGCCCGACTACGCCGCCGGCATGCCGTACGTCGTGGCGCCCGGCATCGACTACTCCTGCATCGGCGAGTCGGCGCTGGCGCGCAGCGCGGCCGCCGAACAGCTCGGCGGGCCCAGGGCCGTGGACGGGCTGGGCAGCAACAACTGGGCGGTGCACGGCGCCCGGACGGCTACCGGCATGCCACTGCTGGCCAACGACATGCACCTGGGGCTCACCATCCCGGCGATCTGGTACGAGAACCACCTGTCCGCCCCGGGCTTCGAGGTCACCGGCGTCAGCTTCCCGGGGCTGCCGGCCGTGGTGTCCGGGCATAACACCAAGGTCGCCTGGGGGTTCACCAACGGGTTCCCCGACGTCCAGGACCTCTACGTCGAGCACCTGCGCCGCGACGGCGAGCGGGTGGAGTACGAGTTCGACGGCTCGTGGCTGCCCGCCGACGTGCGCCGCGAGACCATCGCCGTGAAGGGTCGCTCCCCAGTCGTCGAGCAGGTCGTGACGACGCGCCACGGACCGATCATCAACGGGCTTGCACCCGAGCACGCGGGCGAGCAGCCGCTGGCCCTGCGCTGGACGGCCCACGAGCCGTCCCCGATGATCGAGGTGCTGCTCGCCATGAACCGCGTCGAGTCGTGCGCCGACATGCGCGAGGCACTGCGAGGGTGGCACACCCCGGTGCAGAACGTCGTCTACGCCGACGTCCACGGGACGATCGCGCACTCCTACCCGGGGCGGATCCCGATCCGTGCGGCCGGTGATGGCCGCACGCCCGTCCCGGGCTGGACCGGTGAGTACGAGTGGACCGGATACATCCCCTACGAGGATCTTCCGCACCAGGAGAACCCGCCGTCCGGTGTGATCGCGACGGCCAACAACCGCGTCGTCGACGACGACTACCCGTACTGGCTGGGAGCGGACTTCATCACCGGCAACCGAGCGCAGCGGATCAGCGAGATGCTCGAGGCCGCCGAGAGCGTGGACGTCGCGCTGATCCGACGGATGCACCTGGACCAGGTGTCGCCGTCGGCACGGCGGGTGTCGGCGGCGGTGGCCGGCATCGCGGCACACGACCCTTCGGTGGACGAGGCACTGCGGCTGCTCGCCGACTGGGACGGCACGCTGGGCTCGGACTCCCCCGCCGCCTCGATCTACCAGGTGTTCAGCATCACCTTGGCGCAGCGACTGCTGCGGCCTCGGCTGGGCGAGGTGACTGAGTTGTACATCGGGCAGGGGATCACGCCGGTGCTGGCCGAGACGTCGATGATGGGCGAGCGCTGCCGCGAGTGGGTCGACGCCACCCTGGAGAACCCGGACTCGCCGTGGTGGGACACCGGAAGCGGTGAGACGCCCGAGCAGCAGGTGGTGGCCGCCATGGCCGACACGGTGGCCGACCTTGCCGCCCGGTTCGGAGCGGACCCGGTCCGCTGGCGGTGGGGGCGGATGCACAGCCTCACGTTGCGGCACGTCCTGGGGTCGCAGGCGGCCCTGGGCCGGCTGCTCAACCGAGGGCCGTTCCCGATGGGCGGTGACGCCGACACGATCTGGAACGCCCAGGTCGCCCGGCACGACCCGAACCAGGACGGTGTGATGATCGGGCCGCCGTTCCGGTTCATCGCCGACCTGTCCGACCTCGGACAGAGCCGCGGCCAGCTCATGCCGGGCCAGTCCGGCCAGGTGGGCAGCCCGCACTACGCCGATGGCATCGGAGCGTGGTTGCGCGGCGACTACCACCCGATGGTGATCGACCGTGCCGCCGTCGAGGGAAACGCGGAGGCCCGCTTCACCCTGGTGCCCTGACCGCCGGACCCGTTGCGTCGCGGCGGGTCGGTCCGTCGCGAGCAGCACCCGGTCGCGGTCCTCGCTCGAGGACGCCCACGACCGCAGGGCCTCCGCGACCAGTGCCTCGTTGTGGCCCACCGCATCCCACGACGGCGCGTAGACGTTGCGGTGTCGAGCAGGGTGACGCCAGCGTCGAGGGCCGCGGGGACCGTGGCGACGGCCTGGTCGCGAGCTCGCCGGCCCCGGCCGGAACGTCTCGCACGCCGTCGAAGCGTAGTGGCGCGGCCGGCCGATCGGTGCAGACCTATCCCCCCTGGTCGCCGGCACCCCGTGCAGGCGTCTGCTGCGGCAGCGTCATGCGGACAC
>Ga0081528_100692_pt1 | contig 12667 bp, 13 predicted proteins | sample HotLakmasection4_FD_71011 | JGI IMG/M metagenome (GOLD analysis project Ga0081528, IMG submission 71011) | Hypersaline microbial mat communities from Hot Lake, Washington, USA - Section #4 (SPADES assembly) (version 2) | ecosystem: Environmental > Aquatic > Non-marine Saline and Alkaline >...
TGCCTCCGGCTGCGCCGGAGAACAATTTGCTGGACCTTACGGTCCGGCTGCTCCACTCTGTGTACACAAGCCTGCGGCTTGCGACACAGAGTTCCGCATCCGGACGCAGGTCAGCACGACGTTAGGCAAGAGGAGAGATACCTAAATGGCACAGATCGAGTATAACCTATACCGAGTCAAACTCATCCGACCGGCCCAGGCTTCACTCTTCGGCTCGAATGACTCGCCGCAGACACTCTTCCTTGCATCCCTCAAGGAGAGGCCTTCTGTCGAGCTGCGGAGAGACTACATTTGGCACATCGGAAACATGACGATGCTGACGGACACCCAAGGATATTTCGCCATAGGAAGGACGACCTTGACGACTCTCGCCAAGTTCGACGAGCGGCGAGGCGACTTTGTTGATGTGCCCGGAGAAACGAGCCCATATACCCATGTTGTATTCGATGCCTCTCTCGGAGTAATCGCCGTTGCAAAGAAGCCCCTTCTGGCACCGACAACCAAGGGTTTAGCATCGGCGCTTCAGAAACTCATACAATCCACCGAAGTTGCACTGAAGAATGAACTCGACGTAGAGATAGACATCATTCCGGATCCAACAGGCTTTCTGCAACACATCAGAGCCGCGTACGCAGTCAAGAAGTTCTCGGCAACCTTCACGGGCCCAAACCCGTTTGATGCAGATGAGTACTTCCAAAAGCCATTAGCCGTATACGCTGGTGCTGCAAATGCCTCAGGCGGCAAAGCAACCATCGCCGGAGACGACTTGGACCGTGAAGTAATTGAGGAGGTAGCCAAGAGCACGGCCGCGACTGCGAACAAAGCCAGCGCTCGAGTACAGCAGCATAGAAAGAAGCGCCTAGTCACTGTCAATCTTTCGGGAGATCCCGTAAAGATGGTTTACGAAGAGGACGAGCATGACGTGAAAGTGGTAGTAGCTGACATGGTTGATGAATACAACAGGGTAAGACATTGAAAACTCAGCAACTCGAAACAATAGAGGATGCAATTCGGGTCCTATGTGAGTTGCCGAACAACTACATCTTTCGCGGGCATGCAGACGCGACATGGCATTTGGAATCTACCCTTGAACGGCTTATTGGTTCCAAATGGTGCAAGGAATCCGCCAACAAGTTCGAGCAATACAGCCTACAGGTTTTCCAATCCAAGTATCATCTGTACGATCGCGAAAATATCGAACCGGAGTCGAAGCTTGCATGGCTTTCCCTGATGCAACACTACGGTGTGCCAACGCGCCTGCTGGACTTCACGTCCAGCCCATTCGTCGCAATATACTTTGCTGTTGAGGCTTACGATCACCGGTCGGGTAACGACTTGGCCATATTTGCGCTAGATTACTCAGCCTTGATGGAGCGCTCCGTTCAGTTTATCTCAGATAAGGACAGCTCCTTCAAGAAGACCAGAGAAGAAGTGTCCTTGCAGCAGGACGAGGTATTCACGGGAATCGTGGACCGATTCTCGTACGACATAGCATGGGTAACAGAGCCAAGGCAGCTGAATGTCAGACTCGATAGGCAATCTGGTTGCTTTCTCCTCTCAGGGAATCGCGGGGTGAGAATTTCGGAAATCCTAAACAGCACCGTCTATACAGATTGTAACTTCATCAAGTTCATTTTGCCAGGGAATCTGTATGAAGCGCTGTTCGCATTGCTTAGGAAGATGAACATAAACAGCAAGAGTATTTATGGCGACCTTCAGGGACTAGCCCGCTCATTGAGGATGGAGATGTCAATATATTCAGCCTAATCGGGTCGCCGGGACTGACCCGTGAGGGCCAGCCCCAGCTCCCACACCACCGTGCGTGCGGCTCCGCACACGGCGGTTCGGACGAATCGGCCCATCACGGTTTGGGCAACCCGGATTGATTTGATACCGGGTAATGAAACGCAATCCACCGTTCGCGCACCGAGACCAAGCCCTGTGATTTCAGCCATGCGTTGGTGAGGCCACTCTGCGTAGCCATTGTTCGAGAGAGGTGCCAATAACTCTTCCGGCTGAGCGCGGTCAGGACGGCTTGCCGTTCCGATACGCCCAGCTTGAGCAGTTCGCGTACTCGCTTGCGGCATCTGCGCCACTGTTTCCAGTAACACATCCGTAAGCGCCGTCGAATCCACTCGTCGAGTTCCGGCGTCGGGCGGTAGTATTCCGAGAGCGCGAAGTACGCCATCCACCCCCGGATGTATTCCGAGAGCTTTTCGATACGGTAATCCATCGAGACGCCCCAACTACGGCCGGTCAACTCTTTGACCCGCCGTTTGAATTGCGCCACCGATTTGTCCGACCAGACGATCTTCTTGCGTCGAAACGTGAACCCCAGAAAGCAGCACTGGTTCAGCGGGGCGACCTTGCTTTTGACGGGGTTGACCGTCAGACGCAGTCTCTTTTCAAGAAACCGCACCAGTCCAGCCATGACCCGTTGCCCGGCTCGCTTGCTCTTTACCAGTACCAGAAAGTCGTCGGCATAGCGGACGAATTTGTGGCCGCGCTTTTCCAATTCCATGTCCAAGTCGTGCAACACGATGTTGGCCAGCAGCGGCGACAAGGGACCACCTTGCGGGACGCCTTTCTCGCTGGGGCTCCATTGCCCGTTCTCCATCACTCCGGCCCGCAGATAGCGCCAGATCAACCGCCGCACCAGCGGGTCGGATACCTTACGGTTTACTCGTTGCATCAGGATGTCGAAATTGACCGTGTCAAAGAACTTGGCCAAGTCCATATCCACCGCTTCCGAGTACCCTTGTTTCAGGTATTCCCGTGCCTGCCGGACGGCGTCATGTGCCCCGCGTCGTTTGCGGAAACCGTATGAGTAATCCGAGAATCCCGGATCAAACAACGGCTCCAGCATCTGCGCCAGGGCTTGCTGTATCACTCGATCGACTACCGTGGGGATGCCCAGAGGCCGCTGACCCCCGCTAGCCTTCGGGATGTATACCCGTCGCACCGGCTGGGGCCGATAAGTTCCGGCCATCAAGGCTCCTTTCACGGCAGCCCACTGCGGCGAACGCACGAAGTCCGGGAATTGTTCGACGGTCATCCCGTCTATCCCCGGCGCTCCATGATTCGCTTTTACTTGATCCCATGCACGTTGCAGGTTCTTCTGTGAGAGAGCCTGCTCCATGAGGGTTGCGTTCAAGGCAGACGGATCCGTGGCCAGACAATCGTTGGCTCCACCACTCGGCTTCATTGCTTTCGTTGCGGTCACGGGTTCTTCCTTGTTCTTCCGTTTGGCCCTTCGCTCCAACCGGATTTCCCGGTCTTCGTCGCTACTATGGCCGCTGCTGACTCCTGCGCCCTCAGCCCACCAGTCTCCCGGCAGGGTTGTCCTTTCGGACGTTGCGGCACAGGTCTCCCCAGATAAGGTGCACAAACTTCCTCCGCACAACCCCGCCATTTACCCTGCCCTAGATCAGTTGGACTTCGCTCGTGTTGTGCCTGCTCGTCCTCGGGCTAAGCCTTGTATGGCGTTTCTGTTCGTGAGTTCGCGGGTTTGCTCCAGACTTCCTTCAGCGAAACCCTCGCGGTTTCCGCCTTGTCCTTCGCTAACAGTTCACATATCCTGACCTCCTGTAGGGGACTTTAACCCCATGAGTTTGTGCCCATGCTGGGCGTACACATGTGCCTCCAGGAGACGCTCGAAGACTCGCGCCTCTGAGCCTTGTCGTTGAACGGAACCGCTACGCGGATGGAGGATCTCGCGGATAGGGGTTTATAGTTAGAGTGAAAGCGTCTAGGACTTCTTCAGCCATCTTGTGGATGGTCCGCAGGATGGAACCTGAAGGAGTTCGTTATGACTGCACCTGTGAAGTCCCCCCTGCGTCAGAAGATGCTCACCGTAATGCGTGTGCGTGATCTTTCCAGCAAGACGGAGGAGAGTTATCTGCACGCCGTAGAGCAGCTGGCCGCCTACTATCACCGCTCTCCTGCCGAGTTGAGCCGCGAGGAAGTGGTTGGCTTTCTTGAAGACTGCGTAACCAATCGGAAGCTAGCCCGATCCACCGTCAACGTCTACTTCTCTGCGTGTCGCCTGCTTTATGAACAGGTTTTGGGGCGTGAACCGCTCTCGTTCAAGTTGCCTTGTCGTGGACGCCCCCGGAACCGGCCCCAGATTCTGTCTCCAGAAGAGTGCTTTCGGATCGTCAATGGTGTGGATAATCTGAAGCACCGGGCGTTGTTGTACATGGTCTATGGATCGGGTTTGCGTGTGTCAGAGGCGGTGCACTTAGAGCCCAAGCACATTGAAAGTGACCGGATGATGGTCTTCGTCAAAAGCGGGAAAGGGAAGAAGGACCGCTATACCCTTCTGGCTCAGTCCGCGCTGGAGGCGTTGCGGGAGTATTGGCGGTTGTTTCGCCCTCCCATCTGGCTCTTTCCGGGGAATGACCCGAGAAGGCCGATGACGACGAACTGCGCTTTGCAGATTTACAACCATGCGGTTCGTGCAAGCAAGGTTCGCCGTGTGGGCGGCATTCACACCCTTCGGCATTGCTTTGCCACTCATCACATTGAAAACGGGATGGACATCTGCACGCTTCAGCGCTTGCTGGGGCACTCGTCGATTCTCACAACCATTCGGTATATGCATGTGCGGCAGGAGCGACAGAACCAGATCGTAAGCCCCTTGGATCGCCTAACCTCGGCGTGAGCGCCGGGCCGCCCCTGCGGGTGGCCGATGTGTTTCGGAGCTATTGGACGGAGTATCTGCGATCCCATCGCGTCCCCGCGTTTCAGCATAAAGCGATACGACATCTCCTCCAGTGCCGGACGCCGGCGCTGGGCGGGCATGTGTGGCGGTGCGCCTCGTGCGGGCACCGGTCCGTGCTCTACAACTCCTGTCGCGACCGGCACTGCCCGACCTGTCAGGGCGCAGCGCGGGAGAAGTGGTTGGACAAGCGGATGAAGGAGCTGCTACCGGTTCCGTACTTCCATGTGGTATTCACGTTGCCCCACGCGCTCAACCCGCTGATCCGCTATAACCGGAAGCTCCTGATCGACCTATTCTTCAAGGAGGTCAACGCCACGCTGCAGGAGTTCGGCAAGGATCCGCAATGGCGGCTGGAAGGCCAGATGGGTTTCATCGGCGTACTGCATACGTGGAACCAGCAACTGCTTGAGCACAACCACCTGCACCTGGCCGTGCCCGGCGGCGCGTGGCGGCAAGACTCGAACGTCTGGCTCTCCGCCAAGCGCAACTGGCTCTTCCGCGCAAAATCGCTGGCCGCCCGTTTCCGTACGCGCTACGTGCGGGCCCTCACGCGCAAACGGGAGCGGGGGCAACTGGTTCTACCCCCGGACGGACCCGATTGGGAAAACATCTGCGACCAACTGGCCCGCACCGATTGGATCGTCTACGCCAAGAAGCCCTTTGCCGGACCCAGGCAGGTGCTGGAATACCTCGGACGCTACACCCACAAAGTCGCGATCAGCGACTACCGCATCCGGGCGATCGAAAACAGCGACGTCACGTTCCGCTATCGGGATCGGGCCGATGGCGACGTAGAGAAGATGATGAAGTTATCCGCCGAGTCCTTCATCGCGCGATTCCTGCTGCACATCCTTCCGCCCGGACTTCAGAAGATCCGGTTCTTTGGCTGGATGGGACGCAATGTGCGCACGGACAATTTGCGGCGCATTCGCAAGGCGCTGGGCATCCCTCCGCCCAAAAAGGAACCTCCCCAACCGGTCGTATGCCCCAACTGCCCGCACTGCGGGCAGGCGACACTGCTGTTGATCGGAGCAGAAAAAGCGCGCGCCCCTCCCGAACCGCCATGAGCCGCCTCCTGTCCATCTCCTGTGCACGAAATCGACGAGCGCCCCTCGCCGAGACGCACCGGTCTGTGCGCATCCCCCCAAATGGCGTAACCAGCCCCGCCACAGCCCTTGCGCAAGAAGGGCACCACGCCATCCCATGCCCCTGCTTCCCGAACAAACGGTCACATGCCGTGAAATCCGTGTTGCCCGACCACCGGGCGACGCGCTATAAGTACCAAGCGTGATGGACGGGCACCGCGGCCATGGCGCGCCGTAGCGCATAGCGCGAAGGTGGCTCCGTTCAACAACGTTTTATCCGAAATGCCGCCGGAAGAACCAAACGCAAGAGACAACGCGGTAAAGCGGCGGCACTTCAGATAAAACGCTAAGCGTTGGCACTTGACATAAATATCAATAGTGATACTATACCATCATGGCGAGAGTTGACGAAACAGTTAGACAGATGCGGCAGAATTCTAAAGGGATTCGGTTCGCCGATGCTTGTCGCGTTTGCGATCACTTCTTTGGAGAACCCAGACAGAAGGGATCAAGTCACAGGGTTTACAAGACTCCGTGGCAAGGCGACCCACGCGTTAACATTCAGAATGACAAGGGCAAAGCCAAGGCGTATCAGGTCAAACAAGTCCTGAGAGCAATTGAGAGGTTGGAGTATGAAAGCCGTTCAAAATGATCACTATACTTACCGAGTGACCTGGTCGGACGACGATCAGGAATATGTCGGTCTCTGTGCAGAGTTCCCGAGCCTGAGCTGGCTGTCGAGATCCCCCGAAGCTGCGCTTCGGGGAATTCGGGGAGTTATCGCAGATGTCGTGTCTGATTTGAAAAAGTCACAAGAGCCGGTACCCGAGCCGCTTGCCAGCCGAAGCTTCAGTGGAAAGTTTATGGTTCGAGTTCCCCCGGACGTGCACCGTGAACTGGCCGTCGAAGCGGCGGAAGCGGGCATCAGCATCAACCGCCTGGCAACCGTGAAACTGGCTCATTGAAGACGCATGTGCCAATCGGGTCCTCGTGACTGACTGAGGGTCACTCAGCCAATCACGAGTCCCACACCACCGTACGTGCGGGTCCGCATACGGCGGTTCCGACTAGATACGGGCGTTCGGCCCGTAGTGGAGTTTGATCCATAGCGTACGCAGATCGGGGACACCTTGTTCATGCAGTCGCTGGTTGGTTAGGGCTCGTTGGAGGATACTATTGGCACTCATGCGCCAGTAGCCTTTCCTGCTCCGCGTAGCCATGTGGACTTCTTCGCGGGGTATACCCAGCGAGAGCAAATGGCGTCGGCGGGTGCGTGGTTGCTTCCATTGCTTCCAGTAGTACAGTCGCACCCTTCGCCGAATCCACTCTCCGAGTTCTGCCGCCACCGTGTAGGTGTGGCTGATTCGGAAGTAGTTGATCCAGCCCGTGACGTATCGGTTCAGTTCGTCGATGACATCCTGCACCCGATGGCCCCGGTTGCGCCGGGTGATTTCCTTCACCCGGCTCTTGAAACGTGCAAGGGCTTTGGCTGACCACACCACTTTGCCTCCGCGCCCGATCTGGAATCCCAGAAAGGCGCATTGTTTCAGCGGCGCAGTTTTGCTCTTGGCCCGATTGACCGTCAACTTGAGGCGGCCTTCCACAAACCGTGTAAGGCTGTTCATCACCCGTTCGGCTGCTTCCGCGCTTTTCACCAAGACGAGGAAGTCATCCGCGTAACGGGCAAAGTGATGCCCGCGGCGTTCGAGTTCCTTATCGAGTGGATCAAGCACGATGTTGGCCAGCAAGGGTGAGAGCGGCCCGCCTTGAGGAACGCCTTGAGGCGTGGCCTCGCGGGTTCCGTCCGGCAGCACCACCCCGGCGACGAGGTACCGCTGGATCAGATTTAAGACCTTGCGGTCCTTGATCTTTTCCCGTAGTTGGCTCATCAGCCGTTGGTGATTCACGGTATCGAAGAAGGATTGCAGGTCGCAATCCACCGCGTAGCGGCGGCCTCCTTTCCAACCGGCCTCCACGGCCCGCACCGCCTGATGGGCGTTACGACCTTCGCGGAAGCCATAGCTATGCTCACTGAAACCGCTCTCGAAGAGCGGCGTCAGGATCTGTGCCATCGCTTGCTGGATGACGCGATCCAGTACCGTTGGCACGCCCAGCGGGCGTTGTGTCCCATCGGGCTTGGGAATGAACACCCGGCGCACGGGCGCAGGGCGATAGGTTCCCTCTCTCAGCATCGTCTGAATGCGAGGCCAGTGGGAACGGCAGAACGCCGGGAAGGCATCGACGGTCATCCCGTCAACGCCCGGAGCCCCGGCATTCGACCGGACTCGTTGCCAAGCCCGGTGCATGTTCTCGCTGTCCAGTATTCGTTCGATCATGGTTCTTATACTCGAAGGCTCCCATGCTTCCCATCGGTGCGGCACTCGCGGTTCCCTCGCCTTCCGGCGTGGTTGGGTCCCGCGTCCGCTCCGTGGTTGGAGCCTTCCTTATCGGTTCGGCCCTTTCCGACATCGAGTCTTCCGGTATCTTCGTTTATACGGGCTGTCACCAGCCCCCGGCTCGCTGCTCGGTACTATGGCCTCTGCTGACTCCCCTCCCGGTTTCCCGGTTGGGGCCTCCCCAGGTAAGGGCGCGTTGCGTCCCGGCACAACCGCCGCATTTACCTCCACGACTGGACCCGCGGCTTCGTTGTGTTGTGCCAACTCGCCGCATCGTGGCCGGCCTTGATATGCGATTCCTGTTCGTCGGCCCACCGGTTTCCGCTAGCCTTCCTCCCCCCGCTCGGTTACCCTCGCGGAGTTGGCTTCACGTAGTAGTTCTTTCACACTTTCATGTGCTGGTCCTCCTACAGGGGACTTGCACCCCATTTACAACGCGCCCATGCTGGGCGCACACAACACATCGGAGGGTATTTGTCGCTAGCGCGCCAAAACCCTCAATGTGAGCGTTCCCCGGAAACACGCGTTTTTTTGTGATGCGGGCGGACCGGTGCGACCACGCGTGTCGGGAACGCGTGCGATGGCGGCTCCGCAAGGAGCAGCGGGACATGACCGGGCCTTTATGCGCGCTATGCGGTTCGCAGGTCCGGCGGTGGGCAGATGAAGAGGACCCAGCGCATGGGAGCCTGACATATCGCGCATCGCAACGGCTTGGGCTTCTTCGGCGGATCGGCCTTGGGCCGCAGCTCATCGTCCGCCACGTCAATGTCGATGACTGACACGCGGTTGGAGTACGTCTCCAGTGCCGTCTTCTTTTCGGCATTGCGCCCTTCGGCGTCCCGCATCGTGCCCCAGACGCGATAGCCCTTGGCCGCAAAGGCCTTGACTGCGCCCTTGCCGAACCCGCTACTGGCTCCCGTGATCACGACTGTCTTGCCTTTTTCTATCATTGCGCATCCTCCCTATATGTGGTTAAGTACTGCACGGTACGAAATTTGGAACCCGCTGACAAAAACAAAACTACCGCCTGGTATAATAATGTCAAAGAACGAATCAAAACGCCGGAGAGGCAGACCCAGGACGATGAATGCGGAGGATGTCCTGCAAGTCGCCATGCAGGCCTACTGGCAAGAGGGACCAGACGTCTCGGTTAATGCCGTCTGCCAGCGCGCAGGTGTTTCGAAACCATCGCTCTATCGCGAGTTCGGCAGCGAGGACGGGCTGACCGCAGCTGCGCTCGAGCATTACGCCGGCATGCGTCAAAGCCAGCTGCGGAGGCTTCTTTCGAGCGATCTGAGCTTTGCCGATAAGCTGGAGGCGATCATCACTTTCGCGAGCGAAGATCCTCGCAATGAACACGGGTGTCTATTCGTTAAGATGCGCGCTGCGCGCCTGCATCTTGGCCCGAAGACGCAGGCGAAAGTCGCAGAAATCGAGGCGGCGGCGGTAGAGCTTTATGCGCGCTTTTTTCGGGAGAGCCGGAAGAGGGGGGAGTGGCCGGGCAACTACTCGCCGGATTTTGCGGCCCAACACCTGCATGCCCAGATCGGACTCGCCGTGTCTCAACGCGCGCTTGGCGCCAAAGCCGCCATGGTCAAGCCTCTCTTGGAATGTGCATTGTCAGTCTTGCGAACGCCTGCGAGGCAGAAATGAAATTCCGTGGTCGCCGGTGCCGAGCCCCTCTCGTCGATGTCGGCCTTTATCCTTGCGGCCAGTTGAACACGCAGATCAGATGATGTCATTGTGTTCTCCTCTCGGCCAACGTTACGGCTCTGCAGCGGCGTTTACGACGTACGCAGCAGCCGATTGTTGGCATTCTTCATTTCGGATAAACGCCTGACATTTTCAGAATGTTTCTGGCGAAAATCCTCACAGATTCGATCAAGGTCATAATCAAACTTGCGAGCATGCTCGTCGCGATATTTTCTGACTTCTTCTACAACCGGATCATTCATGTTCAGCCTCCACAAATTCTTCGGGAGAGCAGATCACCGGCATTGGATAATCTGCCCTTAACACGACGTCTGCAATTTTGCGCATCATGAATGGATTATTTATATGCTTAAAATTCCATGTCAAAATAAAATCAATGCCATGTATTGCAGCAATCGCTATATGAAGGGCATCTTCAGGAAACTTCGCGGGTATCGCTTCATTCTTAAGAAGCATATTCGCCAATTTCTGCGTTCTAGTGTCTATTTCCAATACTGCGAAATCACGAATTGCAAAAAGCCGATCCTGAACCTTCATTTCATCGCCCCTAGACGATTCTTCAATAACTGTGTCGGAAATATAGACCTCAAATTGTGGCAATAGCTCCCAAAATTCAAAGGTCGCCAATTGATGTCCGCTTGTACGAATGTTTTCTGATGGCTTTGCTGTGTAATAGCTAATAACACTCGTTTCAATGTAAATCTTTTTTTTCATAGGCAAATCCTAAATCACTTGATGGTTTTTTTCAAACAAAGTATTATATTTCCTATGCCAACGTGTGCCATGACGCGCGAGGGATGGCGCAGAGCGAAGCGGCGCGCTATTCCTCGTCGCAGTCGATGGCTTGGTTGGCGATATTCTGTCTCCTCATCCATCCCGCTATGGCATTTCAACTTGTATAATGTAGAAAGACCTTTGCGGCGGCGGGTTCGTATCCTGCATCGAGCCGATGCCTCCGATTCCTGGCCGCCGTACGGAGCCCGGGACATTGGTCCAGACGCCAGAGATGAGGTCGTCGGTTGTCAACAAGGTATAAGCACGCTCCGTCGAGCCGGGCTCAAAAGTCACGGTAATGGGCGGTCCGTTGCTGAAGGCGACAATACGGAAGTAATCCTCAGGATCGTTCGGATCGGTGTCGGCGATGTATTCCTGGCCGGCGGTGAAGTTGTGCGGCCCCATGACGCGCAGCTCGGCCTGGTCGAAGGTGTAGGTGCCGCCGTCGGTCCGGCCGTGGAGGGCCAGCCAGTGGTGCGGGGTGCCCTCCGCGGCGAGATCGGCGGCGAAGTCGGCGTGGATCGTTCCATCGGCGGTGACGTTGCTCCACATGAAGTCGGCAACGGCACCGATGGATGCATTGTTGGTGGCGACGTCGGCCACATGCCAGTAGGTGTCAGCCGTGATGACAAAGTTGGTCGTGCCGCCTTCGACCACCTGGACGGTGCCGCTGGGCGCAATGGCGCCGTTCGGTCCGGCCGTGGCTTCGATGGAATACAAATTGAGATTCTCGTGCCATACCCAGGCGCCCTGCTCCTGGTAATCGCCTATACTGGAGACCAGGTCCAGGTCGCCGTCGCCATCCATGTCGATGACGGAAATGGACGGTTCGCCGAACGACTCGGACTTCATGCCGTGCGTGTAAATCGTCTCCCGTCGGAAGTTGCCCCCGCCGAGGTTGATGTAGACCGCGACCTCTCCGGTGGTCCGGCCGATCGTGACCACGTCCATGCGGCCGTTGCCGTTCAGATCGGCCGCCGTGATCTTGGACGCCCCGGTCGCGTTGGTCGATATCTCGCGATAGACAAAGACACCGCCGCCCGTGTTTTCGTGCCAGGCCACCGTGTCGCTGCCGGATGAGGCGGACAGGACATCCATATCCCCGTCGCTGTCCAGGTCGGCGGCGAAGAGGCCGGCGGGATAGCTCATGCCCGTCTCGATGGTATGGTTCGTAAAGTTGCCGTCGCCGTCATTCTCCTGCCAGGCGATGTGCCCGTTTTCGGAGGCATCCAGCGTCAGCAGGTCGATGTCGCCGTCCCGGTTCAGGTCGGCGGCAAACAGGTCGCGACGTTTTTCGGTGGACGCCAGCGTGATGCCATGAATCGTAAACGCCTGGCTGCCGTCGTTCTCGTACCACTGGTACTGGCCAGGGACCTCGCTCGGCGCCGACTGGTGACCGGATACAATATCCAGATCCCCGTCGGCGTCCAGGTCGGCAGCGTATAGCGCCCAAAAAGGATTCCTCTGCTCCATCACGTTGGTGTGGATGTTGAAGGTCCCCGTTCCGTCGTTCTCGTACCACATGATTCCCACGCCGTCGACCAGGATATCCAGATCGCCGTCGCGACCCAGATCCACGAGCCGGGGCTTGGCATCCAGAGCGAGGTTATCACCACTGATAAACTCGCCGAGATGTTCCGTGAAGTTCTGCACCCCGTCGTTTTCCCACCAGGCCACGTAGCCGGCGTTCTGGGACTGGGGTTTGTACGTGGTCACAATATCCACGTCGCCGTCGCCGTCCAAATCTCCGGCCGAGGATGCAAAGATGGACCGGTTCGTTGCCCCGGGAACCAAACGGGTGACGAACGTCGCGGACGAGGCCGTCGGGGGTGAAATCGTGAGCCGGTGATCCTCGACCTCCCCGTCGTCGGCGTACCCGCCCACCGTGCTTGTGCCGACGGACTGTTCGTGCGGGAAGGGCAGTTCTATGTAGCACACCAGACCGCCCTCAAGCCGCTCGAAGAAATGTTCCGGGC
>Ga0081528_100694_pt1 | contig 12629 bp, 11 predicted proteins | sample HotLakmasection4_FD_71011 | JGI IMG/M metagenome (GOLD analysis project Ga0081528, IMG submission 71011) | Hypersaline microbial mat communities from Hot Lake, Washington, USA - Section #4 (SPADES assembly) (version 2) | ecosystem: Environmental > Aquatic > Non-marine Saline and Alkaline >...
CCGCGGCGGGGGCTCTGCCGGCTTCGCGGGGGCCACGTTCGGGGAGACCGTCACGGGTTGCCTGCTGCTTGCCGTGCTTGTGGTCTCCCGGGTCGAGGTCTGCCCCCGGAGCCGGTACGCGCGACCGTTCCTCGGTGTCGGGGTGCTGGGGGGCTTCACGACATTCTCGGCGTACATGAACGAGACGCGCGAGCTGCTCCTGGCCGGACGGCCGGGCATCGCCTTCGGCTACGTGGCGGCCACCCTGGTCGTCGGGCTGCTCGCCACCTGGACGGGGCTGCGGCTCGCCCCACGACTCGCCGGGGTGACCGGCGGCAGATGAGGAGCACCGGATGAAGCTCGAAGGACCAGCCAGCCGGCTGACCATCTTCGTCGGCGAGGCCGACCAGTGGCACCACCGCCCGCTGTCGACGGAGATCGTCCACCGGGCCCACGCGGCGGGTATCGCCGGTGCCACGGTGCTGCGTGGCGTGGAGGGCTACGGGGCGTCCTCGCGCGTGCACACGTCGCGCCTGCTCAGCCTCAGCAGCGACCTTCCGGTGGCCGTGGTGGTCGTCGACGTCGCCGAGCGCATCGATGCCTTCCTGCCCGAGCTCGACGCGCTCATCACTGAAGGGATGGTCATCCGGGACGAGGTGCACGTAGTGGCCTATCGGGGACGCGAGCCCGAGTCGTCGTGACCGAATGGCTGCTGGTGATGCTCGGCGCCGGCGTCGGCGCCCCGAGCCGATGGCTGCTGGACGGCTACATCCAGGCCAGGCACGACAGCGTCGTCCCCTGGGGCACCTTCACCATCAACGTGATCGGCTCGTTCCTGCTGGGGCTGCTGCTGGGTGCGAGCCTGGAGGATGAGCAGATGACCCGAGTCGTGGCGCTGCTCGGTACCGGGTTCAGCGGAGGCTTCACCACGTTCAGCACGTTCTCCTACGAGTCGGTCGTGCTCGCGGAGGGGGGGTCGTCACCGATCGCTGTGCTCAACGTCGTGGGCAGCGTCGTCGCCGGGCTCGCCATGGCCTTCGCGGGCTGGGGACTTGCCGGAGCCGTCCTCTAGCTCGCGATCCTGCGGGTAGCCGGGTCGCAGGTCCGGCTCGCGGGCGTGTGCCGGGTCGTCCACGAACGTCGTGGCCGAACCGTGCAGGGCGCCGAGGCCGTAGGCGGCTTCCAGGTTGTGCAGCGTCAGCACGTCGGACGGGGCTCCGGACGCCACCACCCGTCCGTTCATGAGCAGCACGTGGTCGGCGGCGCGCGCCTCGTCGAGGTCGTGCGTGGTGAGCACGACGGAGCAGCCGCGGTGGCGCTCGGAGTGGATGATGTCGTCGATGGTGCGTGCCGAGACCAGGTCGAGGCCGGTGAGCGGCTCGTCGAGCAGCAGCACCTCGTGCCCCTGGGCGACACCCTGCGCGACGTAGACCCGCTGGCGCTGCCCGCCGGAGAGCTCGGTGAGGTGGCGGCGTGCCAGCCCGGTGATCTGGAGCCGTTCCATCGCGGTCTGCACGCGGGCTCGGTCCTTGTCGCCACGTCTGCGCCACAGGCCCAGGCTCGGGTAGCGACCCATCCCGACGGTCTCGGCGACGGTGAGTGGCGTGCCGAGCGGCACCGTCACCGACTGCAGCACGTAGCTCACGCGCCCGCGTGCCTCGTGGGGAGAGACGCCCAGCACCTCCAACGAGCCCGAGGCCGGGTCCACCAGGCCGGCGAGAGCATTGAGCACGGTCGACTTGCCCGAGCCGTTGGGTCCGATCACGGCAGTCACCGCTCTAGCCGGTATCTCGAAGGACGACGCCGCCAGCGCGGTGTGCTCGCCGTAGCGCAGCACGAGGTTGTGCGCCCTCGCGACGACGGAGCCGTCGTCGGTGCGGCAGGACGGGTCGTCGGCCGACCCGGTCACCGGCGGGTCTCCACCGCAGCGGCGGCTTGCGCGTCCCGGCCCCTGGCGGCCTGCCGCCGACGTCGGGCCAGCAGCCGGGTCGCGGCGAGGGTGAGGAAGAACAGCACGATGGGCACGATCGCCATGGTCGCCGAGCCGGCCGTGCCCCAGTGGAAGCTGAGCGCGGGGCCGAGCCAGACGGACAGCACGGCGATCCCGACTGCCATCGCCATCATCATGGGCACGGTGCGCGAGAGCAGCGCAGCCGTGGCGGGCGGGCCGACGAGCAGACCAAACACCAGCAGCGTGCCGACCGACTGATAGCTGCCGATGACGGCGGCGGCGATCAGCACGAGGAGGACGGCATGGGTCAGCGCCGGGCGCATGCCGAGCGCCTCGGCCTTGGTGCGGTCGAAGCTCAGCGCCAGCAGCGGGCGGTACAGCAGCACCGCCAGCGCGACGACGACGACGGCCATTGCCGCCTGCCCGACCAGGGCGTCGCCGGTGACCCCCAGGGCGTCCCCGAACAGGATGGTGGTGAGGCTTCCGGTGTAGCTGGAGCTCCTCGAGATGATCACCACGCCCAGGGCGAGCATGCCGACGAACAGCAGCCCGATGGCGGTGTCCTCGTTCAGCGCCGTCTGTCGGTGGACCAGCTCGATGCCGAGCACCATCACGGCCGCGGCGACGGCGGCACCGAAGAAGGGGGAGAACTCGAAGAGGACGGCGGCGGCGATGCCGGGCACCACCCCGTGGACGAACGCGTCGCCGAAGAAGCTCATGCCGCGCAGCACGAGCCAGGTGCCGACGACCGAGGCCATGATGCCCGCGACGACTCCACCGACGAGGGCGCGCTGCTGGAAGCCCAGCGCGAAGGGCTCGACGAACCAGTCCATCAGCGCCCGCCGCGTCGCGGGTCGGCGAAAGAGGCCCTCAGCACCGGCTCAGCGTAGGGCCTGCGCTTCGGTCCTCAGGCGGGGACGAGGTCGCCGCAGAGCATCGGCTCCGGCAGGTCGACCGGGATGACCAGCACCGGGCAACCACCCAACCGGATGCAGGCGGTGCTCACGGTGCCCAGCGCAGTCTGCCGGATGGACGTCATCCGGTGGCTGCCGAACACGATCAGGTCGGCACGCTGGGAGGCGTCGACCATCACGATGCTCGGATCACCCTCGACGACCTCGTAGGTGACGGTGGGCGGGCGGGTGCACGAGTCGAGCACCTGGGTCACCATCTCGGCGAGCATCGTCTCGGCCTCGGCCAGCCGGGCAGCGCGTTGGGCGGTACCGAGGTTCTTGGTGTCGACCGCGGTGATGGCCTGGACGGCGGCAGACCGGGCGATCGCGTGCTTCACGGCCCAGACCAGGGCCCGCCTGGACTGCTCCGACCCGTCGACTCCGACGATGATCATGGTCATGGCCCTCACCTCGTGGCAGTAGTAGGTGTTGCCTGCCATTTCTTGACAGTAAGTGCTGCGCTGACCTGCACCGGCCGACGTGACCGGATGTTACTCACCAGTATGGACCTTCGGAGGCCACTTGTCACCCTCTGCACCGGTGGCGATGCTCACGCCCGCACGGCGACCTACAGTGGTTCAGACCGCCCGTTGAGCCAGCCAGGAGTGAGATGAGCCGCCCGCACATCGGCTACGCAGCGATGCTGGAGCAGTTCGGGCCCGTCGAGGTCACCGAGTACGCGGCCCTGGCCGAGGCCTCCGGCTTCACCGGCGTCATGGCCGCCGACCACGTCGCGCCGTGGGTGCCGGCCCAGGGGCAGGCCCCCTTCGTCTGGAACGTGCTGACCGCCATCGGGCATCGCACCCAGGGCGACCTCGGCCCGGGCGTCACCTGCCCGTCGTTCCGGTTGCACCCGAGCACGGTGGCGCACGCGTCGGCGACCCTGGCCGCGATGTACCCCGACCGGCACTGGTTGGGGCTGGGCTCCGGCGAGGCTCTCAACGAGCACGTCACCGGGCAGTACTGGCCCGAGGGGCCGGAACGGCTGCGTCGGATGTGGGAGGCCGTCGAGATCATCTCGAAGCTGTTCTCGGGGGCCGACGTCAAGCACCGAGGCGAGTTCTTCCGCCTCGAGACCATGCGGCTGTGGACGATGCCTGCCACGCCTCCGCCGATCTACGTCGCCACGGCCGGTCCTGTCACGGCCAAGCGAGCAGGTCGGACGGTGGACGGCATCATCACTCCGGGCGGGACCGTGGACAAGGTCGCCGGGCTGCTCGAGCGCTTCGACGAGGGTGCGCGGGAGGCCGGTCGGGACCCCTCGGAGCAGATGAAGATCCTCCAGGTGCACCTGTCCTGGGCGCCCACCGACGCCGAGGCGATGGCCAACGCGCTGACCGAGTGGCCCAACGGCGGCATGAAGTTCCCCAAGCAGGACATCCGCTCGCCGTTCGACTTCGAGCAGCTGGCGGCGCTGGTCCGCCCGGAGGACTTCGAGGGCCGGATGGTCATCTCCAGCGACCCCGACGACCATCGCGCGCAGCTGCAGAGGTTCCTCGACCTCGGTGTCGATCGCATCTACGTCCACAACGTCGGGCGCAACCAGCCGGAGTGGCTCGAGGTCTTCGGCCGCGACGTCCTGCCGAAGCTCGTCGCGTGACACCGGGGCTGCGTGCGGCGCCCACGTCGTCGGCGGTGCGCCGTGCCCTGCGACGTGCGTCCGACGGGGTGTCGCTGGACGCCGTCGAGGCCGAGACGCTGCTGCACGCCCGCGGGGACGACCTGCACCGGCTGTGCCAGGCAGCCGCTCGGGTCCGCGACGCCGGGTTGGCGGCTGCCGGGCGAGAAGGTGTGGTCACCTACTCGCGGAAGGTCTTCATCCCGCTGTCCCGGTTGTGCCGAGACCGCTGCCACTACTGCACGTTCGCCACGGCGCCGGGCACGCTGGACAGCCCGTACCTGTCGCCCGACGAGGTGGTCGGCATCGCTCGCGCCGGTGCCGCGGCAGGATGCAAGGAAGCCCTGTTCACCCTGGGCGACCGCCCCGAGGACCGCTGGGGGCAGGCCCGGGACTGGCTGCAGTCCCGCGGCTACGACTCCACGCTGGCCTACCTGCGCGCGATGGCCGTGCTGGTGCTGGAGGAGACCGGTCTGCTCCCGCACCTCAACCCCGGTGTGATGACGTGGGAGGAGATGGCGCGGCTGCGTCCCGTCGCGGCGTCGATGGGGATGATGCTGGAGACCACGTCGCGCGAGGTGTTCGACGAGCCAGGTGGCGCCCACTACGGCAGCCCCGACAAGGACCCCGAGGTGCGGATGGGGGTGCTGGCAGACAGCGGACGGCTCGCCATCCCGTTCACCACCGGGATCCTGGTAGGTATCGGCGAGACCTATGCCGACCGGGTGGAGTCGCTGCGCCGGATCCGCAGCGTCGCTCGCCAGTACGGGCACGTGCAGGAGGTGCTCGTCCAGAACTTCCGGGCCAAGCCGGACACCGCCATGCGCCGTAGTGGCGACCTGCCCCACGAGGAGCACCTGGCCACGATCGCGGTGGCGCGGCTGCTGCTGGGCCCGCGCATGCGGGTGCAGGTGCCGCCCAACCTGTCCGCCGACGTCGAGGTCGCGGCCGTGCTCGCAGCCGGAGCCGACGACTGGGGCGGCATCAGCCCGGTCACCGCAGACCACGTCAACCCCGAGCGGCCCTGGCCCGAGGTGGGACGGCTGGGTGAGCTGTCCGCCGACGCGGGGTTCACGCTTCGGGAGCGGCTGGCAGTGCAGCCGGAGTGGACCCGTGAGCCATGGCTCGACCCTCGGGTCGTGCCCCACGTGCGGGCCCTGCGCGGACCCGACGGGCTGGCCGACCCCGACGCCGTGGCGGTCGGTCGCCCGTGGCAGGAGCCCGACGCCCAGTGGGCAAGCGCGGGGCGCGTCGACCTGGCGAGCTCCATCGACTCGCAGGGACGACGTAGCGACCGCCGGGGCGACTTCAGCGAGGTCTACGGCGACTGGTCGGTGCTTCGGGAGAAGGTGGCGCTCGACACCCGGGCGACGCTGCCGCTGAGCGCACGTGTGACCAGCCGCCTCGACGGCGAGACGCTGGCGGCGCTGCGCGCGGCCGAGCGCGACCCCGCGGGGCTCGACGACGCGCAGGCGCTGCACCTCGCCCAGGTCGACGGCGAGGCGCTCGATGCCCTGGTCACCATCGCCGACGCGGTGCGCCGCGACGCCGTCGGCGACACCGTCACCTACGTCGTGACGCGCAACCTCAACTTCACCAACGTCTGCTACACCGGCTGCCGGTTCTGCGCCTTCGCCCAGCGACGTTCCGATGCCGACGCGTTCACCCTGTCCCTCGCCGAGGTCGGCGACCGCGTCGACGAGGCGGTCGCCGCGGGTGCCACCGAGATCTGCATGCAGGGTGGCATCCATCCCGACCTGCCCGGGACCGCCTACTTCGACCTGGCGCGCGAGGTGAAGCGACGGGCCCCGCAGATCCACCTGCACGCCTTCAGCCCCATGGAGGTGGTCAACGGTGCCGCCCGCACCGGGCTGTCGATCCGGGAGTTCCTCACCGCCCTGAGGGAGGCCGGCGTCGGGTCGATCCCAGGGACGGCTGCGGAGATCCTCGACGACGACGTCCGGTGGGTGCTCACCAAGGGCAAGCTGCCGACGTCGGTCTGGGTCGAGGTGGTCTGCACGGCCCACGAGGTCGGACTGCCGTCGTCGTCCACGATGATGTACGGCCACGTCGACCAGCCACGGCACTGGGTGGCGCACCTGCGGGCACTGGCGCGGGTGCAGCAGCGCACCGGCGGGTTCACCGAGTTCGTGGCGCTGCCGTTCGTCCACCAGAGCTCGCCGATCTACCTGGCCGGGGTCGCCCGTCCCGGACCGACGGATCGTGACAACCTCGCCGTTCATGCGCTGGCCCGGCTCCTGCTGCACGGGTCGATCCGCAACATCCAGACGTCCTGGGTCAAGCTGGGGGTCGAAGGTACGCGAGCCATGCTCCAGTCCGGCGCCAATGACCTGGGGGGGACCCTGATGGAGGAGACCATCAGCAGGATGGCCGGCGCCGATCACGGAAGCAGCAAGACGCCCTCGGAGCTGGAAGACATCGCCCGCGGCATCGGTCGGCCGGTGCGCGAGCGTACGACGACCTACGGCTCGGTGGTGCGATCGGGCTCGGCCACGGTGCGGGTCTGACCCGTCCAGTCGGCCAGCACGGCGTCGGTGTCGTCACCGGCGTGGGGAGGGCTCGGCAGCTCGCCGACGGACCGGGAGAACCGGGGTGCCGGAGCCGCCTGCACCGCTGCGTCGCGCTCGACGAGCGTCCCGCGGTGCTGCAGGTGCTCGTCCGCCCTGGCCTCCTCCCAGGTGAGCACGGGCGTCACGCAGGCGTCCGTGCCGTCGAAGATTGTCGCCCACTCGTCCCGGGTCCGGCCGCCGATCACCTCGGCGAGCCGCCGGCGCAGCCGCGGCCAGCCGGACGTGTCGTACTGCGCAGGCAAGGACGTGGGGTCCAGGCCCAGCCCGGACAGCAGCTGCGCGTAGAACGCCGGCTCGAGGGCGGCGACGGCGACGAATCGTCCGTCGGAGCAGGTGTAGCAGTCGTAGAAGGGCGCACCGCCGTCGAGGAGGTTGGCGCCCCGCTCGTCCGACCAGGCCGACACGCTGCGCATCGACCACATGAGCTGGCTGAGCAGGCTCACCCCGTCCACCATGGCCGCGTCGATGACCTGCCCGCGGCCGGAGTGCTCGCGCTCCACGAGCGCGGCCAGCACACCGACCAGCAGCAGCATCGATCCGCCGCCGTAGTCGGCCACGAGGTTCAGTGGTGGTGCCGGGGCAGCGCCGGGGCGTCCCATGGCCGCCAGAGCCCCGGTGAGCGAGAGGTAGTTCAGGTCGTGCCCGGCCTGCGTGGCCCGCGGGCCCGTCTGGCCCCACCCGGTCATCCGTCCGTAGACCAGCCGGGGGTTGCGGGCCAGGCACTGCGCGGGCCCGACCCCGAGCCGCTCGGCTACACCGGGCCGGAACCCCTCGACGAGGACGTCGGCGGCCTCGACCAGGCGCAGCACCACCTCGAGGCCGTCCGGATGCTTCAGGTCGGCTCGCACCCAGCGGCGGCCGCGCAGCGTGAGGTCGCCGGGGCCCAGCCCGGCCGGCGGACCGGGCCGCTCCACCCGGACGACCTCTGCGCCGAGGTCGGCCAGCACCATGGCGGCGTGCGGCCCGGGGCCGATCCCGGCGAGCTCGAGCACCCGCAGGCCGGCCAGCGGTCCGGCATTGCTGCCGCGCGAGTCGGTGTCTGCCATGACCCTGTCCGCCTGTCCGCCTGTCCCTGTCCTCGTTGGTTACCGGCGAGTAGTGTTGGCGGCCAAGCATCCACGACCTTGTCCCCGCCGACGAACGGCGGGGTACGTTCGCGCGAAGGGAGCTCGCCGGTGAGCACGCAGGCATACATCTACGAGGCCGTCCGAACGCCTCGGGGCAAGGGCAAGGCGAACGGATCGCTGCACCGGGTGAAGCCGGTGAGCCTGGTCGTCGGGCTGCTCGACGAGCTCACCGCGCGTCATCCGGGCCTCGACCCCGCCACGATCGACGACGTCGTGCTCGGCTGCGTCACGCCCGTGGGCGACCAGGGGGCCGACATCGCCCGCACCGCGGCTCTCGCCGCCGGTCTGCCCGCGACGGTGGCAGGCGTGCAGGTCAACCGGTTCTGCGCCTCCGCCCTGGAGGCCATCAACCTCGCTGCCCAGAAGGTCGCCTCCGGGTGGGACCAGATGGTCGTCGCCGGTGGGGTCGAGTCGATGTCGCGCGTGCCGATGGGTGCGGACGGCGGCGCCTGGGCCATGGACCCCGAGACCGCCTACGACACCTACTTCGTCCCGCAGGGCATCAGCGCGGACCTGATCGCCACCACGGAGGGCTTCACCCGCGACGACGTCGACGCCTACGCGGTTCGGTCGCAGGAGCTGGCAGCCGCAGCCTGGAGCGGAGGACGCTTCGCCAAGTCGGTCGTCCCGGTCGTCGACCGCAACGGCGCCATCGTGCTCGACCACGACGAGCACATGCGGCCGGGCACCACCGTGGAGAGCCTCGGCGCGCTGCCGCCCTCCTTCGCCGCCATCGGCGACATGGGCGGCTTCGATGCCGTGGCGCTGCAGAAGTTCCACTGGGTCGAGAAGATCGACCACGTCCACACCGCGGGCAACTCCTCGGGCATCGTAGACGGCGCGGCCATCGCGCTCATCGGCAGCGAGCAGGCCGGCCGCGACGCCGGGCTGGCTCCGCGCGGTCGCATCGTGGCCACCGCGGTGACCGGGTCGGACCCGACGATCATGCTGACCGGCCCCACCCCGGCCACCGAGAAGGTGCTCGCCACGTCCGGCCTGAGCAAGGACGACATCGACCTCTGGGAGCTGAACGAGGCCTTCGCCGCGGTCGTCCTGAAGTGGGTCAAGGACCTCGACCTGCCGATGGAGAAGGTCAACGTCAACGGCGGGGCCATCGCGATGGGGCATCCGCTGGGTGCGACCGGCGCCATGATCTTCGGCACGGTGCTCGACGAGCTCGAGCGCAGCGGTGGTCGCTACGGCCTGGTGACGTTGTGCATCGGTGCAGGCATGGGCGTCGCCACCATCATCGAGCGGATCTGAGAGCGAGACGATGACGAACATGATCACCTGGCAGTCCGGCATCAACGAGGTCGTCGTGCTGACGATGGACGACCCCGACAGCAGCGCCAACACGCTGAACGACACGTTCCGGCACAGCTTCACCGAGACTGTCGAGCGGCTCGAGGGCGAGAAGGACCAGATTCGCGGCGTCATCTTGACCAGCGCCAAGAAGACGTTCTTCGCCGGAGCCGACCTCACCTGGCTCGCGCATGCCACGAAGGACGACGCCGACGTGCTCATCGAGCAGATCGGGCACTTCAAGGACCTGCTGCGTCGGCTGGAGAGGCTTGGCAGGCCGGTCGTGGCAGCGATCAACGGCGCCGCGCTCGGCGGCGGGCTGGAGATCGCCCTGGGCTGCCACCACCGTGTCGTCCTCGACAGCCCCGGCACCCAGCTGGGCTTCCCCGAGGTGAGCCTCGGGCTGCTGCCGGGCGGTGGTGGCGTCGCGCGGACCGTGCGCATGTTCGGCCTGCAGAAGTCTCTGATGGAGATGCTGCTGCAGGGGCAGAAGTACAGCGCAACCCAGGCCGTGGAGATCGGGCTCGCCGACGAGGTCGCCGGATCGCCCGAGGCGATGATGGATGCGGCCTACGCCTGGATCGAGGCCAACCCCGAGCCGGTGCAGCCGTGGGACGTGAAGGGCCACAAGGTCCCCGGCGGGACCCCCTCGAACCCCAAGCTCGCCGCGATGCTGCCCGCGTTCCCGGCCAACCTGCGCAAGCAGGTCAAGGGGGCCCCCATGCCGGCGCCGCACCACATCATGGCGGCGGCTGTCGAGGGCTCGCAGGTCGACTTCGACAACGCGCTGCGCATCGAGACCGAGTACTTCGTCGACCTGGCGACCGGCCAGGTCAGCAAGAACATGATCAAGGCGTTCTTCTTCGACCTCCAGCACGTCTCGAGGGGTGGCAGCCGTCCGGCTGAGCACCGGCAGTGGAAGGCGACCAAGGTCGCCGTTCTCGGTGCCGGCATGATGGGCGCCGGCATCGCCTACGTCTGTGCCCGCAACGGCATCGAGGTGGTCCTGAAGGACGTGTCGGTGGAGGCGGCGAACAAGGGCAGGGCCTACAGCGAGAAGCTGCTGGGCAAGCAGGTGTCGCGAGGAAGGATCTCCGAGGAGAAGGCAGCCGCGGTCCTCGAGCGCATCACCGCGACCGACAGCTTCGACGACGCCAAGGGCGCCGACCTGATGATCGAGGCGGTGTTCGAGGACGTGGACCTGAAGAAGGCGGTCTACGCCGACCTGGAGCCGCAGCTGAGCGACGACGCGCTGCTCGCCTCGAACACGTCCACGCTGCCGATCACGACCCTGGCCGAGGGTGTCACCCGGCCCCAGGACTTCATCGGCATGCACTTCTTCTCGCCGGTCGACAAGATGCAGCTTCTCGAGATCGTGGTGGGGGAGAAGACCACCGATGCCGCGCTCGCCCGCGCCGTCGACGTCGCCCTGCAGATCAAGAAGCTGCCGATCGTCGTCAACGACAGCCGCGGATTCTTCACCTCGCGGGTCATCGGCACCTTCACCATGGAGGCGCTGCGGCTGCTGGCCGAGGGTGTCGCGGCCCCCTCGATCGAGCAGGCCGGGCTGCAGGCCGGGTACCCGACCGCACCGCTGGCACTCACCGACGAGGTGAGCCTGATCCTGTGGCGGCGCATCCGGGAGCAGACCAAGGCCGGCATCGAGGCAGCCGGGGGGGTGTACCAGCCGAACGCCTCGGACGAGGTGATCGACCGCATGGTCGTCGAGCTCTCCCGCGGTGGACGTGCCGCGGGGGCGGGCTTCTACGACTACGTCGACGGGCGGCGTACGGGTCTGTGGTCGGGGCTCGCCGAGCAGTTCGGCGGCACGAACCGCGAGGTGCCGCTGCGCGACATGAGTGAGCGGATGCTGTTCGCCGAGGCGATCGAGTCGGTCAAGTGCCTGGACGAAGGGGTGCTGCGCTCGGTGCCCGACGCCAACATCGGCTCCATCTTCGGTATCGGCTTCCCGGCCTGGACCGGCGGCGTGCTGCAGTACGTCAACGGCTACGACGGGGGCCCAGCCGGCTTCGTCGCCCGCGCCCGTGAGCTGGCGGACGCCTACGGCGAGCGGTTCGCCCCGCCGGAGTCGTTGGTGGCCCTGGCGGAGTCCGACGGTCGGTACGAATGACCCAGGAGTCGCAGAGTCGCCAGCAACACGGGGCGCCGGCGACGCGCACAACCCGTCAGCGGACCGCGATCGAGGCGCTGCTCGCTGAGACGGGTGGCTTCACCAGCGCCCAGGACCTGCATGCCAGCCTGGCTGCCCAGGGCTCGTCGGTCGGCCTGTCGACCGTCTACCGGACGCTGCAGGCGATGGCGGACGCGGGAGCGGTGGACGTCCTGCGCCAGGAGAACGGTGAGGCGCTCTACCGCCGGTGCAGCACACGGCACCACCATCACCTGGTCTGCCGGGCGTGCGGTCGTACCGTCGAGGTCGAGGGACGCGACGTGGAGACCTGGGCGTCCCGCGTCGCCGAGACGCACGGCTTCCCCGCCCCCCCCCACGCCGCCGGCATCCTCGGGCACCCGTTCCCCTCCGATCGCTACCTGACCGACACCGTGCTGCCCCGGATCGAGGAGGCGCTGTCCACTGCCGGGCGACGCCGCGAGGACTTCACGGTCAACCAGGGGGTGATCCTGTGCATCGCGGACGATCGGGAGGTCGCCGTGCGGGAGGCCAAGCAGCAGATCGCCTTCTACGGCACCACGCCCAACTACCGCCCCGTGTTCGACTCCTACGGGGACGGTGAGCTGACCGACCGTCTGCGGGCGGTCTGGAAGGACAGCCGGCGGGACCTCGATGCGCTCGTCGCCGCGGTGCCGGACGAGGCCGTGGAGCGCTACGCGGTCGCCGGCACACCTGACGAGGTCCGGGACAGGCTCACGGCGATCGAGGCGCACGTCGACCACCTGATCCTCGGTGGTGCCTGGTACCGCGTTCCCGCGCAGCGGCTGGCCGAGAACCTGTGGGCGATCCTGGAGACCTTCGGCCCCCGGTGACCGGCCGGTCCTGGCGCCGCCGCCGCACGGTGCGCGGGGGCGCCGGCCGTCGGCCGGCCGGTCCGGGCGCCGCCGCCGCACGGTACGCGGTGGCGCGGCCCGTCG
>Ga0081528_100698_pt1 | contig 12518 bp, 8 predicted proteins | sample HotLakmasection4_FD_71011 | JGI IMG/M metagenome (GOLD analysis project Ga0081528, IMG submission 71011) | Hypersaline microbial mat communities from Hot Lake, Washington, USA - Section #4 (SPADES assembly) (version 2) | ecosystem: Environmental > Aquatic > Non-marine Saline and Alkaline >...
GAGTAGTGAAGAGAGTCTTTCCTCCACTCCCCACTCCCTACTCCCCACTCCCAATCTCGCAGAGAAGGCTCGGATTTACCGGGAGTATTACAGCATTGAGCGGTTGCGGGCACTGGCGGAGCGTCCGTCTTGGCGGCGGGAGGGGTTTCAGGATCTCTGGCAGGGGTTGCGGGTCACGTTTCGGCTATTTGATGAGAACTGGCGAGGCGAGGTGTTGGGGCTATCGCCGTTGAATGGGGATTTGTTTGGTTCCCATTCGCTGCTGGATATTGATGCCTGTGCTATCGACAACCATGATTTGATGCTGGCACTGCGTAAGCTGTCGCTGTATGAGCAGCGGGGACAGTTGCGGCGGGTCAATTATGGTGCGCTGGATGTGGAGGAGTTGGGCAGTGTGTATGAAAGCCTGCTGGATTTCCATCCCCAGGTTGTTAGAAGGGAGTCGGGAGTAGGCAGTAGGGAGTCGGGGTATCCTACTACTCCCTATTCCCCACTCCCTATTCCCTATTCCCACTGGGAATTCCAGTTGGTGACGGGGAGCGATCGCAAAACCACAGGCTCTTACTACACACCACCGGAGTTGGTGGGGCAGTTGATCAAGAGTGCGTTGGAGCCTGTGATTGAGGATCGGCTGAAAGCAGCTGAGAGAGAATTTAGAGGGAGTAGGGAATCGGGAGTAGGGAGTAGGGGGACTTCTGATGGAATCCTATCGGGATCTGAAGGTTTGGCAGGAAGCCATGACACTGGGGGAGATGTGCTATCACATCACCAAGGCATTTCCGAGGGAGGAAATGTACGGGATGATCTCTCAGATTCGCAGGGCAGCGGCATCGGTTCCGGCGAACATAGCCGAGGGGTACGGTCGGGAGAATCGGGGAGAGTACATTCAGTTTCTTCGGATAGCACAGGGATCACTGAAGGAACTGGAAACTCATTTGCTTCTGGCAACCAGAGTGAAGCTAGTGAACAATCAAGAAACCTCGCCCGTGCTGCAGAAATGCGAAACCGTGGGCAAAATGCTCAGAGCACTGATTCGAGCGTTACAGAAGAAGTAGGGAGTAGTGGGAAATCCGATCCCTACTCCCCACTCCCTACTCCCCACTCCCTCCAAGCCTTCCAAGAACGGGCACTGTTGAAGCTGAAAATCTGTGATCCGGCTTGTGGATCGGGACATTTCTTGTTGGCAGCGGCGCGGCGGATTGGCAAAGAACTGGCTCGGATTCGCACGGGGGAATCGCAACCTGCGCCGGAACCGTTGCGGCAGGCGATTCGGGATGTGATTCAGCATTGTATCTATGGGGTGGACATCAACCCGTTAGCAGTAGACCTGTGTAAGGTGGCGCTGTGGATTGAGGGGTTGTGTCGGGGTACGTCGCTCAACTTTTTGGATCACCGCATCAAGAATGGAAATTCCCTGGTGGGGGTGTTGGATCTGGATTGTCTGCAAGGGGGCATTCCGGATGGGGCGTATAAGCCTGTGACGGGGGATGACAAGTCTATTGCATCGGAGCGAAAGAAGGCGAATAAGAAGGAACGGGAAGATATTGAGCGGAATCAGCTTTCGCTGTTTGAGACGATGTATGAGCAGGATCGCCAGGAGTATGCGAAGTCTTGGCGAGAACTGGAGCAAATGAAGGATGATGACCCGGCAGCGGTGCGCCAGAAGCAAGAGAAGTATGAGCGCAGTCGGCATTCGGTGGCGTGGTTGAGAGATCGCTCGGCGTGTAATCTCTGGACGGCAGCGTTTTTTATGCCGTTGACGGAGCAAAATTTGCAACTATTGCCGACTTCGGCAGCGTTGGAGAATTTGCTGAAGGGAAATTGGACGACTCAGGCGATCGTGGATGCGGCGGATCGGTTGGCAGAGGGAAAGCTGTTTTTCCATTGGTCATTGGAGTATCCAGAGGTGTTTGAACAAGGGGGATTTGATTGTGTATTAGGAAACCCACCTTGGGAGCGGATTAAACTTCAGGAAAAAGAATTTTTTGGAGCCAGAGATCCAGAAATTGCGAATGCACAGAACAAAGCTGCACGGGAGAAGCTGATCCGAAAATTAGAAACGACAAATCCGGCTTTGGCTGAAGAATGGGAAACAGCTCAGCACGATTCCAGTGCCCAAGGCAAATTTATTCGAGAGTCCGATCGTTTTCCTCTGACCGCGACGGGAGACATTAATACCTATGCGGTTTTCGCGGAAACAGTTCGCAAAGTCATTGGACGAGAGGGTAGAGCAGGAATTATTGTGCCCACAGGAATTGCAACAGATGATACCTGTAAGAATTTCTTCGGAGCTATCAACCAAGAACAGGCGTTATCAGGTCTCTATGACTTTGAAAATCGTGAACGCTTGTTTTCTGAAGTTGATAGTCGAATGAAGTTTGCTCTTTTGGGTTTGTCAAATCAGCCTATAAAAGCTGCAAAATTCTCATTTTTCCTCACAAAACCATCACAAGTAGACGATCGCACTCGAACCTTTGAACTTTCCTCAAGTGACATTGCTCTGCTCAATCCCAACAACTTGACTTGTCCTGTTTTTCGTACCAGTGCTGATGCTGAATTGACCAAAAAAATTTATCGGAATATGCCAGTTTTGGAAAATGAGACGAAGAGTCAGAATCCCTGGAGCATTTCATTTATAGCAATGTTTCATATGTCCAATGACAGCGGTCTATTTGAATCTGAACCGGGGGGAAATCATTTACCGCTTTATGAAGCAAAGATATTTCATCAGTTCGATCATCGTTGGTCAAGCTATGAGGGAACTGGAACAGTAGATGTGAGTTTGGAGCAGAAGTGCGACCTTGACTACACCATCACCCCACGTTATTGGGTCAGCAAAACTAAAGTTGAAGACCGCCTAGCTGAAAAATGGAAAAAGCAATGGTTGCTTGGATTTAGAGATATCACTAATGCAACAAATGAACGCACAGTAATTTTTAGCTTGCTTCCGAGAGTTGCAGTCGGGCATACAGCACCAATTCTATTGATGGATTCTAAAAATGGTCACTTTATAAATTTATTGGCTAACTTTAACAGTCTTATTTTTGCAGGGCTATTTCATTCTAATCGCGAACCTTATATGGTAGTAAGATTCTCTATCCAGTCCACCCGTTAGATGTCTGAACTTGCCATAGTCGAAGCCTTTGCCGATCTACCCGATACGCGACGCACCGCCGGACAACGCCATAGTCAAGCCTTGTGTCTGGCTTTATTCACCCTTGCCGTTGCAGCGGGCAATCGGGGGTTCCTTGCCATTGGGGATTGGTTGAACGCCTATCACGATGAATTAGTGGTCTTATTTTCACCCCCAAAAGGACGCTTGCCGTCCTACAGCACAATCCGACGGACACTGCTGCGCTTGGAGTACCAGACGTATGCAGCGTGTTTGTCCCGATTTTTTGAGATTGAACCCCGAACGGGAGAAACCATTGCGACCGATGGCAAAGTGTTGCGGGGGTCGTATGAAACCATCAGCGATGACCCAACCGTAGATTCGCATCCTGCCATTATGCTGGTTACCGCCTACATTGTGGAACGAGGGCTGATTCTCGAACCCTATGAGGTCGAGTCAAAGACCAACGAAATCACCGCCTTACCTGCGCTTATCCAACAGATGGCTCTCCAGGGAGTGGTGTTTGCGTTTGATGCCATCAGCACCCAAAAAAACAGCTCAGGTCATCCTTGAGAGTGGCAACGATTACCTGGGCGCACTCAAGGGGAACCAATCGGGGTTGCTAGCCGCAGTAGCAGCCAACTTTCAAGCCCAACAAACGGTTAAGCAGGTGGATAAAGGGCATGGTCGCATTGAAAAACGCACGGTCAGTGTTAGTCATCACCTGGTTGGCATTCCTGATTTTCCAGGATTATCTACCCTGATTCGAGTCGAGTCAGAACGCCAGGTCCATCGAGCAAGCATCATTGAAGTTTCCCAGGAAACTCGTTACTATGTTGCTTCCTTTATCGATACAGCACACGCCTTTGCTGAGCGCATTCGCGGTTATTGGGGAGTGGAAAACAAGGTGCACTATGTCCGAGATGTGACTCAGGGGGAAGATGCTTCGCGCATTCGCACATCACCCTTAATTCAAATTTGGGCTCTGGCACGGAACTTTGCCCTCAATTTGTATCGGGATCAGGGCTTTCAAAATATGGCTCAAGCCCAACGTCGGGCGGGGTTTAGCCTTAACACACTGAGCACCCTATTTAGAATGAAATAGCCCTGTTTTTTAGCGTCTGAAACCCAATAAATTCGTAAATCTTGGGTGTTCAAAGGGGCAAAATTGGCTTAAATTGCCCACCTCTAATTTTAAAAGCCTTGAATATCAAGGCTTTTACACGCTAAACAAGTACGCGGCAGTGCCGCGCTTCTCATCAAAAATTCCAGGTTTTATTTTATTTTCAATCCTTAGATGGCAGGTGCTTAACAGCAGGCACTCAACAATAAGTAAGGAGATTTCTGAGAAAGAATATCCCCATTTTTTGAGAGAGGGCGCGGCTTAGCCGCGCCCTCTCTCAAAAAATGGGGATATTCTTTTCTGGAGATCGCCTAAGTTGGAGATAGCCGTAGTTGAAGATAGCCGTTGAAGATAGCCGTTGGGAAAATATTGCGAAAAAATAGTTGGAACTTGGATGTTATCCCTTGAAACTTACAACACGCGGACATTACAGCGTCAAAGCCTTATTAGATCTGAGCTTGCAACCGGGTTATGGTCCGGCTTCGGTGCGGGCGATCGCTGCTCGTCAAGATATTCCCGCCCCTTATCTTGAGAAGTTACTAATTGAATTGAGACAGGCGGATTTACTCATCTCAGTACGCGGTGCGCAGGGCGGCTACCAATTAGCGCGATCGCCAGCCCAGATTTCCCTTGCCGAAATTTTGGAAGCAGTCGGCGAAACTATCGAACCTTTACCTCGCCATCAGCCCAGCTCGACCCAAATTGAAGACTGGGTGACCTTTACCATCTGGAATCGCCTGCATCACAAGCTCAAAGAAGCACTCCACGGCATTTCCCTAGAAGACCTTTATTATGATGCGCGAAGCTGGCAAGCATCGAAGGGCGCGACAAGTAGTTTCATTGTGTAATGCACGCCCTTCATGGTAAGAAAACCAGGCTCTGCTTATTGGGGCAATCCCATCAGTTGCTTGCCGGATGCTTGCCGGATGCTTGCCGGAGAAATGGGGGTTCTCCTATTTGTTGTGTAGCAGCGCACCATGCCGCTCCATAACACCAAAGATTTTGAGCGTTATCTTCGCCCCGATAGGTCTGACGCACTTCGTGTGGAAACCCAAGCAGTTGCGTTATTTTTCTAAAACCCTTGATTTTGCGTGCGCGAAGCGCATGCAAAATCAAGGGTTTTAGAAGAAGGTATTGGTAAACATGCACCAGTAATTTTTGTCTAGTGGGTAAAGGGTGAAAAAAAGTACGTGAATCAGGTTATTGACAAGCTCGTTTATTCCTGCTCATCAAATTGTTCACAGATTTTCACAGACTTCTTACAAGCACTGTTGCGTTGATACTGAATCCAACCGAAAATACAAGCTACCCTAGATTAAGTAAGGTTGATTGGTTTATCCAATAGCTTTTCGGGATCACTCCTACTGGTTTTACTTCTCCAGGTGGCAATGCTGCGGATTATTGACAACAGAGCGGATGCGCTGACAGAACTGCGACGGATCTGTGATCGCATGTACGATGACCAGACGACGCACAAGGAAGCAACCGTTCAGCAAGTTCTTCAGGCGGTCAAGCGGCAGGGCGATCGCGCGGTGTTGCACTACACTGAGGAGTTTGACCAGGTAACGCTGCAACCTCAACAGTTGCGTGTCAGTGGTTCAGAAATTGATGCGGCATACCAGCAGGTGCCGCAAAACCTGCTCTCGGCGATTCGCCTCGCCTGCCGTAACGTCGAAGCTTTCCACAAAAAGCGCGTCCCACGCAGTTGGGTCGAGTTTGAAAAGAATGAAGTTGTTTTAGGCAAACGCTACACCCCTGTCGATCGCGCTGGAATCTATGTCCCCGGTGGTCGAGCGGCTTATCCCAGTACCGTCATCATGAATGCTATCCCGGCACGGGTGGCGGGTGTCCCCCGCATCGTGATGACGACGCCTCCAGGCACTCAATCCGTTAACCCTGCCATCCTGGTTGCTGCCCACGAAGCGGGTGTTACAGAAATCTATCGGGTGGGTGGCGCACAGGCGATCGCCGCTCTTGCCTATGGCACAGAAACCATCCCCAAAGTGGATGTGATCAGTGGTCCTGGCAACATTTATGTCACCCTTGCGAAAAAGTTGGTGTATGGAACTGTCGGGATTGACTCCCTGGCGGGTCCATCGGAAGTGCTAATTATTGCGGATGAAACTGCCAATCCGACCCATGTTGCCGCAGACCTGTTGGCACAAGCAGAACATGACCCCCTCGCCGCTGCCATTTTACTAACTCCCGATCCCAAGTTGGCGAAAGCTGCTGCTGTCGAGGTGGAGCGAATGCTGGTGAACCACCCTCGCCGAATGTTGACAGAGAAGGCGATCGCCAACTACGGCTTGGTCGTCGTCGTCGATTCTCTCGAAGTTGCTGCTGAGCTATCCAACGAGTTTGCCCCCGAACACCTGGAACTGGAAGTGGAAGATCCCTGGGCGCTGATGGAACATATCCGCCACGCAGGGGCGATCTTCCTGGGCAAGTCAACGCCAGAAGCCGTGGGCGATTATCTTGCAGGTCCCAATCACACCCTCCCCACCTCAGGAGCCGCTCGCTACGCCTCCGCCCTGAGCGTCGAAACCTTCATGAAGCACTCCAGCATCATTCACTATTCCCCTACCGCTCTGAGCCAGGTTGCTGATGCAGTCATCGATCTGGCTACCGCTGAAGGGCTCCCGTCCCATGCTGAATCCGTCAAACTCCGGGTTCAGAGCGAAGCCCAAAAGATTCGTCTCCCCGAAACCCAATCGTCCACAAACCCCAAAGAAACAGACGAATAACCCCCATAACCCACCAAATCCGTAGGGGCGGGTTTCGCCGCAACCTATGACAATGCAAATATCTTCCAACCCAACCCGCCCCGAAACCAAACCCGTAGGGGCGGGTTTTGCCGCAACCTATGACAATGCAAATATCTTTCAACCCAATCCGCCCCGGCGATCGCCACCGATCGCAATCATATTGATTCCACAGATGCCTGCCCTGTCCAATCCATCCAACCAGGGTAATATCTCACACCATCGTTCTCGATATAGCCATATTCATGGGGATTTGGACGGGGGGCTGGGGTGAACCCCTGCGTGGGGGCACTGCCCCCCCACGAAAAATGTCAGGCAACAGGCGATCGCACTGCCTGCCCCTGCTCCAAAAACTGCCGTAGGCGCACAAGCGCCAGCGTATGCCCCAAACTCAAGGGAAGCAATGAAACCCCCTCCAGCGAAGACTGGATCCACCCCTCTCCCCAATGCCAGTGATGAAAACCATCAATTCCCTGGCTGAGCAGCAATCCCAATGCATTCTCCTGCACAAACTCCACCTGATGCTGCACGGCAACAGGCCCCGTCCAGGTGGTAAAAACTGTTCCTGGCGTAAGTTCCAGGGGCATACCTTCGGAAAAACGCTGGAGAAAACTCCACTTCTGCCACTGGTCTGTTCTCACAAGGCTGTGGCGAATAGCGGCTTCCGTTGCTTCCACCTCAATTCGCAGACTCGTTTGCTGAAATTGTCCTAGCATCGTGCTTCGCTACTATCCATAGAAAATTGCTGCTTCTCCTGCCTGCTACCAGCCCAATCAACCACCGTTAACACCGCCTCAAGTAACACCGCCTCAAGGTCTGCGCAAGTAACCGTAAGTAACCGTAAGTAACTGTAAGTAACATTTTCGCTGAACTTTCAGTTGATGAAGTTTCGTAAGACAGCAGGAGTGCAATCTGAGCCTAGCACGAGATTTTCGAGCAAGGGTCTCTGAAAAGCACTCCCTCTGATCATCCATACCTCCGCCAAAAATCACGTATGAAATAAAACTCAGAATTTTTAATGAGAAGCGTGGCATTGCCGCGCTTCTCATTAAAAATTCTGAGTTTTATTTTATTTTCAATTCCAAGTTTCCAAAGCCTTTGATTTTGTCTGCACTCAGCGCAGGCAAAATCAAAGGCTTTGGAAACTTGGCAAGTACGTTGCTACATCGGACTCTTACAATTTGAGGCTTTGTATGGACTACTCCAGCAATCGCACAACCTTACTCATCTGGCTCGATAGTGCTGGTAAGACCGTTGTTTTTCAGGTTCTCGCTGTAAAACTCGGCATGTTCTTGCGCACAGACAATGACAAGGGCAATGCCATTGGTATGGGCTTCCATCATGATGCTGACCGCCTGGGGAACCGTCAAACTGGTGACGGTCTTGAGCAACGTCTGAACGACATGCTCCATTGAGTTAAAGTCGTCGTTGTGCAACAACACCTTATAGCGGGGCGCATGACGGACATTAGTCGAACGTTGTTCAATGGTTTGAACCACGACTCTAGTGCCTCCTGGTTGGTTGCTAAAGGTCAATTTTATAAGCAATACAAAAGCTGCAGAAGGAAAAATGCTTTAGATTGATTGAGATGGTAGTTGGCAACTGCCGCGCTGAGCAGATGCTAGACGGACGAAATAGATGCGATCGCCATGCCTACCACCAGCAACCACGCATTTCCTTAAACTTTCTAAATATTTTAAGGTACACCGCTCTTCTGCGGCAATTAGCAACGGGAATTTCACCCAGGAGGAACAGGCTTACCAGGAGGCAGGAACCAGTTTGACGCGCCCAGCATCCATCTCTGCCATAAGCAATTCCAATGCTTCGTAGTCTACTTCAGAAATGAAGCCCAGGCGGGTGAGTTCCGAGTTGATGGCGTTTTCAATGTCGGGAGTCAGTTGTTTGAGGTAGAGTGCTTTTGAAACCAACTGGCGAATTGCGTGTGTGGAGTTCATCGGGGGTGAGTCCTGATACGTGTGGTTAATGCTCATTCTGCGAGAATTCTGCCCCTGGGAAAGTGATTTGCTCCCAAAGGGCATGTGATTTGGATCACGGCGATCGCCCCTTACCGCCGCCGCTTGACAGGAATTATCCCATTTCCCAAATCCCCCCAGATTGTGCTACGCACAGCCCAGCTCTCCTGGCAGGTTGGGCAATGGGTCTACACTGAAGTAAGAGCAAGCTTTATGGCACAATAATAAAGATTTATCTTCAGAGGCAACGATTTGTATCACTCTGTACATACGCCTAAAGAGACTTGTTGAGATAGTTAGCTCGTAATATAAACAGGTAACAACTCAAAAAATAAATCTGAACCGTCCTGATGAGTCGTAACTTCGTTAGCAAAGCGATCTGGTCTAGATTGGTTGGGCGAAGTTGTCCAAATGGCTCCTCTTAATTTTCTACAGGTACAGGATTACAAAGATGCAGAAGCTACTCGTGAAGCCTTCGGTGGTCGTTGTCCAGCCCACTGGAGACATCAATGCCTCGAATGCTAATGCTTTCCAAGAGCAGTTAGAGCAGGCTGTCAGCTCGCAGCCCAATGGGTTCGTTCTTGTGGATATGAGCGAGGTTACTTCCCTGGATAGCGCAGGGTTGATGGCATTGGTCGCAGCCATGAACCTCGCACAGGAGAAGAATGTAGGGTTTGGGCTATGTGCTCTACCCCCGTCAATTCGTATCGTTTTAGAAGTCACGCAACTGGATCAAGTTTTCCAGATTTTTGCTGACTGTTCCGCTTGTGAAGCGGCATTGAGCTAGTCCATCTAGCTCCTACGGAAGAATTGCATCGCTTATCGCCTGATGCTGTTTCTTCTATTTTCCTCGAAGATGCAATGGCTTTGCGGATAAAGCATACAGTCAACTCTTGGAGGCAATTCTTGGAGGCAATTTAGTCAGGTTCCTCAAAACATTCAGTAGACATTCAACCTCAGACCCGCCGCCCTTTCCTTATACTGGGAAAGCGTAATGATTGGTAGGCGCTCTGAGGTTTTTTTGTGGCGATCGCACTCGAACAACTGCTCACCCCCGATGTTTCTCGTCCGGCTCGGTATCTGGGCAACGAGCTGGGAGCCGTACATAAGCCGTGGGAAGATGTCCGGATTCGCTGGGCGCTGACCTACCCCGAAGTGTACGAGGTCGGTGCCTCCAACCTGGGGCATATCATCCTCTACAGCATTTTGAATGCGCAACCCCGGCAGTTGTGCGATCGCGCCTATCTTCCTGCCCCCGACCTGACTGCCAAGCTCAAGGAAAGCCAAACGCCGCTGTTTGCCGTTGAGTCTCAGCGAATGCTGACCGACTTCGACATCCTGGGCTTTAGCCTCAGCTATGAATTGGGAGCCACCAACATTCTGGAGATGTTGACCCTGGCGCACATTCCCCTCACCTGGCAAGAGCGAGCGGGGCGATCGCCCTGGTCTGACTCTGGGGATAGTGTGCCGCTGATTTTTGCTGGAGGACAAACCGCCACCTCCAACCCCGAACCCTATGCCGACTTCTTCGACTTCATTGCCCTGGGCGATGGGGAAGAGTTGCTACCCGAAATCGGGCTGGTGCTGGATGAAGCCAAAGCGCAGGGCTTGAGCCGCGAGGCAACCCTGCTCGATCTGGCACAGGTTCCTGGGGTTTATGTACCGCAGTTCTACGACCTGCAACCGGATGGCTCGGTGCGCCCAAACCATCCCGATGTTCCCAGGCGCATCCTTCGTCGCGTCGCGACTCCAATTCCCGCCTACTCCATCGGTCTGGTTCCCTTTGTGGAAACGGTGCACGATCGCCTCGTCATCGAAATTCGTCGCGGCTGCACCCGTGGCTGCCGCTTTTGCCAACCGGGGATGCTCACCCGTCCGGCGCGGGACGTGGAGCCTGCGGCAGTGGTAGAGGCGATCGAAGATGGAATGCGGGCAACGGGCTATAACGAATTCTCCCTGCTCTCCCTCAGTTGCTCTGACTACCTCTCCCTGCCAGCGGTGGGGGTTGAAATCAAGAATCGGCTCCAGGGCGAAAACATTTCCCTCAGTCTCCCCAGTCAGCGGGTCGATCGCTTTGATGAAAACATCGCCAATATCATCGGCGGCACGCGCCAGGGCAGTCTCACCTTTGCCCCCGAAGCGGGCACCCAGCGGATGCGCGACATCGTTAACAAGGGACTGACCAACGAAGAACTGTTGCGGGGTGTGAAAACCGCCTATGAAGAAGGCTGGGACCGGGTGAAGCTCTACTTCATGATTGGTCTACCCGGAGAAACCGACGCCGATGTGCTGGGCATTGCCGAAACTATGCGCTGGTTGCAGCAGGAGTGCCGCGCCAAGGGTCGAAAACCCCTGGGCTTTAATGTCACCATCTCCAACTTCACCCCCAAGCCCCACACGCCCTTCCAGTGGCATTCCGTTTCCACGGCGGAGTTTCAGCGCAAGCAAGCCATGCTGAAGGCAGAATTCCGCACCATTCGCGGCATCAAAGCCAACTTTACCGATGTGCGGATCTCGGCAATGGAGGACTTTGTGGGACGGGGCGATCGCCGCCTTGCCCCGGTGATCCGCCGCGCCTGGGAACTGGGTGCGGGAATGGATGCCTGGTGGGAAAGCCAGGACCAGGCGTTTGCCGCCTGGACCCAGGCGATCGCCGAAGCCGGGTTGGATTGGAAGTATCGCCAGGTTGACCAGGGCGAGTGGAATATCTTTCACGAATCCACCGATGGGACGACCGAGGCGGGAGAACTGCGGGAGGGCGATCGCTACGATGCCCCCCTCCCCTGGGACCACATCGACACCGGAATCGCCAAAAGCTGGCTCAAGGACGACCTGCTCCGTGCCCTGGAAGCGGCAACCGTCCCCGACTGCGCCTTCGAAGGCTGTTCCCACTGCGGCGTCTGCGGCACCGACTTTGGGCACAACATCGTCATCCCCCCACCGGAAATTCCTGCCTTTGTCGGACACTTCACCCCCAATACGGAGCGCGTCCAGCGGATTCGCCTCTGGTTTGGCAAATTAGGCACCATGCGTTACATCGGGCATCTCGACCTGATGCGGTTGTTCGATCGCGCGGTGCGCCGTGCCAGCCTGCCCATTGCCTTTAGTGGTGGCTACCATCCTGGTCCCCGCATTATGCCTGCCTTCGCCCTTTCCCTGGGTGCTACCAGTTCTGGGGAAATCGCCGACTTTGACCTGACCCAGGAAATCGATCCAGCGCAGTTCCTCGAAAAGCTAGCCGCCCAGATGCCGCCGGAGATGCCTCTGTATCGAACGGAGGCGATCGCCCCCAACAGTGCCCCTGCTGCCCGCCAGATCGAGCAGGCGGAATACTACCTCACCCTGCAACCTGTGGCGATCGCTGACCCAGACTCAACGGTTTCTCCTGCCTCGTGGCAGCAATGGATCGACGAAATTTTGACAGCCGAAGAGGTGCTGCTGGAACAAACCTCAAAGTCGGGCAAAACCTATTATATTAATGGGCGCGATCGCCTCCAACAGCTTGAGCTTGTTACCGAGTTACCCAAGGATCTGTCCTTCCTGAAGAC
>Ga0081528_100706_pt1 | contig 12313 bp, 10 predicted proteins | sample HotLakmasection4_FD_71011 | JGI IMG/M metagenome (GOLD analysis project Ga0081528, IMG submission 71011) | Hypersaline microbial mat communities from Hot Lake, Washington, USA - Section #4 (SPADES assembly) (version 2) | ecosystem: Environmental > Aquatic > Non-marine Saline and Alkaline >...
GCCGGCGCCGGCGGATCGCTCGCTCGCGCTCGCGCTGCTCGCCGGCGCGGGGGGCGCGGCGCTGGGCCTGCTCGCGAGCGCCGCGGCGCGGCGCGGGCGGGGCGTGGAGACGCTCGTGGTTCTCGCGGCGATGGCGGGGTGGGTCGCGGCGCAGTCGATGAACGCCATGGCGTGGCAGCGGTACTTCGGGCCGCTCGCGCTGATCTTCGCGATGCTGCTCGTCGCGCTAGTGATCGCGGGGGAGAGCCGGCGCGCCCGCCCCGGCTGGCGGGGGTGGTGGCTCGGCCCGGCGGCGCTCATCGCGCTGCAGCTCGCGGTGAGCGCGCTGACGCTGCTCCGCGAGGTCGCGGCGGGCGAGCGCCTGCCCGCGATGTGAACGGACGCGCGGACCGGGTCAGTGGATCGCGCCGTCGGAGCGGGCGGCCCCGACGGGGATGTGGCCCGGGCGGGCGGCGGCGCGACCGACGGAGTAGTAGGTGAACCCGGCCTTGGCCATCTGCTCGAGGCGGTAGAGGTTTCGGCCGTCGAAGACGACCGGCTCCCTGAGGGCGCCGGCGATCTTCCGGAAATCGGGCGACTTGAACTCGTCCCAGTCGGTGCTGATGACGAGGGCGTCGGCGCCTTGGATGGCCTCGTGCATGGTGTCGACGACGGTCACCCTGGCGCCCATCTCCTTGCGGCAGTTGTCGCCGGCGACGGGGTCGTAGGCGCGGACCGTGGCGCCCGCGTCGATCGCGCGCTGCATGAGCGTGAGCGAGGGGGCCTCGCGGATGTCGTCGGTGTTGGGCTTGAAGGCGATGCCCCAGAAGGCGAGGGTCTTGCCCGCGAGCCCGCCGCCCGCGGCGAAGTGCTCCTCGACCTTGGCCCAGAAGCTGTCGCGCATGCGCTGGTTGACGTCGTGAACGCTCTTGAGCAGGCGCGTCTCTCGTCCGGCGCGGTCGCCCATGGAGATGCAGGCCTTGACGTCCTTGGGGAAGCAGGAGCCGCCGTAGCCGAGTCCGGGGTAGAGGAACTGGTTCCCGATGCGCTTGTCGGAGCACATGCCCTCGCGGACGCGGTTGATGTTGGCGCCGTAGGCGTCGCAGAGGGTGGCGATCTCGTTGACGAAGGAGATCTTGGTGGCGAGCATCGCGTTGGAGGCGTACTTGACCATCTCGGAGGACAGGATGTCCATGAGGTAAATGGGGTTGCCCTGGCGGACGAAGGGCTCGTAGAGATCGCGCATGATCTGGCCCGTCTCCTCGTTCTCCACGCCGCAGACCACGCGGTCGGGCTTGTTGAAGTCGTTGAGGGCGGCGCCCTCCTTGAGGAACTCGGGGTTGTTGGCGATGCGGAAGGGGAGGTCGCCGACCCTCGCCCTGATGCGGTCGCGGACGGCGAGGGAGGTGCCCACGGGGACGGTGGACTTGACGACCACGGTCTTGGGTTCGGCGGAGGGGCCGAGCTCGAGGATGGCCTCGGCGATGTCGTCGGCGGCGCCGAAGACGTACTTCAGGTCGGCGTGGCCGTCCTCATCGGAGGGAGTCCCGACGCAGATGAAGATGATCTCGGCGTCGCGGTAGGCCTCCCTGGGGTCGGTGGTGAAGCGGAGGCGCCCGGCGGCGGTGTTGATCTCCATGAGCTCGGTGAGGCCGGGCTCGTAGATCGGGCACCCGCCGTCGTTGAGGGTCTTGATCTTCTCGCTGTCGAGGTCGAGGCAGGTGACCTCGTTGCCGGTGTTCGAGAAGCACGCGCCGGTGACGAGTCCGACGTAACCGGCGCCGACCATGGTGAGCTTCATGTCCGCGTCTCCGTGAGCTGGAAGGTGGCCTGAAAGGTTCTCGGACGCGGCGCCGGGCCGGCCCGAAGCGGGGTGGATCGTTCAGTATCGTCCTCGCCGCTCAGAAGTTCGGCGTTGGCGGACGGAACGAGGAAAGTTCAACGGATCTGAACCATTCAATCGTCTTCTGGAGGCCGTCGCGGAGCGGGACGGTCGGCTCCCAGCCGAGCCGCTCCTGCGCGAGAGCGATGTCCGGGCGGCGCTGCGTGGGGTCGTCGGCGGGCAGGGGCTGGTGAACGAGCTTGACCCTGGCGCCGGTCATCTCAATGACGAGCTCGGCCAGCTGCTTGATCGTGAACTCGCCCGGGTTGCCCAGGTTGACGGGTCCGGGGAAGTCGTCGGGTCCGTCCATCATGCGGATGATGCCCTCGACGAGATCGTCGCGGTAGCAGAAGGCGCGGGTCTGCGAGCCGTCGCCGTAGATGGTGAGGTCCTCGCCCTCGAGCGCCTGGCGGATGAAGTTGCTCACGACGCGCCCGTCGTAGGGGTGCATGCGGGGCCCGTAGGTGTTGAAGATGCGAACGAGCCGGATGTTCACGCCGTTGGAGCGGTGGTAGTCGAAGAAGAGCGTCTCGGCGGCGCGCTTGCCCTCGTCGTAGCAGGCGCGGAGGCCGATGGGATTGACGTTCCCGCGGTAGCTCTCGGGCTGGGGGTGGACCTCGGGATCGCCGTAGATCTCGCTCGTCGAGGCCTGAAGCACCTTCGCGCGGCAGCGCTTGGCCATGCCCAGGACGTTGATGGCGCCGAGCACCGACGTCTTCATGGTCTTGATCGGGTTGTACTGGTAGTGCCCGGGGGCGGCGGGGCAGGCGAGGTTGTAGATCTGGTCGACCTCGAGCCAGATCGGGTGCGTGACGTCGTGGCGGACGAGCTCGAAGTTGGGCTCGCTCAGGAGGTGGGCGACGTTTGACTTCTGGCTGGTGAAGAAGTTGTCGAGGCAGATGACGTCGTGCCCGCGCTCGACGAGGCGTTCGCAGAGGTGCGAGCCGAGAAAGCCGGCGCCGCCGGTGACCAAAATGCGCTGCACGCTCGTCATGGATCCCTCTCGCGGAAGGCCCGGAGAATAGCGGGCGGCGGGCCGCGCGTGCGGGCCCGTCGGGCTAGGAACCGGCGTGGCCCATCGCTTGTCGATGCTTGCGGACGTTCGCCCGATGCTCGAGCGTGCGGCGCAGGTGCGCCAGGGGCCGCGCGGCGCGAGCGAACGCGCCGGCCGCCCGCCAGCGCTCAAGGTCGCGGGCGATCGGGCCGGCGAGGAGGTCGCGCCAGCGGCGGGCGGGCGCGTCGGCGTCGAACTCGCGCCCGCGAGCCAGCCCGCGTTCGATCATCGCCCGGTAGCGGCCCGGCTCGTCCTGAAGGCGGCGGACGGCGGCGATCGCCTCCCGGGGCGACGCGACCTCGATGTAGTCGAGATCCGACTCGCGGAGCTGCTCGTAGGCGCTCTCCCGGCTCAGGAGCGCGGGGGTTCCCGCGAGCCAGGCGTTGATGAGCTTGGTGGGCGGCTTGGTATCGAGCTTGGCGGGGGACATCTCGCGCACCGCGAGGACGAGATCGGCCTCGCGGTAGTCGGTCCAGTCGATCGCGCCCGAGGCGTTCTCGCGCGAGAGCTTGTCCTCCCCGTCGCTCGTGACGAGCCGGACGCCCAGCGCCCGAAGCTCCGAAAGGAACGCGTCCGAGCGATAGGCGGGGGCGAGATTGTCGAAGGCGCCCTTGAAGGTGAGCGTCCGGACGGCGTCGCCGCGGGCGGGGTCGCGCGGGGTCAGGCCCGGCTGGGGCCAGTGGGGGATGTAGTGGTCCTCGGGGCCGCGCACGTTCGCCCGGTTCTGGACCACCCTGGCGTCGCACAGCGCCGGGCGAGCGCGGTCGTGCTGGCAGGCGAGGATGAACGACCGCCAGAGCGGGAGCTTCGGCTTGAGCCCGACGTAGCTGGCGACGTTGATCGTCCGCGGGTCAAAGGTCTCGGCGAGCTCGACCGCGAGCCCGCGCCGGCGGAGCTGCACGAAGGTCTGAACGACCCAGACGTCCTCGGCGTTGATGAAGCGCGTGGCCAGGGCGTCGGGATCGGGCGGGTCGTCGGCGCCCATGAGATCGCGCCAGCGCGCGCCGCCCGGGACGACGAAGCGGACGCGGTGGGGGAGGGGGTCGAGGGGCGCGGGCATCGGCGGCGGTCCTTGGCGGAGGATCGATGGCGGCTCGTAAGGTAGCGGCCGGCGCCCGCGATGACGCCGGTGGTGCCCGGCGGGCGCGGGCCGTAGACTCGCCGCCTGTCTGTCATGCCCACGGATCCCGGCCAGCACGACCCGTACTTCTCCGTCGTCATCGCGGCGTACAACTGCGAGGCGCACGTCGGCGAGACGATCGAATCGATCCTCAGGCAGGACTTCGCCAGCTACGAGATCCTGGTCGTCGACGACGGCTCGACCGACGGCACGGCCACCGTTCTCGCGGGCTTCGGGGATCGCGTGCGGGTGCTCCGCCACGAGGGCGGGGCGAACCGCCACCTCGGGGCGACGCGGAACCGCGGAGCGGCCGAGGCGCGGGGGCGGTACCTGGCGTTCCTTGACGCCGACGACATCTGGCTGCCGTGGACGCTCCGGATCTACCGCGAGGCGATCGAGCGGCACGGGCAGCCGTCGTTCATCGCGGGCGCGCGGACGTCGTTCGCCGACGGGCAGTCGCCGTACGAGGGCGTGGAGGAGACGCCGCTTCGCACCCGGGCGTACGAGGACTTCTTCCGCAGCCGGCCGTCGGAGGGGCACTTTCTCCCGTCGGGCGTGGCGATGCGCACCGACGCGTTCCGGAGCGTCGGCGGGTTCTGGGAGGAGCGGAGCTCGTGCTCGGACATCGACCTGTGGATGCGCGCGGGCGTGCTTCCCGGGTTCGTGCGGATCGACGCGCCGGTGATCGTGAACATCCGGCGCGCGCACGAGAGCATGAGCGTGAACGCGTCGCGCAAGGCCGACGGGCTGGCGCGGGTGACGCGGCTCGAGGCGAGCGGCGCGTACCCGGGCGGCCGCGAGCGCCGGCGCGATCGGCGCGGGACGCTCGCGGACTACCTGCGCCGGGGCAGCTACTACGCGTCGGAGACGGACCTGCGCTCCGCGTGGCGGATCTACCGGCTCGGGCTTCCGCTCAACGTGGAACTCGGCGCGTGGAGCTACCTGCTCGCCTTCCCGGCGCGCTCGGCGGCGCGCCGGCGGCGCGGGCGTCGCGGCTGAGCGCGGGCCTCGCGGGCGTCAGTTCTTGCTCGTCGCCCAGTCGATGAGGATGTCCGCGACCTCGGGGCGGGTGAACTCCGCGGGCGGGCGCTGGCCCTGCTGGAGCAGGTCCCGCACCTTCGTCCCCGAGAGGAAGACCTGGTCGCCCTCGAGCCTGGGGAACGTCTTGCCCGAGACCATGCTCTGGGCCTTGTGGCTCCAGGCGGCGTGCTCGAACTTGAGGGGCTCGATCTCAAGGTTGTCCCGGTCGAGCTCGTCGAAGATGTTCTGGGCGTCGTAGGTGCCGTAGTAGTCGCCCACGCCCGCGTGGTCGCGGCCGACGATGAAGTGGGTGACGCCGTAGTTCTTGCGGATGAGGGCGTGGAGCACGGCCTCGCGCGGGCCGGCGTAGCGCATGGCGGCAGGCATCACCGAGAGGAGCGTGCGGTCGGGGACGAAGTAGCCGTCGATGAGCGTCTGGTAGCACTTCATGCGGACGTCGGCGGGGATGTCGCCTTCCTTCGTCTCGCCGACGAGGGGGTGGATGAGCAGCCCGTCGCAGATCTCCTGAGCGCACTTGCAGAGGTACTCGTGGGCGCGGTGGATCGGGTTGCGGGTCTGGAAGGCCGCGACGGTCTTCCAGCCGCGCTTCTCGAACTCGGCGCGAGTCTGGGCGGGCGTGAGGCGGTGGTCGAGGAAGGCCTCGGGTCCGCTCGGATCGACGCACATGGTGACGACCTCGACGGGGCCGGCGAGGCAGACGTCGCCCTCCTTCCGGACCTGGGCGACGCCGGGGTGGGCGTCGTCCTCGGTGCGGAAGACGTTCGGGATCTCGAGGCTCTTGTCGTGGTCGAAGACCTCCTCGACGGTCATGACGGCCTGGAGGACCTTCTCGCCGGTCGAGGGCGCGGCGGCGAAGAGGGCGACGCGGTCGCCGACCTTCGGGGCCGTGCTCTTGTCGACCGAGAGCAGGATGGGGATGGGCCAGATGTCGCCCGAGGCGAGCTTCATGCTTGTGCAGACGGACTCGAAGTCCTTCTTGCCCATGAAGCCGGTGAGCGGCGAGAACGCGCCGATGCCGATCATCTCGAGGTCGCAGGACTGTTTCGCGGTGAGCTCGATCTTGGGCAGGCCCTCGGCCTCCTTGCGGAGCGCGTCGGCCTTGGCGCCCTCGGCGAGTCGGTTGACCAGGGTTCCGCCGTGGGGAGCGATCAGATCGGGCATCGGTGCGGGTCCTCTCTCGGGCGGGCCCGGTTCGGCCGGGCCTCGCGGGCGCATGGTGCGGGGACAAAACGGGCGTTGATTGGGGCGGCGAGCGTAGCGAATCCGGGCCCTGGCGCGGAGGGCGGCGGCAAAAAATCGGCGAGGATCAGCGGGATGGGCGAAGGCGGCGAACCGGGGGCGGGCTCGGCTCGTTGTGGTGGAGCGGGCGCGGCGCCGCGCCCGGCTTTCAGTAGGATGCCCGCCCTCCCGCGGCGGGCGGGCGCCGCCGCCGCCCGGGCGGTCGGTCCCCCGCCTCGTCAGGCGGGGGTGGATCTTCGGGCCCCGGGGACCGATGCAAGGCGGGCGCGGGGCGACGCGTCGGGCCCGGAAGGGGTCCGAGAACATTCGGCTTTGGAAGGGTGCGAGGCGATGCGTGTTCTGGTCACGGGAAGCAGCGGACTGATCGGCTCTGAGGCGGTCACCTTCTTTGACAACATGGGCTTCCCGGTCTGGGGCGTCGACAACAACATGCGGGCCGAGTTCTTCGGCCCCAAGGGCGACACCACCTGGAACCGCCAGCGCCTGGAGGCCCAGAGCGCGAACTTCACGCACATCGAGCAGGACATCCGCGACCGAAAGGGCGTCGAGGAGGTCTTCAAGAAGGTTCGCCCCGAGCTGATCATCCACGCCGCGGCGCAGCCCTCGCACGACCTGGCGGCGACCAAGCCGTTCGAGGACTTCGACGTCAACGCGACGGGGACCCTCAACCTCCTCGAGGCGTGCCGGCGCCAGACGCCGGAAGCGGTCTTCATCCACGTCTCGACGAACAAGGTCTACGGCGACGGGCCCAACTTCATCAAGATGAAGGAGCTCGAGACGCGCTGGGACTACGACGACCCGGCGTTCGAGCACGGGATCCCCGAGAGCTTCTCGATCGACCAGACGAAGCACTCGCTCTTCGGCGCGAGCAAGACGGCGGGCGACGTGCTCGCCCAGGAGTACGGCAAGTACGACGGGATCGAGCTCAAGACGGGGATCTTCCGCGGCGGGTGCCTGACGGGCCCGCAGCACTCGGGCGTCGAGCTGCACGGCTTCCTGAACTACCTCGTGCTCACGGCGCTCCGCGAGGGGCCGTACACGATCTTCGGCTACAAGGGCAAGCAGGTGCGCGACCAGATCCACTGCCACGACGTGATCAACGCGTTCTGGCACTTCGCGCAGAACCCGAAGCCCGGCGAGGTCTACAACCTCGGCGGCGGCAAGGGCAACGCGGCGAGCCTGCTCGAGTGCGTGAGCATGATCGAGGAGCGCACGGGTAAGAAGCCCGCGCTGACCTACTCCGACCAGAACCGGATCGGCGACCACATCTGCTACTACTCGGATCTGCGCAAGCTCAAGGAGCACTACCCGGACTGGGAACTCACCTACACGCTCGATCAGATCGTCGACGAGATGATCCAGTGCATCGTGGACCAGCAGCGGGTGTGACGCGATGAGGGCGGGGCGGCGATGCGGGTGACGATCATCAACCAGTTCTACGCGCCGGACATCAGCCCGACCGCGCACCTGGCCGCCTCGCTCGCCGAAGACCGCGCCCGCCGCGGCGACGAGGCGACGGTCGTCTCCTCGCTCGGCGGCTACGTGCCCACGAGCGCCGAGGCGCGGGCCGAGCACGAGGGCAACCCCAAGATCCACCGCCTGTGGACGCCTCGCTTCGGGAAGGCCACGATCCTCAAGCGGTGCCTCGACTACCTGTGCTTCTACGCGCTGTGCGCCTGGACGCTCATGACCATGCCCCGGCAGGACGTGATCGTCAGCCTCACGACGCCGCCCTACATCGCGTGGACCGCGGTCCTGCACCGGCTGTTCCACCCGGGCGCGAAGATCGTGCTCTGGAACATGGACTGCTACCCGGACGCCGCGGAGCGACTGGGCGTCATGAAGAAGGGCGGGGCGCTGAGCGCGTCGATGCGGTGGCTCAACCGTCGCCTCTTCTCGCGCCTCGACCACCTCGTGACGCTCGACACCGCGATGACCGACCTGCTCGTGAGCCAGTACGTCGCGAGGCCCGAGGAGCTGCCCGTGACCGTCATCCCCAACTGGGAGAAGGCGGAGATGTTCCCCGCGGGCGCGACGCCCGAGGCGTGGGCGCCCGCGCGGGAGTACGGGCTCGCGGACCGCTTCACGGTCGTCTACCTCGGCAACACGGGCTACGGGCACGAGTTCGACACCGTGCTCGACGCCGCGACGGCGCTCGCGGGCGAGCCCGTGACGTTCCTCTTCGTCGGCGGCGGGCAGCGGTGGGACGAGATCGCCGAGGGCGCGGCGCGCCGCGGCCTGACGAACGTGATCCTCCACGGCTACGTGCCCAAGGAGGAGACGCCCGCGGTGATGGGCGCCGCGGACTGCGCGCTGATCACGCTGCGGGACCTGTCCCTCGGCGTGATGAGCCCGAGCAAGATGCACGCGAACCTCGCGGCGGGGCTGCCGATCCTCTACGTCGGTCCCGAGCGGAGCAACGTGGACGACGGGATCCGGCGCTTCGGGTGCGGCGTGAGCCTGCGCGAGGGGGACGCGGCGGGCGTTGAGCGGTTCATCCGCGAATCGATGTCGGATCGCGCCGCGCACGAGGAGCGCCGGCGGCGCGCCCGGCGGGCGTTCGACGAGGCGTACCACGACGGCGCGACGCTCCCCGCCTTCGACGCGGTGCTCGCGAGCGTGATGGGGGAACAGGCGGGCGCCGCGGCGCAGGGGGCGAGCGCGTGAGGGAACGTCGATCGAACATCGAGGTCCTGATCCCGACCTTCAACGAGGAGGTCAACATCCCGCACGCGCTGCACTCGGTCGTCGACTGGGCGGACGTGGTGCACGTGGTCGACTCGGAATCGACCGACCGCACGCGGGAGATCGCCGCGTCGCTCGGGGCGAACGTGGTGATCCAGCCGTGGCTCGGGTACGCGAAGCAGAAGAACTGGGCGCTGGCGAACCTCCCGATCGAGTCGGACTGGGTGTTCATCCTGGACGCGGACGAGGCGGTGACGCCGCAGCTTCGCGACGAGCTCCTGGCGATCGCGCGGAAGCCGGCGCGGGAGGTCCGCGAGAACGGGTTCTACGTCAACCGCCTGACCTACTTCCTGGGTCGCCCGATCCGCCACTGCGGGTACTTCCCGAGCTACAACCTGCGGTTCTTCAAGCACGGGAAGGCGGAGTACGAGGACCGGGACGTCCACGAGCACATGGTGGTCGACGGCGAGACGAGTCGCCTGAAGCACATCATGACGCACGAGGACCGGCGCGGGCTCGAGCACTTCATCGCCAAGCACAACCGGTACTCGACGCTCGAGGCGCGGGAGATCATCCGCGAGGGCATCCGCGACCGCCGTCGGCGGGCGCGTTCGCTCGAGCGCGGGATCGCGCTGCGGCGCTTCCTCAAGCAGCACGTGCAGCCGCGGCTGCCCTTCGCGGGGCTGTGGCGCTTCATCTACATGTACGTCGTGCGGTTCGGGTTCCTCGACGGTCTGACGGGGCTGCGGTTCTGCCTGCTGCTCGCGTGCTACGACTTCTTCATCTCGCTCAAGCTTCACGAGCTCAAGCAGAAGGGGGCGGACAAGCCGGAGCTGGTCAAGCGGTACAGCGAGCCGGGGCTGGCGGTGCGCGAGGGCGCCGAGGGCGGGGCTCCCGCGCGTCCCGCCACGGACTTCGAGGAGCGCGAGAAGGCGCTGGCGGAGACGATGGGACAGATGCACCCGGAGTCGAGCCCGTGGACGACGTGGGAGAAGATCAAGCGCGGGCTGTGGATGCTGATCGGGCGGCCGCTCTTTGCGCTCTCGTTCCACAACTGGTACGGGTTCCGCGCCCGGCTGCTCCGCCTCTTCGGGGCGCGGATCGGGCGCGACGTGCACATCCGCCCGTCGGTGAAGATCGAGATTCCCTGGCACCTGCACATCGACGACAACGCGACGATCGGGGACCACGCGATCCTCTACTCGCTCGGGCCCATCCGCATCGGGGCGCGGTCGATCATCAGCCAGTACGCGCACCTGTGCGCGGGCACGCACGACTACACGGACCGGCGGTTCCCGCTCCTGCGGCTTCCGATCGAGGTGGGCGAGGACGCGTGGGTGTGCGCGGACACGTTCGTGGGCCCGAACGTGAAGGTCGGGAAGCTCGCGGTGCTCGGGGCGCGGTCCAGCGCGTACAAGGACCTCGAGCCCGGGTACGTCTACGCGGGGAACCCGGCGACGCGCATCAAGGCGCGGGAGCTGTCATGACGGGCCCCGATCGCGAACCCGCCGCGGCCCAGCAGCACCCGGGCGTGGAGGCGGCGGACCACATCGTCCGCTCGCGGAGCCCCTACTCGCTGCGCGTGAAGATCAAGCGCGCGCTGTGGATGCTCGTGGGCCAGCCGATCATGCGGCTGACCTTCCACAACTGGTACGGCGCGCGTCGCGGGATGCTGCGACTCTTCGGGGCCACGATCGCGCCGACCGCGCGGATCCGCCCGAGCGTGCGGATCGAGCAGCCGTGGAACCTGACGATCGGGGCCGACACGATGGTGGGCGACCACGTCGTGCTCTACTGCCTCGGGAAGGTGCGGATCGGGTCCCGGTGCTCGATCAGCCAGTACGCCCACCTGTGCGCGGGCACGCACGACTACACGCGTCCGGACATGCCCCTGCTCACGCTGCCGATCACGCTCGAGAACGAGGTGTGGATCGCGGCCGACGCGTTCATCGGGCCGGGCGTGACGGTGCACGAGGGCGCGGTGGTCGGGGCGCGCTCGAGCGTGCATCGCGATCTCGAGGGATGGACGGTCCACGCGGGCAACCCGTCGCGGGCGATCAAGCCGCGCGAGTTCCGGTCCGACTCGAGCGAGGGGGGCGCGGGTGGCTGAGCTGCGCGAGCCCATCATCATCGTCGGCACCCACCGGTCGGGGACGACGTTCCTCGGCAAGGTGTTCCGCGCCCACCCCGACGTGGCCTACTGGGAGGAGCCTCGCCACGTGTGGCAGTGGAAGCACAACTTCCGCGCCGACGACGTGCTCCGGGCCGCCGACGCCAGGCCCGGCATCGCGCGGCACATCCGCGAGACCTTCCGCCGGCGGATGGACGAGGAGGGCAAGAGCCGCTTCTGCGAGAAGACGCCCAGCAACTGCCTGCGCCTGGACTTCATCGAGGCGGTGTTCCCGGACGCGATCTACGTGCACATCTACCGCGACGGGCGAGCGGTGGTGCGCTCGACGGGGCAGGTGCTCGGGCGAGGCCCCGACACGCACTGGATGGCCAAGCGCCTGCTCGGGACGCCCGTGTGGGAGTGGCCGTCCTACGTCCCGCGGGCCGCACGCACGATCGGGCGCAAGCTCATCGGGAAGAAGATGAGCTACTGGGGCCCGCGCCCGCCCGGCTGGCGGCGCTGGGCGAAGGAGGATCCGGGTCACGTCGTGCGAGCCAGGCAGTGGGTGGGGACGATCGAGCCCGTGCTCGAGTTTCGCGAGCGCGTCGATCCCTCGCGGTGGATCGAGATGAGCTACGGGGACTTCATGGCGGCGCCCCCCGAGCAGTTCGAGCGCCTGCGCGAGCACACGAGGCTCGCGCCCGCGGAGGAGCCGCTCGAGTACCTCCGCAAGGGCGTCGACCCGTCGCGCCAGAGCAAGTGGCGCGCGGAGCTGACCGACGACGTGCTCGCCGACATCCGCCCGATCCTCGAACCGACGCTCGAGAGGCTCGGCTATGCCTGGTGAGCGCCTCCGCATCGCGCACTACCTGCCGCGCATCCGCATGGAGGAGGGGGGCGTGGTGCGCGCCGTGCTGGACATGACCGACGCGCTGGCCGACCTCGGAGAGCGCGTCGCGCTGCTCACGTTCGACGCGAGCGACGTCCCGAGCGAGTGGGCGACCGCGGAGCGGGCGCCCGAGGTGCGCGTGATCGAGGCGCCGAGGGCGGCGGGCGAACGGGTCCAGCGGGGGGAGCTCCCGCGAGCGGCGCGCGGGGCGGCCCCCGCCCCCGCTGCCCCCGCCCCCCCGCCCCCCCCCCCGCCCCCGGCGGGCGGGCGCGGGGGCCCCCCCGCGCTCCGCGAGCCGGGCGGCCCGGGCCCCC
>Ga0081528_100708_pt1:0-5000 | contig 12311 bp, 9 predicted proteins | sample HotLakmasection4_FD_71011 | JGI IMG/M metagenome (GOLD analysis project Ga0081528, IMG submission 71011) | Hypersaline microbial mat communities from Hot Lake, Washington, USA - Section #4 (SPADES assembly) (version 2) | ecosystem: Environmental > Aquatic > Non-marine Saline and Alkaline >...
CGGTGTCGGGCAGCACGTCGGGCTCGGCTTCGGCCAGGAAGCCGACGTGCCCCAGGTTCACCCCCAGCAGGGGCACCCCCGCCGAGCGCGCCATCTCGCTGCCCCGCAGGATCGTGCCGTCACCACCGAGCACGACCACCAGCTCGGTGCCGTCGGCGGCGCTGGAGTCGGGGACGCCGGCGACCTCCAGCCCCTCGAAGACATGCACGTCACCCTCAGGTACTCGCACCTCGATGCCGGCCTCGAGCAGCAACCGGGCTGTGGTCGCCGCCGCGTCGCGCGCCCCTGAGCGACGCACGTGCGGCACGACGAGCACGCGCCGTGCACCTGCGTCGTCGCGGGCATCGGGGGCTGGGGTCATCGGGGTCCCTCGTCCAGTGCCGTCTGCAGGTGGCCGGCCACGAGCGCCGCAGCGTCGCGTCGCAGCCACAGGAAGTACTCGACGTTACCGCGCGGGCCCGGCAGGGGGCTGGCGGTGACGCCGGCGACGCCCCAGCCGCGCTCGCCGGCGTCGGCAGCGACCCGCTGAACGGCCTCGGCGCGCAGCGCCGGCTCACGCACCACGCCACCGGAGCCCAGCCGGTCCCGTCCCACCTCGAACTGCGGCTTGACCATGAGCAGCATGTCGCCGTCGTCGTCGGTGCAGCCGGTCAGCGCGGGCAGCACGACACGCAGGGAGATGAACGAGAGGTCGGCGACGGTCAGGTCGACCGTTCCGCCGATCTCGTCCGGTGTAAGGCTGCGCACGTTCGTCCGGTCGCGCACGTCGACGCGTGCGTCGTTGCGCAGGCGCCAGTCGAGCTGTCCGTACCCGACGTCGACAGCCACCACCTGGGTCGCGCCGCGGCGCAGGAGCACGTCGGTGAAGCCACCGGTGCTGGCTCCCGCGTCCAGGCAGCGCCGTCCGGAGACCCGCAGGGTGGGGCCGAGGCGCTCGAGCGCACCGACCAGCTTGTGGGCGCCGCGAGAGACGTAGTCGTCGGACGGGTCGCCGGACACGCTGATCCCGGCGGCCGCCTCCACAGCCGTGGCCGGCTTGACGCTCGGTCGGCCGTGGACCGTCACGCGTCCCGAGGTGACCAACTCGACGGCCTGCTCGCGGGACCGTGCCAGGCCCCGCCGCACGAGCTCGGCGTCGAGCCGGCGACGAGCCACCATGGCTCAGCGGTCGTCCGGCAGGTCGGACGCCGGGCCCGCGGGCTCCTGCGACAGCAGTGCCGAGAGCGCCGACTGCGCGGCCGCCAGCAGTGGAGCCTGCTCGGCCGGGCTCGCCTCGGCTGCCTGCTCTGCCTCGCTCAGCGCACGCTCCGCCCGGAGCAGCGCCGGGCTCTCGGGCGGGCGCGGTGGGCCCTGCGTGTCGGAGGTCATGGTGAGATCACCGTAGTACGGAGGCCAGCTCGCGGCGCACTGCGTGGGGGTCGAGTCGGCGCACGCCGTAGGTCCAGGCCGCCGCGCACGAGGCCCGCACCGCGTCTAGTCGATGAGCAGGTGCTGCGTCGAGGCTCACCTTCAGCGCCCCGTCGACGACCCACGCCGTCGCGCTGCCGCACACCCACGTCTCGCCGTCCTGACGGGTGACCGGATGCGAGTGGTGCAGTCCGCCGAGATCGTCGGAGATGAAGGCCGGCCGGAGCTCGTCGGTGGCCAGCACGACGTCCGCCTCGTCGGTGACGCCGGTGAAGACGAGCAGGCTGGGCACCGCGGCCCGGTTGGCGCCCTCGATGTCGGTGTCGAGCCTGTCGCCGACGACCAGTGGCCGGCTCGACCCGGTTCTTGTGACGGCCTCGGCGTGCATCGGCGTCTCGGGCTTGCCGGCGACGACCGGCTCTCGGCCGGTGGCTCGTCGCAGCGCCTCGACGAGTGTGCCGTTGCCGGGGGCTCGCCCCCGCGGGGTCGGGATCGTGAGGTCGGTGTTGGAGGCGACCCAGGGAACTCCTCGCTCGAGCGCGTAGGCACCCTCGGCCAGCAATGGCCACCCCAGGTCCGGTGAGAAGCCCTGGGCGACGGCCGCCGGCTCGTCGTCCGCCGACGACACCGGGGTCAGACCCCGCTCGACGAGGGCTGCCCGCAGCCCTTCGCCACCGACGACGAGGACACGTGCACCAGCGGGAACGAGCTCTGCCATGACCCGAGCCGCCGCCTGCGCCGACGTCACGACGCTGTCGTCCTCGGCCGGCATGCCGAGGTCACGCAGGTGAGCGGCGACGACGTCGGGGGTCCGGGACGCGTTGTTGGTCACGTAGGCCAGCCGCATGCCGAGCGAACGCGCCTCGAGCAGGTGCTCACGGGCGCCGACGACAGCCGACGGGCCCACGTAGACGACTCCGTCGAGGTCGAGCAGGGCGACGTCGTACTGGCGTGCCAGCGGTTCGTGGCTGGCCTCCAGCACGGTACGAGAGTCGCGGCTCATGGCTCGAGCAGCTCGACGACTCGCTGGCCCGCGTCGAGGCTGCCGTCCAGGTCGCCTGCTTCGGCTGCGGCGAACGCCGAGACCGCGTCGTCGCGCCGTCCCAGCTCGACCAGCAGATCACCGAGCGCGTACTGCAGCCGGGCGACCCACTGCTCCTGCGGTGCCCGGGCCGGCATGGATCGCTGGATGAGCGATAGTGCCTCCCCCGAGCGGTGCAGGTCCCGCAGCGCCCCGGCCGTCACGATCGCCAGCTCAGCCCGGGCATCAGGCGGTAGGCGCTCGGCCGCGTCGTCACCGGCGAGCTCGATGGCCTTCTCGGGACGACCCACCCCACGCTCGCAGTCGGCCATGACCGCCAGGAACTCGGCTCGGCCGGAGATCCGGCGGGCCGTCCTGAACTCGGTGAGCGCCGCATCGAAGTGGCCGGCGTTGTAGGCGGCGTACCCGGCGGCCTCGCGCACCAGCGCAACACGACCAGCCAGTGATCGGGCGTGCTGGGCGTGGCGGTGAGCCAGCTCAGGGTCGTCGTCCATGAGCCGACCCGCCATCACCAGGTGGCGGGCGACGGTGCCGGCCACCGGCCCCTCCAGCGTGGCGAGCTCCTGCCGCACAGCCTTGTCGAGCTCACGGCCGGTGACGTCGTCATCGATCACCGGCGCCGGTGGTCGAGAACGCCGCTCGGCGTCGGGACGGCCGCCGTCTCTGCCTCTGTCGGTGCGTGGGCCACCCTGGCGGGACCGGTCCGCGCCGCCGCGGTCGTCGCGTCGTCCACCCCGACCGGACGAGCCGCCCTTGCGTGGGGTGCCCTGCGGCGAGCGGCCGGACCCGGCACCGCGATCGTGGCTCCTGCGGTCTGTCATGACAACCTTCCTACCCTAAGCACATGCGACGAGGGCCACCCATTGCTGGATGGCCCTCGTCGAAGTGTGTGCCGGCGGCGTCCTACTCTCCCACCCCGTCTCCAGGGCAGTACCATCGGCGCTGAGAGGCTTAGCTTCCGGGTTCGGAATGGGACCGGGCGTTTCCCTCTCGCTATGGCCGCCGGAACTCTATTGAGATGTGAGCCGTTCTCCGACCGTATCTCGGGAACCGCACAGTGGACGCGATGTCGCAGCAAAACAATGATGAGAGTGTGTCAAGTCCTCGGCCTATTAGTACCGGTCAGCTCCACCTATTTCTAGGCTTCCACATCCGGCCTATCAACCCAGTGGTCTACTGGGGGCCTTACCAGGTCAACCCTGTGGGAGACCTCATCTTGAAGCAGGCTTCCCGCTTAGATGCTTTCAGCGGTTATCCCTCCCGAACGTAGCCAACCAGCCGTGCTCCTGGCGGAACAACTGGCACACCAGAGGTTCGTCCGTCCCGGTCCTCTCGTACTAGGGACAGCCCTTCTCAAGTCTCCTGCGCCCGCAGCGGATAGGGACCGAACTGTCTCACGACGTTCTGAACCCAGCTCGCGTACCGCTTTAATGGGCGAACAGCCCAACCCTTGGGACCTACTCCAGCCCCAGGATGCGACGAGCCGACATCGAGGTGCCAAACCATGCCGTCGATATGGACTCTTGGGCAAGATCAGCCTGTTATCCCCGGGGTACCTTTTATCCGTTGAGCGACCACGCTTCCACAAGCCGTGGCCGGATCACTAGTTCCTGCTTTCGCACCTGCTCGACATGTCTGTCTCACAGTCAAGCTCCCTTGTGCACTTGCACTCGACACCTGATTGCCAACCAGGCTGAGGGAACCTTTGAGCGCCTCCGTTACCTTTTGGGAGGCAACCGCCCCAGTTAAACTACCCATCAGGCACTGTCCCTGATCCGGATCACGGACCGAGGTTAGACAGCCAGCACGACCAGAGTGGTATTTCAACGTTGACTCCACGAATACTGGCGTATCCGCTTCACAGTCTCCCACCTATCCTACACAAGCCGAGCCGACCACCAATACCAAACTATAGTAAAGGTCCCGGGGTCTTTCCGTCCTGCTGCGGGTAACGAGCATCTTTACTCGTAGTGCAATTTCGCCGAGTCCGTGGTTGAGACAGTGGGAAAGTCGTTACGCCATTCGTGCAGGTCGGAACTTACCCGACAAGGAATTTCGCTACCTTAGGATGGTTATAGTTACCACCGCCGTTTACTGGCGCTTAAGTTCTCAGCTTCGCTCCGAAGAACTAACCGGTCCCCTTAACGTTCCAGCACCGGGCAGGCGTCAGTCCGTATACATCGTCTTGCGACTTCGCACGGACCTGTGTTTTTGGTAAACAGTCGCTTTCCCCTGGTCTCTGCGGCCTTCAACGCTTCGCCGGCAAGCGGCTACACGCATCCGGCCCCCCTTCTCCCGAAGTTACGGGGGCATTTTGCCGAGTTCCTTAACCACGGTTCACTCGATCGCCTTGGTATTCTCTACCTGACCACCTGTGTCGGTTTGGGGTACGGGCGGCCTTGGCACTCACTAGAGGCTTTTCTTGGCAGCTGAGGATCATCCACTTCGCCGTTATCGGCTCGGCATCCGGTCTCAGGCACGTGAGGTGCGGATTTGCCTACACCTCGCCCTACACCGTTACCCCGGGACAACCATCGCCCGGGTTGGACTA
>Ga0081528_100708_pt1:10000-12311 | contig 12311 bp, 9 predicted proteins | sample HotLakmasection4_FD_71011 | JGI IMG/M metagenome (GOLD analysis project Ga0081528, IMG submission 71011) | Hypersaline microbial mat communities from Hot Lake, Washington, USA - Section #4 (SPADES assembly) (version 2) | ecosystem: Environmental > Aquatic > Non-marine Saline and...
GAAGCCGCAGTAGAACGTCGCGCCCGGTCGGCCGATCAGCTCGCGCAGCCGCTCAAGGTCGGTCGAGTCCTGCACGAGACCGCGCCACTGCAGCTCCTCGAGCACGTCGGTGGACGAAGGCTTCTCGGAGTCGCTGTCGTCGTCCATGGCGTCAGGCAAGGTACCGGGTCATCGCTGGAGGTCTTCGAGCAGGGACAGCAGGTTGCGGTCCGGGTCGTGGAACCACACGACCCGCACGCCCCCCGGCCCGGTCCAGGCACCCGTCTCGTCCTGCTCGAGATGGTCGAAGCGCACCGTCTGGACGCCGAGGTCGCGCAGCGAGGCCACGATCACGTCCAGGTCGGTCACCCGCCACGCCAGCTGGGAGTACGGGGTCGGCACGACCGTCGGCACGTTCGTCAGCCGCAGCTCGGTCCCACCGGCCTCCAGCGACGTGCCGTAGGCGTCGGAGGAGATCACCGACAGCCCGAGGGTGTCGGCGTAGAAGGCAAGCGCCGCGTCCATGTCGGCCGTGCCCAAGACGGCCATCACCGGACGTCCCTGCACGCCTTTCATCGCTCGCTCCGCTCTCCTCGGGTGCCTGTGCCCCCACGATAGGCCGACACGGCCGGCTCGTCCGGCAGCCAGAAGCGCCACGGGCGGTCGGCAGCCCGGTTGATCCCCACCCGCGGGCCGCACAGGTACTCGGCGACCGCCACGTCCGGCAGCGTCAGGCGAACGACGCTGCCGCCGTCGAGCAGATCGGTGCCGTCGTGGACTCTCGACACCCCGAGCGCCTGGGTCAGCCGACCGGGCCCGCGAGCCAGGTCGCGGTCTCGCGGAGGTCGACCCGAGGGTGGCGTCCGACGGTCGCGCGCGACCTCGATGCCGGTCACGACCTCGCCGGCACGCAGCAGGACGGCGCCCGCCCGGCCGGCAGGACCGACCGTGACGTTGAGGCACCAGTGGACGCCGTAGGAGAAGTAGACGTAGGCCGTTCCCGGCTCGGCGAACATCGCCAGGTTTCGTCCGGTTGCACCTCGGCAGGCATGGCTGGCCGGGTCGTCCTCGCCGCCGTAGGCCTCCACCTCGACAACTCGCAGTGCCACCGGCGAAGTATCGACCCAGGAGGCGATCCTCGCGCCGAGCAGCCGCGGGGCCACCTCGTCCACCCGGCCGGCCAGCACGCTGGCAGGGCCTGCTCCGCGGGTCATGCGGCCACGCTAGGCGCAGCCGCGTGACCGACGCACCGGCTCAGGGCAGGCACACCTCGGCGTCGGCGACGGCGTCGCGGGCGGCGTCCTCCAGCGGTGCTCCGCGCTGGGCGACGTCACCCCAGGCCCAGCGCTGCCGGGTGAAGGGGTTGGCTCCCATGAGGGAGACGCCCGGCTCGGTGAGGTCGTCGGAGGCCGTGGCGAAGACGTAGACCTCGCCGATGCTGCCGGCGGCGTCGCCCTGCAGGTAGACGACGGAGGTGAAGACGTCGTTGCCGGGGCCCACCACCGAGCGCTGCGCGGCCGTCGCGGTGAACGTCGAGTCGCCCTTCCAGTTCTCGCTCTCGGGACCGACGAGGACGACGACCTCCTCGTCGGTGAGGTCTGAGCAGCCGTCGGCGTCGTCGACCGCGCATCCGCTGACGGCGAGCAGCAGCAGGGTGGCCGTGACGGCGCGAGGTCTCACGCCGACCATCATCGGCGACAGGCCCCCGGTCCGCCCCACAGGTCAGCCGTCGCGTCGGGCTCCGGTCGACTGCTCCCACTGGGTGAGCTGCTTCTCCAGCGCCTTCATGAGCTCGAAGACCTGCGCCGGCGGGATTCGGACACGTGACACGACTCTGGCCTTGCCCCGGACCACTCGCTCCCCCGCCTCGTTCGTGACCGTCTGCTGCGGCCCGGCCATCGCCGCGAAGTCGAGGGTGAAGGAGTCGCGGGAGTGCCACACGGCGACGAAGTCCGCGTAGGTGCCGCCGATCAGCTCTTCGGGCATCTGCACTTCGACGTTGGTCACGGCTTCTCCTCCGGCGCGGGTGTGCGAGGAGTTGTAGCACGCACCTGCCTAGTGTCCGTTGTCGTGGACGACTCGACCTGGCTGCTGGACCCGGACCTGCACCACCTCAACCACGCAGCGTTCGGTGCGGTACCCGTGCCGGTGCTCGAGGCGCAGGACGCCTGGCGCAGGCGCATCGATCGCGACCCGGTCGGCTTCGTCGACAGCGACCTGCTCGCGGCCCTGGACCGGGCGCGCAGCACCTGGGCGTCGGTGCTCGGCACCGGCACCGACGGGGTCGTGATGCTACGCAACACCACGGCAGGGGGGGGGGCGGGGCTGGCCG
>Ga0081528_100709_pt1 | contig 12301 bp, 15 predicted proteins | sample HotLakmasection4_FD_71011 | JGI IMG/M metagenome (GOLD analysis project Ga0081528, IMG submission 71011) | Hypersaline microbial mat communities from Hot Lake, Washington, USA - Section #4 (SPADES assembly) (version 2) | ecosystem: Environmental > Aquatic > Non-marine Saline and Alkaline >...
AGCGTGGCGACCGCCGGCAGCCCCTCAGGGACGACCGCGATCGCGAGCGCCACAGCGATCTCGACGACCTCGCCGAAGTCCCTTCCCCGTAGGACGCCGATGGCCATCAGCACGCCGGCTCCGACGACCACGACGAGCGCCAGCCGCCGGCTCAGTTGGTCCAGGCCCTCCTGCAACGGGGCCTTGGGCGAGTCCGCCTCCTCGGCCAGGGCCGCCACCTGACCCATCTCAGTCTGCGAGCCGGTGGCGACCACCACGCCTCGGCTGCGGCCGGCGAGTACCGTCGTCCCGGAGAACAGCATCGACGACCGGTCGGCGATGCCCGCATCGGCGTCGACGGGATCAACGCTCTTGTTGACCGCTTCGCTCTCGCCGGTCAGCCCGGCCTCCTGCGTCTGGAGGTCTTGGGCTTCGACCAGCCTGATGTCGGCAGGTACCTGCTCACCGGCCTCCACCGCCACGATGTCGCCCGGGACGAGCTCGGCGGCGTCGAGCTCGTCGCGGCTCCCGCCGCGGTAGACATCGGCGACTGTCCGCAGCAGGCTGCGCAACGCGGCCATCGACTGCTGGGCCCGCAGCTCGGTGACGAACCCCACGATGGTGTTCACCACGAGGACGACGAAGATCGCAGCGGCTTCGATGGTCTCCCCGACCAGCAGACCCGCCACCGCAGCACCGACGAGCAGAGCCGAGACCAGGTTGGACAGCTGCGCCCACAACAGGCTCCACCATGGCCGTGACCGGCCGCTGCTCAACTCGTTGCGCCCGACCTCCTCACGTCGTCGTCGTATCTCCTCAGAGTCCAGACCGGAGTCCGGGTCGACCCCGAGGTCGGCGAGCACGTCGCGTGCGTCGCGAGCATGCGGGGCTTGCAGGGGCTGGAGAGTCACGGACACGCCCTTCTATACCCGGCTGAAGCGAGACGAACACGCTCCGGCGCAACTGGAGAAGCCGGTACAGGTTGAGCTAGATGCTCTCGCGCACATTGCCTCGCCCAACTCTTCGACCTCCCGGTCACAGACCTGCATCAGGTCGCGAACCCCGCGACAGATCGACTGGCTCCAGCCCGCGCCGCGCGCGCCGCGGAGTCGACAACCATGCCCACCCACAGACTTGACCCGACCTACAGCCAGCTAGCTCCCGCGCAGGGACCCGCCGGTGCGGGGCAGCACCCGGCTCACGACGTCGGTCAGCGTGACGACACCTAGCAGCTGTTGTCCCTTCTCGACCACAGCTAGCTGGACACGCTGTTCACGCATCTTGCGGAGCAGCTCGTAGACCGGGGTCGTCGCGTCGACTCGGAAGGCCGGGCGCGCGAAGTCGTCGGCACGCTGCTCGTCGCGGGCCTGAAGCGTGTCGCGGACGTGCACGACCCGCGGGAATCGACCGGTGTCGTCGCGCAGGAGGATCCGTAGGTGCCCGGACGCCAACGCCGCCGCACGGACGTCGGCGACCACGGCGTCCAGCGTGACCGAGGTGGGCGCCGTGTTCGGCTTCGTGATCGCCTCGACGGTCAGTCCTTCCAGCTCGATGACGTCGCTGATCTGGCTCTGCAGGGTCGGCTGGAGCACCCCCACCTGCGTCGAGTACTCCACGAGGTGGCGGATGGTGTCCGCGTCGCGCCCACCCACGGCGGCCCTGTCCACCGGCTCGACACCGGACCTCGCGACGAGCCGGTTGGCGATGTCGTTGACCCAGAGCAGGAACGGTCGGAACACCCAGATGAACCCGCGCGAGGGGATGCCGATCATGCGGGCGGACAGCTCCGGGTGGGCGATCGCCCAAGACTTCGGGGCCATCTCCCCGATGACGAGGTGCAGGAACGTCACGGCGAGCAGGGACAGGGCGAAGGCAGCGCTGCCGGCGAGCCAGCCGGGCGCTCCCCACGACCCGAGCACCGGACCGAGCCAGGCGTCGACCGCCGGCTTGGTCACCGCTCCGAGAGCGAAGGTGCACGCCGTGATGCCGAGCTGGGCACCGGCGAGCATGACCGTCAGCTCGTTCATGCCGCGCAGCGCTGCCCGAGCCGAGCGGCTGCGCACAGCGTCCTGCTCGAGACGGTGCCGGCGGGCCCCGAGAAGGGCGAACTCGATCACCACGAAGAACGCACTGAGGGCGATCAGCGCCATGGTGACGACAGCAACCGTCCACCCGTTCATCCGCGGTCCTCTCGCGCGGGCCCGAGATCGCCGACCGCTCCCCGTCCGTCCGATTCGGTCGGGACCGTGGCGGAGCCATCCTGCGGGATCACCCGCACGCGCACCACGCTCGGCACGTACCGCTCGACCCTCGCCACCTCGATCTGCAGCAGCCAGCTCGCCGGCTCATCACCGACGAGGTCGGCCCCGGTCGCGGGCAGCCCGACGAGGATCGTTTCCCCCTCTGCCGGGAGGCTGCCTGCCTGCTCGATGACGAGCCCGGCGATGGTCTCGTAGTCGCCCCGGGGCAGGTCGCGCCCGATGGCGCGCTCCACCTCGTCGATGTGCAGGTCCCCGTCCATCACCCACGCCTGGTCCCCGTCGACGTCGACGTCGGCGGGGACGTCGACGTCGACGTCGTGCTCGTCGCTGATCTCGCCGACCAGCTCCTCGGCGAGATCCTCCATCGTCAGGACGCCGCAGAACCCGCCGTACTCGTCGATGACGCACGCGAGCTCGTTCCGGGTGTCGGTGAGACGCTCGAGAGCGACCGGGAGCGGCATCGGCGTCGGAACGACCAGCGGCGGGCGCATGATGGCCGTGACCGGCCGCTCGTCGTCGGGGTCACCGGCGAGGACATCGGCGAGGTGCACCACACCGAGCGGCTCCTCGAGCTCCCCGATCACCGGATAGCGCGTATGGCCGCTCCCCATGAGGACGCGCACCTGCGCCACGGACGTCTCCGGCTCCACCACGTCCACCCGGGCTCGCGGGATCATGGCGTGCTCGACGTCGCGGTCGGGGAAGTCGAGAATCCGGTCGAGCATGACCGACAGCTCCTCGGGCAGGTCGCCGCTGACCCGGGAGTCGTCGATGATGTGCTCGAGGTCATCCGCGGTCGCACTGCTGTCGAGGTCGTGCACCGGCTCCACCCGCAGTATCCGCAGCACCGTGTTCGAGGCCAGGTCGAAGAACGCGATGAGCCACCCGAACACGGCCAGGTACAGCTGCGTTGACCGGGCCAGCGACAGGGCGAGCGGCTCCGGGTTCGCGATGGCGAGATTCTTGGGGTACAGCTCACCGAAGATCATCTGGACGACGGTCGCGAGGACGAGGGCCAACACCGTGCCGACGGTGACGCCGACCGCCGCTGGCACCCCCGCCCTGCCGAGCAGCGCGCCCAGCGACTCCCCGATGAACGGTTCGGCGACGAAACCGACCAGCAGACCCGTAACGGTGATGCCGAGCTGGGCGCCCGACAGCATGAACGACGTCTGACGCGTGACAGCCAGCGCCCTCTTCGCCGCGACGTCGCCGTCGGCGGCCAGCGCGCGCAACCGTGCACGGTCCACCGACATGTAGGCGAACTCCTGCGCCACGAAGTAACCGTTCACGGCGATGATGACCGCGGTCAGCACCACCCCCGCGAGCAGGATCAGCACGGTGGTCACAGGTCCACCCGACAGCAGTGGCCGATCAAGCGGCACGCCAGAAGCGGGCCGAGACCTGCCCCGGGCGCATCCGATGACGAACCGGCCGGTGCTACGTCGTAGAACGCCGCAGCGAAGGCTGCACAAGAAGCGGCGGGCACGCGGTGCTCAAGCCTCCCAAAGCGACTCAACGGACGTCCTCAGCATACGGCCCGGCTCCGAGTCGACCGGACCTTCGAGCCCGTAGACCGTCACCGGTGCCCTGGGCCCGGCACGGCGCCGGGCACAAGCGTGGCCCACCGCTACCTCACCGTCGTGGTCGACCACGACAGCGGCCGGCTGGTTTGGGCTGCACCGGGTCGGGAGAAGGCCACGCTCGAGGCCCTCCTCGCCGCGATCGAGCACGGCCTGTCCAACGGCCGCATCGAGTCGGTCAACACCAAGATCCGCCTCATCACCGGAATCGCGTTCGGGTTCCGCTCACCCGAAGCCCTCATCGCCCTGGCCATGCTCAACCTCGGCGGCCACAAGCCCGCCCTCCCGGGCCGGTCATGACCCACGGATCAGTCAGAAGAGCCTCTTCTCAGTTGGCCACCAGCGGGGAGCATGAACTGGCCGTTGACACACGGTGGCAGCCGTCGGTACCCGGGCCACCTCCGGCTGACCCTGGTACCGGCCGACGGGGAGTCGACCATCTCGGGTCCGCGCGCAGCTCAGTCTTGCCAGAGGGTGGTGACCCGTTGTGCTGCGGCGTCGATCTGCGCTGCATCAAGAGGCTCGCTGGCGTCGATCCCCTGTGCGGGCCATTCGAACACGACCTGAAGATCCTCGTCATCTGGCTCCGGAAGCGGCTGAAGCCAGAACTCATAGTCCCAGGCAGAGACGGTGCTCTGGCTGGACGAGAAGTCCAGCACCGGGCCCGTCGGCTCGCCCTCGGACTCTGGCGGGTCGGCCGAACTGGCGACCTCACCGTCGGGGTACTCCACCTGGATGCGCAGCAGCTCCTCCGGGAGATCGTCCTGCTGCGGAGAGGGCCTTCCCATCTCGCCCATCGGGTCATCCGGTTGGGTGGTCCCCTCCGCCTCATCGGGGTCGGTGCGTACCGCCACCTCGACCTGCATCCCGGTGCTGTACGCCGTGATCCCGGTGACGGCCACGACCGCATCCTCACCCTCGACTAGAATGGGGTCGATTGCCACAGGCTGGCCGATCTCATCCTCGGGAGCTGCGGCCCCCGCCGATGACGGCGTTCCTGCACCCGCCTGACCCTCGCCCGGTTCCCCGGTCTGCGCAGCGTCCTGACCGTCGTCGGGGGCCTCCTCGGTGACCTCGACATCGCCCGTCGTGACGCCCGGCTCGCTCGTTGCGCGGTCTTCTGGCTCGGCGTCATCTGCTGGTGAGCAGCCAGCCACCCCGATGACCATCGCTGCGACGAGTGCGGGGTACCCGTACCTCATGATCTGCTCCTATACCGTCGACGGTCTCGGACACGTGGCAAGAAGGCACACTCGCTGCCTACCCACTACCTCTCGGGCGTCGGCTGACCCCACCTTCTGCCCACACCCTCACGGTCTCAAACCTCAGCCGGCTCGCAACCAAAGCCAGCCATTCGTCTGAAACCGCGCCCCGGCGTTCCGCAGCTGGGGTGCCATGCCCAGCAGGAAACTGCTGGCTGTCCGGCTACACCGTTCTGGCGACGCCATCGACCGGGCTATCCGCGAACTCGCCGACACCGGCCTCGTCCGCATCGAGCCACGCCGGGCCGGACGACCGAACCTGCCTGCACGTAGGTCAGCGTGGTCGGCTTCGGAGCCAGCACACCCCCGGCGGGCATGCTCGTGAACTGCGCGTAGGTGCCGAAGCCGAACCGGTCGAACCCGAACACCGGCTGCCCCACCTCGAACGAACTGACGTCCCCACCGACCGCGTCGACGTCCCCCCGACAGCACCATCCCGAGGACCCGGCGTCCAGCACCGACTGTCACCCAGCCGTGCGGCGGTGGACCCGAGATATCGACAGTCCCAGCGGCGTCCTACTACCGCCTGTGGACGTATGGCTGCGACAGCGGACTCGGTCCCCGGACCAGATCGCTGCACCCCACTGTGGAGCGCGCCTATGCGTCGGTTCGGCGGTCTGCCTCGCGGGGTCTAGCGGCGCGGCTGCCTGTTCGGAGGCTGTCGGCGATGGTCTGCAGGTCATCGAGCTCCCCGGATGCGACGGCGACAACGAGTTCGTAGGCCTCGTCGTTGGTCACGGTGAGCCGCCAGCCGTTGATGCCAAGGAACGCGATCGTGGCCGCCAGGGCCAGCCGCTTGTTCCCGTCGACCAGCCCGTGGTTGCGGGCAACGGAGTGCAGCAGCGCTGCTGCCTTGGTGGGCAGTTCGGGGTAGGCGTCCGATCCGAAGGCGCCGGCCTGGGGTCGGGCCAGTGCCGACCCCAGCAGCCCGACATCTCGCACGTCGACCGAAGGCAGCACCGTGCCGGCGACATGGAGCAGGTCGTCCAGGTCGAGATAGATCACTCTCCGAGTCGCCGCAGCGCCTCGGCATAGCGCGGGATCTCCTCGCCGAGGACATCGTCGAGAAGCTCACGCTTGCTCGTCCGTTCGATGTAGTCCCGTACGGCCTGGCGCGCGACGTCCTGCATCGACCGCCCCTCCTGTGCAGCCCGCTGCCGAAGTGCGTCGGTCTCCTGCTCGTCAAGGCGCAGTGTCATGGCCATGACAGAATGATACCGCGCGCGATACCAACGTGGCGATATCGGCGACCTGGGGTAACTGCTGCCGGAACCAGCGCTGGGTGCACGTGCAGCAGCGCGTCGTGCAACCGGTTGGTCAGCCGGGTCGCCCCGGCGGCCAGGTCGGCGTCATACCCGGCGAGCACCTCGACCGGCCCCCGTCCGGTGCGCACAAGGCGTGCCCGCTCGACCAGGCACGCCTCGAAGTCCGCCGCCGTCGGGATCACGGTGGTCAGGCCGGGTCCACCCCGACGGCTACCAGGCTGTCGTCCCCGATGGTCCAGGCGTCGTGTCCCGGCGAGACGCGCACCACATCCCCGGGTCGGCTCTCCAGTTCCTCCCCGGTGTCCATCCGGGTCCCCATCCGTCCCGACACGATGAACAGCACGTGGTCACCCGGGCAACTCGCGACGTCCAGGTCCGGTCCGTTGTCTTGGGAGAAGCGCCACCCAGGCTCGGCGATCAGCTTCCAGGCGCTGTACTCGCCGACGGTGCCCACGGCCATGCGTCCGTGCGGGAATTCCTGCACCGCCTCGGTGGCATCCAGGTTGGTCTGCTCCAGCATGAGGATCTCCTCTCGCGGCTGACGGGGACTGCGCTCAGATGAGGCGCTTACCCAGCCGCACGGCGGCCAAACGCTCCTCGCGAGTTCGAGGACTCGGCCTCCACGTCGTGGCGTAGCGGCACGATGAGCCTCTTGTCAGCGGCTTAGAGATCGCGCCAGTAGGCGGCGGGCCGGGGATGCGTGTCGATGCCGCGGAACAGGTGCGAGCGTCAGTAGAGGAAGTGGTGTTCGACGTCGTCTTCCTTCCCCGAGGTCCTCGTGCCTGCCTTGTCGTCTTCCATCATCGGTCCGCTGTGGGACCAGTTCGCCGCGCTGATCCCCGAACACATCGAGGCACATCCGCTGGGGTGTTCCCACAGGCTGGGGCTGCGCCAGGTGTTGAGCCCTCTGCCCGGCTGTCGGCAACTCTTGCTCGCACTGAGCTGAACCCTCGCTTCTAGAACGCTCGGACGGGGTTCGTCACGCCCTGTCCTGGTCGCATGAGCCCTGGGTTTCGGTGTCGGAGTCGGACTGGGCGTCGCAGGTGGCAGCGGGCTTCGTCGCCGGTGTGGGCAGCGATGCGACCGGGTCGTCACCGCCACGCTGGGCAAGCACGATCGCACCGATCGCCAGTTGCCCGCGACGACCAGCGCCACTCCCACCATCGGCAGGTGCCGATCCCAGCCGATGCGATGTCGGGCATCACCCAGGACAGCTACGCCATGGTCAGGCAAGACCACGACGGTCCGGCTGAGCCGCCTTGGGGACCGAACCGGTCGAGCGTCTGCAGCCAGCAGGTCGAGAGGGTGGACGGCAGGCGCGGCACTCCCGGTTGGATCGATGCACGTGACGCATTCCCCGCGAGCGCTGCGGTCTAACCCACGTACGGTAGTACCGGGTTATACTTCGGTGTGAAGACAGCCATCTCGGTCCCCGACGACACCTTCGAGGCCGCCACGAGGCGCGCGCAGAAGCTGGGGATGAGCCGATCGGAGTTCTTCTCCCTCGCCGCCCGCCGGTACCTCGACGAGCTCGACCGCGAGTCCATCACCCAGCAGGTGGACGAGGCTCTTCGAGCGGCAGGCAGTGACGAGGCCGCTGCTGCGGCGGTTGCCGCAGGTCGGCGGCGGCTGTCCAGCGGTGAGGACTGGTGATCGTTCGCGGGGGCGTGTACTGGGCTGACCTCGGTGAGGTCAGTGGAAGCCGGCCCGCCAAGCGACGACCCGTGCTCGTAGTGCAATCCGACGCCTACAGCGCCAGCGCACTGTCGACCGTGATCGCCGTCGTTCTCACGTCCAACACTGCGCTGGCCGCGATGCCCGGTAGCGTGTTCCTACCCGCGACAGCCAGTGGACTGCCTCGAGACTCGGTCGTCAACGTGACCGGCATGGTCACCCTGGACCAGGACGACGTGACCGAGATGGTTGCCCAGCTCCCCAGCTACCTGCAGGCCGAGGTGGATCAAGGTCTGCGTCGCGTGCTCGATCTGTAGCCACCCACCGACCCGGAGCCCGAGAGGCATCTGACGGAATTTCGACCTAATGAGGGCGACCGGGTCCGGCCGTGTTGCAGGATTTGGTCCGGTAGCTGCTGGTGGGTGAGCACTCCTTTGACCCGGACGCGTGGCAGTCCTGAAGTCAGATCGTGCCCCCGCCGGTGGGTCGGGAAGGGTGATCGCTGATGGGATGTCGTGCCTGCCGCGGGTTGGCGTGAGCACTGGTTCATTAGGTCCGACACACCAACGCGTCCTTGGCCCTAGAGGCCGGGGTCGAGCTGAAGGTGGTGTCCGAGCGACTCGGTCACGCCACAACCGGAATCACCGCGGACCTATACCCCCACGTCGCGCCGACCGTCGGGCAGTCCGCAGCGGCCCGGATCGCCGACGTGCTCAGGGGACCCTCGCGAACACCCGGTTCTGACAACTCCGGGACATTCCCTAGCGGCTTCTTTCGGAGACCAGCAGGCCGAAGATGAGCAGGGTTCCCACTGCCTGGTAGCTGCCGATCACGGCCGCGGCGATCAGCACCCGCAGCAACGCGTGCGTTCGGCGGGGTCGCATCCCCAGGACGTCTGCCTTGACGCTGTCGAAGGCCAGCGCCCGCAGCGGCCGGTACCGCGCGACGGTCGCGCCGACGACCGCCACCGCCAGCAGAGCCTGGACGAGGAGATCGTCCCCGATCACCCCGAGTGCGTCACCGAAGAGGATGGCGGTCAGGCTGCCGGTGTAGGAGTCGCTCCGGGAGATGACGACCACGCCCAGGGCGAGCATGCCGACGAAGAGCAAGCCGATGCCGGTGTCGTCCGTAAACGAGGTCTGCCGGTGCACCAGCTCGATCCCGGCGACCATCACCACGACTGCCACGGCGGCGCCCGAGGAACGGGGAGAAGTCCAGCAGCACCGCCGGTGCGACCCCCGGGACGATGCCGTGCACGAAGGCGTCACCGAAGACGCTCATCCCGCCAGCACCAGCCAGGTGCCGACCACCGCGCACATGATCCCGGCGATGGCACCGGCCAGGAGCGCGCGCTGCTGGAGGCCGAGCGCGAACGGCTCGGTCAGCCACTCCACGCCAGGCTGCTAGCTCAGCGCGTCGGCGATGAGCTGGGCGTTCGTGGTCACCATCCCGGAGTAGGTGTCCGCCCCGGACCCCTCCGGGCCGAGGGAGCCGACGTAGAGCTCGACTACCTCGACCTGGGTGCCGGCCTCCGCCGCGACCGCACCCACGAGAGCGGAACTGTCGGCAGTGTTGGAGAAGATCGCCGGCACACCCCCAGCCTCGATGACCTCCACCAGCTCGGCCAGCTCGGCCGAGGACGGCTCGGCCAGGGTCGAGCCGCCCGGGATGACCACACCAGCGACCTCGAAGTCGTACGCCTGGGCGAAGTACCCGAATGCGTCGTGGTCGGTGACCAGCACCTGCTTCTCGGCCGGGACGCCGGCGAGGATGTCGCGCACCTGCTCGTCGGTCTTCATCAGCGCGTCATGCACCTCGGTCCCGCACGTGGCGTAGGCGTCGTCACCGGTCACCTCGGCCAACTCGGCGCCGATCAGCTCGGCCGCCTCGGCCATGCGCGCGGTGTCGTGCCAGAAGTGCGGGTCCATCGACCCGTGCTCGTGGGCGTGCTCCTCGTCCTCCTCGTGGGCGTGCTCCTCACCCTCGTGGGAGTGCTCCTCCTCCGAGTGCTCCTCGCCGTCGGCCTTGTCCTCATGGGAGTGCTCCTCACCCTCGTGGGAGTGCTCGTCGTGGGAGTGTCCTCCGCCGGCGAACTCGATGGGGTTGACCATGGGGGCGACCTCCATAACGGTGGCCCCGTCGGCCTCGGCACCCTCCAGAGCGTCGGCGAGTCCTTCCTCCAGGCCGAGCCCGTTGGCGACGACGAGGTCGGCATCGACAAGCGCGGCGACCTGCTCGGAGGAGGCGGAGAAGTCATGCGGGTCGGCACCGATCGGCATCAGCGTCTGCGCGGTGCCGCCGGCGCACTCCATGATGTCGCCGACCACGCTGCCAAGCATCGTGGTGGTCGCGAGGGCCACGCCGCCGGCCGAAGTGTCCTGCGCGGCGTCGCTGCCGCCATCGTCGCTGCTGGCCGCACCGCAGCCAGCAAGCACCAGGCCGGCTGCGAAGAAAGCTCCCAGGGAAGGTGCAGGACGTCGCATGGGTGGCATCCATTCTACCTCGTGGTGAGAATCGTTCCCGCGAACGTTAGCAGGGAATGGGAACCATTGTGAACAACCGCGTCAGGCGCCGCCCCTGCTCGGCTGGTCGGTGATTCAGCCGGTGGCCGTGGCGGCGCAGTCGGAACAGAGACCGACGACCTCGACGTGGTGGGAGGCCTCGATGTAGCCGTGCTCCTCGGCGACGCGGCGCGCCCAGGCCTCGACGGACGGCGCCGCGATCTCCTCCGTCCGGCCGCACGACCGGCAGACGAGGTGGTGGTGGTGACGGGTGCTGCACTGCCGGAACACCGCCTCCCCCGACCCGAGGTGCAGCGCGTCCAGCTGGCCGGTGTCGGCCATGGCCTGCAGGTTGCGGTAGACGGTGGACAGCCCCACCGCCTCCCCGCGCTGCTGCAGCAGGTCGTGGATCTCCTGGGCGCTGCGGAACTCGGTGAGCTCGGCCAGCAGCGCCGCCAGCGCGGCCCGTTGGCGCGTCGAGCGGGTCGGTGCAGGCGCAGCGGCCATCAGCAGTACCTCCTCTTCGGCAGTATGCCGCAGCCCGGTACGGAGTCTGGTGCGCGGTCGCAGCCGGGTCCGGGCGGGGTCAGCCTTGCCGGGCCTTCCAGCGGGGGTTCTGCTTGTTGATCACGTACAAGCGTCCGCGCCGTCGCACCACGACGGACCCGGGCTTGTTCTTCAGCGCCTTGAGCGACGCGCGGACCTTCATCGTGGCGCTCCCAGGCGTGACAGGTGGCGGTAGCGGCGGCGGAACTGCTCGACCCGGCCCTCGATGTCCAGCACGCTCTTGCGGCCGGTCCACCAGGGGTCCTGGCCGAGGAGATCTCGACGTCGACCACCGGGTACTCCCGCCCGTCGGTCCAGCGCACCGTTCGCGGGCTGGACAGGGTGGAGCGCGTGAGGACTGCCGTGCCGGTGGCGCTGTCGCGGAAGATGACCGGCTGGTAGTCGGGGTGGATGCCGGGCCTCATGAGGCCTCCCTGGCTGTCCGGCTGCACCGTTCTGTGGCCGCCATCGACCGGGCCGTCCGCGAACTCGCCGACGCCGGCCTGGTCCGCATCGAGCACCGCCGGGCCGGGCGGCGGAACCTGACCAACCGCCATCACCTCACCACCACCGACCCGCACGGCTCTGACAGCAGGGGTGGCCGCAGAACTGCGGCCACCCACGACGCGTCTGGTGGTCGCACAACTGCGGCCCGACCCAGAGAACAAGACCCATAACCCTCCTCCCCCCACCCCCTCGCAACCATCGACAGCGACGACGACCTGGCGGGAGGAGGACATCCTGACCCGCTGCGGCATCCCCGAACTCGAGGTGTTGGTCGAGCACTGCCTCACCGCCCGGCGAGCGCTCGACAAGCCGACCGGGCGGTGGACCCGCCACACGTTGCTCGCCGCGATCCAGCTCGCCCTCACCCGCGGCTGGCCCGCCCCGCTGATCGAACCGGCGCTGCTCGTCGTAGCCGCCGACCCGGAGACCCGGTCTCCGATGCGGCTGGCCGAAGCCGGCCCCTGGTGGGACACGGACACCGCCCCACCCAGCCCGCCGTCCGACGGCGACACCGACCTGGCCGCGCTGGAGGCCGAGCTCGACGACGTCGCCGAACACCGACCCGCCCTCCAAGCCCAAGCCCGACAAGAACTCGCCGCCGAGCGTCTGCCGGTCACCCGGGCCACCGTCACCGTCCACGCCCTCGACCGCCGCAGCGATCCCGAGGGCGAGATCGCCCGGCTGGAGCGGCGGCTGGTCTGGATCCTGGGGCGGCGCGGCGGG
>Ga0081528_100712_pt1 | contig 12265 bp, 9 predicted proteins | sample HotLakmasection4_FD_71011 | JGI IMG/M metagenome (GOLD analysis project Ga0081528, IMG submission 71011) | Hypersaline microbial mat communities from Hot Lake, Washington, USA - Section #4 (SPADES assembly) (version 2) | ecosystem: Environmental > Aquatic > Non-marine Saline and Alkaline >...
CTCCCCGCCCCCCCGCCGTGCTGCTCGCCGCCGCCTACGGCGAGGGCTGGCGGGTACCGGTCCCTTCGTTCCGCTACCGGGCCAATCCCACCCGTCGGCGCATCCGGATGTGGGTGGGTGGCTGGCGCGAAGAACGGGACCGGTGGATACGCTACTACCGCGATAACCCGGGCCACCCCCCGGCCCCGTCGGAGTTCGTCCGCTGGCTCGGCCCACAGCTCGCCGACGAGACGGTCATCGACGTGGGGTGCGGCCGGGGCCAGGACGTGCGGTTCCTGGCGGGGCAGGGCCGACGTTCCATTGGTCTGGACGTCGTCCCGGCCGCATTCCGCCGGATCCGTCGCCAGGCCCGCCGCTTGGGCAGGCCCGCCTCGTTCCGGTCGCTCAACCTCGGTTCGCTGCATGAGTCGCTGTGGGCTGGAGCCTCGGCTGCTCGGCTGCCTGCTCGCCGCACCGTGATGAGCCGGTTCATGCTCCACACGTTGAGCCCTGCGTCGCGGGTCAACTTCTGGCGGCTCTGCTCCATGGCCCTCTACGACGGGGGCCGCTGCTACATCGAGGTGCCGCAAGACCCGCACGACGTCGGCTCGTGCGGACCGGCATCACCCGTGACCTGGCACATCGACGATCTGGTGGCCGACGCTGGACGTTTCGATGCTCGCGTGATCGCTCGCCACGACGTGCGTACGCGAGCCCCGTTCGGCACGGACGAGGTCGACGCGATCAGGCTGGTTCTCGAGTTTCCAGACAGCTCGAGACCGGGGACACCATGGAGGGAGACCTGATGGGGCGCACGACACGACTACGCGCCGCGGTGAGCAGGCAGCGCACGCTCGCCGGACGGGTGCAACGAGCGGAGCGAGAGATCGAGCGGCTACGCATCCAGGTTTCGGCGCTGCAGGAGGCTGCGGACGAGGACAGGAGCCTTCACCGGCGCCTCGCCGAGCTCACCGACGTCGTGCAGTTCTCACTGCTTCCGGGCTCGGGCTCGGCTGCGGTGCTGGAGGACCCGCTCGACACATACTTCGACGACCAGCAGGACGGGTCATCCTGACGAGTGGACGCGCCGCGCGGCTACGTGGGCGCTCGTACGATCTGGCATAGGGTGCACGAGTCGTCGTCGCCGCAGGGAGTGCTTGTGTCAAGGTCGCACCCGTCCCCCGTGATCTACCTCATCGGCACCTCTGGCCACCCGAACTACGGTGACGAGGTCGTCACGGCGACATGGCTGCGGCACTACGCCGAGCACCTGCCCGACGCCGAGGTGTGGCTCGACACCCCGCGGCCCGGCCAGTCAGCGGTGCTCTTCGACGGTCTCCACCCCGGCTTGCGGTGCGTCGACACGCTGTTCCACGCCTGCTGGAACGCCCCTGGTGAGTCCGCGGACGAGGTGCTGACCTTCGGGCCGACCCTCCTGGACGAGCCGCGACGCATCCCGCGCGAGGTGAGTGGGCTGGCTGTCCTTCTCCGGGCTGACCTCATCCACGTGCTCGGCGGTGGGTACATCAACGCGCTGTGGCCTCGCCATCTCGCCCTGCTGTCCATCGCACGGGCTGCCGCCGACCGGACGGGCGCGCACACCGTACTCACCGGGGCCGGACTCGTTCCGGCCCTGGACGACTCCGCGGCGCTGCTCGCCGAGGTCTTGTCGGGCTTCGACGTGGTGGACGTGCGAGACGAGGCGTCGGCGTCGCTGCTGGCCGGCCAGGTGCCGCAGGCCACTCTCACCGCCGACGACTCCTTTCTCGGCCTCGCGAGCCTGCCGCGGGCGAAGCCGCCCCACCCGGGCGTCGTCCTCTGCATCCAGGACGACCTGCGGACCGTGGGCCTCGAGGTCGTCGCCGACTACTGCGTCAGAACGATCGAGCACTGGGCCGCCCGCACCGAGCCGGTGCTGCTGCTGGAGTGCCTGCCTCCTGGCGACCAGGCTGTGCGGCCCTTGTTGGAGCCGCACCTCCCTGGCTTGACCACGATGTCGTTCGACGAGCTCTGGCGCGACGGGCTGCCCCTGGCTCGTGGTCAACGGTGGATATCCACGCGGTTCCACCCTCACCTGCTGGCCGCTGCAGCCGGCGTGTGGGGCGTCGGCCTGGTGACAGGCGGTGACTACTACCAGAACAAGCACGCCTCGCTGATCGCTCTCGGCAGCGAGTGGCACGTCACGAGCGACTTCTCCGCCCCGGTCGACGCGGGATGCATCGACGTCTCCCCGTTCGGCGGTTCGCTCCCCGTCATCCAGCGGGCCAAGCGATCCCTCGCCGACGCCGCAGTCGCGGCAGCGGTGAGGCGCGTCGCGGAGCGCTCGTGAGGTCGTCTCGATGACGCGGCCGGTTTGGCGAAGGTTCTCAGGCGTCCGGAAGCGCACGGCGGACCCACCTACCGTGGCCCCCTGCGTGCCTGACGCCGCCGTCTCGTCGCCCGTTGCGGTCCTCGACCAGCCCGGGTCTGCCTCGCGCATGAGCGGCCCCAATGCCGACCAGCTCACGCACACGCTGGTTCGCGTCGGCCGCCGCCTCGGCATGGACCTTGCCGACGACGAGGCGCCCCCGGTTCGGCCCCTGGTGCAGAGCGCAGCCCGGGCGGCGGCCGCGGCGACCCTCGCGGAGTCGATGGCCGTCGGCACTCCTTGGGACGAGGCGGTGCTCGCCACGGTCCGTGCGCTGATCCGCGGCGACCAGTGGCACGTGGCACGTGCGCTTGCGGACTCGCTGGGGCGCCGCGGTGACCAGACCCTGTCGGCGGTGGCCCTCGGTGTCGCCGCCCATGCCCGCGGCTGGTTCGACCTGGCGGCGCAGGAAGTTTCCGACGTCTCTGATGCGACTCTCGCGCGGCTCTCACCGATCGAGGCCGTCGAGTCGCTGCTGGGAGCCTCAGCGACCCACCGCAAACCGTCACGCGTGGCGGGCATCGCGCGCGAGGCGGCGTCACGATCGACTGCTGATGCCGTGGACATGGCGGCCCGGCTCGCGGCCGTGGGCGACATTGCTGTTGCACACGAGCTGCTCGACCTGATTGACGCTGAGGCACGTGCCGACGTGGACGTCGACCGTGCTCGCGCCCTGGCCTTGCTGGCCGAGAGTCGGTTCACGACACCAGTCGCGGCGCCCGATGAGTCGGTCGTTTTCGGCGTGCTGGACTACCGGCAGCCTGACCAGTCCCGGGTGTCGACCAACATCGGGGACTACGTGCAGACCGCTGCGATGCTCGGCCACCTCGTGCGTTACCGCAACGTCAGCTTCACCGGCGAGGACGGGCTGTCGGAGGTGGCGGCAGAGCTGGCCGCCGCCGTACCTGAACATCTTCGCATCCAGGGTCCGCAGTCGCGAGTACACCTCACGGCCGTGCACAGAGACTTCAGCAGCACTCAGGTTCTGCCGCCGACCGTGTGGACGATCGCGTTCGGATGGCACATGCACTCCCTGTTCGGGCTGCGATACGACTTCCCCTACCACCCGTCGGTTCGACCACTGTTCGTGTCCTTCCACGTCAACCGGCCGGAGATGCTGACGCCCGCGGCACTGGACTACCTTCGCCGTCACGGCCCCATCGGCTGTCGTGACTGGAGCACAGTCGACCTTCTCCTCAGCGCCGGAGTCGACGCCTTCTTCACGGGCTGCCTGACGAGCACCGTCGACGCTGTCGTCCCGCGCCAAACTGAGCCGTTGCCTCCCGAGCAGAAGAAAGTCGGCCTGATCGACGCCCCGGTCCGGGTCAGAGCCAACGTACGTCGCGAGTACGAACTCGTCCAGCACGCCTCGGCCGACATCCCGGGCCTATCTCCGGCCACAGGTGTGCGTGCGGCCGTCGCCGCGCTCTCCAGGTACCAGGCGACATACGTGCGCGTGATCACTTCGCGGCTGCACGCCTACCTCCCTGCCACCTCGCTGGGAATCCCCACCCGCTTCATGCCGACCAACCCCGGAGACCCTCGTTTTGCCGGGCTGCGCGACATGGGTCCCCAGAGCCCGGCATTCGTCGCGATGCGCCAAGGCATCCGCGACCTTCTCGAACCTGTCATCGCGGCGATCCTCTCCAGTGCCACGGAGGACGACGTCTACGCCCTGTGGCGGTCGCTGACGTCGGACAAGGTCGCGCAGGCGCGACGACGCCACAGCGAGCGGATCTCCATCCCCACCGCGCACATCGACGTGGATGCGACCTGCGACCTGGTCCGCGCCGGCACCACCCACGCACGCCCGGCCGGTGCCGCGGGGAACCCGGTCCATGTCGCGCTCGCCTGCGACCAGAACCTGGTCGAACAGCTGCCCGTCACCATCGACGCCATCGTGAGCGGCTCGTCGAGCCCGGTCCACCTCTACCTGCTGACACGTGGCCTCGGCCCGGACGTCCTCCATCGGCTCGCCGAAACGCTCCCCGACGCCACGCTCACATGGCTTCCGTGCGACCCCGTCGCGTACGGAGAGGTCACACGGATGATCGAGCACATCACGCTGAGCACGATGGACCGGCTGCTCCTCCCTTCCCTGCTGCCCGACGTCGACCGCCTCGTGTACGTCGACGTGGACGCGCTGGTGCTCGGCGACGTGGCAGAACTGGCCGCGCTAGACCTTGACGGACGCCCTTTCGCCGCGCGTGCCTCCTTCTACCCCGGATACCTGTACTGGTGGAAGGCTGCGCATCGGCTCCCGCCGGAGCGGGCCGACGCGCTACGCCGCCAGATGTCTCAGCGCCCGTTCTCCCCTGGCGACACAGCGCTCAACGCCGGTGTCCTCGTCCTGGACCTGGCACGGCTCAGGCAGGACGACTTCACGGCTCTCGCCCTCGCCTACGTGGAGCAGTTCGGCCTCAACGACCAGGATGTCCTGATGGCGTACGCCGAAGGAGACTGGGCACGTCTCGAACCGCGCTGGAACCACTGGCCCATCATGGAGCGGCTCAACGATCCCGAGGTCGTGCACTACGTCGGGGCGGCAAAGCCGTGGGGCGCCCTGGTTTCCCCCTACGACGACCTCTGGCGGGTGCGTGCCGGTCGCGTCGCCGAGCGGTTGGGCGGGCAGATCGTCGTCAGTCCGTCGCCATGACGACCGGCCGCGTCTTCTTGCACGTCGGGGCACCGAAGACTGGCACGACGTTCCTTCAGTCCATCCTGTGGGCCAATCGCGACCGGCTGCGTGCCACCGGGCTCCTCGTGCCGGGCCAAGACCAGTTCGACGCGTTCTACGCCACGATGCACGTCCGTCAGGTCTCGCGTTCCGAGGGACTCCCCGCTCGGGCCGCCGACGCGTGGCCGCGGCTGGTAGACGAGGCCTGCGCGTGGGGCCGTGACAGCGTCATCAGCCACGAGTTCTTCGCAGCCGCCTCCGCCCGCCAGGCGGCCCGAGCACGTGCCGACCTCGCTCCCCTCGAGGTCCACGTGATCGTGACCGCTCGTGACTACGTCGCCCAGCTTCCCGCTCTCTGGCAGGAGCAGGTGAAGGTCGGCTCGACAGACCCCTTCGACACCTTCGTTGATGCCATGCTCGAGGGTCGCCGGTCCGGCCCGCTGAGCTGGCGCACGACCGATGTCCCGGCCGTTCTGCGACGGTGGACTGCGTCGTTGCCTGCCGAACAGGTTCACCTCGTCACCGTCCCGCCGCCGGGCTCGCCTCCGCTTGCAATTTGGGATCGCTTCTGCGACGCATTGGGTCTCGAACCGAGCGGGTGGGCGATACCCCAGACCCGGCGCAACCAGTCGCTCGGGGCGGTCGAGGCAGAACTGCTGCGGCGCATCAACCCGCGGCTGCGGCCACCTCTGGGTCGTGCCGGGGCGCCGCACTACCGGTGGGTTCGACGCTACCTCGCAGAGGACCTCCTGGTGTCGCGCGGCGGTCGACGCTTCGGCGTCGACGCGAGCACCGCGACGCAGCTGCGCGCCCGCTCGCAGGATGCGGTCGCCTACGTTCGCTCGCGTGGGGTGCGGGTTCATGGCGACTTGGCTGATCTGACCTGGAGCGACCCATCCGCAGAACGGGAGCCGGCGGAGACCACGGACGAGGAGGTGCTCGACGCAGCCTTGGAAACCATCGCTGCCCTCCTCGACCGCATTCGGCGCGACCAGACGAACGCCCGGTCAGCCAGCCGGGAGGGCTAGTCAGTCTGTCGCCGCAGCTTCTTGAAGTGCTTGATCCCCGCCGCCGTGCGGCCGAGGAACGAGACGTGGCCTGCGTCGAGGACGAGCACCTTGGTCGCCAGCCGGCGCAGCACCTGCGCTCGGTTGGTCGCGACAACGAGGGTGTGCCCGTCACCGGCAAGCGACTCGAGCCGTGCCAGACATGCGTTGCGCTCATCCTCACCACCCACAGCAACCAGCCCGTCGGCGAGGAAGACATTCGGAGCCGAAGCAACAGCCATGGCGTAAGCAAGACGACGACGCCGAGGGGCGTCGATCTCCCGCATGGGGAAGCCCAGTGCTGCGCCGCCCAGGCCAGCGAACTCTAGGACGTCTGGCCTGGCCCGTTCCAGCTGGTCCCTTGTCATGCCCAGAAAGCCGGCGTTGATCTGCATCGCCGACTCCACCGACAGGTAGCCGGCGAAGCCCGCACCCATCGAGACGAGTCCCCCTGTTCGGCCACGCACCATCACCTCTCCGCGGTCCGGCCGGTACAGGCCTTGCACCACCGACAACAGCGTGGAGCGGCCGGCGCCGCGTCGACCGACGACACCCAGCACGTCTCCGGGTGCGAGGGTGAGGCTGACTCCGGCCAACGCCTCGTCGGAGCCACTGGCTCTGCCCCGAGTCATCTGCTGCTGGCGGACGGTGGCGGCACCGTACCGCCGAGGGAAGATCTTGTGAACGTCGGTGAGAACTACGTTGTCCATCGCAGCCTCTGCACCATCGCCGACTGGTACCGGGCCAGCATCAGGTGCCCGAGCACCACGACGACAACTGTGACCGTCATCCCGAGCACCAATGCCTCGGGTGGCAACGGCGGCAGCCCCTCGTCCACGGTCGGGTGCCAGAACGCCTCGCGCATGCCGAACACGCCGATGGTCACTGGGTTTGCCAGGTATAGCGTGGTGATCAAACCGTCACCGAACCGGTCAGGCACCAGCGTCCAGGGGTAGATGATGGGCGTCGCCCATCGGGCCAGCGTCGTGATCACGCCGACAACCTGGGACGTGTCGCGGACGAACACCATGCTCACGCCGGCGACGAGGCCCAAGCCGTATGTGAACAGTGAGATCAGCGCCAGCCCGCCGACGGCCGCGAGCAGCGCCGTGGCGTCCGGGCTCCACCCGAGAAGCACGCAGGCGATCAGCAGCACTACCACGGGAGGCCCGAGCGAGACGAACTCCCGCACGACGTGCGCGATTGGAAGCATCTGACGAGGGAAGGCGACACGCCGAACCAGCAAGCGGTTCTTGGTGAACGCGGTGGTTGCGCCGTTCAGCCCGCCGATGAACATCTGCACGGTCACGAGGCCGGAGAAGATGTACAGGGGGAAGTTCTCCACAGTCCGCTGCAGGCCCAACAGGATACCGATGACGACGAAGTAGACCATGAACTGCGTCAGGGGGTTGATGTAATCCCACAGTCGTCCGAGCCTGGTGCCGTACAGCCGTCGCGACCGCTGACTCTTGGCGATCAGCCAGGTCAAGCGGCGTTGGCGCCAGACTTCGACGATGCCACCAGTGCGCCAAGGCGCGCGAAGTCCAGGTGCGGCGTCAGTCGCCGCCATCGATGCCCCAGGTCTTCGACCAGGCATCCGGACCGGCAACATCGGTGACCGAGTCTCGATAGAGCACCCGCAGCTCGTCCCAGCGCCGGTACAGCTCCTCATGCAGGCGAGCGCTGCGCGCCATGATGTCCTTGAAGCGCGCCGGGTCTCGCTTGTACCACGACGCTCCCGTTCCGTCCGCGGTGGAGACCACGGCCGAGTCGAACTGGCCGAGCAGCCACCATCGAAGGTCGATCGCAGGCACGACGATCTCAGGGTTGTCGAGGCTGCTCGGGCGGACGGGACGCACCTGGCGCGCAACACCCTTGGCGGCGACGACGGCGCGAGCGAGCGGGCCGCCCGGCTCCGTCGGTTCCTTGCCCCGGCTCGGTGGCTTGGCACGGCGGGCTTGCGGGAAGCCGTAGGGATCCTTGACGATGGCGGCGTCATCCTGCTTCGCGCGGAACTTGCGGATCTGGCCGAGCTTGTCGGGCAGCGTTCGGTGCAGGTGCTCGGGGCCGGAGAGCAGATCCTCGATCGCCCACAGCCGCAGCTCGGCAGTGCTGTACTGCATGGACAATGCGTGCTTGAGCTGGACGAGGACGGACTCCCCGATCAGCGAGCCACCGTTCGGGTAGGGCGAGTGCAGCAGTGCGACCAGGATGCGGTTGCGCGCGTGGTGGTAGGCCTGCCAGTCGATCGTGTCGTCCTTGTCCGTCCACGGGACGTGCCAGACCGCCACTCCGGGCAACGTCACCGTCGGTACCCCGTGGGCGGCCGCCCGCAGGCCGAACTCAGCGTCGTCCCACTTGATGAAGACAGGCATCGCCAGGCCTATCTCACGCACCACGCTGGTCGGGATCAGACACATCCACCACCCGTTGTAGTCCACGTCGATGCGGCGATGCAGCCACGGGGTCTCGCGCAGCGCCGTCGTCGCGAAGTCGTGCGCCTCTTGAACGTGCGGTGCCGGGCCCCACATGAACCGGTACCGGTTCACCTTCTCCCCGAACGAGTGCAGCATCGATGGGATGTGCATGTTCAGCATGTGCCCACCGACGATGACGCGCGTGCGGGCAAGGTCGGCGAACGCGAGTCCGCGGAGGATGCCCTCCGGCTCGACCACCACGTCGTCGTCGAGCAGGAGCACGTGGCTGCTCTCACCGCGGTACGTGGCCTCGAACATGCCCCGCGCGAAGCCGCCCGAGCCGCCGAGATTGGGCTGGCGGACGATCTCGATGGGGGTCTCGGAGCGGGCGAGGACGTCGGTGAACCCGTTCTGGTCTTCGACGAGCTGCGTGCCTTGGTCCACGACCACGACTCGGTCCACATGTGACAGGCTCGCAGGGTCGTCGACGAGACTGCGGAGCAGGTCGACGCACGAGTCCGGCCGGTTGAACGTCGTGATTCCAATGGTGACACGGCTGGGTTTCTCGACCGCGGACGGCACGATCCATTCGGCCCGTTCGAGCACGGCGTCCTCGTGCCCACCGGTGATGTCGAACCAGTACCAGCCTCCGTCGGCGAACGTCGTGAGGGTCAACGAGAACTCGATCTCTTCCGACCAGACGCCCGTCCGCCTGCTCGTGACACGCTGCTGATTGCCACGGGAGTTGCTGCGGTAAAGGGTGACCGTTGCGGTGCCGGTCACCTGGACGCGCAGGGTGACCTCAGTGGCCTCGGTCCACCGCCGCCAGTACGAGGCAGGGAAGGCGTTGAAGTACGTGCCGAACGACACCCGCTGTGTGGCGGGGACGGTCATCCTCATTCTGCCGAGAACCATGTCGGGGTTGGGCACGGAGTCGGTCTCGACGTAGAGGGGTAGTCGGGCGCCGTCGTCGGCAACCGGCAGGACGAGTCGCTGAACGACGGTCTCGTCAGCCGTGACGAGGTGGGCAGGCATGGTCACGGTCATCTAGTCCACACTCCCTGCCATCGCCACACCTGACGAGAAGCGCCCGCTGATGGTGTTGTCCCACCGGGACAGAGCCGAGCCGATGGCCATGTGCATGTCGAGGTACTTGTACGAGCCCAGTCGCCCACCGAACACGACGTCGCTCTCGCCCTTGGCCAGGTCGCGGTAGGCGAGCAGCTTGCGCCGGTCGTCCTCGGTGTTGATCGGGTAGTACGGCTCGTCGCCGGACTCAGCGAAGCGCGAGAACTCCCGCATGATCACCGAGGAGTCCCGCGGGTAGTCGCGCTCCGGATGGAAGTGCCGGAACTCGTGGATGCGCGTGAACGGGGTGTCGGCGTCGGCGTAATTCATGACCGACGTGCCCTGGTAGTCCCCTGTCGGAACCACCTCGGACTCGAAGTCGAGCGTGCGCCAGCCCAGCTCGCCCTCGACGAAGTCGAAGTAGCGGTCCACCGGCCCCGTGTAGACCACGGGCACCTGCCCGACCATGTCGTGCTTGTGGTCGAAGAAGTCGGTGTCGAGCCTTACCTCGATGTTGGGGTGGTCGGCCATCCGTTCCAGCCAGGCGGTGTATCCGTCGACGGGCAACCCTTCCCACCTGTCAGCGAAGTAGCGGTTGTTGTAGGTGTAGCGGACGGGAAGCCGGGTGATGATCTCGGCCGGCAGGTTGCGCGGGTCGGTCTGCCACTGCTTGGCGGTGTAGCCCTTGATGAAGGCCTCGTAGAGGGGACGCCCGATGAGCGAGATCGCCTTCTCCTCGAGGTTCGCCGCGCTGGCCCCGTCCACCTCGGAAGCCAGTTCCGCGACGAGCACCTTCGCCTCGTCCGGGGAGTAGGCAGCGTCGAAGAACTGGTTGATCGTGCCGAGGTTGATTGGCATCGGGTAGACCTGCCCGCGGTAGTTCGTATAGACGCGGTGCTGGTAGTTGGTGAACCCGGTGAAGCGGTTGCAGTACTCCCACACGCGAGGGTTGGACGTGTGAAAAAGGTGCGAGCCGTAGACGTGCACCTCGATGCCCGTCTCGGGATCGGGTGCGGAGTAGGCATTGCCGCCGATGTGAGGGCGCCGGTCGAGCACGAGAACCTTGAGATCTTGCTCGGTGGCAGCGCGCTCGGCAACGGTCAAGCCGAAGAACCCCGATCCGACAACGACCAGATCTGTCACGAAGCTTCCGTCCTGTCGACTCGGGCAGTCGTCTCAGGGTACCCAGGCGACGGCGCGGCACCGCGTCGCGACGCGTGCCGGGTGGTGAAGACCCGCCGGTATGCCGCCTTGCGCACGGGCTCCGGAACCAGGCGGTAACCACCGCGCACGGCCACGTTGCGGACGTACTGGACCCTGGTCACGTAGCCCGCCGCGCGCATCCTGCGCTGAAGCTCGAGCTCGCTGCGCAGCAGAGCTCGTCCACCGCGACGGGCATAGGCACCTGCCCCGACCCGGTACAGCACAAGGGCGTCGGCAACGTTGGCCGCCCGCACGCCGCTCTCCAGCATCCGCACGAACAGCCAGTAGTCCTCCATGAGCGGCAGGTGCTCGTAGCCGCCCACAGCCTGGACGGCGGCGCGACGGTAGACGACCGTCGGATGGTTGAAAGGGTCCTTGAACCGCGCCTGGCGGCGGATCTCGGCTTCGCCAGTCGGTGGCCTCCGTCTGCCCCGGATGTCGTTCTCGTCCTCGCCGAACTCCAGCAGCGCCGATCCCACCAGCTCCGCCCCTGCCTCGATGACCGGCAGCTGCACGGCGAAACGCTGCGGGAGCGAGATGTCGTCGGCGTCCTGACGCGCGACCACGTCGAACCGGCAGCGGGCAAGACCCGCGTCGAGCGCTCGTCCGAGCCCCTCGTTGTGCTGCCGGTCCAGCCGCACCACGGGGATGTCGGTCGCGGCGGCGGCGGCGTCCACCGCCTGCTCGAGATCGCTCCCCACCGGGCCGTCGCGAACCACGACCACCTCGGCCGGCGGTCGTGTCTGCTCGTCGGTGACGCTGCGCAACGACCGTTGCAGGTGGACGGGGTCGTCACCGGCGTACACGGCCAGAAGGACGCTGAACGGCTCGCTCACGGCGGCGCCGATTCCCGAGCATCGGCCAGCACCTGATCCGTCGGGCGAGGTGATCGCCGGGCGTCTCGGATCCCGCGGCGCAGCCCGTCCCACAGGACGTCACGGCGCGGCGAGTCGATGAACGTCCGCACCCACCGGTTGAACGTCGACACCCCGTAGAGCACCTTCTCCCGAGGAGCGAGGCTGTCGCTACGGGTGAACAGCCACGCCTTGTTCCGCACCTCGAAGTAGAAGCGCTCCCCGGGATCGGTGTCACTCGTCCCGAACGTGCGCGTCTTGTGCACGGCGACGCTGCTGGCGACCGCGACGCCCACACCGTCGCGGATCAGCCGCGTCGTGTACTCGAAGTCGTCGTTCCAGAGGAAGAAGTCGGCCATCGGAAGCTCGGTGGCAGCAGCGGCGTCGCAGTCCACCAGGACCGACACGAACGAGGCCGATCGCACGGGGCGGGCGCCGACGGCGGCCGCGGCGTCCACGGCGTCACGGGAGGCACCGGGCAGCGTCCGTGGCGTGTTCATCGGGTGGTCGCGGCCGTCCGTCCACACCACCCGGCTGGCGGTCACGGCAGGACGGCGGCCGGGGTAGCCCTGCCACGCCCGGACCAGCTCGGCCAGGCAGTCCGGCTCGGGGAT
>Ga0081528_100713_pt1 | contig 12242 bp, 9 predicted proteins | sample HotLakmasection4_FD_71011 | JGI IMG/M metagenome (GOLD analysis project Ga0081528, IMG submission 71011) | Hypersaline microbial mat communities from Hot Lake, Washington, USA - Section #4 (SPADES assembly) (version 2) | ecosystem: Environmental > Aquatic > Non-marine Saline and Alkaline >...
TATTACGGCGAAAGAAGTGCTAAACTTAACTAAAAGCAGTATCTGCTAAAAGTCAGGTGAAAGAGTTGTACAACTTTTTATATTTGGCATCAGTAGTGTCCGGTTTAAAGTCTATGATTCCCAATTGGTTACAAAAGGATGGATCAATCTCCGTGAGTGATGCATAGGAAAATAGTTGTTTAAGCGTCATATGCCTCTATTTTGTAACATTAAGTTTGTAGATAAACGTGACTGATTTGACAGTGTTTTGAAAACTCTTTCTACTAAAACACATCCTCAGAGCAGTTTCTGATCGTGCAGGTGTACTTATGAATTCAAATCGATAAAAAATTTAATGACAGTTATTTTATTGCTACACAATAATTTAAAACAAGTTGAAAACTCATTAACCGGACACTACTGGTCGGATATCTTAAATCGCAAATTAAAGATTTCACAGGGGTTCACGTGCCAAAGACATCTGCCATGGACAATACTATAGAGTTAGAAGACCTCCTGATTTGACTACCCGTTTCATAGAATTCGAACTTTGGAAGCTTCATTGTCATTAAATGTATTTCAATAGATAGTTCTCTTGCTGATTGCCAGAGTTTTAATTTTTTGTAGCTCATACTAAGTATGTTTAATTCTACATATATACTTATATGAGCTTAAAATTCTGAATTCCTTACAGTATTCATTCAAAAATTCAATAAATCTGCCTACCTGCAACCCGAACCCCGAACCCTGAACCTTGAGCCTTGAAAAAATGAAACCATACACATTCCACATGCAAGCAGCCATCGACATTGCCGAAAGGCATCAAACCCCATTTGGTGCCGTTCTGTCAATGGGAGACGAGATCTTTGTCGAAGCCGCCAATCAAACCAGACAGCTTCACGATCCCACGGCCCACGCCGAAGTAATGGCTTTACGCAAACTTGGTGAATATCTTAAAAAAACAGATTTCAGCGGTTTCACGCTCTACACGACCTGTGAACCATGCCCCATGTGCACTTCTGCGGCCATATGGGCGAAGGTTGACACGATTGTTTATGGGGCCGGTATACCTGCCATAACCGAATTCATGCCGCAGATATCCCTGCGCGCCAAAACAGTCTGTGAGCACTCATTTAAGCAGGTAAACGTAATTCACGGCTTCATGGAGCAAGAGTGCGCGCAGCTGCTTCAGAAATTTGGCTGAATCTGTTTTCAGACTCTCTTTTCGTGCCCCAAAGCAGACCATAGCCAATCCATAACATTGCCTTCCGTATTTAAATCTTTTGGAAGTTTCTCTCTTATCAGCGTCTCGGCTTCGGAGATCTCTTCTTTGTTTTTGATATCTCTTTTTTCAGCATAGTTATTCAGTACGTTCAGTACATCGTCGCCCCGTTCCGGGTTAAATTTTTTGCCGCGTATTGAATCTTTATCAGCCGGAGTGTCTCCGGGTTCTGTTGACCAGTCGTAATCCAATCTCAGATCATTCTTTTTAATAAGTGCCATATCGATAGTGTTTAATTCACTCTTTAATTACTATATAAACATTCTTCGGCGCTATATTGTTTCATTGGGTGCGAGTGCAAACGTCAACAAGTGGCCGGCTTAATTTATTAGTACAATATGATTCAGCTGTACGCACAGGATTCATTGCTTCAGTATTTGGCTGATTGAACAAAGCGTTTATTTTATAGCAGATTAGTAATACCTTTTATCTCTGTTTAATTAAAACAATCTGATTTGAAAATATTAATTGCGGGTGCAGGTGAAGTTGGGTTTGAGCTAAGCAAAGTACTCTCAGAGGAGCGCCACGATGTTACTGTAGTTGATGAGCGGCAGCGTTGTCTTAAAAGAGTTATGGACAGCCTCGACGTTCTGACCGTTCAAGGGAACGCCACATCTCCTAATCTGCTGGTTGAAGCCGGAGCCCGGCAGGCCGATCTGATGGTGGCGGTGACCAGCTCGGATGAGGTAAACATCATTTCGTCGATGATGGCAAAGCGGCTTGGCGTAAAATCCGTTATAGCGCGTGTTCGAAACGATGAGCTAACGAGGTCAGACTCACCCATTTCGCCTTCAGAGCTGGGAATCGATTTAATGATTCATCCCGAAGAGACGGCTGCAAACGAAATTTACCAGCTTGTAAAAAGAGCATCAGCAAGCTATGTGGTCTCTCTTGCAGAGGATAAACTGCAGCTCGTGGGCTTTCGGGTTGAAAACGGTGCTGAGGTGGTAAATAAAACCCTCTCTGAGCTGGCCGATATGTATCCCGAACTCTCATACCGGGTGGTTGCCATTTCGCGCAGGGGAACCACCATTATTCCAAGAGGAAATAATCGCCTGATGCCGCTCGATCATATATTTATTGTGACAGATTCGAGCCAGGTAAAATTGCTTGGTACCATTACCGGGCACAGCGACAAACCGCTGCGGCGTATTATGATTGCGGGCGGAAACGAAGTGGGGCGAATTCTGGCTGCAAGACTCGCTGCCGAATCGCAAAAATGGGAGATAAAGCTCATTGAGCCCGATGAAAGCCTTGCGAATGATGTTGCAAACAACTATCGCGATATACTGGTTCTTAACGGAGACCCTACCGACCCAAACCTTTTGGTTACCGAAGGCGTGCAGGAGATGGACGCGTTTATATCGGTTACCGAAGACGAGGAATCGAATATTATCTCCTGCCTGATGGCCAAGCACCTCGAGGTGAAGAAAACCGTGGCCCTGGTTTCTAAAAGCCAGTATGTACCGCTTTCCCAGACGATTGGGATTGACGCAATTGTTAACGTAAAAGCATCGGCTTCCGATGAGATACACCGGCAGATTCGTCAGGGTATGATGCTAACGGTGAAGGCGTTTCACGGAATAAAGGCTGAGATTATCGAAATTGTAGCCGGTGAAAACTGTAAAGTTTTAGACAAAACCATTGAAGAGCTGAACCTGCCCGATGGCGTTGTGATTGGCGGCATTTTGAGAGACGGTGTTGCAGCCATAGCCACGGGAACATCAACGATAAGAAAAGACGACCGGGTGATTATTTTTGCGCTTCCGCGCGCCATTAAAAAAGTAGAAGAGCTGTTTGGATGATTGACCTGCTGAATGCATCAAAAAACCGGCCCAGAATTGATTTTCGCCTCATTACGGGAATCATGGGGAGCTTTATTCTCTTCCTGGGGGTAACGTTACTTCTGCCCATGGTTATTGCTCTGATTTACGGTGAAACCTCATGGCTCGCTTTTTTGATAACGGGTGTGGGTGCAATGATGCTTGGCGGCCTGCTTTTCTACCGTTTTAAGCCAAAAGAGGAGCTGCGAATGCGCGAGGCGTTTCTTATTGTTTCTCTCACATGGTTTGTGGGATCCCTGATTGGCGCTTTTCCTTTTATGCTGTCGGGAGCCTTGGAAACCTACACCGACTCTGTTTTTGAAACCATGAGTGGCTTAACAACCACCGGGGCCACCATTCTGAACGGAGTTACGAGCGACGGGATTCAAAACCCGATGATTGAGGACCTGGATAAAAGCCTGCTGTTCTGGCGCTCTCTGACCCACTGGATGGGAGGGATGGGGATTATTGTGCTTACGCTGGCGCTTCTGCCTCTGCTTGGAATTGGCGGCATGCAGCTTTATCAGGCCGAATATTCCGGTTCTACATCAGATAAACTGACTCCGAGAATTCAGGAAACCGCATTTTTACTCTGGTCTATTTATGTGGGGCTCACATTTGCACAGTTTTTACTGCTCTGGCTGCACCCCTCCATGGATTGGTTCGAGGCGATTAATCATGCATTTTCAACACTGGCCACAGGAGGGTTTTCTACTCAAAACGATTCCGTAGCCGGTTTTGACTCTGTATATGTTGATACGGTCATTATCGTATTTATGATTCTGGCTGGTATTAACTTTGCGATGCACTTTAAACTCTTTAAAGGGGACGTAAAGTCTTTTGTGAATAACAGGGAGATACGATTTTATGCACTGGTTATCGCTTCGTTTACAGTTGTGATTTCGGGTGGGCTGTGGTTTCTTCAGGACTATTCGATCGGTGATGCAGTCCGATACGGCAGTTTTCAGGTGGTATCGATCGTTACCACTACGGGATTTGGTACGGATGACTATGCCCTATGGATGCCTTTTACCTCGTTTCTTCTCTTCATCCTTTTTTTTAGCGGGGGATGTGCGGGCTCAACCGGCGGCGGCATCAAAATGATTCGCCTGATGATTATCGCAAAGAATATTGGGCGGGAGTTCAAGCAGATTATTCATCCCCAGGCGATTGTGCCGGTTCGGGTTGGGGATCGGGTGATCGATTCCCCCATCCTAAAAACCATTCTTGGTTTCTTTGTAGCCTACTTTTTGATTTTCGTAATCGGTTCACTTGCAATGAGCTTTATGGGATACGACTTCATGTCGGCCATGGGAGCCAGTATCGCAAGTCTTGGCAATATTGGCCCGGCCTGGGGGGCATTTGGTCCCGTTGAAGATTATGCAGGCGTGCCATACGCAGGCAAATGGCTGCTGCTTATGTTAATGATGATTGGCAGGCTTGAACTCTTTACGGTGCTGGTTATTTTTACGCCCTGGTTCTGGAAGAACTGAAGTAAAATTTTAAAACAGAAAGTGAATCATCAATATTTACTTTTAAATTGATTTTCACCGTCCGGAGAGCCGATTAGAATTAAATCCTGGCCATTTTTTAATTTTCTATTGGGATCAGGGCTAACAATCATGCCCCGATCCTCACACCGTATAGCCAAAACCGTGCACCCTGTGTCTTTTCTGATGTTGGTCTCAATTAAGCTTTTATTTTCTAATAATTCGTTTACTTTGTGGGTAAAGATGTTCAGGCCTTCTGCCAATATCATCTCATTCTTGCCCTCAAGAATATTATAAATTGCATTAGCTCCCATGGTTGCATACGACATCACAAAATCTGCGCCTGCACGATGCATGGTATTAATATTTTTATCATAAGTAGCGCGGCTGATTATTTGCAGGTTTGGTTTAAGCTGTCTGCAATATATGGTCAGATAGATATTAATATCATCACTGTGGGTGGTTATAAGCGCCGAGTGCGCGTCCCGAATCCCTGCTTTATCGAGAACGGTATGGTCAGCGGCATCTCCCATTATAAATTTATCCCCTTCCATTACGGGATCTTTATCTATAATACGATAGTCTACCTGCCGGCTTTCCAGGGATTTCGCTGCAGCTTTTCCTACTCTTCCCGCACCAATAATGACGACAGGTTTATCGGATACGTGATACACACTGATTAACTCATCATAATTTCTGAACTGTTGGACAGAGCCGGCAAGCACCAAAACGCTTTTATCTGTGATTTGGGAGTCGGGAAGGGGTTGTTTAAAAGTCCCGCGTTCCCACAGCCCCACAACGGTGACTCCCGTGTGTTCACGCAACCCGCTTTCCTGAAGCGTTTTGCCAATGAGCGGAGTTTCCTGGGCCGTGGCTTCACCAATAAGTAATTCATCAATCCGGCCAATAAGATGTACCCTTGCATTACCTCCAAGCGTTCTTCGCGAAAGGGAGTTACCTAAGATCTGGCCTATCTGAATGACATGATCTGCACCCGACAATTCCAGAATATCAACCGATTCGGGTTTGGCCGAAGTGGCTACTACTTTGATATCGGGGTTAAACTCTTTTACAGTAAAGGTTACGTTGGTGTTTATCATATCGGGCCCCGCGGCTACCACCATCTTAGCATTCCCAATATTCAGGTTTTCATACGTTTCAAAATTGGTAGGATCAAGATTGAGTACATTATATTCCTCTTCCGACAAGTCAAGTGCTTTCTGGAGGTCGGGTTCAAGCAGAGCGTACTCAATATTGTTAGCATTTAATTTTTTTATGAGGGCGTCGGTTACGGGGTTAAGTTCTGTTATAATGAGATGATCACGTGTACCGTCTGCAATTTTTTTCGGTGCTTTAGCCTGGTTCATCGCTTTCATCCAGGGAGCATAGAAAAATTCAATAAATGTAAACGGAAGCAATATCAGTAAAAAAAGCACTCCGGAGATGATAACAATCATTGAAAAAATTCGCCCAATGTCGGAGGTAAAGACAATGTCTCCGAAGCCAAGGGTGCTCATGGTTACGAGTGTCCAGTAAAATCCTGTTACCCAGGAGTGGTCTTGCCCCTCATATATGGCAATGAAATGAAACAAAATGCCATACGAAATGTACATTAGAACCAACACCGAGACAAACTTTAACAGCTTACGGACATTGGTTTTTGTACGCCTGTTAGCAAAAAAATAGGATAATTGAGAAGAAAGAAATTTCAACTGACTGTATATTTATGGGTGATTTTAAGATGACTTATGCTAAGAACTTTTTTCGAAAACCTAAACTATTCATTTTACAAACTGCTACATCCTTATATTGGATATTCTTAATGTGAATTGGTTACTTTCACATGCTTAAAGATTAACCTTATACTCTCTGTAATTATTTTGTACCGGACAGGCACTGCGGTTTTATTTTTGCTTCTTCTTTTTACAGAATTTGCTGCGGCACAGGGATCAAGCCGGCTCGCTCCCATTCCCAATGTATACCTGGACTGCAATAGCTGCGATATTACGTTTATACGCACCAATATCACTTTTGTAAATTATGTGAGAGATCAGGAGGATGCATCCATCTATCTGCGCATCAGTGATCAGCGCACGGCCGGAGGGGGAAGAGAGTTTACGCTTGAGTTTTCCGAGATTGGGGTTGAATCCCCCAAAACAGATACACTGCGGTATGTTTCATCGAATAACGATACCGGTGATGAGCGCAGGCGTGGCTTAAACCGCTACATCAAAATTGGGCTTATTCCCTACGTTACCAACACAGCTGCGGTAGAATCGCTGGACATTTTTTATGAGGAGCCCGGAGAGACAGGATTAGATGAAGAAGTTGTTGAAGACCCATGGAACAGCTGGGTATTTGATGTGAACGTGAGATCGAATATCAGCGGTGAGGCAAGCGAGTTCAATTTTGGCTTATATAGTGGTTTTGAAGCCGAAAGGACCACTGAAACATGGAAAATTCGCAGCAGGTTTCACGGAGAAATCAGGCGCAGGAATGTTGACCTTAGCGACAGGACCCTGAATGTAAACCGCGACTGGGGAAGTTTTTGGAATATGGCAGCATATAGCTTAAGCGATCATTTATCGTTAGGACTATTTACAGGCGCCAGCTTTAACCGGGTTAATAACATTGCTTTAAGTACGTACATAGCACCCTCTGTTGAGTACAACTTTTTTCCATATTCTGAGTTTCAGAACAGGCGATTTCTGGTTCAATATCAAATCACACCCAATCATCGCAGGTATTTTAACACAACAATTTTTCTTAAAGACAGTGAAACGATTATGTCTCAGGAAATCTCAACCCGGCTGAGATATGATCAGCGATGGGGAAGAATAGATATTCGTTTCTCAGGCAGACATTATTTTCATGATACGTCCATAAACAGGATCGAGATAAATCCAACGTTCAACATCAGGGTAATGCGTGGCCTCTCGGTAAGTGTTTCCGGCCGGTATCGCATCATAAACGATCAGTTGTCGCTCCAGCTTCCGGGTGATGTAGATCCTGATGACCCGGAATCCATTATCAGGGGGGTGCAGCGGCCCACTTCTTACGATTATTACTTTTCATTTGGCCTCTCCTACACATTTGGTTCAATCTATAACAATATTGTGAACCCGCGTTTCTAAACAGTTTCCTTACAGCGTGACAGTAATGTGATAAATTTGAGATAATCATGTCTTATAATAGAATTATTCCTTGTGAAGCAGGAAAACCCAATCACCTGAGTTCGATTCTTGAATACCGACATCAAAAGTCCCCCTGAAGAGGCTGTGGAAAATATTTAATAAAAAAATACCGAAGTATTTTTTACCACGCCCCGAAGGCCCCATGGGGATGCCTTGGGCAGATCCATATGGAAAGACGCAAAGCCACGAGGGTACACGAGGTGAAACGAAATCATAATGATATCCTTCGTGACACTCCGGGTCCTCGTGACTTCGTGGCCAAATAAAAGAAGTGTTTTATGTGCTTGAATATTTATTTTCTCACAGCCTCTTTAGGGAGATTTGGTATCGAATAAATGAAATTGATTATTAATCGGACTCAGGTCAATCATAAAACGACACTCCTGAAAGATTTTTAGGCTGATGAAAAATACCGTCTGTCACCAACTATTAGTCGTTATTACAACTCTCTCTATAATTGTGAGCTGCTCCACTCCTCAAACAGACATCCCCGATAATCCGGAAAATGTATCACCGTTGCTAATTGGCAGTGAGGTCCCTGATATTACTCTTTCTGATCCGGAAGGAGAGATGGTCTCACTTTCAGGAGTAGCAGGGCAAAATACGCTCATTGTATTTTACCGAGGCGGATGGTGCCCCTTCTGTTCGGCAGAGCTATCGGCCATTACAGAAATTGAAGATGACCTCTACGAAAAAGGCATTACTATTGTGGGAATCAGCCCGGACAGCCCCGGGTATCTGAAAGAGTCACTGAATGATCCGGATACCGAATTTACGCTTCTTTCCGACAGTGATATGAAGGCATCAAGAGCTTTTGGAATTGCGTTTAAAGAGAGAGAAGAGACCGTAGCACAGCTAAAGGAGAATGGAATGGACATCGAACAGAGATCGGGCAGAGACCACCACCTGCTTCCCGTACCCGCTGTGTTTCTGATTAATGAAGAGGGTCGTATTGAGTTTCAGTACGTGAACCCCAATTATAAAGAGCGGATAAGTCATAATATTCTGATGGAGGCGGCAAACGCCATGCTTGACGGTTATTGATTTCGCAGCATTGTTCGTATCTTTTAAGAATGAATATGGATACACCTGTTACCCGCGAAAAACCGAACCTTAAAGCACTCACTAAAAAAGAACTTTCAGACTACCTGTCTGATTTTGGCCTCGCCTCTTACCGGTCAGATCAGGTATTTCAGTGGCTTTATCAAAAAGGTGCCGCTTCGTTTGATGAGATGACAAACCTGTCGAAAGATCTGCGCGCAAAGCTGAATGAACGTACAGAGATCCGAAAGGCAAAAGAGTTTAGCAGACAGGAGTCGAAAGACGGCACCATCAAATTTCTGTTTCAGCTCGACGATCCCGAAGAGTATAAGGTGGAAGCCGTGCTCATCCCCGACTTTTATGATGACGGAACCGTTAACAGGTTAACCGTTTGCGTGTCCTCGCAGGTGGGCTGCATGTTTGGCTGTTCGTTTTGCGCAACCGGTAAAATGGGGTATTTCAGAAATCTTACCCACGGCGAAATTGTAGACCAGGTTCAGCAGATTAATGACCTTGCTGAAGACAGATTTGGCAAGAAAATCAATAACATTGTGTACATGGGAATGGGCGAGCCGCTGCACAACTATAAATCGGTTGTGGAATCTGCTGCAATTATTTCTGATCCGCTTGGGGTGGATCTGGCCCAGAGAAGAATTACGATATCCACCGTGGGCCTCACCAAGCAGATTAAGCAGCTTGCAAGGGAAGAGATCAACGTGAACCTGGCTATATCGCTGCATGCGGCCGATGATGAAAAGCGGAACAAAATTATGCCGATTAACGAGAGCCTGAATCTCACAAAGCTCGAAGAGGCTGTGAAGTTCTATTTCCGTGAAACGGAGCGCCCGGTTACGTACGAATACCTGTTGTTTGATGGTTTTAACGACACTACACAGGATGCGAAAAACCTTGTGAATATTGTTCGCTGGGCCCCATCGAAAGTGAACATAATTATGTACAACAACGTGGCAGGCGTTGAGCTGAAACGAGCCCGGGAAGACCGGCTGAACCGTTTTATGAAAACCCTCACTAACAACAGCGTTACGGCTACCGTGCGACGAAGCAGGGGAGACGATATTGATGCCGGTTGCGGACAGCTTGCGATTCGGGAAGGACAGGAGAGGGGCAAATCGATGGCTAAATAGCCGTGAATTACCACACTCTGTAAATACAGATAAATGATTGCTATCCATCTGAGTTCGATTAATAATGAGCTTTTTGGAGTCATAGTTGTGAGGCTGTCCAAAAAGTGAAAACCGATGAATACAAGCTTAAAAAATTTAGACGTTGCATCCCTCTCTGTTTATATAGAGAGGGAAACTCCCAAAGGGATGGCTCCGCCAAGGGTGAGTCGGAACACAGATCCTAAATTATTTATACGTTGTGTAAGGCAGACGACCTTTTTGGACAGCCTCAGAATTCTTGTCCAGATTTACAATTGAACTGAGGTTATCCGGTTTTCAGTCAGCAGTAAAACTTTCTGAACTGATTGACCGTGTCATCGCTTCCCACGACGATGATTTTGTCGTTCATTTCAATTTCCTGATTGCTGATGTTATCAGTAATCAGGTCACCATCTCTTTCGATGGCGATCAGGGTGGCACCGGTATACAGCCTGATCTTTTTAACGTCGGGCTTGATGCCGGTTAGCTTTCTGGCTTTTGTTCGAACCACCTCGTAGGTAGTGTCTGCCGATAGAATCAGATCAGAGTCTGCGAGCGATGAAAAAATCATCCTGCCTGTAACTGTTGAAAGAGACAAAACATAATCGGCGCCTGCACGATAGAGCTTACCCGAGCTGAACACATCATTGGAGCGTGCAATGATTTCCGTGTTTTTAGAGAGCTGTTTTACAGCCAGCGTTGTAAAGATGGCGGTAGAATCTTTATCGAGAGCCAGGATAATGGAGGGGGCATTTTCGATGCCGGCGCTCTTTAAAACGTTCTCTTTGGTGGCATCACCCACAATGTCCACACCGCTCATCTTTTCAATATCAACTACAGTGTATTCGATCTTTTTTTCCTTGAGATGTTGTGCAATGGTATGGCCCACAACACCATAACCTGCTATTATTACCTTACCAGGCTGAATGTTTTCGAAAGAGACTGTCTTTTTCCGGCATTCGATAAGCTGTTTGTGAGACCCGCAGAGGAGCAGAATCGTATCCGTCGTGATTTTATCATCAGGTTCAGGGTTCGGTATGAATGTTCCCGATTTCCAAACGCCGACGAGTATCGGGCCGGTGCTGTTCAGCAGCCCCGACTCTTCGAATGTAAGCTGATTATATGTGCTTCCATCCTCAATCAGGAGTTCAGCGATTTCGAGCATATCGCCCAGTTTAGTAATTCCCTGCAGCTCCTTGGAAACCGATACCAGAGCTTTGCCTGAAAGGCTGGAGCCAAGGATTTTTCGCGGAAGAATCACGTCATCGGCACCCGCATATTTATGGTACGAGACAACCTCTTCTTCACTTGCAACGGTAATAATCTGAAGCTGTTCATTCAGGTTTCGGGCAACCAGTGAGATTATTGAGTTCTCTTCATCATTCAGATCAGCAATTATGGCGCGAGCCTTTTCTATGGATACATCCTTCAGAATTTTCTCCTCAGTGGGATCGCCCATAACAGCTTTAACTCCCATTTCATTGAGCTCCAGAACGGTATCCCTGTCCCTGTCGATAATTACATAGGGTATCGTTTTTGATGCAAGTTCGTTTCTGAGTACCGATGCCCGCCGCGACTGTGAACAGATAATGACGTGGTTACGCAGTTCGAGCCGTTCGGGTACGTGCGGGGCCAGCGCTTCCCGAATTAACGGCACCACAAACAGCGGCAGAGCGAAAAAGACCATCATCACACCTGTGAGGTTCATAATGAGAACAAACAGGTTCATCTCTTCGCTCTGCCAGGGAGCGTCGCCCCCAAAACCGGCCGTAGTTATGGACTCTATAACTACCTGAAGTGACTGAAGATAGCTTTTTTCAGTTCCTTCGTATGTTTTCATACCCCATTGATATATCAGCGCATAGGAAAGCACGATGGTTATCACTACAAAAAGCGATCTGAGAACTTTTTTCCACCAGTAATTTCCCTTCCACAGCGCGTAGATGTAGAGAAGGGTAAGAAGAAATATTAAAGCGAAAATAAAAGCTGCCATAGGCGTGGTACCCAAATAATTGAGATCGTGCACTCGCGATTCAAAAGAGTTCTTTTATATAGAATAATATATGTTGATGTGAAGTGAAAATTTACCGAAACCTGACCGGTTATGTAGAATAAGCTCATCTGGAAAGTAAAATAACTTGAATTCGAGATAAGTAATTGAATTCAAAAAGTCCCCCTTCCAAAGAGGCTGTGAGAAAATAAATATTCAAGCACATAAAACACTTCTTTTATTTGGCCACGAAGTCACGAGGACCCGAAGTATCACGAAG
>Ga0081528_100723_pt1 | contig 11983 bp, 13 predicted proteins | sample HotLakmasection4_FD_71011 | JGI IMG/M metagenome (GOLD analysis project Ga0081528, IMG submission 71011) | Hypersaline microbial mat communities from Hot Lake, Washington, USA - Section #4 (SPADES assembly) (version 2) | ecosystem: Environmental > Aquatic > Non-marine Saline and Alkaline >...
CTCGGTGCGGGCCGACCGGATGGTCGAGGACCTGGCAGACCTGCGGTGGAAGAACGCGATGTGCCAGGCGTCCGACCAACCTCTGCCGGACCGGTGCGGGCGACCGATGCGCCCGGTGCCGTTCATGGCCGTGGCGCCTGCGCCGGGACAGCTCGCCGACGTGGCGGACGCGGTGCTGGCCGAGAAGTACGGCACCTGGCCGTGGCGGTGGCTCGACGACTCCGGCACGTGGCTGCTGGGCAGGGTGCTGCGCAGCCTAGGTGACGGTCCGGGTCGGGCCGAGCTGCTCAGCTATCTGGCCTTCGAGCAGGAGTACTTCGCTGCGCAGATCGTCCTGGGCGCCGAGGCCGCCGAGGCCGCCCTGGCCCGCGGCTGGGAGCTCTGAGCCGTCCCCGGTCTACGCGAAAGTGAGCCCGACCTCGCAGAGCATTCCCGCCGACAAGCCCTCGGCCAGCCGGACCGCCTTCTTCACACGGGAAGCACGTAGGTCCCGCGCTGCTTGTCGGGGAACAGCGACGTCGACCACTGCGTGGCACCGAGAGCCACGTGAACGGGCACCGAGCCGAACCCTTCGGTGCGACCCTCCATCAGGTCACCGATCTCGTCTACGACATCCAGCGAAGGCTGACGAAGAACCACGCGGCGGGCCGTCGTACTCCCACAGCGGCGCGGTGAAGCGGTACGTGGCAGACATGCCCGGTCACGGTCGTGCTGTGTGCTGCTCGGCCGGGCCTTCCCGTTGGTGCAGACCTGCTGCTCGGCGCGCAACCTAGTTCGACGACGGGCGGTACAGATGCCCCCTTTGTGGATAACCTTGGTCATGGAGCAACGCCACCACGCCACCATGGAGGAGTACCCCTCAGACGACCGGCTCTGTGTCTGGCGAGGGGTGTCGTGCTTCCGTCTGTCGTGCGCTGGCTGCTTCTACTACGAACAGGTCTCGCTGCCCCCCGCGATCGACGCCCTGGTGCCGAAGGGCTAGTGAGCTCGCGCTCCAACTCGCGGACGACGACGCCAGCCGGGGCATGGTCGAGCGTCTGACCGTGCCCGTGCTGTGGGTGTGACCACCACCCGAACCGGTCTGGTGGGGCTCGGACTCAGAGCTGGAGGTGCAGTCGAAGTGCGTCGTCCAGGCGTGCCATCGCCTGCGCTGGGACAAGCCCGAGAGGTGGGCCGATCCTTTCGAGGGAGACGGAGCGGATCTGCTCGGCCTGTGCCTTCGAGTCCACCCGCAGGCCGGTCTCCTCGGCTGGCAGGGCGACTTGGAAGGGGTAGACGGTGGCTAGGTTGCTGGTGACCGGCACGATGGTGACGACTCCGCGCCCGAGCCTGGTGGCGGTGGCGGTGGCGCGGTCGTCGCTGACGATCACTGCCGGGCGGCGCCTTTTCGCCTCGGCGTGACGGGTCGGGTCGAGGTCGACCAGTCGGATCTCACCGCGCAGCATCGGTGAGAAGGTCCGCCGTGGGTTCGTCCCATGCGGTGGCGTCGCCGGATGCCTCCCACTCGTCCCAGGCGGCGGCGGACGAGGCGGGCCAGCACGCCGATCGCGACGACCGACGGGATCGTTCGTGGTGGGCCATACTGGACTCGAACCAGTGACCTCTTCCGTGTCAAGGAAGCGCGCTAACCAGGCTGCGCCAATGGCCCCTGTGCAGTTGTGTCGTGCGGTTGTGCCGTGCTGTGGTGCGGTTGCGAGGTGGAGACGGGATTTGAACCCGTGTAGACGGCTTTGCAGGCCGTTGCCTCGCCTCTCGGCCACTCCACCGTGACCAGGCCGCCGCGTGCGACGGTCGTCGAGCGGACGACGGGATTCGAACCCGCGACCCTCACCTTGGCAAGGTGATGCGCTACCAGCTGCGCTACGTCCGCGTGCATCGGGGCGTGCCCTCGGTGCGGAGGACAACAGTACCCGATGATCGCCCCGGTCCACCGCCAGGCAGGGCCTCGGCGACTACCGTCCGACACGGTGGACGGCGCGCAGATCGTGACGGCAGGCCAGCCGTACGCATACCTGGCCGGGCGGCTGGCCACCGCCCTCCTCGACGTGTCCGACGACCCCGCCGTGCTGGACACCCAGGGGTTCTGGGCGGTCGTGGGCACCTTCGAGGGCGCCTGGACGTTCGCCCGATTCGGCCAGGTCGTCCACGCGCCGCAGCCGGTCTCTGCACATCCGTGGTTGGGCGTCCCGCCTGGCTCATGGGCGTCGTCGTTGTCGGAGTCGCAGTACCGCAGCGGCGTCTCGGCGGTGCGCGAACTGGTGGCCGCCGGTGAGGTCTACCAGGTCAACCTCTGCCGAGTGATGAGCGCCGAGGTCGCGCCCCTGCTGCCCCTGGCGTCTCTAGGCACCCGGCTGGGTCGCGGCAACCCGGCCCCATACTCGGCGCAGGTCGTGGTGCCAGAGGCCGGCGTGGACGTCCTCAGCGCCTCGCCCGAGCTCTTCCTGCGTCGAGACGGTGACGTGGTGGCGTCCGCGCCCATCAAGGGGACCGGACGCACGGCTGGCGACCTCACCGCCAAGGACGTCGCTGAGAACGTCATGATCGTCGACCTGGTGCGCAACGACCTCGGTCGGGTCTGCGAGATCGGCTCGGTGGTGGTCAACGACGTGCTCGCGCTCGAGCAGCACCCCGGCCTGGTCCACCTGGTCTCGACGGTCCGCGGACGTCTGCGCTCCGGCACCAGCTGGTCGCACCTGCTCGCCGCGACGTTCCCGCCAGGGTCGGTGTCGGGGGCACCGAAGTCCAGCGCGTTGCGCACCATCGGCCAGATCGAGCCGGTCGCGCGTGGTCCCTACTGCGGCGCTGTCGGCTGGGTCGACGCGGACGCGCGTACCGCAGCGCTGGCGGTAGGCATCCGCATCTTCTGGCGCAGCGGGTCGACCCTGCACTTCGGCACGGGCGCCGGCATCACCTGGGGCTCCGACCCGGGACGCGAGTGGCAAGAGACCGAGCTTAAAGCCGACCGGCTCCTAGGCTTGGCCGCAGTCGATAGGAGTGCGTCATGACAGTCGTCTGGGTCAACGGCAGCCTGGTGGCCCCGGATGCCTTGAGCATCTCCGCTCTCGACCACGGACTCACCGTCGGCGACGGAGTCTTCGAGACGCTCAAGGTCGTCGATGGCCGGCCGTTTGCGATGACCCGGCACCTGGACCGACTCGAGCGCTCGGCGACCGGCCTCGGCCTGCTGGCCCCCGATCGGGCGCAGGTCGCCGATGCCTGCGAGGAGGTCGTGGGATCGCTTCAGCCCAGCACGGTGCACCGGCTGCGCATCACCTACACCGCGGGCCGAGGGCCGCTGGGCAGCGACCGGACGAACGCCCAACCGACGTTGGCGGTGGCTGCCTCACCGGCCCCGGCCTGGGCGACCGGTGCGGTGGTCGCCACGGCACCTTGGCCGCGCAACGAGCGCGGGCCCCTCGTCGGACTGAAGACGACCTCCTACGCCGACAACGTGGTCGCGCTGGCGTGGGCGCGCGAGCGCGAGGCGGGGGAGGCCGTCTTCCTCAACACTGCTGGTCGGCTGTGCGAGGGAACCGGCAGCAACATCTTCGTGGTGGTCGACGGCGCTCTGGTGACCCCGAGCCTCGCCTCCGGATGCCTCGCCGGGATCACCCGCGAACTCGTGCTGGAGTGGACCGACGCACAGGAGGCCGACCTGGGCGCCGAGGCGCTGACACAGGCCTCGGAGGCCTTCCTGACGAGCTCGACTCGCAACATCCAGGCAATAGTCAGCATGGACGGCCGGCCGCTGGCTCTCGGGCCGGTGACGGAGGCCGCCGCAGCCGTCTTCGCCGAGCGGTCGAGCGCGAACGTCGACCCGTAGGCCGCCGCCGACGGTCCTACTCGAAGGTCTCCAGCAGCGCCTCGACAGCCGCCCGCAGGCCCTGCTGCGTCCGACCGCCGTCGAGGACGACCGGGCCTCCCGCTCCCTGCACGACGACGGTCGGCGTGCCGGGGATGCCCAGCGCCCGCCCTTGGCGGTAGTCGCGGGCAACCGCACCGGCGTGGCGCCCGTCGGCCAGCGCCCGACGCACCGCGGTGACCGACGCTCCGCCGCGTTGTGCCGTGAGCACCAGGTCGTCGGGGGAGTGGATCTCGCCGTTCGCGGCCAGGATGGCCTGGACGACGGGCCACAGGACCTCCTGGGCGCGGGCCTCCTCGGCGACCTGTGCCGCGGGCACCGCCCAGGTGTGGGCGACCAGCGGGAAGTGCCGCAGGCGCACGTCGGTACGGGCCCGAAGTGCCTCGATGTCGTCCAGCATGGCCGCGCAGTCGGGGCACAGCAGGTCGCACCACAGCTCAACGCCCGGCTCGGTCGGCGGCAGGCTCGCTTCGCGGCTCACAGCAACCGCACGCTACTGGCAGGCGACTCCTAGCGATCAAGAAGGCTCGTCAGGGCGTTGTCGAGCCCGAGGTAGGACGACTCGGCGCCGGGAGGCACGAGCGCGTAGCTGCGCTCGAGGAAGTCCAGGATGACGTCGGCTGCGGTCTCCAGCACTGCGACCCCGTCGGGAGACGACAGTCGCAGCTGGACGGAGTGCTCGCCCAGGTCGTCACTGCTCGGAGCCACTTGCACGTCACCGTCACCGACGTCGTGGACGAGACCTTCGTCGAGCAGGTCACGCGAGAACACCCAACGTATCTGCCCGGCATCGGTGTGGAAGACCGCGGTGATCGCGTACGGATCGGCTGCTTGATACTCGAGCTCAGCCGTCACCAGCACCGGGATCTCGGCGCCGACCATGGTCAGGGCAAGGGGACGACGTACGGCAGCCGCTTCCATCGTGGGACCTCCGTGAGGGGTTGGTGATGTCGCTGGTATTCCCTGCCCGACCGGTGGGCAAACCCGCTGCAGCCCGCATACCGTGAGGTCGTGGAGGAGGTGGGCAAGCAGACGCGACGCGAGGACGGTGGCGTCCCGGTCGGCGAGCACCACCTGCGCCGCCACCACCGCGGACCGGCCGCCCGCTACCGGGCGTTTCGCCGTGGCCTGCAGGTCAACCCACTGCTCGACCTGACCTGGCGGATCGCCGTGCTCAGCGTCGGCGGCCTGGTTGTGGTCACGGGGATCGCGTTGCTCGCCCTGCCCGGCCCGGGGTGGGCGACTATCTTCATCGGACTCATGATCCTGGCCAGCGAGTTCGCCTGGGCGCGCCGCTCGCTGGACTGGGCGAAGGACCGAGCCAGAGCAGCACAGGTCAAGGCCATGGCCCCGGAGGTGCGCCGGCGCAACCAGGTGATCTCGATGGTCGTGGCGGCGATGATCGTGGGCGGGGTCGTCTGGTACTGGCAGATTCACGGCTTCCCCGGCCCGGTCGGCGAGTGGTTGTTCGACTTCGTGGGCACGTGACCCGCCTGGGTACACCCCGGGACGTCGGATATCCTGCAACTCCGCTGGGGGCGATTAGCTCAGTGGGAGAGCGCCTCGTTCACACCGAGGAGGTCACTGGTTCGAAACCAGTATCGCCCACACCATGAAGCATGTGCTGTTGCTGAGCGCCGTGGCCTTGCTGCTCCTGCTGGGGTGCGGGACCGACTCGACGACCACTGCCACCGCCGACGACCTGGCTGGTTCGTCCTGGGTTCTGGACTCGTTCACCTCGTCGGACGGGGAGACGGTGCCCGCTGTCGACGGCGCCGAGTCGACGCTGACCTTCGTCGACGGCGGCGACCTCGCCGGCTCCACCGGATGCAACCGGTTCACCGGGACGTGGCAGCAGGACGGCGAGGCCGTCATGCTCGACACCGGCGCCACGACGCTCGCGGCCTGCCTCGACCCGGCTGTCGCCGACCAGGAGCAGGCCCTGCTCGCACTACTCCCACGGGCCGAGACGGTCGAACGCAGCGACGACAGCCTCACCCTGCGCGACGCCGACGGCGATGCCGTCCTGACCTACAGCGCGGCGCTCACCGACCTGGCGGGGACGTCCTGGAACGCGACCGGGATCAACAACCAGACCGGCGGGGTCGAGAGCAGCGAGCTCACGCCTGCGGTGATCGCCGAGTTCGGCGCGGATGGCATGCTGTCGGGCTTCACCGGATGCCGGGGCTACTCGGCCGGCTGGCAGGGGGACGCCGACACCATCAGCATCACCGACGTCGCCACCGAGGGTGGCGAGTGCAACGGCGACGAGGCCGCCGTCGAGCAGGCGTACCTGGCGGCGCTGAGCGCCGCCTCGACCTTCCAGATCGAGGGCAGCACGCTGAATCTGCGTGACAGTGATGGTGCCACTCAGGTGAACTACACCCGCGCGGCCTCCTGAGGGGCTCGCCGCCTCGACACATCCACGACAGGGAGCCACTGTGCCCGACCTTCTGCTGACCGTCGACGAGCGAGAGATCTCTGCGCCGGAGGGCAGCACCGTGGGGGCGGTGCTGCGTGAGGCGGGTGCCAGTGCGGTCGTCGCCCGGGTGAACGGCACCCTGGTCGACCTGGCGTACCAGGTGGCGGACGGTGACGTCGTCCAGGCCGTGCCCGTGGACAGCGAGGACGGGCGAGCGGTGCTGCGCCACTCCACTGCCCACGTGCTCGCCCAGGCCGTCCAGGAGATGTTCCCGAAGGCTCGGCTGGGCATCGGTCCGCCGGTCAAGGACGGCTTCTACTACGACTTCGACGTGCCGCAGCCGTTCACCCCCGAGGACCTCGACGCGCTCACCACCCGGATGCGCAAGATCGTCAAGGAGGGCCAGCGCTTCTCACGCCGGGTGGTCAGCGACGACGAGGCCCGCGCCGAGCTGGCCGACGAGCCCTACAAGCTCGAGCTCATCGGGCTCAAGGGCGCCGCCCAGGACGCTGCCGAGGGAGCCGGTGCCGAAGTGGGCGGCGGTGAGCTGACGATCTACGACAACCTGCGCCGCGACGGGTCGCTGGCCTGGAACGACCTGTGCCGCGGGCCGCACCTGCCGACCACGAAGCACATCCCGGCGTTCCAGCTGATGCGGGTGGCCGCCGCCTACTGGCGAGGCTCGGAGCAGAACCCGCAGCTGCAGCGCATCTACGGCACCGCGTGGGAGTCCAAGGAGGCCCTGAGGGCCCACCTCGACATGCTTGCCGAGGCCGAGAAGCGCGACCACCGCAAGCTCGGCGCCGAGCTCGACCTGTTCTCGTTCCCCGAGCAGATCGGCTCGGGCCTGGCTGTGTGGCACCCCAAGGGCGGAGTCGTCCGCATGGTGATGGAGGACTACTCCCGGCGCCGCCACGAGGAGGCCGGCTACCAGTTCGTGCAGACCCCGCACCTGACCAAGGGCACTCTGTTCGAGACGTCCGGTCACCTGCAGTGGTACGCCGACGGCATGTACCCGCCCATGGAGCTCGACGGCGGCGCGGAGTACTACCTCAAGCCGATGAACTGCCCCATGCACATGCTCATCTACTCCTCGCGGGGCCGCTCCTACCGCGAGCTGCCGATGCGCCTGTTCGAGTTCGGGACGGTGTACCGGTACGAGAAGTCCGGCGTCGTGCACGGCCTCACCCGGGCCCGTGGCTTCACCCAGGACGACTCGCACATCTTCTGCACCCCTGAGCAGCTCGCCGACGAGCTCGCCTCGCTGCTGGACTTCGTTGTCGGGCTGCTGCGGGACTACGGGCTCACCGACTTCAGCGCCGAGCTCTCGACGCGTCCGGACAAGTTCGTCGGTGAGCCCGAGCAGTGGGACGTCGCCGAGGCCGCCCTGCGGGACGCGCTCGAGCGCTCGGGGCTGTCGTACTCGGTGGCCGAGGGCGAGGGCGCGTTCTACGCGCCCAAGATCGACGTGCACGTCAGCGACGCCATCGGCCGGCGTTGGCAGCTGTCCACCCTGCAGGTCGACCTGCAGCTTCCGGTGCGCTTCGACCTGGAGTACCAGGCCGCCGACGGGTCGCGGCAGCGTCCGTACGTCATCCACCGCGCACTGTTCGGCTCGGTCGAGCGCTTCTTCGGTATCCTGCTCGAGCACTACGCCGGGGCGTTCCCGGCGTGGCTCGCTCCGGTCCAGGTGGTCGGCATCCCGATCACCGACGCCCATGTGGACTACCTCAGCGACCTCGCCGGCACGCTTCGTGCCCGCGGCATCCGGGTGGAGGTCGACACCTCCGACGACCGGATGCAGAAGAAGATCCGCAACGCCCAGCGCGCCAAGGTGCCGTTCATGCTGCTGGCCGGCGACACCGACGTCGAGGCGGGCGCGGTGTCGTTCCGGTTCCGAGACGGCACCCAGCGAAACGGCGTGCCCGTCGACGAGGCCGTCGAGCTGATCGTGCGCACCGTCGCCGAGCGGACCTAGCCGTGACCAGCCACGGGGAGGAGCCGACCGACCTGGTCGCGCAGGACGGCATCTCGGTGCCGGACCGTCTGGCGCGGCTGTGGACGCCCCACCGGATGGCCTACATCAAGGGCGAGGCAGAGATCGACCGGGACGAGGGCGGCTGCCCGTTCTGCCGCATCCCCGACCTGGACGACCGGGCCGGACTCGTGCTGCGGCGCGGCGAGCACTGCTACGCGGTCCTCAACCTGCACCCGTACAACCCCGGACACCTGATGCTGGTGCCCTACCGGCACGTGGCCGACTTCGAGAACCTCACGCAGGACGAGGCGTCCGAGCTCACGGAGCTGACCCAGCAGGCGCTGCGCACCATCAGGACCATCTCGCGACCGCACGGCTTCAACGTCGGCCTGAACCTCGGTGGTGTCGCCGGCGGCTCACTGGCGGCCCACCTGCACCAGCACGTCGTGCCCCGATGGAGCGGGGACGCCAACTTCATCGCCGTGATCTCGCACACGAAGATCATCCCCCAGCTGCTGGCCGAGACCCGGGACCTGCTTGCCGAAGCCTGGGAGGCCTAGCACCGGCCACCCCCGGGCTCCTCTCCGCCTGCCCGGGACCCACTCCCGCATGCCCTCGGGCCCTGTCCGCCGCAACCTTGCCACCTCGCCGGGAGAGGGCAGCGGTATGCGGCCCGTACGCCAAGACCGCCGGGAGAGGTAGCAGCAGAAGAGGGCGCGCGGCTCAGTGAGACTCGCGAGCCGCTTCGATCGCCTTGGCCGTCAGGTGCGCAGGCATGGGCTCGTAGTGGCTGAACGTCCGCGAGAAGGTGCCCGTGCCGTGCGACATCGACCGCAGGTCGATCGCGTAGCGCACGATCTCCACCTGCGGCACCTGCGCACGCACCACCGTGCGTCCCGACCCGACCGGCTCGGTGCCCTGCACTCGGCCGCGCCGGGAGGACAGGTCGCCCATCACAGCCCCGAGGTACTCGTCGCTGATGAGCACCGACACCTCGTCGACTGGTTCCAGCAGCGACACGCCGGCAGTGTCGGCGGCCTCGCGCAGAGCCAGCGCTCCGGCGGTCTGGAACGCCATGTCGGAGGAGTCGACGCTGTGGGACTTGCCGTCGACGAGCGTCACTCGGAAGTCGACCATGGGATATCCGGCCGCGACGCCCTTCTCGGCCTGGGCGCGCACGCCCTTCTCCACCGACGGGATGAACTGGCGGGGGACCGACCCGCCGACCACCTTGTCGACGAACTCGATGCCCGAGCCCTCAGGCAGCGGCTCGACCTCGATGTCGGCGATGCCGAACTGACCGTGCCCGCCGCTCTGCTTGACGTGGCGCCCGCGTGCGGCGGCCGGACCGGTGAACGTCTCGCGCAGCGGCACGCGCAGCTCCGTGCGGTCGACCTCGACGCCGTAGCGGGACGACAGCTTGTCCAGCAGCAAGTCGGTGTGTGCCTCGCCCATCGTCCAGAGCACCAGCTGGTGCGTCTCCGGGTTGTTCTCCACCCGCAGCGTCGGGTCCTCGGCCACCAGGCGTGCCAAGGCGCCCGACAGCTTGTCCTCATCGGCCTTGGCATGAGCGACGATGGCGACGGGCAGCAAGGGCTCGGGCAGCGCCCAAGGGCGCATGACCACCGGGTTGTCCTTGTCCGAGAGGGTGTCCCCGGTCTCGGCGCGGGTCAGCTTGGCCACCGCGCAGATGTCGCCGGCGACGCACTCCCCGACGGTGCGCAGCGTCTTGCCCAGTGGGGACGACAGGGCGCCGATGCGCTCGTCCTCGTCGTGGTCGGAGTGCCCGGCGCCGTCCCCGACGAAGCTGGTCAGGTGACCGGACACGTGCACGAAGCTGTCGGGACGCAGCGTGCCCGAGAACACCCGTACCAGGCTGATGCGCCCGACGTAGGGGTCGGACGTGGTCTTGACGACCTCGGCGAGCAGCGGCGCGGCGGGGTCGACCTGCAGGCCGTGCACCGGCTTGCCCTCCAGCGTCGTCACCTCGGGCATCGGGTGCTCCAGCGGGGAGGGGAAGGCGCTGGTGATCACCTCGAGCAGCTCGTCCACGCCGACGCCGGTCGTCGAGCAGACAGGGATGACGGGGTGGAACGACCCGCGGGCGACCGCCTTCTCCATGTCCTCGACGAGCACGTCCAGCGACACCTCCTCGCCGGACAGGTAGCGATCCATGAGCGTCTCGTCCTCGGACTCCTCGATGATGGCCTCGAGCAGGACCGGCCGGGCGTCGGCGATGCGCGCCGACTCCTCCTCGCTCGGGTCCCGGGGCTGCGCGGCGCCGTCGCCGTGGTCGAAGGCGCGCTGCGACAGCAGTGCGAGCAGCCCGGTCACCTCGGTCCCGGAACGGACGGGCAGGTACGCGGGCAGCACCTTCTCGCCGAAGGCGGCCTGGCAGGCCGCGAGCGTGGCGTCGACGTCGGCGCGCTGGTGGTCGAGCTTGGTGATGACGACCGCCCGCGGCATCCCCACGGCTGCGCACTCCTCCCAGAGTCCCTGGGTCGAGCCGTCGATCCCGTCGGCCGCCGACACGACGAACAGTGCGCAGTCGGCAGCCCGCAGACCGGCCCGCAGCTCACCGACGTAGTCGGCGTAGCCGGGGCTGTCGAGCAGGTTGACCTTGACACCGTTGGCGACCAGCGGCGCCAGTGCCAGACCGACCGAGCGCTGCTGCTTGATCTCGGCGTCCTCGTAGTCGGTGACGGTCGACCCGTCCTCGACCCGTCCGGCCCGTCCGATCGTCGACGTGCCGACGAGCATCGCCTCGACGAGCGTGGTCTTGCCGGCTCCGGTATGACCCACGAGGACGACGTTGCGCACGCCGTCCGGGGACTGGGCGACCGGGGCGTCGCCGTTCGAGGTTCCGGGACGATCTGCAGCCATGACTTCTCCGTTCGCGTGAGACGAGCCCACTCACCTTTGCCGTCGTCGGTATCCCATCACAACGGGCCACGCGCGCATTGGGCAACCTCGCAGGACCGGGCAGGCCGTAGCATCGTCACCTGTGATCGGGAGCCGGCTGCGACCTGTCGTGGCCAGGCTCTTCGAGCCGATCGCCAGCGGGCTGATGCGCCTCGGGCTGACGCCGGACCACGTCACGATCGCCGGCACGACGCTCGTGGTCGCGACGGCCCTGGTCGCCTACCCCCAGGGGTACCTGCTCACCGGCACGCTGCTGATCGCCGTCTTCGTCCTCGCCGACAGCCTTGACGGCACCATGGCACGGCTGTCCGGTCGCAGCAGCGACTGGGGAGCCTTCCTGGACTCCACGCTCGACCGGTTCTCCGACGCGGCGATCTTCTCCGGGCTGACGATCTGGTTCGTCACCCAGGACGACATCCTCGGGGCGAGCCTGACCCTGGCCGCGCTCGTGCTCGGCCAGCTCGTGTCCTACACCCGTGCCCGTGCCGAGGGGCTCGGCGCCCAGGCCGCCGTCGGGGTCGCGGAACGAACCGAGCGACTCATCGTCGTCCTCGTCGCCGCAGGTGTCGTGGGGCTCGGGCTACCCGACGTGGTCCTCGTCGTCGCGATGGCTGTCCTCGTGCTCGCTTCGGCTGCCACCGTTATCCAGCGGATGGTGGTCGTGCGCCGCCAGCTGCTGCCCAGCGGCTCCCCCACCGAGCGGGCCTGAGACGTGGACCTGTCTGAGCTGGCGGCCGTCGCGGCGTACCGCGGGGGCTGGCGGGCCGGGCGCTACCTGCCGGACCCCGCCGCCCACCCG
>Ga0081528_100729_pt1 | contig 11927 bp, 8 predicted proteins | sample HotLakmasection4_FD_71011 | JGI IMG/M metagenome (GOLD analysis project Ga0081528, IMG submission 71011) | Hypersaline microbial mat communities from Hot Lake, Washington, USA - Section #4 (SPADES assembly) (version 2) | ecosystem: Environmental > Aquatic > Non-marine Saline and Alkaline >...
GGGGAGGTTATGGAGGTGCCGGTGACCGGCGCAGCCATCGACCCCCGGCTCTCACCGGACGGGCGCTGGGTCGCCTACCACGGCGACGGTGGGCTGCACGTGGCCCCGGCCGACGGCTCGCAGACCGGGCACGCGCTGGCGGGCCCCGAGCCGGAGGCCGACGCCGTGGACTGGGGCCTGTCCGACTTCGTGCACGCCGAGGAGCTGCAACGGCTGCGCTCGTTCTGGTGGGCGCCGGACTCCGCGAGCCTGCTCGTGGCGCGCGTGGACTCCTCGGCGCTCCCGGTGACCTACATCGCCGACCCGGCCAACCCGGCAACCGAGCCGACCGCCGTGCGCTACCCGTTCGCTGGTGCGGCAAACCCGTCCACGACGCTGTGGCACGTCGACCTCGACGGTGCCCGTGACGAGATCCAGTGGGACCAGGGCAGGTTCGAGTACCTCGCGGACGTGCGGTGGACGCGGGATCACCCCGCGCTGGTGACGGTGCTGGACCGTGTCCAGCACGCCATGCAGGTTCTCGTCTGGAGCCCCGGGGAGAAGGCGGCACCGCAGCACCTGGTCTCCGACGAGGCGTGGGTGGACGTCGTACCGGGCGTTCCCGCGTGGTGGGGTGAGCGGCTGCTCACGGTCGAGCGTGACGCCCAGACCGACACGGCTCGTCTGCTGGCCGACGGTGACGCGCTCACCCCGGCCGGGGTCCAGGTGAGCGCCGTGCTCGACGTCTCGCCGGAGGCGGTGCTGCTGTCGGTGTGGGAGGACGAGTGCGAGAGCCGGGTGGCGAGGGTGGCCGCCGACGGCGCCTGGGAGTTCCTGAGCCCGTCCGGTGACGTGGCGGCCGCCAGAGCCGCCGGTGGAACTCTCGTGACCCGTGTGGACACCCTGGACTCCGTGGTGCCGGCCGTGACCGTCTCAGGCACCGGCGGGCGCCACGAGGTTGCCACCCACGTGGTGCAGGCACCGATGCGACCGTCGCCTCGACGCCTGCGTCGAGCCCAGGGCGACGACCCGCGCGCCGTCGTGCTGCTCCCCCGCCACGGCGAGCAGGACGACGCCTCCCCCCTACCGGTGCTGCTGAACCCGTACGGTGGTCCGCACGGGCAGCGGGTGGTGAACGCAGCCCGGGCATACCTGGCAAGCCAGTGGTGGGCCGACCAGGGCTACGTCGTCGTCGTGGCGGAGGGACCAGGAACGCCTGGCACGCCCTCCTGGCAGCGGGGCATGGACGGCGACTTCGCGGCACCCGCCCTGGCCGCTCAGGTTCGTGCCCTCGAGATGGTCGCCGACCAGGTCGGCTCCGTGGCCGACCTGGGCCGGGTCGCCATCCGTGGCTGGTCGTTCGGCGGCTACCTGGCGGCGCTGGCCGTCCTGGACCGGCCCGACCTCTTCCACGCGGCCATCGCCGGTGCGCCCGTCACGGACTTCGCGCTCTACGACACCGCCTACACCGAGCGCTACCTGCACCGGCCCCAGGACACCCCGGGCCGGTACGAGGCGCAGTCGCTGCTGCCGCGGGCCGAGCGGCTGGAACGTCCGCTGCTCCTCATCCACGGGTTGGCCGACGACAACGTGCTCGTGGCCAACAGCCTGCGGCTGTCCTCAGCGCTCCTGGCGGCCGGACGCCAGCACCAGGTGCTGCCGCTGTCTGGTGTCACGCACATGACCCCGCAGGAGGTGGTGGCCGAGAACCTGCTGCTGGCTCAGCGAGACTTTCTCGCCCAAGCCCTGCCGGCGCGTCAGGACTGACGCCGCTGGTCGTCCACTTGGCGAGGCGGAGGTGTCGCCCGGACGACTAGGTGGTCGTCTTCGCGCCGGGGATGTCGAGCGGCCCCAGATGGGTGTCGACGTCGGTCGTGCCGAGGGCCGCGCCGAGGTTGGGCTCCATCGGGAAGTGGCAGGCGACCGAGTGACCCGGGCTGATCTCGACCAGCGCAGGCTCCTCGACCGCGCACCGCTCCTGCGCCTTGAAGCACCGGGTACGGAACACACATCCGGACGGCGGGTTCGCCGGGCTCGGAAGGTCCCCCTGGAGCACGATGCGCTCGCGTCCACGCTCCTTGAGCGGGTCGGGCAGCGGCACGGCGGACAGCAGCGCAGCGGTGTAGGGATGCCGTGGCTCGGTGTAGAGGGAGTCGTCGTCGGCGAACTCAACGATCTTGCCCAGGTACATCACCGCGATTCGGTCGGAGATGTGCCGCACGACCGAGAGGTCGTGAGCGATGAAGACGTAGGCGATGCCGAACTCGTCCTGCAGGTCTTCGAGCAGGTTCACGACCTGCGCCTGGATCGACACGTCCAGGGCCGAGACCGGCTCGTCGCAGACGATCAGCTTCGGGTTCAGCGCGATGGCGCGGGCGACACCGATGCGCTGGCGCTGACCGCCCGAGAACTCGTTCGGGTAGCGGTTGTAGTGCTCGGGGTTCAGCCCGACGCGCTCCATGACCTCCTGGACCGCCTTCTTGGTGCCGCCGGGCGGATCGATGCCCTGGATCCGGAACGGTGCGGAGACGATCGTCCCGACGGTGTGCCGGGGGTTCAGCGACGAGTACGGGTCCTGGAAGATCATCTGCATCTCGCGACGCAGCAGCACCATGTCCTTGCGGCTCAGCTCGGTGAGGTCCTTGCCGTTGTACAGCACCGACCCGCCGGTGGGCTCGAGCAGGCGCAGCATGGTGCGTCCCGCCGTCGACTTGCCGCAACCGGACTCGCCCACCAGACCGACGGTCTGCCCGGGGGCGACGTCGAAGCTGATGCCGTCGACAGCCTTGACCTGACCCACCGTCCGCTTCAGAAGCGCGCCCTTGGTGATGGGGAAGTGCTTCTGCAGACTTCTGACCTGCATCAACGGGTCGGTCATGCCTGGCCTCCCGTACCGCGGATCTCGGCGAAGAGCTCTGCTGCCAGTGCCTTGCGCTCGGTGGTCGGGATGTGGCAGCGCACGTCGTGCCCGTCCACGACCGGTAGCAGGTCGGGCCGCGTCGTGTCGCACAGGTTGCCCGGCACGTGGTGGTGATAGGTGCACCGCGGCCGGAAGACGCACCCGGGTGGCATGTCGATGAGCGACGGCGGCGTGCCGGGGATCGGGATCAGGCGCTCGGCCTCGCCGAGGTCCATGCGCGGCACGCTGGACATCAGTCCCCAGGTGTAGGGCATCTCGGAGCGGTAGTAGATGTCCTCGGAGGTCCCACGCTCCACCGCACGGCCTCCGTACATCACGATCACGTCGTCGGCCATGTCGGCCACCACGCCGAGGTCATGCGTGATCAGGACGATCGCCGTTCCGAACTCGTCCTGCAGGTCGCGCATCAGCCGGATGATCTGCGCCTGGACAGTCACGTCCAGCGCCGTCGTCGGCTCGTCGGCGATGAGCATGGCCGGGTCGTTGATGAGCGCCATCGCGATCATCACACGCTGACGCATGCCGCCGGAGAGCTGGTGGGGGTACTCGTCGATGCGGGCGGCTGCATTCGGGATGCCCACTCGATCGAGCATCTCCAGCGACCGCGCGCGGGCGGCCTTCTTGTCGACGCTCTTCTTGGCCTGGACGGCCTCGACCAGCTGCTTGCCGATCGTGTAGAAGGGATGCAGCGATGACAGTGGGTCCTGGAAGATCATCGCCATCTCGCTGCCGCGCAGCGCCCGGACGCGTTCGGGGGTGGCCGAGATCAGGTCTTCCCCGTCGAGCAGCGCCTGACCGGTGATGGTGGCCTGCTTCGGGTTGAGCAGTCCCATCACGGCATTGCTGGTGACCGACTTGCCGGACCCGGACTCACCGACGACGGCGAGGGTCTTGCCCCGCTCGACGGTGTAGGAGACCCCGTCGACGGCGCGGACGACGCCGTCCTCGGTGGAGAACTCGACAGTCAGGTCGCGCACGTCGAGATAGGCGCGCGCTGGCTCGCGCCCCATCGTCGAGACTTCCACGTCGGCTGCCTGCCCGTTCACGAGAGCCTCACTCTCGGGTCGATGACGCCGTACAACAGGTCGACCACCAGGTTGGCGAAGAGGATGAACACGCCGGCGATCAGTGTCGTGGCGGCGAGCACGGGGAGGTCGAGGTTGGTGGCCGACTCGAGGAACAGCTTGCCGATGCCTGGAAGCGTGAAGATCACTTCGGCGACGATCGCGCCACCCAGCAGGAACGCCAGGTCGAGACCGGTCGCCGTGACGATCGGCGTCAGACCGGCGCGCAGCGCGTGCTTGCGGATGACGGTGCGCTCGCGCAGGCCCTTGGACCGCGCTGTTCGGATGTAGTCCTCTCCCAGTGTCTCCAGCATCTGGCTGCGCGTGAGTCGCGTGTAGAACCCGGCGGACAGCAGGGCCACGGTGAGCCACGGCAGGATCATCGTCTGGAACCAGCGCCAGGGGTCCTCGGTGAACGGCGTCCAGCTCGGGTAGGGCAACAGCTGCCACCGGATGACGACGAAGAAGAGCAGCACGAGGCCGAAGAAGAAGGTCGGGAACGAGTAGAAGAACATGGCGACGGCGGTGATCGTCTTGTCCTGCCACTGGCCACGTCTGAGCGCGGCGAAGATTCCCGAGGTGATGCCGATGAGCAGCCAAAGGGCCACTGCACCTATCGCGATGGACCCGGTGACCGGGAACCTGTCCACGAGCAGGTCCGTCACCGGCTCACGCTTGAGGAACGAGTACCCGAGGCAGGGAGCCTCGCACTCGAAGGCGGCGCTGCCAGAACCATAGGTGCGGCCGACGAAGATGCCCTGGACCCAGTCGACGTACTGCTCGGTCAGCGGCTTGTCCAGGCCGAGACGCTCTCGGTTGGCCTCGATGACCTGCTCGTTGCAGGCCTTTCCACAGGTGAGTGCCGCCGGGTCGGCCGGCACGGCGTTGAACAGGACGAACACGAGGATGCTCAGCAGCACCAGCATCCACGCCACGGTGAACAGCCGTCGCGCGATATATCCACCCATGTGCGGCGCCTCTCGTGCTCGGGACGGGCCTAGCCTGGCACAGCCGGACCCAGGGGGACGGTGGACGACGGTGGCGGGTCGGGGAGCCCGTCCTGCGGGCTCCCCGACCCCACCGTCAGTACCTCGTTGTCTTCATTTGCTACCTCGGGTGCGGACCTACTCCTCCGAGCCGGCGCCGACGATGAAGATCTCGGCGTAGGGGTACGAGCCGTAGGGCGCCCAGAAGTAGACGTTGCCCAGCCCGGAGCCCCAGATGCGCTGGTCCTGGCCGAACTGCGTCGGGGCGACCAGAGCCAGCCTGCTGCCCTCGGTGTTCAGCTCCTGCCACAGCGTGGCCTGAGCATCACGGTCGACGGTCGCCAGCGCCTCGTCGATCTTGGCCTGGTACTCCTCGTCCTCGACACCACCCTGGTTGTACTGCGACAGGTTGAATCCGCCCTGCGCGCCGTACAGCTCGGGGATGACCGTGGAGGCGTTGGCCCAGTCCGGACCCCAGCCGCCCCACGAGAGGTGGTTCTGCGCCTCCTGGTCGAGAACGGTGCCGTAGTAGATGCCGCTCTCGATCGGGTTCGGGGTCACCGAGATGCCGGCGGCGTCCATGGCCTCGATGAAGGCAGCGGCCTCCTTGCCGCGGGTCTCGGTCTCGGGGTAGTCGTAGGTGAGCTCTGGCATCGGCTCACCGGACTCCTCGATCAGCTGCTGGGCGAACTCGGGGTCACCCTGCGGCGGGATCTCCTGACCCAGCAGGCCCTCCCACAGCCCGGTCGGGGCGTAGTCCAGGGCGAGGTTGGGCTTGATGATGCCGTCACCCTCGGTGCCGGCGAACTCACCACCGAGGACGGTGAGGATGTTCTCCCGGTTCATGGCCGCGAGGATCGCCTGGCGGTGCTTCTCGTTCGGCACCAGCCGGGTGTTGATGGCGATGTAGCGGCTGTAGGGGTCGAACTCGTCCCAGGTGCGGTCGTTGAACCGCGGGTCGTCGGCCAGGATCTGCGGCTTGTTGGCCGGCTGGATGGCCAGCGCAAGCGCGTACTGGTCGTCACCGGAGTCGGCGATCATCCGCTGGTCGATCGCGTTCTCGTCGAGCGCGAACTGCCACACGACCTCGTCCGGGTAGGCCGGGCGGATCGGGTCGGACGCCTCGTCCCAGTTCTCGTTGCGGGTGAGCACGAGCTGCTGGCCCTTGGTGTACTCCTCGATCTTGTACGGCCCGTTCGACGCCGGCGCGTCGGTGTACTGCTCGCCGGTGTCGAGGTCCTCGCGGACGGGGCTGAACGCCAGCAGCGTGACGGTGTAGTTGAAGTCGGCGACCGTCCGGTTCAGGTTGAACGTGATGGTCTGCCCGTCACAGGTGACGGCCTCGTCGAAGAGGTCCTGGCCCTCGCCGGTGTACGGGCCCTTGTACTGCGAGGCGCCGTCGTCGTCGGTCGGGATGTCGAGCATCGACACCGCGAACTGCGGGCCGTCGGTGATGACGTCCTGGGCGAAGGTGCGCGAGACGCCGTACTTGACGTCCTCGCACGTGACGGGCTGGCCGTCTTCCCAGGTGGCGTCCTCGCGCATCGTGAACGACCACGAGGTGGCGTCGTCGTTCGGCGTGCCGGTGTCGGTGGCCAGGTCGGCCACCAGCTCGTTGGACTCTGCCGCGTCCGGGCTGAACTTGTAGGTGGTCAGCGTCCGGTGCAGGAACGACCCGGCGAACGCCAGATCCTCACCGGTGTAGTTGCGCTGCGGGTCCAGGTGCTGCACCTGCTCGGAGACGTCGAGGAAGTACAGCGTGCCGCCCTGGGCACCCTCCTCGTTGCCGCTCCCCGAGGACTCGCCGCTGTCGCCGTCCCCGCCACCGCATGCGGCGAGCACAAGTGCGCCGCTGGCAGCGAGGACCACAGCGCGCAGACCCCATGTGGTCTTTGCCATGTGATTCCTCCTGGTCTGGTTCTGGGCCATGCGCCCAGTTCCCTGGCCTACCCGCCGGGTTCGGCGGGCTCGCCCGCTGGCGTGGTGGGCCAGCGGAAGTCTGTGTCAGGTCTCCTGACGACGTCCGCGCTCAGACACGACCCGCCCTCGGGTCGATGGCGTCGCGGATCGAGTCCCCCAGCAGGTTGAACAGCAGGACGGTGATGAGCAGCGCCGTGCCGGGGATGAACATGTAGGTGGGCACCACGGTGAAGAACTTCACTGAGTCCTCCAGCATGTTGCCCCACGTGGGAGTGGGTGGCAGGACGCCGACGCCGAGGAACGACAGCGTCGCCTCGGTGATGATGAAGCTCGGCAGCAGGATCGACATCACGACGATGATCGGCGCTATGAGGTTCGGCAGGATCTCGGCGAACAACACCCTGCTGCTCGACGCGCCGAGGGACTCCGAGGCCTCGACGAACTCGCGTTCGCGCAGGCTCAGCACCTGTCCGCGCACGAGGCGTCCGAGGTAGGGCCACCCGAACAGCCCGAGCACGATGATGATGAAGGTGACCCGTCCGGTGTTCGGGTCGAGGCCCGCGTCGCTGGCAAGCTGCTGGGCGACCGGGCCCAGGGCGATCAGCAACACGAGGACCGGGAAGACCAGCGTGAGGTCGGAGAGCCGGCTGATGACGGTGTCGATGAACCCGCCGCGGTAGCCGGCCACGATGCCGGCGAGCGTGCCGAAGACGATCGTCAGGATCGTCGCCGTCAGCGTGATGAAGAGCGACAGCCGGGCTCCGTAGAGCAGGCGGGCCATGATGTCGCGCCCGGTCTGAGGCTCGACCCCGAGCGGGTGCTGCCAGGAGATGCCGCCCCAGTTGCCGAGGGGAAGAGAACCGGCAGAGCTGAGCTGGTCGGAGTTGAACGAGAAGGGGTCGACTCCGACCAGCCTGGTGATCAGCGGCGCGAACAGCGCCGTGAGCAGGATGATCGACAGACCGACGAGGGAGATGACAGCGGTCCGGTCCCGCTTGAGCCTGCCCCAGACGATGGCCCGCAGCGAGCGACCGACGACCTCGGTCTGCTCGGTCGAGGTCTTCTCAGAAGTCTCAGCAAGACCAGCAGTCATGCGCTCAGGGACTCCCGTGATCGGGGACAGATGCTCGGTCGCGGCACGTCCTGTGCTCAGCAACCTGTGGAATGTACGTCAGGCTCTTTCCGGTTCCCAAACTGCGCGGGCCTCCGTGTCCGAATCGTGACCGGGCTGCAACGCGTGCGGAACCCGATCTCTTCCACGGAAACCTCAGCGAAACAGAGCAGTCCGGAACAGTCGCGGATCTCCCTGGTGGAGTGGCTACTTGTCGTGCTTGCGGCGGGCCGCCTCGCGGGCGCGCTCGGTCGCCGCCAGGGTGACTTTGCGCAGCCGGACGGCCTGCGGGGTTACTTCCACGCACTCGGAGTCCCGACAGAACTCCAGCGCCTGCTCGAGCGAGAGCAGCCGGGGTGGCACCAGCCGCTCCAGCTCGTCGGCGGTGGACGACCGCACGTTGCTCAGCTTCTTCTCCTTCGTGATGTTGACGTCCATGTCGTCGGCTCGTGAGTTCTCCCCCACGACCATGCCCTCGTAGACGTCCGTGCCCGGGCCGACGAACATCGTCCCGCGCTCCTGCAGGTTGAACATGGCGAACGATGTGGCCTGGCCGGACCGGTCGGCCACCAACGAGCCGGTGGGGCGGGTGAGCAGGGCGCCGAACCACGGCTCGTACTTCTCGAACACCTGGTGCGCCAGGCCCGTGCCACGCGTCTCGGTCAGGAACTGGGTGCGAAAGCCGATCAGACCGCGAGCCGGGACGAGGTACTCCATGCGGATCCAGCCCGTGCCGTGGTTGACCATCTGCTCCATCCGGCCCTTTCGGGAGGCAAGCAGCTGGGTCAGGGCCCCGAGGTACTCCTCCGGGGCGTCGATGGTGAGACGCTCGACGGGCTCGTGCAGTCGTCCGTCGATCTCGCGCGTCACCACCTTCGGCTTGCCGACGGTCAGCTCGAAGCCCTCTCGTCGCATCGTCTCCACGAGCACGGCCAGCGCGAGCTCGCCACGACCCTGGACCTCCCACGAGTCAGGACGTTCGGTCGGCAGCACCCGCAGGCTGACGTTGCCGACGAGCTCGCGATCCAGCCGTTCCTTCACCAGGCGCGCGGTGAGCCTGGTGCCGCCGGAGCGACCTGCCAGCGGCGACGTGTTGGTGCCGATGACCATCGACAGGGCCGGCTCGTCGACGGTGATGAGCGGCAGGGGCCGTGGGTCGGCCGGGTCGGCGAGGGTCTCTCCGATGGTGATCTCGGGGATGCCCGCCACGGCGATGATGTCGCCCGGACCGGCCTCCTCGGCGTTGACCCGATCGAGGGCCTCGGTGATCAGCAGGTCGCCGATCCGAGCAGTGGTGATCGTGCCGTCGGTACGGCACCACGCCCCCTGCTGACCCTTGCGCAGGCTGCCCTGGTGGACTCGGCAGAGCGCCAGGCGGCCGAGGAACGGGCTGGCGTCGAGGTTCGTGACATGGGCCTGCAGCGGGGCCCCCGCGTCGTAGTGCGGTGCCGGGATCGTCGACAGGATCGTGTCGACCAGCGGCGTCAGGTCTCCCGAGTCCGGCTCGCGACCGTCGGCCGGTCTGGTCTGCGAGGCCTTCCCGGCGCGGGCGGCGGCGTAGACCACCGGGAAGTCGATCTGCTCCTCGTCCGCGTCGAGATCGAGGAACAGCTCGTAGACCTCGTCGACCACCTCGGCGATGCGGGCGTCGGGGCGGTCGGTCTTGTTGATGCACACGACGATGGGCATCTCCGCTGCGAGCGCCTTGCGCAGCACGAACCGGGTCTGCGGCAGCGGTCCCTCGCTGGCGTCCACGAGCAGGACGATGCCGTCGACCATCGACAGCCCGCGCTCCACCTCCCCCCCGAAGTCGGCGTGGCCCGGCGTGTCGACGATGTTGATCGTCACGGGTGAGCCCGAGGCCGCGCCGCGGTCCCAGCGCACGGCGGTGTTCTTGGCAAGGATCGTGATGCCCTTCTCCCGCTCGAGGTCGCCGGAGTCCATGACGCGCTCGGCCACGGCCTGGTTGGCGCGGAACGCACCGGACTGCCAGAGCATCGCGTCGACCAGGGTCGTCTTGCCGTGGTCGACGTGCGCCACGATGGCGACGTTACGAAGGTCAGAGCGAACGGGCATGGGAGAAGTCTGACGGCCACACCGGTGTGCTCCCGACCACCGCCCCTCTCAACGATCACGTCACGGCGGCTGCGGCCTGCTCACAGCAGCCGCACCAGCGCCTCCCGGCGGGCCAGCACGGCCAGGGCGCCTGCCTCAGTCGCCTCCGGGATGCCGGTCGCCAGCAGCCGCTGCAGGCCCTCGTCACCGGACGCCGCTCCCCGTCGCATGAACCGGACGGCGCCGCGCAGCCTGGGCGCAACGCGGTCGAGCACGGCCACGGGGTCAGTGCGGTCGGCGCCGTAGCCGGTGGCCAACGAGCGCAGCCCCTCCGCCTCCTCCTGCGCGGACAAGCCATGGCACAGCACGAACTGCCAGGCGGCGAAGGCGAGGTCGTCACGGGGATCACCCGGGGCCGCCATGTCCCAGTCGAGCACGGCGCACAGCGCACCGTCCTGGTCGAGAACCACGTTGTGGGGGCTGACGTCGTTGTGGCACACGACCTGCCCCCGCCTCCGCGAGAGCCGGCCCCGCCGCCACTCACGCTCGCCCGGGTCGAAGCGACACGTGGCTTCGTGCAACTCCCGCAGCCAGCCGCCGACCTGTTCGGCGACGCGGGGGCCGGAGAACACCGGTGGCACCGCGGCGGCGTCGCCGACCGTTCGGCCGGGGACGAACCGCAGCACCTCCCGTCCGTCCTGGTCGAGGCCCAGCAGCTCGGGGACGCCCGGCACACCCGCTGCCCTCACCTGGGTCATCAGCGCGTGGACGGCCGGGGTCCACGGTCCGGTCGGACGGCGCACGGTGTCGCCGACCAGGACGGCCCCGCCGACACGACCACCGGCCAGCGGCCGAGAGGTGGCCAACCGGTCGGCCAGCGCATGGACGACCGGCCAGTCGGCGGGCAACCAGGGCACGCTGGAGAGCTCCTCAGGCGCTAGCCAGCGCAGCTGGTCGTGCTCCTGCAGCGGCTGGGGGTCGGTCGCGCCGCCCGGTTCGATCGATGCCAGCCATACCTTCAGGACTCGACTGCCAGCACGACCGCCACCGGCGAGGTCCACAACAGGGCCGATACGCGACCCGACGGTGATGAGGACGCCGAGCTCCTCGCGGCACTCGCGGACGAGGGCCTGCGGTTCCGTCTCGCCCTGCTCGACCTTGCCGCCTGGAAACTCCCAGCCGCCGGCCATCGCCGCCGGAGCGCGGCGGCGTCCGGCCAGCCCCCGGCGGTCACGCACGATGGCAGCGCCGACCACGACGCTCATCTCGCTCCCTCCTCCCCGGGTGGTCACCATGCCACGGGTCGCGGCCGACAGCCGGTCGTGCCAGCGTGGTGCCATGAGCGACGTCCTGTCAGCAGCCGATCTCGCCACTGCCCTCGACTCGCGCCGGCAGTGGTCGGGAGACCCCTCATCCATCGAGCGGACCGTCGAGGCCCCCGACTTCATGACCGCGATCCGCATCGTCGACGACGTCGCGGAGGTTGCCGAGCAGGCCAACCACCATCCCGACATCGACATCCGGTGGCGGCGAGTGCGGTTCGCGCTCGTCACCCATGACGCCGGCGGCGTCACCGATCTCGACCTCGACCTCGTCGCTCACATCGACGCCATCGCGGCAGCCCACCGGGCCACCTGAGCCTCAGCGCTCGCGCATCCGGGTACAGCGGGCTGGCCGAGCGCCTGCTGCTGGCTGACGCCTTCGCGCCATGTCGGAGGTGCACGTTCGCCGGGGACGAGGTCGGCGCTCTCGGTCCGCATTGGCAGAACGTACCCACGGCGGTGACGGTGGCCGTCAGTCGTCGTGGTCGCGGCGTCGACGCTTCAGCTCACCCCGGTGCCGCTTGGCGGCCAATCGCCGCTCCACGGCACCTCGACTCGGACGGGTCGCCC
>Ga0081528_100731_pt1 | contig 11884 bp, 10 predicted proteins | sample HotLakmasection4_FD_71011 | JGI IMG/M metagenome (GOLD analysis project Ga0081528, IMG submission 71011) | Hypersaline microbial mat communities from Hot Lake, Washington, USA - Section #4 (SPADES assembly) (version 2) | ecosystem: Environmental > Aquatic > Non-marine Saline and Alkaline >...
CCCCGGGATGGAGACTCCTGCCTGCGTGCCGTCCTCGCTCACGTCGATGCTGTCACGAGCCTTGGCCTTCTGCTCGTCGTGCTCGTCACGTCGGGTCATCGTCGTCTCCTTGTCAGGCGATGCTGCGTTACCTCACTACCTTCCCCCAGCCGCGCCGGCAATGCACGGGCTCGGATCAGCCACGCACCCGAGGAGCCACTCGGGTGGCGAACAGCTCTAGCTGGCGGTCGACGTCGCCGCTCGGCCACAGCACGAAGGTGTCGATGCGGTGAGCGTCGGCAAGCTCCAGCAGCGTGTCGGCCCAATAGCCGACGGGCCCCACCACTGCGTCCTCCCGTGGCTCGACGGCGTCGGTGATCTGGCCTCCGACGTTGTAGATGCGCCGAAGGGCCCCCGGGTCGCGCCCGGCCGCAGTGGCGGCCTCCTCGAGCAGCGCCGACTTCGCCGCAAGTGCCGATGCGGGCAGATAGGCCATCGAAGGCACCCAGCCGTCAGCCTTCTCACCGATCAGGCGCATCATGCGATCGCCGTACCCGCCGACCCAGATGCCGATGTCATGAGCGGGGGGCGGCCCCCCGTGCACGCCGTCGAGCGCGTAGTGCTCTCCGCCCACCCGCAGGCCACGCTGCGTCGACCAGAGAGCCCTGACGACGTCGATCGCCTCGCGCAGTGCCGCGAGCGCCTCCGGGGGCGAGCGGCGCGGACCACCCATCCCAGCCACGGCCTCCCCCGTCGCCCCCGCTCCCAGGCCGAGCTCGAACCGTCCACCGGAGAGCAGGTCGATGGTCGCCGACTGCTTCGCCAGCATCGCCGCGCCACGCAGCGGCAGGTTGGCGACGTCCGGCATGAGGGTGATCCGGGACGTGAGCGCCGACAGGTGGGCCAGCAGGGCGAAGGTGTCGACGAAGCGACGTTGGTAGGGGTGGTCCTGGACACCGACCACCTCGAGCCCCGCCTCGTCGGCGAACCGGACGCGCCGCACGAGGGCGTCCAGGTCGTCCGCGTGCGGCTCTGGGAAGAAGCCCAGCTGAGGTACTCGCGTCGACTCATCTGGCATGGGTCTCTCCGACGATTGCGGCTGCGCGCATGGGGCGAGCGCCCGCCGGCGCCCGGTCTTCGAACCTAGCCGACGATGAGACGATGAGCGCTAGTCACAAGAGCAAGGACACCCATGACCGACGACAACCCAGCAACCGCACATGACGTCCCCGCCGGGACGGGGAGCGGCTACCCCGGCCACGGCGACCCGGTCGAGTGGGAGCGGCTGCTGCACGCTCAGACCCTGCGATTCGCCCCGCACGTCGATGCGGCGGCCGACGAGGTCCGGACGGCCGAAAACGACCTGGCCGAGGCTCGCGAGGCGCTGGCGCGGGCGCGGCGGGATGCAGAGAGCCAGACGTACCAGTCCGACCGGCTGGTCTTCATGCGCGCCTCAGTCGTGGACGAGGTCGAGGCGCTGTCGCGCAAGTCCACCCCCAAGAAGCTGCGCGTCGCCTACCGGTACCTGCTGGCCCGAGCCGCCGAGCTGGCGGAGGGGGAGGTTGCCGGCTACCGCGCCGACGTCGCGGCCCAGCAGCGCGAGCAGGAGCACAGCGTTCAGGCCTGCCTGGCGGCCGAGAGCCGAGCGCAGGCACGCTTGGAGGCGGCGCTCGCGATGCAGCGCAGGGTCGCGGACGCCGAGCGGGAGGCCCGCAACGGCCTGATCGTGCTCAGCGAGAAGCTGTCGGCGCAGGGTGAGTCGCTGGGCTCGATCTGAGCCCGCACGCCGCGACGCTCGCGACGCAGCGTGCGGTGTGCCGACGGCCTACGCCTCGGCCTCCTTGTCCAGGTCGGCGGCGACGCGGCGGTGTGCCTCCCAGATTTCCTCGGGCAGCCCGCCGAACTGGTGCAGGTGGGCCTCCCGGTGCTCGATCTCCTGCTTCCAGCGGGGGACGTTGATCGACAGGATCGTCTCGAGGTCCTCCTCGGGCATCGCAAGCCCGGTCAGGTCGAGCTCGTCCTTGGTCGGGATGATGCCCACCGGAGTCTGGCGCCCGGTGACCTCGCCGTTCTTCAGCTGCATCAGCCACAGCAGCGGGCGCAGGTTCTCTCGGTAGCCGGGCCACAGGAAGTGCCCGTCCTCGGGGTCGCGCTGGAACCAGTTGACGTGGGCGAAGATCGGCTGCTCCTTGGCCGCGCCGACGATGTCGAGCCAGTGCTGGGCGTAGCGGGCCTCGGGGTAGGACATGAACGGCCGCATCGACATCGGGTCGTAGCGCAGCTCGCCTTCCTTGCCCTCGGCGGCGAACGTCGCCTCGGCACCGAGCGTCAACCCGTCGTACACGCCCTCGGCCAGGTCGCGGATCGCGCGGATCAGCGGCTCCCGGTCACGCGTGCGGCCGCCGAAGATGATGCCGTCGATGGGCACACCGGCCGGCTCGTTGTAGTCGTCGGCGATGTTGGGGACGTTGTCCAGCTGGGTCGTGAAGCGGCTGTTCGGGTGCGCCCAGGGGTCGCCCTTCTTCTCTGCCGGGCGGTCGGCGATGACCTCGCCCTTCCAGTCCCGCCAGCCGGTCACGTCGGCCGGTGGCTCAGGCGACTTGCCTTCCCACCAGACCTCATGGGTGTTCTCGTTGTAGGCGACGTTGGTGAACAGCGCCTGGGTGCCCGGCGCGACCGAGGCCAGCGCCGTCGGGTTCGTCTTCTGGTTGGTGTCCTTCGCGACACCGAACACCCCGTACTCGGGGTTCATGCCGTACAGCTTGCCGTCGTCGGGGTTGACCCACAGCCAGGCGATGTCGTCGCCGTAGAAGGAGACGTGGTAGCGCTCACCGAGCGCATCCGGGGCGAGCATCATGGCGAGGTTGGTCTTGCCCGACGCGCTCGGGACCCCGCCGCAGATGTGGTACCGCTTGCCGGTCTGCTTGTCGTCGATGCCGATGAGCAGGAACTGCTCGACCAAGAACCTGCCGGACGCCCATCCGTCGTAGGAGCCCTGGCGCAGGCCGTGCGCGATCTTGCCCAGCAGCGCGTTGCCGCCGTAGGACGACCCGTAGTGCAGGATCGTGCGCTGGTCGGCGACGGTCACGAAGTAGCGCTGGTCGTCCGGGGTGCCCTGGCCGAGGTTCTCCAGGTCGCCGGTGACGTGCACGGCGCGCACGAAGCTGTCCTGGTGAGGCAGGTCGTTGAGGTAGTCGACGCCGACGCGGGCCATCCGGATCATGTGCAGCGCGACGGTGCGGTGGTCGGTGAGCTCGACCCCGGCCGACCAGTGCATGAGTGGCGAGCCCGGAGGAGCCATGAGGTAAGGGATGACGTACATCGTCTTGCCGGCCGAGGCGCCACGCATGCGCTCGGTGAGCAGCGGAACCATCTCCGAGGCGGGACGCCAGTTGTTGTACTCGCCCTTGTCCTCGGGGTCGCTCGTGGCGACCACGGTGCGCTCCTCGGAACGGGCGGTGTCCTTGTAGTAGCTGCGCGAGTAGTACAGCCCGTCGCCCGCCGGCAGGATCTCCCCGGCCTCGAGCGACTCCTCGATCAGGCGGGCGTCGTCGGAGGCGTCCACCACCTCGACCCGCTCGGCGCCGGTCACCCCAGCCCAGTAGCGCACGTACTCGCGAACGTTCTCGTTCTTGAGTCCGGCCTCATCCATGACCCGGTCGACATCAGTCATCCTGCTCCAACACCTTTCCCACCATCGGGCTGCGAAGTCGCGGCTACCGTACCGCTCCACCTACGCGCGGTACCCGGCGATTCGCAGGCTTCGGCAAGCCCGCCGAGGCGCCGGACACGGCACTGCCCCCGACCCTGCGCGGCCCGCATCGGCACTGGTCAGGGCACACGCACCAGGCAAGACGAGGTGACCGGTGAGGGCTACGGCCAACAGGCCCTTGACCTTTCGTCGAGTGCCCGGAGACCCGACCGTGTGCCGTCGCTCACACGGGCGGCGGTGGACGTCCCGCAGGCGTCTGGGCGAACCCGGTCGACCCCTACGCAAGACTTCGGCGATCTTGGCGTAGGCGCCGTATCCAGACGGCGGATTCAACCGGCTAGCGCAACACCGTGTGGGTCTGGCGGGTTTGAGAGTAGGTGGTCGAGCTTCTCGGCGGGGGTTTTCCAGTCCAGTGTCTTGCGTGGTCTGGTGTTGAGCTTGGCGGCGACGTGGTCGAGGTAGTCGGGCTGGTAGATGGCGAGGTCGGTGCCTTTGGGGAAGTACTGGCGTAGCAGGCCGTTGGTGTTCTCGTTGCTGCCGCGCTGCCAGGGTGAGTGGGGGTCACAGAAGTAGATGTCGAGGTTGGCGGCGGCCGCGATCTGGGCGTGGTTGGCCATCTCGCCGCCTTGGTCCCAGGTCAGGGTGCGGCGCAGGGTGTCCGGGAGTCGGCTCATCGCCTCGACCATCGCGTCGGCGACGGCGTCGGCGCCGTGCCCGTCGGGCAGATGCAGCAGCATCACGTACCGGGTGCTGCGCTCCACGAGGGTGCCGATCGCGGAGTTGGAGGCGGTCGAGCCCATGATCAGATCGCCTTCCCAGTGCCCGGGCACGGCACGGTCGGCAACCTCGGCGGGACGCTCGCTGATCGAGACCATGCCCGGGATCCGGCCCCGCCGCTCCTCGCCGGTGCGTCGCGGTCGGCGTAGCGCCCGCCCGGTCCGCAGCCGGGTGTGCAGGTCGCGACGCAGCGCGCCACGACCTTGCACGTAGAGGGCTTGGTAGATCGTCTCGTGCGACACCCACATCTCCGGCCGGTCCGGGAAGTCTTGACGCAGTCGCCGGGCGATCTGCTCGGGGCTGTGCTCCTGCTCCAACCGATTCTGCACCTCCTGGCGCAGCTCGGCATCGACCGCCAGCCTGGCCGGCGTGCGCCGCGACGCCTTCCGCTCGGCCCGCAGCTGCGCCCGGTGCGGGGAGTACCGCCACGGGGTGCTGCGCCGGCGCCCAGCCGACCGGCGACGCTGGGTCGAGTAGTGCTGCCCGACCAAGTTGGTGTCGATCTCTCGCTTCACCGTCGACGGCGCCCGGCCCAGCGCCCGAGCGATCGCCCGGATCGACTCGCCCCGCTCGATCCCGGCCAGGATCTTCTCCCGCTCCCGGATCGACAACCGCCGATAGGCCGGCTCCGGCTCACCCCGCGACTCAGATGGCAGCACCCCGCCACACTGACGCAGCCACCGGCGACCCACCGACGGCGCCACGCCGACAGCACACGCCGCCTCAGCAACCAACTCCCCGGCCCGAACCCGAGCGAAGAACTGCCTCCGGATACTCGTGGAATACAACGCAACCACCTCTCAGAAACGAAAGGTGTTGCGCTGACCTCTTGAACCCAAGCCCGCACACGCGGCTGAAAGGTCAAGATCGCGGCGGGGACGGGGCGGGACGGGGCGGGACGGGGCGGGGGCTCAGAACCGGGCGGGCTCGGTGTGGGTGCCCCACTCCTCGCGCAGCACGTCGCAGATCTCGCCGAGCGTCGCCTCCGCCCGGGCGGCCGCGAGCATGGGCGGGATGGTCGAGGACGACCCACGGGCCGCGTCCCGCAGGTCGCTCAGGGCGGCTGCGAGCGCGGCGTGGTCACGGGCGTCCCGCCGCGCAGCCAGCGCTGCCCGCTGGTCGGTCTCGACCTCGTGCGAGACCCGCAGGATCGCGGGTGCGGACGTGATGGTCTCGGTGTGGTCGGTGATGCCGACGATGTGCTTGTCGCCCTTCTCCAGCGCCTGCTGGTAGGCGAACGCCGCGTCGGCGATCTCGGCGTTGAACCAGCCGTCCTCGATGCCTTGCAGGATCCCGGACGTGATCGAGCCGTCGGTACCCATCTCGGCGATCGCCGTGAAGACCCGCTCGGCCTCGGCCTCGATGCGGTCGGTCAACGCCTCGACGAACCACGACCCGCCGAGCGGATCGGCCACGGCGGCGACCCCGGTCTCCTCCATGATCACCTGCTGGGTGCGCAGGGCGATCTCGGCCGACTCGGCCGTGGGGAGCGCGAGCGTCTCGTCGAGGGCATTGGTGTGCAGCGAGTTCGTCCCGCCGAGGACGGCTGCCAGCGCCTCGATCGCCGTGCGGACCACGTTGTTCGTCGGCTGCTGCGCCGTCAACGAGACTCCCGCCGTCTGGGTGTGGAAACGCATCCACTGGGCACGCTGCGACGTCAGGCCGAAGTGGTCGCGCATCCAGCGTGCCCAGATGCGACGGGCGGCACGGAACTTCGCGATCTCCTCGAAGAAGTCGACGTGGGCGTCGAAGAAGAACGACAGGCTGGCCGCCACCCGCTCGACGTCGAGGCCGCGGTCGCGGGCGAGCTCGACATAGGCGAAGCCGTCGGCCAGCGTGAAGGCCAGCTCCTGCGCGGCGGTGGAACCCGCCTCGCGGATGTGGTACCCGCTGACCGAGATCGGCTTGTAGGCCGGCATCTGCGCGGTCGTGTACTCCAGCAGGTCGCCGATCAGACGCAGATGCGGCTCGGGGGGGAACAGCCACTCCTTCTGCGCGATGTACTCCTTGAAGATGTCGGTCTGCAGCGTTCCGTCGAGCTGCCCGGGGCTCACCCCACGTCGCTCAGCGGCCACGAGGTACATGCAGAAGACCGGGACGGCGGGCCCACTGATGGTCATCGACGTCGTGACCTGCTCGAGCGGGATGCCGTCGAAGAGGACGTCCATGTCGGCGGCCGAGTCCACCGCTACGCCGCAGTGACCCACCTCGCCCACGGAGCGAGGGTCGTCGGAGTCGCGCCCCATCAGCGTGGGCATGTCGAAGGCGACCGACAGGCCGCCTCCCCCTGCGGCGAGGATCTGGTGGTAGCGCTCGTTGGTCTGGGTGGCGTTGCCGAACCCGGCGAACTGCCGGATCGTCCACGGCTTGCCGCGGTAGCCGGTGGCGTGCAAGCCGCGGGTGAACGGGTACTCACCGGGCCAGCCGATCCGGGCGAAGCGCTCGTCGGCCGATCCCCGCGGGGGCCCGTAGACGGCAGCCAGCTCGGAGCCCGACAGCGTGGTCGGGTGCGGGTCGGCGACCCTGCCGGCAGCGACCGCCTCGTCGTAGCGCGCCTGCCAGCGGTCCCGTCCGGCCTGGATCTGCGATGCGTCCACGAAACCTCAGGTTAGGCGGTGCCGGTCCCGACCATCACGCCCCCGAGCAGGATGGTCGGGAACCCGCCGGGACCCCGTCGTCCGCGTGGGCGCCGGCGTCGCCGCACCGGTACGCAGGCCGTGGATGAGCAGGGCCCGCTTGTTGGGGTCGGGGATGAAGCGGAACTCCCGCAAGCCCTGCTCCTGCGCCGCGTTCTCCAGCGTCAGATGGCCGGATCGCAGCGGTCGCAGCCACAACGGCCGGTCGACCGTGATGTCGAGCACGCGCGAGAGCGGCATCCACGCCGCCGTCCGGTTGTAGACGCCGGAGACTCGCATCACCCGGGAGTCGGTGATGATCAGCCGGTCCCGCCACACTCTGGCTATCCGGTCGGCACCGACTCCGACGCCGACCATGCCGACCAGCAGCGGCAGCCAGAGGACGTCGACGTCGACCGTCGCGAGCGCGGCCAGGGTGAGGACGAGAGCGACCACGACGATGAGCGCTGGGCCGACGAACGCCACCCACACCTTGCGGACCTCGTCGACCACGTGCTCGTCCGGGAGCAGCTGCCGGTCGACGTCCCCGGCCGGGCTGACGAGGCGACTCGCTCGAGCCATCAGGACGGCGCCGTCAGGCGAACAGGGCGCTGATGAAGTCGAGGACGGACTCGAAGAACGACGCGACGGCGTCCCACGCGGTCCTCACGATGCCCGCAGCGCCCTCGGGGTTGGTCACGAGGAAGTATGCGATGAACAGCACCACGGCGCCGACGACGACCTTGCGCATGCCGGCCTCCAGTCTGCGGTCGCACCCGCGGCGTCCGCCACGAGCAGTCACATTTGTACCGCAGGTCACAGGAGTTGCACAGTCCGGCACGCCGAGCGGTGCTGCTCCACGCCGGCTGGTCTCGCCGCCTCGAAGCGACCTCAGGAGGCGACGACGGCGTCGATCAGCTCGTCGGCGGCGGTGTAGGGATCGAGCCGACCGGCGGCCACCTCGTCGGCCAGGCTGTCCAGCCCAGCCGTGCCCATCGTGCGACGGGCCGCGTCGACGAAGGCTGTCTGGGCCAGCGCCACCACCTCGTCGCGGGCCTGCCTTCGTCGGCGCTCGAGAAGCCGGCCGGACGTCGTCAGCCAGTCGGCGTGGTCGTCGAGTGCGGCCACCAGCTCGTCGATGCCGCTGCCCTGGTGAGCCACGGTGCGCACCACCGGCGGTGTCCATCCGGCCGACTCGGCAGCCGGCACGCTCGGGGCGGCCCGCAGCATCGCCGTGAGGTCGCGCACCACCTCGTTGGCCCCGGGACGGTCTGCCTTGTTGACGACGAAGACGTCGGACACCTCGAGGATGCCCGCCTTGGCGGCCTGGATGCCGTCACCCAGGCCGGGGGCGAGCACCACGACGGTGCTGTCGGCAAGACCAGCGACCTCGACCTCGGACTGGCCGACGCCGACCGTCTCCACCACCACGACGTCGAAGCCCGCGGCATCCATGACTCGAAGAGCCTGCGGAGTCGCCCAGGACAGGCCGCCGAGGTGTCCCCGGCTGGCCATGGAACGGATGAAGACGCCGGCGTCGGTGGCGTGCTCCTGCATGCGCACCCGGTCGCCGAGGACGGCACCTCCGGTGTAGGGCGAGGAGGGGTCGACCGCCAGCACGGCCACCCTCGCCCCGGCGTCCCGGTAGGCACCGACGAGCCGGGTCACCAAGGTCGACTTGCCGACGCCCGGGGAGCCGGTCACGCCGATCGTGCGACTGGTGCCGACGTGCTCGACGAGCACCGCCATCGCCTCGCGCAACCTCGGGGAACGGTTCTCCACGAGCGACACCAGACGAGCCGTCGCCCGCGGGTCACCGGCCTGCGCCTGCTCCAGCAGGTGCGAGACCGGTTGACCCCGCAGCGGATCGTGGCTCAGGAGGCAGGGACCTTCAGGATCAAGGCGTCGCCCTGACCACCACCCCCGCACAGGGCGGCCGCTCCGACGCCGCCGCCGCGGCGCTTGAGCTCGTGAGCCAGCGTGAGCGTGATGCGGGCGCCCGACATGCCGATGGGGTGGCCGATGGCGATGGCGCCGCCGTTGACGTTGACGATGTCGTCGCTCACCCCGAGGGCGTCCATGCTCACCAGCGCCACCGAGGCGAAGGCCTCGTTGATCTCGAACAGGTCGATGTCGGAGACTTCGATGCCCTCCTTGGCGCACGCGGCCTTGATGGCGTCGGACGGCTGCTCCTGCAGCGTGGAGTCAGGGCCGCCGACGACGCCGTGGGCGCCGATCTCGGCCAGCCACGACAGCCCGAGCTCGGTGGCCTTGTCCTTGCTCATCACCACGACGGCGGCTGCACCGTCGGAGATCTGCGAGGCCGACCCCGCGGTGATGGTGCCGGTCTTGCTGAACGCCGGACGCAGCCGGCCCAACGAGTCGGCCGTCGTGTCGCCGCGCACGCCCTCGTCGGTGTTGAAGACGATCGGGTCACCCTTGCGCTGGGGGATCTCGACCGGCACGACCTCGTCGTCGAACAGGCCGTTCTTCCAGGCGGCCGCGGCGCGCTGGTGCGATGCCGCCGACAGCTCGTCCTGGGCCTCGCGGGTCAGGCTGTCGCGCTCGGCGTTGCGCTGCTCGGTCAGTGCCCCCATCGGCTGGTCGGTGAACGTGTCCCACAGGCCGTCGTAGGCCATGTGGTCGGTCATGGTCACGTCGCCGTACTTGAAGCCCTCGCGGGACTTGGTCAGCAGGTGCGGGGCGTTGGTCATGGACTCCATGCCGCCTGCCACGACCACCTCGTACTCGCCGGCCCGGATCAGCTGGTCGGCCAGGGCGATCGAGTCGATGCCGGACAGGCACACCTTGTTGATCGTCATGGCCGGCACCGACATCGGGATGCCGCCCTTGGTCGCTGCCGGTCGAGCGGGGTTCTGACCACCGCCGGCCTGCAGCACCTGTCCCATGATCACGTAGTCGACCTGGTCGCCGGACACCCCGGCGCGCTCCAGGGCCGCCTTGATGGCGAGGCCCCCGAGGTCGGAGGCGGAGAAGCCTTTCAGCGAGCCGAGCAGACGGCCTACCGGGGTACGGGCCCCGGCCACGATGACGCTGGACATGACGCTCCTCTCACGCGGCGCTCTCGCGCGCGGGATCGACTGGTTGCTGGCGGGTGGTGGTCCGGTCGCCACGATACCCAGGGGGTCAGACGGGCCGACGTGATGTCGGTCACGACAGCCTAGGAGACCTCTGGCCGAGCGCCTGAGACGGATGGTTGGATCGGTGCCATGACTCCAGAGCCCGACGTCCACGACACCGCAGGGTCGCTGTTCACCCGGATCGACCATGTCGGGGTCGCGGTGGCCGACCTCGACGAGGCCAAGAAGTTCTACGAGAACACTTACGGCATGACGGTCGAGCACGAGGAGGTGAACGAGGAGCAGGGGGTCCGCGAGGCCATGGTGTCGGTGACGGGCTCCGGCGGCCCCTACATCCAGCTGCTGGCCCCGCTGTCGTCGGAGTCCACGATCGCGAAGTTCCTCGACCGGTCGGGCCCGGGCATCCAGCAGATGGCCTACGGGGTCGACGACATCGACGCCGTGTGCGCCACGCTGCGTGAGCGCGGTGTCCGGCTGCTCTACGCCGAGCCGAAGCACGGGACTTCGAACTCTCGCGTCAACTTCATCCACCCCAAGGACGCCGGCGGCATCCTCGTCGAGCTCGTCCAGTCCGCTCCCACGGCCGAGGGCGGCCACGAGTAGCCGAGCAAGGCAGCGCACCTGCGCGAGGCCGTCGGAGCATGGCGGCGGACCTCGACACGCACGATGACCGAGAACACCGCAGCACCGTCAACGGTGTGTGCGGCGTCTAGCCTGGCCCACGGGAGTCGGCGCGGTGCCGACGACGCATCGGGGTGAAGGGAACGGCGTGAGCGACGAGGCCGAGCGCAGCGGGCTGTCCATCTTCGACAAGGCGCCCACGGGCGGGTTCCAGCAGCAGGCGCGGGGGTACAACCGCGAGCAGGTCGAACGGTACGTCCGCAAGATCGAGGACCGGCTGGGAGCAGCGGTCGCCCGAGGCGACGAGCGCGGCGAGCTGCTGGCGAAGGCCGAGCAGCGCATCTCTGAGCTGTCGTCGGAGGTCAGCTCTGCGAAGCGCCGCCTCACCGACGTCGAGAACCGGTTGCGCAACGCCGAGCAGCCCTCGTTCGCCGGCCTGGGTGAGCATGTGGCCGAACTGCTGAAGTCGGCCGAGGAGCAGTCGCGGAACCTCGTCACGACAGCGACGGCCGACGCCGAGCGGATGCGCAGCAAGGCGGCAGCCGACGCCGACAAGACTCGTGCCGATGCCGAGGCCTACTCCCAGCAGACCCGCGGCGCGGCCGAGGAGTACAGCGTCGCGACCCGCACCGACGCCGACGAGTACTCGGCGACGACCCGCACCCAGGCCGACGCCTACGCCGAGGCGACGCGCACGGCTGCCGAGCAGGACGCGGCGCGGATGCGCCAGGAGGCCAACCAGGACGCCACGTCGGCCCGCGTGCAGGCGGTCGACGAGGCGAAGGCGCTGCTCGCCGAGGCCAAGGAGACGGCCGCCACCCTGCGCGCCGACGCCGAGCGCGACTCCGACGAGCAACGGGAGGCCGCGGCCATCCTGCTGCACGACGCGCGCCGGCAGGCCGACCACGCGGTCGGCGCCGTCACCGCCGCACTGGCCACGATCTCGCAGCGGCTGCGCGGACCGGGTGTCGGAGGTGTCGCCGCCGAGACGTCCCCGCCGGAAGCGGCCCGGGGCGAGGGTGCGCCGCCGGTCGAGGACCTCGCCGAGACCCAGCTCTTCCCCGCCACCCCGGCCTCCC